>Ga0070681_10002820_pt1 | contig 16042 bp, 11 predicted proteins | sample KBSC83BmetaG_FD_65650 | JGI IMG/M metagenome (GOLD analysis project Ga0070681, IMG submission 65650) | Corn rhizosphere microbial communities from Kellogg Biological Station, Michigan, USA - KBS C8-3B metaG | ecosystem: Host-associated > Plants > Roots > Rhizosphere | place: USA: Michigan...
CTGACGGCTGGCTGCCGATCGTCCGCGCGCAGCGATGGCGGGGTGTACCGGCCGATCCGACTGGCGTTCCGTATCAGCTCGCCGGCGGCCGCGTATCCATCTCGCCCTCGTCGACGCTGTCTCCGCTGCCCGATGAACCGGCGCGAATGACCGAGCCCCCCTCGTGATCGGCGGGCTGCCCCCCGCGCTGCAGCTCGCGTTTGCCGCCGCCTTTGGCGCGGTCGTCGGCAGCTTTCTCAACGTCTGCATCTACCGGCTGCCGCTCGGGAGATCGATCGTCTGGCCAGCGTCCGCTTGTCCGCAGTGCCACCGCGCGCTCTCGTGGTTCGAGAATATTCCGGTGGCGAGCTTTCTCGCGCTGCGCGCGCGCTGCCGCACCTGCCGGGCGCCGATCAGCTGGCGCTATCCGTTCGTCGAAGCGTTGACGGCGCTGTTCTTTGCGTTCGCCTGGTGGTATTTCGGACCCGGCGTGCTTTTCGTCTCGCGTCTGGTCTTCGGCTGCGCGCTCATCGTCCTGTTCGCCATCGATCTGGAACACCATCTGCTGCCGAATGTCATCACGCTTCCCGGCATCGTCGTCGGACTGGGGTTCAGCGTGTTCACCGAGCCCGGATGGGTCGCGTCGCTGATCGGGATTGCGTTCGGCGGCGGCGTGCTGTATCTGATCGCGGAGGTGTACTACCGCGTGCGCCACGAGGAAGGCCTCGGGATGGGCGACGTGAAGATGCTCGCAATGGTCGGCGCGTTTCTCGGCTGGCAGCTGACGCTCGTCACGCTGATGATGGCGTCGATTGCGGGATCGCTGATCGGTCTCTTCCTGATTGCGACGAGCCGCGGCACCATGAAGTACGCGCTGCCGTTCGGAACCTTTCTCGCGCTGGGCGCCGCGGTCGCGGCGACGGTCGGCCCGGCACTCCTCGAGTGGTACTTGAGGCTCTATTGATGCGGCTTTGGAACGGCATCGTGATGCCTTTGCCAGGGACGGTGACCGATCGATGGACTGGCAAGAGGCGCCGGCGATGGAGGATGCGGCCATGATTCGCCGGTCGGCCGTGATCGCGACGGTCCGCGCGGTGAATGCCGTCTTCTTTCTCGCCACGTCGCTGTATTGCCTGCTGTCGTACAACGCGTTCGCTTTTCAGCAGTTCATCAAGCCGCACCTGATTGCGGCGCTCACGAACTTTACGATTTGGCACGGCGAGCTCTACTGGCTCGTCCTGCTGGCGACGGCACTGACGCTGATGCCGACGATGACGCGTGCACCGGTGACACGCGGCGCGTGGATCTATCTCGCGGTGTCCGCGGCGATCGGCGTCTGGCTCCTTGCCGCTCAGGTGCTGCCGGAGATCGAGGACTCGGGTCGCAGTCTTGTCCTGGCGATGGCGGCGCTCGGTCCGCCGATCTGGCTGGCGGTGATCGATCACCTGGCGGTCGCGGTCGCGCCGGCGCAGCAGTCGGACGATCGGCGACTCTGGAAGAGCGGCGTGTGTGCCGCCCTCGCCACGTGGGCTATCTACGCCGGCGTGGCGACGTGGCGGCCGCGTCCGGCCGGCGCGATTGCGATCTCGCTTCGCGAGCTGCTGCTTGGCGCATTGTCTTCCGCCATTGCGCACTTGAGCGTGTTCGTCGTGATTGTGCTGATCGCATTGCTGCTGCGCGCTGCGGCGCGGGCGCGGCGAGGGGCACCCCAGCGCGAGTACGCGCTCCTGGTCCTTGGGTTCGCGATTGCCGTCACCCTCGTCATCGTCCATCAGATTTTCGAGCCGATTGCGTTCCGCGGAGTGGCGGCGTGGGTTGTCGCAGCGCTCGCCGGCTTGCTGGTGGCGCTGACGTGGTCGAGCGTCGCCCGTTATCGATATGCCGACGCCGTGGCGCCGCGGCCAACCGTCATGGATCTGTTTCTGTCGCCCATCGTCTCCAGCCGCTCGAGGGTTGCGCCGTTCGGCGGCCTGCTGCTCGGACTCGTGCTGGCCTGGTTCGTCACGGAGCGCGCCGCCGGCTTCGATTGGAATTTCATGATCCAGAAGCTGATTGCGCTCGCGGTGTGGCTGCTGGCGTTCGCGTCGTTCCACGCGCTTACGCGGTCCGGCGGCCGCTTCTGGAGCAATCACCGCGGAGGCGTCGCGATTCCGGTGTTCGTATTCGTGCTCTTCAGCGCCGAGATATTGGCCGTCCCGCGAGTGCCCGAATGGATGGGCGACTCGCAGCTGCACCCGGATTTCATCCTCGACGGCTACGCGTCGGTCGATCCGTCGTACCAGCTGATCCATCAGGCGGTTGCGGCCGAGGCTGGCGCCGATCCGGCATTCTACGCGTACCTGCGCGCGAACTCGACGATTCAGGCGAGCGTTCCAGTGGCGCCCGTCGACGTGGATTTCGTGCATCCGCCGCTTCGCGCCGCCGGATATACGCCGCACATCTTTCTGTTCATCATCGACAGCCTGCGTCGCGACTACGTGTCGGTGTACAACCCCGCCGTATCGTTCACGCCGCGCCTCGACGCGTTCGCGCGCGAGGCCGGCACCTCCGTGTTTCGGCGGGCATTCTCGCGGTATGGCGGCACCGGCCTGTCGGTGCCGGCGATATGGACAGGCGGGATGATCCTGCACAAGGAGTACGTGACGCCGTTCGCGCCGATGAACGCGCTCGAGAAGCTGATCGACGGCAACGGTTATCAGCGTTTCATCAGCAAGGATCACATCAGCGAGCTGTTCACACCATCGCCGGCGACTGTGTGGCTGGACCGGGGTGTGGACGAGATGGAGCATTCATTCTGCGGCACGATGCAGGAGCTGGAGGCGGACCTGCAGGGGCGCGGGTCGAATGCGCCGCCGATCTTCGCGCTCACGCGGCCGCTGGATCTGCACGTTTCGAAAATTCGCAGCGCCGCCGGTCCGGCCGGCGAGTCCTATCCGGGCTTCGACGCCGCGTACGCCGCGCGCGTTCGCCGTATCGACGCGTGCTTCGGACGGTTCGTCGACGATTTGAAGCGGACCGGTCTGTATGCGGACAGCGTGATTGTCGTGATGGCCGATCACGGAGACTCACTCGGCGAAGAGCAACGATGGGGGCACGCCTACACGCTGTTTCCGGAGGTGATGCGCATTCCCTTGATCGTCCACCTGCCGCCTGCGCTGGCCGGAACAGTCACCGCCGATCTGTCGGGCGCCAGCTTTTCGACCGACGTGACGCCTACCTTGTACGCGCTACTCGGCTATCGCCCTGCTGACCTCGGGCCCTTGTTCGGCGAGCCGTTGTTCGCCGCGCCGGGCGTGGCCCGAACGTCGCGAGCGCGCGAGCCTACTCTCGTCGCATCAAGCTATGGCGCAGTGTATGGAGTCGTATCAGACGATGGCGGCGCACTGTACATCGCCGACGCCATCAACGAACGGGAGTACGCGTACCGGATGGACACCAGCCTGCTGGGGACGCGCGTTGGCATCGGCGACGCCGAGCGAGCGCGCGACAGGCAGCTGATGCGCACACAGATCGGACAGCTGGCCTCTGAGTACCATTTCAGCCCACAGCCGTGACGATGTTTCGACGGCCCCTCGTCCTCGCAGCAGCGCGGGCGCTCAACGCGCTCTTCTTTCTCACGATCGCGGCCTATGGCGTGCTCGCCTACAGCCCGTTCGCGTACGAGCAGTTCATCAAGCCGGATGTCATTCCGGCCATCGCCGACTTCGTCTCGCTATCGCCCGCCCTGTTCTGGCTGGCGCTTCTCGTGACTGTTCTGACATTGCTGCCTGGCTTGCGGGCGCCCGCGCGAAACGGCGCTGCCGTCGCGTACGTTGTCGTCTGGTCGGCCGTAGGCGTCTGGATCATATTTCGGCCGGTGCTCGCGCAATTGGGGGCCGGTCCCCGCAGCCTCGTCGTCGCTCTGCTCGCGCTTGTCGCGCCAGTCTCGCTCGCGCTCGTTGACGCCACAATCTTTCCGGAACCGCCGCTGACGCCGGTCGATACGCGGCGTGCGACAAAGTCGATGCTCGCCGCGGGATGTCTGGTCTGGGCGGTCTACGCTTGCGCGGTTCCGTTCCGGTTGAACCAACCGATTGGCATCCATCTCGACGCTCGCGATCTGGCGATTGCGTTCGCCGGCTCGGCGGCGGCCGTCCTGTCGGTGTTCGCCGCAGCGAGTCTCGTCGTGCTGCTGATTCTGGCCGCGGCACGCGCTGTCGGCACCCGCGGGCGCGCCGAGTACTGGCTGCTGATTGCGATGCTGACTGGGGCGCTGGCCTTCGTCCTGTACAGCCTCGTCTGCGCGTCGATCGCCTTCAGCGGCGCTGCCGCCGCGCTCGCATCGTCGACCATGGCGCTCGCTGCGGCGCTGGTCTGGGCGGATCTCGCGCGCGTACGCGCCGCGGCGTGGACCGAAGGGCCACTCGACGCGTTCGCGCTGTTTGTCGCGCCGGTCACCGGCGGCGGGGGCGTCCGCCGGCGAGTTGCCGCGGCAGGAATGGCCGGGATGCCGATCGCGGCGTTCCTGCTCGTCGCCGCGGTGGCCCATCTGGATTGGAATTTTCTTCTTCAGAAGCTGACCGTCCTCATCGTCTGGTTCGTGGCTGTGGCGGTGACTCACGCGATGAACCGTCCGGAAAAAGCCTTCGCGGTACGTAACGTGTCCGCTTCAGCGGAGCGTTTCGTCACGCCACTCGTGGCACTGACAGCTTGCGGGCTGGTGAGTCTTGGACTGTCGCGCGTGCAGGCGCGCGCCGGACATGCCAGCGCTGAATCTGTGCTCGACCGGTACGCCGCCGTCGATCCCTCATACCGATTGATTCGCGACGCACTGACCGTCCCTTCCGGCGACAGCGCGCGCTTCTACGCGTACCTCCGCGCGAACACGTTTGTGTCTCCTGCCGCGGCGCATCCGCCGCCGATCGAATTCTCGCCCCTCCGCGCAACATCGGATAATCGGCCATTGATCTTTCTCTTCATCATCGACAGCCTTCGACGCGACTATCTGTCTCCCTACAACGCCGCGGTCTCCTTCACGCCGCAGATCGCGCGGCTCGCTGCCGACAGCGTCGTCTTCGAACGGGCGTTCACCCGGTATGCCGGTACGGCGCTGGCGGTACCCTCCATCTGGGCCGGCGGCATGCTGATCCACGAACTCGAGCCGCACGACTTCGGTCCCCGCAACGCCTTGTTGAAGCTGCTCGACGCGGAGGGTTACCACCCGGTATTGACGATGGATCATGTGGTCAACGATCTGGTGCCGCACCGGTCCGATGTGACCGAACTGGATCCCGGGCTGAATACGATGCAGGTCGATCTCTGCCGCACGATCGGCGAGATCGAGCTCAAGTTGACGGCAGGCGGCGGCGCCCGGCCGCTGTTCGTCTACACGCTGCCGCAGAACGTGCACATTGCCGTCGCATCGAAGCGCAAAGTGCCGCCGGGAGAAAATTATTCGGGGTTCTTTGCGCCCGTCGCCTCGAGCGTCCGTTCTGTCGACGGCTGCATCGGCGGGTTCGTCGATTATCTGAAACGGGTCGGCCTGTACGACCGCAGCCTCATCGTCCTCACCTCGGACCACGGCGACTCCCTCGGTGAGGGCGGCCGATGGGGCCACGCGTACTTCGTGTACCCCGAAGTGATGCGCATCCCGCTGATCATTCATCTGCCTTCTGCCCTGCGCGCGCGCGTTTCGGTCGATCCGAACGCGGTCGCCTTTTCGACGGACATCACGCCGACGCTGTACGCGCTCCTCGGACACGAAACGGCGGATCTGGGTCCGCTGTTCGGACGGCCGCTGTTCGGACCGGCGGGCGAGCCGCCGCCCCGGCGCCCGGGACCGTTCCTGCTCGCGTCGAGCTATGGCGCCGTGTACGCGATCCTGCGCGACAATGGCACGCGGCTCTACACGTCCGATGCAGAAGACGCGCGCGACTTCGCATTCGACCTGAGCGGCGGCGGACCGGGCGTGCGGCTGGCGCTGACCGCCGACATGACCGCGACGAACCGGCGGCTGATCCGCGAACAGCTGTCGCAGCTCGCCGCCCTGAATCACTTCACGCCGTGAGGCAATCGACGACTGTAGAGGGCCGCTCGACCGATGATGCATCTGACACCCAGCGCCTACGCGTTTCTCGGCCTCACCGCAATCGTCGCCGCCCTCGTCTCGCTGATGGTCTTCGTGATCCTCCGCTTCTCCGCGGCGGCGCGCGACGCCAGACGAAGGGCGGGCGGCTTCGACTCGGAAGCGACGCTGCTGTCGGCGGCGCTCCAGGAAGCCGTCATGAAGCTGAAAGCGCAGGAGCGTGCGACCGCGGCTCGCGCCGAAGCCTCGGAGCGCCTGAGCGGCGAGATCATCTCCAGCCTCACGGCGGGACTCCTGGTGGTCGATCTGAACGGCGAGATTCGCATCCTCAACCCGGCCGGCCGCCGCATGCTCGACCTGCCGGACGATGCCTCGCCGGCGGCGTGCCGCAGCGCGCTCGACGAGCTGTCGCTCTCCGACGTCATCCACGAATGCCTCACCAGCAGCGTTCCGGTCGTGCGGCGCTCGCTGACCCTGCCCGATCCGCGGCGCGGCGTGTCGCACCTGGGCGTCACGGTCTCGCCGCTGTTCGACGATCGCACGTCGCTGCACGGCGCCATTTGTCTGTTCACGGATCTCACGGCGGTGAAGGATCTCGAAGAGCAGCTGCGGCTGAAGGACAGCCTGGCGGCGGTGGGCGAGCTGACCGCCGGCATCGCGCACGAATTCCGGAACGGCCTCGCGACCATTCTCGGCTACGGCAAGCTGCTCGATCTGGACGCCATGCCCGCGCCGTATCGGCCGTACGTCGAAGGGATCCGCGCGGAAGCGGAATCGCTCGGCCAGGTCGTCACCAACTTCCTCAATTTCGCGCGTCCCGCACAGCTGACCCTCGCGCGCGTCGATCTGCGCGGCATCTGCGAGCGCGCCGCCGACGAAGTCCGCGCCGACGCGCGCAGCCTCGGCGGCGACGTCCAGCTTCGCGGCGAGTTCGGCGATCTCGACGGAGACGATGTGCTGCTGCGGCAGGCGTTCGTCAACCTTCTGCGCAACGCGCTGGAAGCCTGCGCCGCCGCCTCGATCGCTCCGATGATCGTCATCCATTCCGAGATCGATTCCGCGCAGCGGGTCTCGCGCATCGCGGTCAACGACAGCGGCCCCGGCATTCCGATGGCCGCGCGCGAACGCGTCTTCCGGCCGTTCTTCACCTCCAAGCGAAGCGGGACAGGTCTCGGCCTCGCCCTCGTGCAGAAGATCATCGTCTTTCACAACGGCCGGATCGTCGCCACCAGCGCGCCGGAGGGCGGGGCGAGCCTGCAGATTACGCTGCCGTTGCGCGGCTAACCGCTGGCAACTTCTGCGATCGCCCCGATCGCTTCGTGACCGCAATCGAGCGAAATCCTCGATAAATGGCGCGGCCGCGCGCTTGCGCACGCGTGGATCGCGCGTTGCACTCGCCTGGCGCATGCGTGACTTTCGCGGCCGGCGCGGCTTCTCACTGCTCGAAGTCGTCGTCGCGCTGGGCATCCTGACGACCGGTGTCGCCGCGCTGGCGCAGCTCGCGACGATCGCGATGCGCGCGAACGCGAACGCCGCGGCGACGACGACGGCGGCGCTGCTCGCGCGCGACAGAATGGAGCAGCTGCGCGCGCTCGCCTGGGCGTTCGACGCAAACGGCGGCGCGGTCAGCGATCTCACGACGAATCTCGCGGCCACGCCGACAGCGCGCAGCGGCGGCGTCGGACTTACGCCGTCGCCGCCCGACGCGCTTTCGCGCAACGCTCCCGGCTATTGCGATTTTCTCGACGCCAACGGCCGCTCGCTGGGCGGCGGCACGACGCCCCCCGCGGGCGCCGTCTACGTCAGGCGATGGTCGATCGCACCGCTGCCGGCATTGCCAGACGCCACGTTGATTCTGCAGGTGCTCGTCACCGGCGTCCTGAGCCGCGGCGATGCGTCCCGGCTGCCCGGCGACGCGCGGTTCGTCACGATCAAGACGCGGAAGGCGCCCTGACGTGAGCACGAGGCGCGGCGATGGGGTATCGGTGATCGAGCTGACGATCGCGATGGCGCTGCTGCTGGCGCTCACGGCCGGCATGGTCGCCGCGCTCGCGCGGATGCAGGGGGCATCGGCATTCGAGCCCGGCGCCTCGGAGCTGCAGCAGCGTCTTCGCGTCGCGGCCGACGCGCTGTTCAAGGATCTGGCCGCCGGCGGCGCGGGGCCGTCGATCGGCCGGCGTTCAGGCGCGCTGCTGTTTGCCGTCGCGCCGCTGTTGCCGTTCCGCCATGGCGGATCCGCCGCCGATCCGCCGGGAACGTTCGCGGCCGATCGCCTCTCGATTCTCTCGGTTCCAGCGGCTGCGGCGTGGACCACGCTCGCCGCGGATCTCGTCCCCGGTGGAACGACGCTGCAAGCAGAGCCCGAGGCAGACTGCGCTGCCGGCGTGAATCTGTGCGGCTTTGCGCCTGGGACGACGCTGCTCGTGTACGACCGCGCCGGCGGCTTCGAAGCCTTCACGCTCGCGGCCGTAGACGATGCGTCCGCGCAGCTGCACATCGCATCGCGTCCGGAATCGTCGTCCGGGATGCTGTTCCGGGCAGGGTCGACGGTTGTCGAAGGCCGCATCGACGAGTATTCCCTGAAAGCGCAGACCGCGCAGCTGATGCACGGCGACGGCACGGGTCGTCCCGACACGCCGGTTGTCGATCACGTGGTGGGCCTCGCGTTCGAGTACTTCGGCGAGCCGCGCGCGCCGGCGCTGATCGGCGGGGGCGGCGATCCGGCTGTGCTGCGGACGACGTACGGCCCGAAGCCGCCTGCGCTCGATGCGCGGACGTCGATGTATCCGGCAGGGGAGAACTGTGTCTTTCGCGTCGACGCGACGGGCACGGGGCAGGAATCGAGGCTGCCGGATCTCAGCTCGGACCCTGCCCTGATGGCGCTGTCGGCCGAGCCGCTCACGGACGGCCCGTGGTGTCCGGACGCGATCAGCGGCAATCGATGGGACGCCGATCTGCTGCGGATCCGATCGGTCGTCGTAACCCTTCGAGTCGAATCGGCCGTGGCGGCGCTGCGCGGTCCGGCCGGCACGTTGTTCACCAATGGCGGCATGTCGCGCAATCCGGCGCGCTGGATGCCTGACGTCGAGCGACGGTTTGCCGTGAGCCCGCCAAACGTGAATGTGGCGAGATGATCGGCCGTACATGTCCAGCCTGGAGGTTCGGGCGGACACACAAGTCCGCCCCGGCCATGAACCTCCGCACCGAACGTGGAATGGCCCTGCTCGTCGTGCTGCTGGCGCTGCTGCTGGCGTCGGCGCTTGGCGCATCGCTCGTGCTGACGACATCGTCCGAGACAATCATCGCGGGCAATTTCCGCACGTCGATCGACATGTCGTATGTCGCCGCGGCGGCGGCAGAGCGGGCCATCGCCGAGCTGAACGGCGTGGCCGACTGGAATGCGGTGCTGAGCGGCACCGTCAGATCGACCTTCGTCGACGGTCCACCCGGCGGGCAGAGACGGATGGCCGATGGATCGACCATCGATCTCGACGAGGTCGTCGGCTTGGCCAACTGCGGGAAGCCGCGGCGGTGCACGGGCGCCGAGATGGACGCCGTGACGAGCAGCCGGCCATGGGGCGTCAACAATCCGCGCTGGCAGCTCTATGCGTACGGATGGCTGCGCGACACGGCGCCGGACGCCACGGTGCGCTCTTCCGGCTACGTCGTGGTGCTCGTCGGCGACGACCCGGCGGAAAACGACGGCAATCCTCTGCAGGACGGTGCCGGCGAGGGCAATCCTGGCGCCGGGACGATTGCGGTGCGCGCCGAAGCGAGGGGACCGCGTGGCGCCCGCAAGGGGGTCGAGCTGACGTTCGGCCGGCCGGCGGGGCCGCGGCTCCTGTCCTGGCGGGAGTTGCCGTAGGTATGGATCTTGACCCTTCCGGACAGGCTCACATACGATCGACTTCGAGCCGATAGAGATCGAAGAACCATGAATCGCGTCCTGCTCGCCCGTCTCGTCTGCCTGTCGCTCGTTGCGGCGACCGCCGCGCCCGTGCGGGCGCAGTCGCTGGCGGAGGTTTCGCGGAAAGAAGAAGAGCGGCGCAAGACCATCAAGGAGCCGTCGAAGGTCTACACCAACAAAGACCTCGGCGCCGCGCCGCCGCCCGCAGCTTCGTCGACGCCCGATGATCGCGCGCAGCAGGCCGACGAGAAGCAGGCCGGCGAACCGGCGAAAGACGAAGACAAGGCCAAAGGCAAGGACGAGGGCAACGACAAGACGGTGAAGGATCAGCAATACTGGTCCAACCGGATGAAGGCGCTCCAGACGCAGCTCGATCGCGATCAGGATTTTTCCGACGCCTTGCAGACGCGCATCAATTCGCTCACCGCCGATTTCGTGAACCGCGACGACCCGGCGCAGCGCGCCGTCATCGGGGCGAACCGCGACAAGTCGCTCGCCGAGCTGGATCGACTGAAGCAGGCCATCCAGAACGACAAGAAAGCGATCGTCGATCTGCAGGAAGAAGCGCGCCGTTCGGGCGTTCCGCCCGGCTGGCTGCGGTGAGCGCCCGCTCCCGCCGCTCCGTCGACCCTCCCGTTCTGCTCGTCGAGGACAAAGACTCGCTCCGCGCGATGCTGCGCCTGGCGCTCGAGGCGCAGGGGCACACGGTGGTCGAAGCGCGCGACCAACCCGAAGCGGCGGCCGCGCTGCAGACGGCGCAGTTTGGCATGGTGCTGACCGACTTGCGGCTCACCGTCGGCGACGGCTTCGGCGTGCTGCGCGCGGCCAAGGATGCGGAGCCGGAACTGCCCGTCATCGTCATGACCGCGTTCGGCAGCATCCAGGACGCCGTGGCGGCGATGAAGGAAGGGGCGCTCGACTTCCTCGCCAAGCCGGTCGATCCCGATCACCTGCTGCTGATGGTGGAGCGTGCGCTGGCGCAGCGGCGCCTGGCCACGGAGAACATCCTGCTGAAGGAGGAGCTCGCGCAGCGCCGCGGCGCGCCGCAGATCGTGGGTCAGGACGCCGCGCTGAAGCACGTGACGCTGCAGCTCCACCGGGCGGCCGCGACCGACATCACGGTGCTGCTCGAGGGGGAGAGCGGCACCGGCAAGGAGCTGTTCGCGCGCGCGCTCCACGCGCTGAGCCCGCGGGCGGACGGCCCGTTCGTCGCGATCAACTGCGCGGCGATTCCGGAGAATCTGCTCGAGACCGAGCTGTTCGGACACGAGAAGGGAGCGTTCACCGGCGCGGCTGGACGCAAGCTCGGGAAGTTCGAGCTGGCGCACCGCGGAACGCTGTTCCTCGATGAGATCGGCGATCTGCCGCTGGGGCTGCAGGCGAAGATCCTGCGCGCGCTCGAAGAGAAGCGCTTCGATCGCGTCGGCGGCACGATGCCGGTGCAGGTGGACGTCCGCGTCGTGGCGGCGACCAACCGGAATCTGAAGGCCGCGGTGGCCGCTCATCAGTACCGCGAAGATCTGTACTTCCGATTGTCGGTGTTTCCGATCACGATTCCTCCGCTGCGCGACCGCGCCGCCGACATCCCGATGCTCGCGAAATACTTCATCGAGCGCTTCTGCCGCGACGTGAACAAGATGACAATGGGCCTGTCGCCGGCTGCGGCGGAGGAGCTATCGGCCTACCCATGGCCCGGCAACGTGCGCGAACTGCAGAATTGCATCGAGCGCGCCGTGATTCTCACTGAAGGGGACACGATCCACCCGCGGCACCTTCATTTGTCGTTCCGCGAAGCGCCGGCCGCGGCGTCGACCGATGCCGACGACAGCCCGTGGTCCAAGATCAATCTGTCCGGCACGCTGGCCGAAGCGTCGCGCCGGGTGATCGCCGAGGTCGAGCGGCGCAAGATCGAGCAGGCGCTCAAAGAGGCCGCTGGGAATCGAGGCCGGGCCGCCGAGATTCTGCAGGTGGGCTTCAAGTCGTTCCTCGGCAAATTGAAGGAGCACGGATTCGAGTCCTGATCGAACACAAAAGACACAAAGGACACAGAGGAAATCCAACGAGTCTGGACTTTGTGCCCTTCGTGTCCTCTGTGTTGATTCGTGGTGCTACGAAGAGGTGAAATCGGCTTCAGCCGCACCCGTTCAGCGCGCGAAACCCGCGGCGGTCAACGCGGCGGCCAGCTCGTCTTCCGACACGTCGTCCACGATCGCGGTCGCGCCGATGGCGGTCGGCAGCACGAAGTGCAGCCGTCCGGCGACGACCTTTTTGTCGTGGTGCATCGCCTCGAGGATCTGCGCGGACGACAGATCGGCGATGGGCGGCAGCGGCCCGAGGCTCGCGACGAGGCCGGCGAGCGCTTTGCGATCGCGCTCGGCGAGCGCGCCGCGCGCGACGGCGAGCTGCGCCGCGACCAGCATCCCGTACGCCACCGCTTCGCCATGGCGGAAGCGCCGGAACTTCGTCACCGCTTCGATCGCATGGCCGGCGGTATGGCCGAAGTTGAGGATGCGGCGTGGTCCGGCCTCCCGCTCGTCCGACGAGACGATGCTGGCCTTGATGCCGCACGACTCGCCGATGATTGCCGCGAGCACATCCGGATCGCGGGCGAAGATCGCCTTGCGCTCTCGGCCGATGCGGTCGAACAGCGGCGCGCTCGACGTCATGCCGTATTTGATCACTTCGTACAGCCCGGCGCGAAACTCGCGCCGCGGAAGGGTCGAGAGCACGGACGGATCGATCACCACCGCGTGCGGCTGGTAGAACGCGCCGATCAGGTTCTTGCCGAGCGGATGGTTCACGCCCACCTTGCCGCCGATCGCCGCGTCCACCTGTCCCAGCAGCGTCGTCGGCACGTGCACGAGCGGGATGCCGCGCAGATACGTCGCCGCGGCGAAGCCGGCCATGTCGCTGACCACGCCGCCGCCGAAGGTAATCAGCGCCGACGCGCGGTCGGCGTTCGCGCGGAGCAGGGCGTCGTAGATGCGCGAGACGGTCGGCAGCTGCTTGTTGCGCTCGCCGTCGGCGACGAGGATCGGCTCGGTCGAGCCGAGGACGTGGGCGAGGCGCGCGCCGTGCAGCCGCCACACCAGCGGGCTCGACACGACGAAGCGCCGCGCGGGCAGCCGCAGCGCATCGATCGTCGCCCCGACCTGATCGAGGAGGCCGTCGCCGATGGTGACGGCATACGGACGAGAGGGTGTCGTGACGTCGACGCGTAGGGGAGCCATCGAATGCGAATGGTAGGATAGCATTCGCGTGGCCGACTTCATCGTCGTAGGAGGTGGAATCGCGGGCCTGCGCGCCGCCGTGGGGCTCGCGCCGAGCGGCCGCGTCGTCGTCTTGACGAAAGCGGCTGCCGCCGAGAGCAACACCGGCTACGCGCAGGGCGGCATCGCCGCGGCGGTCGGCGATGACGACTCGCCGGCGCTGCACGCGGCCGACACCATCCGCGCGGGCGACGGGCTCTGCGACGAGGCGGCGGTTCGCATTCTCGTCGAAGAAGGGGCGCGCGACGTTCACGAGCTCGTCGAGTGGGGCGCGCGCTTCGATCGCGATGCCGACGGGCGCCTGGCGCTCGGACGCGAGGCGGCGCACAGCGTGCGGCGGGTGCTCCACGCCGGCGACGCGACCGGACGGGAAATCGGCCGTGTGCTCTGGGAGCGCGTCAGCCGGCTGCCGTCCGTCCAGACGATCAACCACGCGTACGTGACCGATCTGATCGTGGAAGACGAGACGGTACGCGGCGTGGAATACCTCGATGCCTCTGGCGCCGCGCATCGGCTGCGCGCGGACGCGACGCTGCTCGCGACCGGCGGCGCCGGCCAGGTGTTCAGTCAGACAACGAATCCGCCGGTGGCGACCGGAGACGGCGTCGCGCTCGCGTATCGCGCCGGCGCCCGCGTGGCCGACCTCGAGCTCGTGCAGTTCCATCCGACGGCGCTCAACCTGCCCGGCGCCCCGCGATTTCTGATCTCCGAAGCGCTCCGCGGCGAGGGGGCGAAGCTGGTGAACGCGCGCGGCGAGCCGTTCATGACGTCGTTCGATCCGGCGGGCGATCTGGCGCCGCGCGACGTCGTGGCGCGCGGGATCGTGCGCGAAATGGAGCGCACGGGCGGCCTCGTGTTCCTGACGCTCGCGCACCTGGACGCGGCGTACGTGAAAGGGCGCTTTCCGACGATCGCGGCGATGTGCGCGTCGCTGGGGCTCGACATCGCCGCCGATCGCATTCCGGTCGGTCCGGCCGCGCACTACATGATGGGCGGCGTCGACACCGACGAATGGGGACGCACGTCGCTGCGCGGGCTCCTGGCGGCGGGCGAGGTCGCCTGTACCGGCGTGCACGGGGCGAACAGGCTGGCAAGCAACTCGCTGCTCGAAGGCTTGGTATTCGGGGCCCGAGCCGCAGCGGCGATGCAAGAAGCGCCGCAAGCTGCGTCACTGAAGGACGATCGCGTCCTGGCTGAGGACAATCGACTCATGGCTGATGGCTCGTGGCTGACGGCGATGGACGATGGCAAGGCTGCATCGAAATTTGGCGAAACCCCATCGACCATGGCCATCAGCCATCAGCCATCAGCCATGACAGAGATCAACGAAGGCATGGCGGAGATCGACCAGGCCAGCAGAGAGATCCGCGACCTGATGTGGCGCGACGCGGGATTGTTCCGATCGCGCGACGGGCTGGAGCGGGCCGTTCGCCAGCTCCGGCAAGCGGCTGCCGCGCCGGTCGACGATCCACGGCTGCGAAACCTGATCACCGTGGCCGGGCTGATGGCGCGCGCCGCGCTGCGCCGCGAAGAGAGCCGCGGCGCACACTTCAGGCTCGATTTTCCGGCGCGCGACGACCGCCGATGGCTCCGGCACATCGTCGACGTTCGCGGTACCGGCCGGCCCGGCTGAAGCCGGACGCGACGGCTGCCGCGCGGTCACTCTCGTCGGGGCAGGACTTTCGGTCCTGCCTGGACCAGTTAGAATCATCACCGATGCCCAAGAAGCCCGAGAAAGAGTCGTTCGTCACCGAGATCACGCCCCGCTCGCAGGATTTTTCGAAATGGTACCTCGACGTCGTCGCCCGCGCGGAGCTGGCCGACTATTCGCCCGTGAAGGGGTGCATGGTCATCCGGCCGTATGGCTACGCGATCTGGGAGCTGATCCAGCAGGCGCTGGATCGCCGCATCAAGGCGAGCGGCCACGTGAACGCGTATTTTCCGCTGTTCATTCCCGAGAGCCTGCTGAACAAGGAAGCGGAGCACGTCGAGGGATTCGCGCCGCAGGTCGCCTATGTCACGCACGGCGGCGGCGAGCTGCTCGCCGAGAAGCTCGTCGTGCGGCCGACCTCCGAGGCGATCATCGGCACCATGTACGCCAAGTGGGTGCAGTCGTGGCGCGACCTGCCGATTCTGATCAACCAGTGGGCGAACGTGGTGCGCTGGGAAAAGGTGACGCGGCCGTTCCTGCGCACGACGGAATTTCTCTGGCAGGAAGGGCACACCGCGCACGAGACCGAAGAGGAAGCCGAAGCGGAGACGCTGCAGATCCTGGCGATGTACAAAGACACCGTCGAGACCGAGATGGCGGTGCCCGTGATCGAAGGGCGGAAGAGCGAGAGCGAGAAATTCGCCGGCGCGTCGCGGACCTATTCGATCGAGGCGCTGATGGGCGACGGCCGCGCGCTCCAGGCGGGCACGTCGCACAACCTGGGGCAGAATTTCGCGAAGGCGTTCGACATCACCTTCCAGGCGCGCGACAAGAGCGTGCAGCACGTCTGGGGCACGTCCTGGGGCGTGACGACGCGGCTGGTCGGCGGCCTGATCATGTGCCACGGCGACGACAGCGGCCTGGTCCTGCCGCCGGCGGTCGCGCCCTATCAGGTGGTCATCGTGCCGATCGGCCGCGAGAACTGGCGCGAAACGGTGCTGCCACGCGCGAAAGAGATTCAGGCGGAGTTGCAGGCCGCGGGCATTCGCGTGACGCTCGACGAACGCGACGAGCGCCCGGGCTGGAAGTTCGCCGAATGGGAGCTTCGCGGTGTCCCATTGCGCGTCGAGATCGGACCGAAGGATATCGAGAAATCAGCCGTGCTCGTGGCG
>Ga0070681_10002825_pt1 | contig 16034 bp, 14 predicted proteins | sample KBSC83BmetaG_FD_65650 | JGI IMG/M metagenome (GOLD analysis project Ga0070681, IMG submission 65650) | Corn rhizosphere microbial communities from Kellogg Biological Station, Michigan, USA - KBS C8-3B metaG | ecosystem: Host-associated > Plants > Roots > Rhizosphere | place: USA: Michigan...
TCGCGCGGCCCCTCGTCTTTATCGAAGAACGTCGGCGCTTGTCCCTTCTTCTTTGCTGGAATTTCCACCGGCATTACCTGTCCTTTAAAGCGGCACTCTTTCCATGCCTGAACGGCTTTGCGATGCGAGTTCACGGCGTACTCGTCCTGCTGCTCGCGCGTGACGCCGTATTTCTGGGCCACATTCTCGCCTGTCATTCCCATGTGATAGTTGTTGTAAACGTCCCACAGGCCGTCATTCACCACGGAATCGATGATCTGGGAATTCCCGAGGCGATATCCCTTGCGCGCCTGCGGCAGCAGATAGGGCGCGTTGGTCATGGACTCCATGCCGCCGGCGACAACGATTTCGGCATTGCCGGTCTGGATCGCCTGCGCCGCCAAGGCCACAGCTTTCAATCCTGACCCACACACTTTGTTGATGGTCATAGCGCCGACCGTGGGCGGCAATCCTCCATTCAGCGCCGCCTGACGCGCCGGATTCTGTCCCAGACCGGCAGAGACCACCAGGCCCATAATGCACTCGTCCACCTGCTCCGGCTTCACCTTCGCGCGAGCCACAGCCTCCTTTACAACCATGGAACCCAACTGCGGCGCGGAAAAGCTCTCCAGCGCTCCCTGAAATTTTGCAATCGGCGTGCGCACCGCGCTGATAATGACCACGTCTTCCATAACCATCTCCTTCGTGCGATTCCAAACCTTTCATTATAAGATGAAGGGCAGCGCAAGAAAGCGCCACAAATCCCTATGCAAAACGAATCACAGCCCGCTCCGGGTGTTGACCCGGTCCTTGCAGAACCTCTACCTCCTCAGTCCGCCCAGGAGCCGCCTTCTTCAAAGCGGCTGCTCGCGCCGATCTGGCATACCGTTCTGATTGTGCTCCTGGTCGTGGGGAATTCCTTTGTCACAGCGCACTTCACCTCCAACAAGACGCAAGACCTGCACGCGGTGACGGAGAAAGCGCGAATCGCTCAGTATGTGGGAACCATAGTGCTCGAATTTTTTCTACTTGGCGTCGTATGGATCGGCTTGCGTCTCAAGAAGACCACCATTCGTGAGTTGATCGGCGGACGGTGGGCCACGCCTGAAGACTTCCTCATGGACGTAGCGATTGCTTTCGTTTTCTGGCTCGTGGCCGCCGCGGTGTTGGCTGGGCTGGGTTATCTGCTGGGTCTCGCGAAAGGCGCGCAGGTTGAGCAAGCAAAGAAGTTGGCGGAGCTGCTTGCGCCTCGCAGCTCTCTTGGTCTGCTGATCTGGGTTCTGCTGAGCATGACTGCCGGATACGTGGAAGAAATTATTTTCCGCGGATACCTGCAGCGCCAGTTTGCAGTGCTCAGCGGAAATATTTATTTCGGACTTGTGGCATCGGCGATTGTTTTCGGCGCGGGGCATGGTTACGAAGGTACTCGCCGCATGGCGCTCATTGCGGTGTATGGCGCGATGTTCGGATTTCTCACTCTGTGGCGCAAGAGTTTGCGCCCGGGAATGATGGCGCACGCTGGACACGATGCGGGACAGGGATTCCTGTTGCATTACATCGCGCAAAAGGGACTGCCGCCGATGCATTGACGCTCTGAATTGATGTCCGCCGTCAAGGGCAATCAAGAATGACATCAATTTTTTTCTTGACTTCAATTTTCAATCACTCTATACAATCATCAATTGCGGTTTTCTACTTAAGACCGCACATCCATGAAAAATGGAAAGGGAGAATAGAAACATGGCAACCAAGAAAAAGGCAAAAAAGAAGAGCGCAAAGAAAAAGTAAGAGCTCTTCAAGCCAATCAAAAAACCCAAAGGGGACGCGCAAGCGTCCCCTGAACTTTTTTGCGGAGGAATTATTTGCCGCGGGCTGCGGCTGATGCGTTCATCGCCTCTTCTGCAGCATTCGTGGAGTGATGATTGGAGTTGACGGTTACGCTCTCGTGCGTTTGTGGAGGGGCGAGCGTTTCAGCAGCTTCCGCATCGTTGAAGTCGAGCGTGAGATTACGTGTGGTGGTTTCAATAGGAGCCAGTTCCCCAATCTCATCCGCCACCGGCGCTCCCAATTCGGCGAACTTGCGTGCTGAAACCATCACGCGGCTCTCCAGCGATCCCACCGTCTTGTTGTAAGCCTCAACGGCGTTGTCCAGTCCTCTGCCGACTTTTTCGAAGTGGGTTCCAAGGGTGCGCAGGCGCTCGTACAGCTCCTTGCCCAGTATGCTGATCTCTCTGGCGTTGCGCGCCAGTTTCTCCTGGTTCCAGCCGTAGGCGACGGCCTTGAGCAGTGCAATCAGCGTCGTCGGTGAAGCAGGAATGATCTTCAGCGCCACTCCATGTTCAATCAGGCCCGGCTCCTGCTCCAGCGCGGCACTGAAGAATGTTTCTCCGGGCAGAAACATCACCACAAACTCAGGCGTGGACTCAAACTGCTCCCAGTATGACTTAGAACTGAGCTGTGCCATATGTGTGCGCACCTGCGCGGCATGGTCGGCCAGCTTCTGCCGCCTGAAATCATCATCTGTGCTTTCTACCGCGTCCAAATACGCGAGCAGAGGCGTCTTGGCGTCAACGACGACGTTCTTCCCTCCCGGCAGCCGCACGATCAAATCGGGACGTAGCCGGCCTGAGCCTGTATTTACGGTCTCCTGTTCGACGAAATCGCAGTAGGCCAGCATGCCTGCCAGTTCCACCACACGCTTGAGCTGTATTTCACCCCAGCGTCCACGGACGGTTGGCGCACGCAGCGCTCTCACCAGATTCCCCGTTTCGCTCTGCAGCTTTTCCTGCGTAGTGATCAGAGAGCGCACCTGAGCGGTAAGGTCGCCGTAAGCTTCGCGGCGCGCCGCCTCGAGCTGCTGGATCTGCTGGTCCACTTGCTTCAGAGACTCGTTAATGGGCGCTACTAAAGTTTCGACCGCTTTTTGGCGCAATTCCAGATCGCCTTTGGCTTGACTCTGAAAATTCTGCAAAGTTGCGTTAGCCAGTTGCAGGAATGCCTGGTTGTTGCTCTTCAGCGCCTCCGCTGAAAGAGCCTGAAAACTTTCCCGCAGCTCGCTCGTCATCCGGTCAAGCAATGCGATCTTTTCTTCATTCGCCTTGCGCTCGAGCGAAATGGCGGTTTCCAACCTGGCTGTGGCCGACTTCATTTCCGCATTGAGCTGCGCACCTTTCGCAGCTTCGGCGCGGGCTGAATTCAGTTCCTGCTGCAAAAGAGATAATCGCGTATTCAGGACCGCGGAATTCGGCCGCACCAGCAGCCACGCGGTCATGAATCCCGCGATGGCGCCAGCCAACAGAAACAGAATGGTTTCAATACCGGTCATATTCTTCCAATCTTCTCGGATTCACGGACGCAATGAGTTCGCACTGTACCAAGTGACGTTATCAGTCCTGTCCCGCCGTTTTGGCCTCAGCTACCCGAGCTCCAACAGGCAAAAAGACTCGCTGCTCGGTCGCCGGACATAGTTTGCGGAACTCGCACCACACGCAGTGCGGACCAGGATCCGGCTCAAATCGGCCTTGGGCGATGCCTTCAGCCGCTTCTTCAATCTTTCTCTGCGCGGTTTCAAGCTGCCGGGTCGAGCGAGTACTCGCCACCTCGGTGCCATCCTGTACGTTCACGATGACAAGTTCGCGCGGGTGATACCCCATCCGGCTCACGCCCATCGCGTAAATGGAAAGCTGCAGACTCTCGTCCGCAAACCTCCTGTCCTTCGGTGATCCGGTTTTGTAATCCACCACGCGTACCGCCTCGCTCTCAAGGCGGTCCATGCGGTCAATGCGCCCTACGATGTCCAGCGCCCCTAGTTTGAAACTGATACGATGCTCCGCCGCCAGCACTTCAACCGAACTCCGTGGCCGCGACTGAACGATAGCGTGAAGCTGCGCTGCTCCCTGATCTTCATACATCCTGCGCTGTACCGGATCTTCTATCACCATCTTGCCAAGTTCATTCTTGAAGCTCTGGACCAGAGATTCCGCATCCAGAACCTCCGCATGCGGGGCAGGATCGTAGTAGTTCTTCAGAACGGTATGGATTGCGTTGCCGTACTGCAGAGCGGCAGCGGCATCTCCGGGAATCCTCCAGTCGCGCTGCAGCTTGAACTTCATGGGACAGGTGGCGTAGTTCTGCACAGCGTTTGCGCTGAGCGGTATGCCCTGCAACGGAAATGCCGGCGGCATCAGCATCCAGCAGAGCACAGGTGAGAGCTCCTGGGGCAGCCTTGCGGAGACAGCGTTGCTCACATCATGCCGGTCCAGCGCGGAATTCAGCGCGCGGTCGTGTAAAAGGTCCCGCACGTAACCTGAGGGCATCCTGTCACGACCGCGGCCTGGGCGTCCGGCGATGCTTAGTCCATCGCGCGCGCGAGTAATGCCCACGTAAAACAACCTGCGCTCTTCCTGTTCGTGGATCTCCTTGCTGTCGCCGGGAGCAACGGAGCCGCGCAGTTCAGGAGGAAATTCGAAGAGTGGCGGCTTGAAGTTGGTAGGAAAAGACCCGGAGTTCACCCTTAACACCCAAACATGATCAAACTCGAGTCCCTTGGCTGCGTGTACCGTCATGAGCCGCACGGCATCAGGGTGTTCACGCTCCAGTTCGCCTACCTGCTCGTCAGAAAACAGCGGGATCGTTCCGCCGGCTTGAACGTAATGCTTCAGATATGCGAGAAAATCCGGCAGACCGGTTCCGGCCAGAAATGGCTTCTCTTTCCAGGCTGCCACAAACCGTAGCACCGCCTCCAGAACAGGATGGCCCTCGGGAAGCCCAAATTGCCGGACCAGATAGATCAGCGCGCCTTCGGCGCTGAGATTCTGCGCGGCGATGAATTCGCTCGCCTCGCGCACCGCCGCCAGCACGCGCATGCCGGAATCCATGCTGGCCAGAACGCCCCGAAACGCACTCTTGTTTCCTCCCGCCGCAAGCTTCTCCCGGAGCTGCTCGCCCGAAACGCCAAACTTCGGCAGCGCGCAAACACGAAACAGGCTTTCTGCATCGTTGGCGTTGCACACCGCCCGCGCCACCGCCAACAGGTCGCGCGCCGGGCCTGTCTCGAGCACGTTCATGCCGAGGACGATGAACGGAATCCCGCGCGCGGCGAGCTCTTCCATAATTCGCTCGCGGTGCAGGTGCATGCGGTAGAGCACCGCAATGGATTCGGCCTGGCCGCGGCGCCGGTGTGAGCGTACCCGGCAAATCTCGTCCGCAACCAGAGCCGCCTCCTGATCATGCGAGCTGCAAATAGCCACATCGACGGGCTCATCAAAAACGAACTTTCCGCTCAGTTGCTCGCGCACATCGCGGGCGGCGATCAGCGGCTCGCGCTGAAAGTTCACCGCCTGTCCCAGAGATGGCACTGGCGGGTTCATTGCAATCGCTGTGTACGCCACACGCAGGATGTTCCCGCGCGAGCGCTGGTTTTCTTTCAGCACCACGCCTTCGGTATCGGGGAACCGCTTTTGAAACTCCGCAAATGCCGCACTCGACGCGCCACGGAAGCGGTAGATGGCCTGATCAGGGTCGCCGACTGCAAAGATGTTGCGATCTTCGCCCGCAAGCAATCCGGCCAGGGTGATGTTGCTGGAATTGCAGTCCTGAAATTCGTCAATCAGGATGAACCGAGCTTTCCTGCGCTCGTGTTCCAGAAGGCCGGGGTCGGATTGGAGCAGACGCACAGCATTGCTGATCTGCATTCCAAAGACGCCCAGGCCGTGCTCTTCGAGAAGACGCAGCGTGTTGCGGTAGGCGCGCGCAATTTCGCGCCAGCGCGCCAGGATTTCTTCATCGCCCAGCTCTTCCACCTCCTTGGCCCGGCAGTTGCGGGGAATGTTTCTCCCCGGACGCAACCCTTGCACGTAGGACTCGAATTGATCCGGTGTGATCAGCTCTTCATGGCAGCGATCAAAAAATTCCAGCAGGTCATGGAGGAACTCTCCAAGATCGGAAGGCTTGATAAACCTTTCGAGTTCGAGCTGCTCAATGCGCTGCCGCAGGAACACATAAACATCTTCCTTGGTCAGGACAAAAAAGCCGCGGCCGTTCCGCTGCAGCACGCCGTTGCAATAGGCATTGAAGGTCCCGGCATTCACGGCCGCGCGACGGCGCAGCCGCTTCTGTACTCGCTCTACCAGTTCCTGTGCGGCATTCTCGGTAAATGTAATGGCCAGGATCTCTTCCGGACGCGCATGCTGCTGCTCGATCAAGCCGGCAATTCGCTCCACCAGCACGGTGGTCTTGCCCGTGCCCGCGCCAGCCAGCACCAGCATGGGCCCGGACACGTGCTCGATGGCTTCTTTCTGCTTCGGATTGGCAATGAATGAGTCGCGCACAGTTGCCCTCTGGCATTATGCGAAACTAAGGCGAATGACGCAATGGGAATCGTCGCTCAGCGAGGAAATTCTTTGTGGAAAAGCTGCGGATATCACCGCGGAGACGGGGAAACGCGGAGAAAAACAACATGAGTTCCATTGTTTCTACCAACTCGGCCAGTCAATTGATCAGAAGCAACGAACACCCCGTGCGGTCTCTCCGCAGCCCCAAACCTGCCCCCTGTTTTCTCCGCGTCTCCGCGCCTCCGCGATGAAAACTATTCCAGTTCCGCCATAACCACCGCCACCGCGGCAATCGCCGCTGTTTCCGCGCGCAGGATCGTGCTCCCCAGCGACGCCGATCTCCATCCCGAAGCATTGAACAGTTCCAGTTCCTCGGCTGTCCAGCCACCTTCCGGACCAAAGGCCATCGCCAGCGGCGCTCTGCATCCCGCAAGAGCCGCCTTCAACCCAACGCTTCCCTCAATTTCAGAGAGAACAATACGGCAATCCTCACCTTGGTTGAGAATGCCGTCAAGATGCGAGGGGCTTGTGATCTCCGGCGGCGCAATCCGCCGCGCCTGCTGCGCTGATTCCTTTGCAATCTTTCTCCAGCGCTCCACACGAGCGTCCGCTGCCTTGGCCAGGTGCTGCGCTGTACGGGTTGCGGTGAGCGGCACCACGCGTGATACGCCGAGCTCGGTCAGCTTTTCCAGCGCCCACTCCATTCGATCAAACTTGAAAACCGAAAGATAGACCGTGATCTCCGGCAACGCCGCGCTTTCCACCTCTTCACCCAGGTGGAACTCTACTTCATGCGCGGTGGCATGCATGATGGTACCCAGGCGCAGCACGCCGTTTACAGCGATATCGAATTGCTGGCCCGGCTGGGCGCGGAGCACGCGAAAAAGATGGTGGGCATTTTGCCCCAGAAGAAATGCGTGGTGGCCTTCCACTCGGTCGGCGATCCAGCGACGGCGGGTCATACGCGCGGAAGCATCAGATAGGAGCCGGCGGCCAACCCCAGGTAGAGAATTCCCAGGAGCCGGCTCTGGAAGACAAGGGCTTCCAGATTGGGATACTGGGCCTGGAAGAATACCTCAGCGGCGCTCAGCAGGGAGAAGATGGTACCGATGATGACCCATGCCTGCCGTCCCCACGGGATAAAGTACAGGGCGCCGAACGCAAGTCCAACCACCAGAAAAAGCAGCGCCCTCATGCGCGCCTTGGCAGGCGCCGATTTGCGCAGCCATTCCAGTTGCAGTTCCGCGAACCGCCGCGGCAGCAGCAGGCGAATCGCGCCTGCGAGGCCCGCGACGATCACGACGAACCAGATGTAGTACTTACCCAAAGATCTCTTTTACTTTCTCAAAAAGGCTGCGTGGCTCCGGTTTGTTTTCAACAGAAAAGGTACCGCCCAGTTCTTCCAGAAGTTCGCGCTGCTTTTTTGTGAGTTTGGAAGGAGTCTGCACCCTGACCTTTACAAAGAGGTCTCCCTTGCCGGAACTCTGCAGGGCGGGAAGTCCCTTGCTACGAATGCGGAATGTGGTCCCGGTCTGCGTTCCTTCAGGGACTTTCAGCTTGTGCTCCCCATCAAGAGTTGGGATGAGAATTTCTGCTCCCAGGGCGGCCTGCGCAAATGAGATGGGCACCGAGCAGTAAAGGTCCTTGCCCTCGCGTTCAAAGAATGGATGGGCCTTCACATGCAGAACGACGTAGAGATCGCCCGCGTGCCCGCCAACGCCGCCCGAGTCGCCCTGCCCCTGGTAACGGATTCTTGTCCCGTCTTCGACGCCCGGAGGAACATTCACCTCCACCGTGCGTTCTTTCATTACGCGGCCTTCGCCCTTGCATTTGCTGCAAGGATCGGTGATCACGCGCCCCATGCCGCCGCACGCTGGGCAGGTGCGGGCGATAGAGAAGAAACCCTGCTGATATCTGACCTGTCCGCGTCCGCCGCAAGTGCCGCACGTAGTGGGGCCCTTCCCTTCCGCAGCGCCGGTGCCCTTGCAGTTGTCGCAATTCTGATAGCTGCGGACCTTCACGCTGGTCTTCTTCCCGACCGCGGCCTCTTCGAAAGTAAGCGTCACATCCGCTCTGGCATCGCCGCCGCGCTGCGGTCGCCCGCGGCGTCCTCCGCCGCCAATATTGACACCAAAAAAATCGCTGAAAATATCACCGAAGATGTCACCAAAATCCTGGAAGTTCGCCGGGTCAAATCCGCTGAATCCGCCGCCCCCGTTCACGCCGGCATGTCCGAACTGGTCATAGCGCTGTCGCTTTTCAACATCGATGAGCACGCTGTAGGCTTCCGTGCACTCCTTGAATTTCTCTTCAGCTTCCTGGTTCCCGGGATTGCGGTCGGGATGGTGCTGCATCGCCAACTTTCGGTAGGCGCTCTTGATCTCCTGCTCGCTGGCCGTGCGGGTGACACCTAATACTTCGTAGTAATCGCGTTTTGCCTGTGTCGTCAATTCTTCCTCAAGTCAATATTGCCAAAATAAAATCAGCTAGCCTGCTGTCAACGCCGTTGGCAATGAACATACTGCGGCGCAGTGCAATTTTACGGTCGACAGATCGGCTCATGTCCTCGATCCGTTGGGCATCGAATCCAAATACTCCCTCGCTTGGGTCCTTTAAACCGTCGCTCAGAGCATGGTAGGCGTGCACGACCTTCCGAAGCCACTCCACATCATCAATGTTCTTCGGCTTACCCGCTGCATGGAAACCGGTTACCAGCTTCTCAAAAGCAGCCTTGATCTGTTCGGGGCGGGCCGAGCGCGGCACACCCAAAATCTCGTAATCATCTGACTGTGCCTGCGTTGGCATTGAGTGGTCGAACACTGCAGGATGACACGCGTGCGTTCTTTCTTCCGTGTCTCCGTGCCTCCGTGGTGGATTTTAGCCGCTACTTCTTCGCGGTCGCCACCCGAACCATCGCCGGACGCAGCAGCCGATCCTTGATCTTGTAACCGGATTGCAGCTCTTGCAGTACGTGATGATCCGGCACAGCATCGCTCTCCACCATCTCAATGGCTTCATGCACCCTGGGATCAAACGCCTGGCCTTGCGCAGGCACTCGCTGCACGTTCATCCTTTGCAGCGCGTCCTGAAGCTGTTTTTGAATCAGCTCCATTCCCTTGCGCAAATCTTCCGGCCTGGTCTCGGCATTTTTTAGGGCGAGCTCAAAGCTGTCCATCACCGGCAGCAAGCCACGCGCGGCGTCTGTCAGCGCAAAATCGCGGTAATCAGAGTTTTCCTTGGCGGACCGCTTGCGCCAGTTATCAAACTCCGCCTGCAGGCGAGCCAGTCGGTCCAGCAGGTTATCGCGCTCAGAGCGGAGCTTGCGCACTTCCACTTCGACGGCGCTCTCTGTCTGCGCCGCTTCGGACGTTGTGGTCGCGGCCGCGTCTTTCTCCTGAAACCCGTCTCCGGGATCCGCAGCCGGCAACTCGTGCTCTAACTCCATATTTTCTTTCAACTGATCTTGAACATCAGCCTGTCCATTGGACTTGCTCATTACAGCACCTGGTCTTTTGATTGGAATCTTCACGCGTTTTCATTCAGCAGCTTGTCAAAAAGCTGCGCGATGTAGGAGACCGCCGTAATCGTGTGCTGGTAATCGATGCGTGTGGGACCGATCACCGCCAACGATCCTCTCATCTCTTCGCCTACGCGCGCAGGCGCCCCGATCAGCACCAGATTGCGCATCTCGGGCATGGCTTCTTCCAATCCAATCACCACGCGCACCGCATCCTGCCTGGTATCGAGATAAGCCGAGAGCAGTTCCGCCACTCTCTGCTTTTCTTCCAGGGTTTTCAGCAGCTCGCGCAATTTTTGATGGTCCTCTTCCTTGACCACGAGATTGGAAACGCCGTCCACAAATATGTTCTTGGCAGGCTCGCCTGTTGCCAGCGCGCCGCTCTCATACAGTTCTTTGAGGCTCCGCATGAGCCGGTCATATTCGCTGCGTTCATGCTCAATGCGCTTGGCAATCTCTGCTTTGACTTTGTCCACCGTCCATCCGCGGAAATTCGCATTGATGTAGTTGGACGCCGTGTCCAGGTCGGTCTGCGTTAAGTCCTGCTGCAGCCGCATCATGCGGTCATGCACCATGCCGGACCTGGTGACTACAACAGCCAGAACCTTGTGCGGACCCTGACGGGAAAAATGCACGTGCTCCAGCGCGTTCTGCGGTCCCGTGCTGGCGATGGCCACTCCAACTCCGCTGGAAACCAGCGACAATAAATGCGAAGTTTTCTCTAAAAACTGTTGGATGTCGACGGTGCCTTCTAAGGTCTCAGAAATCAGGTTCTGGTCGGAGGCCGACAACAGCGCTTTCCCGGAGATCTGGTCCACGTAGTATCGATATGCCTGCGCGGTCGGAACCCGGCCCGCAGAGGTATGCGGCTGCTCCAGAAAGCCTGCTTCCACCAGGTCCGCCATCACATTGCGGATAGTGGCGGGGCTTAGCCCATCCTTATTCTGTCGTGAGAGCGTGCGGGAGCCTACAGGCTCACCTGAGGAAATATAAGTCTCAACAATGGCAGTCAGAATCTCCCGCTCACGCGGGCCGATTTGTCCCTGGTTTGGCATAAAGGTACTACTAAGCCTTTTGTTTCCAATGTCTTGTACAACAATCGGAGACAACTCGACATTTTTATTGTAGAAATTTTAGTGACTTGTTGTCAAGATAGCACTTGCGGATTGAGAGTGCTAAAACAGGGTCGATCGCGCGCTAACGAGCAGCTCTTAGCGGCGAACCCGGCTTTTCCGTCCAGCCAATCACCTTGTCGCCAGAAAATTCGATGCTCGAAGCCCCGTAATACCAATAGGTGGTTTTCCCAAATGACAGGGCGGCGCTGTTCCTGCTTCCGGGAGCGGTATTCGTCCAATACACATCATTGACCGAAACCGGGGTACCCTGGATCGCCAGTACTTCCGCAATGGTCGCTCCCTGGCTGATAACAGCATCAGGGCTGACCTTCGGCAGCTTGATGGTTTTTAGCGGAAACTCCGCCGTGCTCTCCCACTTTTCCACCATGGGTCCGCGGAAATAAACTCGGGAGGTCCCATAGCGCCATTCGCCCTCACTGGACCACTGTGGCATCCCTTGAATGCGATAGACGTCAGCCTTGGTGGATCCGACAAAGAAATACGGCAGCGGTGACGGCACGGTTCGCGTTCCCTGCGATGCTGCTGCTGGTTGCGCGGCAAAAACATCCATCACTGGCCCAGCCGGAGCTGCCTCTGCCTTTTGCGTTTGCGCCTGCCTGGATGGTTCAGTAGGAGCCGATCCAATGCCCGTCCCCCACTGCAGGAGATTGGCTATAAGAATGATGGCAAAAATCCAGCCCCATTTCATGCCGCGTGAATTTCCCACGGGGCGGTACTGGTAGTCGCCTTCATAGGGATCAACAATCGGCGGCTCATAATAGGCGCGCCGCCGATAAGCACGCCACTCCTCCGTAGCTCCACGCGAGTAGCCACTGGGCCAGCTATACCCGTCGCCGTAAGGCACATGGGTCTGACCGGGCCGGTATTCCTTCAGGAACGTGTATGCCTCGTTGATTTCCTTCAACTTTTCCTGAGCGATGAAATGGGAGCGTGATTCGCCGGCAAACTGGTCGGGGTGCCACCGCTTAACCAATCGCAGATAAGCACGGCGCAGCTCTTTGGCAGAAGCTCCGGGCGAGACGCCCAGCGCACGGTAGTACTCGTCTACGCTCTTGCGCATTCGCATAGCTGCCTCTGCTTCTTTCAGGACAGTGCGCCGAAAGGGTTAATTCGATTATGACACAGGTAATCGGGTTGAGCGCTCCGCCTGCACCGGATTTAGACACCGGAAGTCGCTGAAAAGCAGAGACTTTGGTGCAGGGGGAACCTGCAGGCTTACTGGACCTGGATCACGTCGCCGGGAGCGGCGCTCTTTTTCACTTCTTCCACTCTCATCAACACCTGGCGGGCGAAGTCAAACAAGGATTTGGCGTGAGGAGAAGATTCGCCGTCAAGCACCGCCGGTTTACCCGTGTCCCCGCCTTTGCGTATGTCGGGATCGAGCGCGATTGAACCGAGGAAAGGTACGCCGAACTGCTGCGCCGTCCTGGCCACTCCGCCTTTGGAAAAAATGTCGATCTCCTGATGGCAATGCGGGCAGATCAGCGAGCTCATGTTCTCCACCAGCCCAAGTATGTCCACGCGAGCAGTGCGAAACATTTCTATGGCTTTGCGCCCGTCCTGAAGGGACACGTCAGAAGGGGTGGAAACTACAACCGCGCCCGTAAGGGGAACCGTCTGAAAAAGAGAGATCACAACATCGCCGGTTCCCGGGGGCAGGTCAACGACCAAATAGTCGAGCTCTCCCCACTCCACCTGCTGCAGAAATTGACGAATGATGGAATGCAGCATGGGGCCGCGCCATACCAGCGGCTTGTCACCGGGATTGAGAAAGCCGACCGAAATGATCTTGAGGCCATAATTCTGCAGTGGCTCAATGCGATTTTCGCCAATGACGCGCGGCTGCTGGTTCACGTGAGTCATGAGCGGCACGTTGGGGCCGTAAACATCGGCATCGAGCAGGCCGGTGCGGTATCCCAGCTTGGCCAGCGCCACCGCCAGATTTACCGCGATGGTGGTCTTCCCGACTCCGCCCTTGCCCGATCCGACCGCAACAATATTTTTTACGCCGGGGAGCGGAAAAGGACCCGGTGGCGGCGCTCCATGTGTGTGTCCGTGGGCCATAAATATACTTCAATTATACGGGACGAATCCACGAGGCATCGGGAGATCCGGTGATCGGGTGATCGGTTCCCTGAAGTCACAACCGGTGACTGGCACATACTGAAAAATTCTTTGAGCAAGCATTACTTGCAGCGGGTCGGAGCGAGGCACATTACTCGATCACGTGCGATCACCCGATCACCCGATCACCCGATGTCTTCCTTCTTTCAACTTCCTGCTTTCTCAACTCCCGTCGCCGGCCCGCATCTTCATACCGCCGCTTCTCTTCCTCGCTCTCCGGGATAACCTGTGGAACTGCATGATGCCGTCCATGCTGGTCCACGGCAACAAACGTCAGATAGGCCGAAGCCACATGCCGCGTGGTGCCGGCGATGTAATTCTCCACCCAGCATTTCACTCCCACTTCCACAGAAGTATGGAAGGCGCGGTTGACGGAAGATTTCAAAATCAGCAGATCGCCGATATGCACCGGCATGAGGAAGTCGATGTGGTCCATGGAAGCCGTGACCACGTGGCTGTGCGTGTGCCGATGCGCAGCCATGGCGCCGGCAATATCGATCATGTGCATGAGGCGTCCGCCCAGCAGGTTGCCAAGCGGGTTGGCGTCGTTGGGCAGGACGACTTCCGCCATCTGGGATTGTGATTCGCGCACGGGACGCGCCTGGGCTCGATGGCCATCATTGGTATTCATATTCACAATTGATTCTAGTGACTTGGTCCTGGATTCGTCAGCATGGGAGTTTGTGACGGCGCAGATGAGAGCTATTTCCGGCGTCGTTCGAGGTATACAGCCAGATACAATTCTGCTTGCCGCTGCGCGCAATCGTCTTTGAGCTTCACCGGCCAGGATTGCGTCGCACAGTCGTACTCCAGTGATCCGTGCTCCACCGGCGCATGATCGCGCTCGTAAACGTAGCTGAGAGTCACCCGTCCGGAATTGTCTCTGGCCGAAAACCGCAGGCAATCTGCGCGGCGGTCGGCGGGTAATCGGTGGCAACCGGTTCCATAACCCAGATTGCAAAAATCTCTCAGATCGTCATCCGTTGGCGTGACTTCTTCGGCTGCGGCACGGCACGTGCCGCAAAATCCGGCGCCCAGGGGCAGGCGCGCGGGGAACGCCCACGCAATCGTCTGGATCTTTTCGGCGGGAAAGAAGAACGGACAAGCCACAGCACTGCAATCTTATGTGCGCCGGCTGTGGATTGTGTAGAATTTTTTCACCCTATGAGCGAGACAGATCGCCTTACCATGCTGACCCAGTTCCTGGAACAGAATCCCGGGGATGCCTTCGCCCGCTACGGCCTGGCGATGGAGTATTCCAAAGCGGGCCAGACCGAGAAAGCGCTGGAGCAGTTCGGCAAGCTTCTTGAGCTGCATCCTGATTACACCAACGGCTACTTCATGGCCGCGCAAACGCTGGAACGCGCCCGCCGCACTGCCGAGGCAAAAAAGATGCTGGAGAACGGCATTGAAGCCGCGAAGCGGACCGGGAACAAACATGCATTGTCCGAGATGAGCGGGATGTTGGAGGAACTTGCTTAACCACAAAGGGCACGAAGGAACACGAAGGCAGAGGACCGAACTCCGACTTCGTGATCCTTTGTGTCCTTTGTGGTTACTTAGGGTTCTTGCCCGCGGCTTCGGCTAAAACCTGCGAAGTCGGCCTGAGCCCGCGCCGGATGCTGCGCTCCACCAGCCACGGAGCGTTCTCATACAATTTAATGAAAATCCAATAGAACCACGGCGTCACGACCTGGCGCTTGCGCTTGAGGAGCCCGTCGAGCGTGTCTTTCGCCACCACCTCCGGGCCGACCGCCCATTTGGTCGATCCGCCCACGCGTTGCGGCTGGCTGCCCTTGATCATGTTCTTGGAAAAATCCGTGGCGATGTAACCCGGACACACTGTGACCACGTTGATGTTATGGCGCAACAGCTCGAGCCGCGCCGCCTTGCCGATGGCATTCATCGCGTGCTTGGTGGCGGCGTAGCCTCCCATATACGGCGTCGAGATATGTCCTGAAACCGACGAGATGTTGATGATGTCTCCTCCGCCCTGCTGCTTCATAAAGGGCGCGACCGCCTGAATGCACTCAATCATACCGAAGAGGTTCGTCTCAAACATTGAGCGCAGGTCGGCCATGTTCATCTTCTCGACCGAGTCGTTCAGCCCGAAGCCGGCATTGTTGACGAGAATATCGATCCGGCCAAATCTCCTGAGCGCCGCCTGCATCAGCGCATCCACCTGCTCGCGCTTGCTGACGTCGCAGCTTACAGGCAAAGTGTTCTCTGCTGTGCCGCCGATGCGCTCGGCTGCCGCCTGCGTTCTGGCCAGATCACGAGCACAGAGCACCACCCGCGCCCCTTCCTGAAGGAAGAGCTTGGCTATCGCTTCGCCTATTCCCATGGAGCCGCCCGTAATCACCGCTACTTTTCCCTGAAGCTTCATGGCTGAAGGTTGTAGTGGGTTCGCACACCCAAGTCAAGCGGCGCAGCGAGCAGCCGTCCGCCTTTCCTTTTAAAATGGTCGTCGTGCCCGTGTTACCAATATTCCCGCTGGAAGTGGTGCTGTTTCCCGGCGCTCCGCTGCCGCTGCACATCTTTGAGCCGCGCTACAAGGAGATGATCACCGAATGCCTGGAGGAAAAGAAGCTTTTCGGCATGGTACGCGCCAAGGAAAACGCAGTGGCTGAAGTGGGTTGCTCGGCTGTCATTCTCAACGTCATCAAACGATATGAGGACGGCAGGCTCGATATCTCCAGCGAAGGTAGGCAGCGGTTTTCAATCATTGAACTGAACCATGACCGCTCGTTCCTTCAGGCTGAGGTCTCATGGTTCGACGATGACGAGCCCGCACCGCTCGGCGGCAAAGAATCTGATACAGCAGTTGAATTGCACGAGCAGTTGTTTGAGGTGATCGGGCAGGACGCGGAAATCGATCGTAATAAATCTCCTCTTTCCTTCCAGCTTGCCAGCCAGTTGCCGGTGGACCTCGACTTCAAGCAGGCT
>Ga0070681_10002826_pt1 | contig 16033 bp, 9 predicted proteins | sample KBSC83BmetaG_FD_65650 | JGI IMG/M metagenome (GOLD analysis project Ga0070681, IMG submission 65650) | Corn rhizosphere microbial communities from Kellogg Biological Station, Michigan, USA - KBS C8-3B metaG | ecosystem: Host-associated > Plants > Roots > Rhizosphere | place: USA: Michigan...
CCCGCAGCGATCAAGATAGGTCTGAAAGTATTTAACGCGATTCTCGACGATTCATTTCAGCTCGAGATGTTGCGTGCGATAAACGAGAAATGTTCTGGCGACGGTGTGCCTGATTTTCTTGTTTACGCGAACCGGCTGTTCAACTCGAATCGCGAGTTCGATGGCGTCAAGGGTATTGCTTACGGTGGTCCGGATCTGAGCGCACGCAATCTCGCGGTGCTCAGGGACATGCGTTTGCTCGAACACCAGAAAGTGATTCCCGCTTGCAAGCTCCCGATCAGCGCGACGGGCAACATCGTGTCCGGGCGTATCGCGGCCGAATATCTTTTACGCGGCGCCAGTAGTTTTCAATTGCACACGTACTTTCAGTTGCCGAGTGGTGAGTACACCATGAAGACGCACGGGAAGACTGCGCGGGCGTTGCTCGAGCTTTGTTTTCATCCCGACGACGGACTGCTCGCATGGTTGCTTCATCTGCGTCGCGTGTTTGAATGGCCGGTTGATTGGAACATCAAACAGATGGCGGATTTTTGCATGGAGCCGTCGAATAACGTTTGGGCGGAGCACGCCTCGGCGTTGACGTAAACCCGATGGAGATACGTTTGTTACGGGAGTCGGACATTGCCGCGGCGATGGGTTTGAAACGGGCAGCAGGTTGGAACCAAACAGAAGCTGACTGGCGGACATTGCTTCAGCACGAACCGAATGGTTGCTTCACTGCGGTGCTCGACGATCAACTTGTCGGGACTACAACGACGACGTGCTACGGAAGTGAGTTGGCGTGGATTGGGATGGTTTTGGTTCGACGTGATCAACGGCGGAAGGGCATCGCAACGAAGTTGCTCGAGACTGCGCTCAAGTATCTCGATGCGAAGGTTTCGACGGTTAAGTTGGACGCGACTGCTGATGGCAAGCATGTGTATGAGCGAATCGGGTTTGAAGTTGAGTCTTTGATTGAGCGATGGAGTAGAAGCGGCGAGCATGTTCGTTTTAAGGCGGAGCCACAAACAATCGATGATCAGATGTTGCAACTCGATCGCGAGGTGTTCGGCGCTGATCGTTCGAGGTTACTGAAGATGTTGCTCGCGAGCTCACTTGTGCGGACTACGCGAGCGGGTTATGCACTCGCACGTTCGGGCAGCGACGCTGCTTATGTTGGTCCGGTTGTGACACGGGAACAAAGCGCACCCGTTGAGTTGCTCGATCAACTCCTCGAGGCATTACATCCGAGTCCTGTGTACGTTGACGTCAATCGAAATCGGGGTGACGACGGGCCGCGGTTGTTAAGCGAACGTGGCTTTGCAAAACAGCGGAACTTGATCCGGATGAAACGCGGTCCCGCAATCCCAACTAGTCCTTTGATTTTTGCGATTGCCGGTCCGGAAGTCGGGTGAAGTGGTTACGAGGAGAGCTATGGAGCGGAGTTTTCGCGCGGACAATCTGAATGTCTATGTCTACGAGAATCGAGAATCGATGGGTAAGGCAGCCGCCTCTGGCATTGCGGCGGAGATTAGAAATGCCATTCGAGAGCGCGGCCGCGCAGTTGCCATACTCGCCTCTGCGCCATCGCAAAATGAGTTTCTCGCTAACCTGGCTGATGCGCCCGACATCGACTGGTCGCGTGTAACAGCGTTCCACTTGGATGAATACCTCGGCATGGATGATCGAGCGCCGCAGTCGTTTCGCCGGTTTCTGATGGATCGCCTGGTGAACAAAGTTCCGCTTCAAGAGTTTCATGGTTTGCATGGTGATGCGCCCGATGCTGCGCAGGAAGCTGATCGTTACGCCGAACTGCTGCGAACGAATCCTCCGGACTTTGCCGTACTGGGAATCGGAGAAAACGGTCATCTCGCGTTTATCGATCCACCGTTCTGTGACTTCAATGACCCGCAGGCGGTGAAAGTTGTCGAGCTCGATGAGGTTTGTAGAAACCAGCAGGTTAACGACGGAGCATTCACATCTCTCGATGCAGTTCCAAGAAACGCGTTGTCGTTAACGATTCCGACATTGATGGCGCTTCCAAAACTATTCGCGATTGCGCCCGGTCCGGCTAAACGAGCGGCGATCAAGAACACGGTGGAAGGCCCAATCAGCACGCAGTGCCCAGCATCCATTTTGCGGACGCACCCCGACGCTCATTTGTTTATCGATCAGATTGCGGCAGAGTTTCTGAATCGTTGAAGTATACGCAACCCTGGCGAGGCTCACTTGGAAGAGGTCACCTCCTCCAAGCTTGATTATTGACGCCGGTTGGATTGTCCAGCGGCGCGTTTATTCGGAAGCCAAAGGAGACAGCATGCACAGTTCAGTTCACGTCATCGATTACGTGGTGCTTGTCTGTTACCTGCTTTTGATGGCTGGTATCGGCGCTTACTTCATGCGATTCATGCGCGTCGGTGCTGATTTCCTGAAGGGCGGAAATCGCGTTGAGTGGTGGGTCGCGGGAATGGCTTCGTTCATGTCCGGATTCTCCGTTTGGACATTCACGGGCGGCGCAGGCTTCGCATACCGGCAAGGTGTGATCGGTGTGTTTCTGATGGCGCTTGCCGTGCCCGCATTCTTCTTCGGTTACCTTGTATTCGCGCAAGCCTGGAGACGTTCACGCGTCACGACAGTCGTTGAATACATCCGGAGTCGCTTCGGCGAGGGAACCCACAAGATGTTTTCGTGGCTCACTGGTCCAAGCCAGTTGATGTTTGGATCCGTTCGGCTCTTTGCGTTGTCGAGTTTCATGTCGATCGCACTCGGCGTTCCCGTCGAGTATCTCGTAATCATTTGTGGACTCGTCGTGCTGGCTTACACGGTGCTCGGCGGATACTGGGCGGTGTGTTTCACGGACATGTTTCAGTTCATGTTCCTGTTCCCAATCGCCTGCGTCTTGATGGTCCTCTCACTGGCAAACGTGGGTGGCTTGAGCAGTTTCATTGCCCATGCGCCGCAAGGTTACTTCAACCCTTTAGCGGGCGATTACGGTTGGCTGTTTCTGATCGTGTACACCGTTTCTCAAACGACCGGTTACAACAACTTCGGCAACGCGCAGCGCTACTTCTGCGCTGACACGGAGCAGTCAGCGAAACGAATCGCCGTTCTCTGCATGATCCTATTCACAATCGGCAGCGTGATCTTTTATCTGCCACCGTTGATCGCGCGTGTGGTCCTGCCGGATCTCGGCACAGCGGCAAACGGTCTGAAGCAGCCTTCGGAAGCGGCGTACATCGCGATGGGTTTGCGTGTACTTCCGCCGGGGATGATCGGCGTGCTCCTCGCCGCAATGCTGGCATCCTCGATGGCGTCCTTGTCGGCGCACAACCACATCATCACCGGAATCTTCGCGAAAGACCTCTATCAAGGCTATCTGCGAAGAGACGCCTCGGATCGGCACATGCTGACTGCCAGTCGTCTTACGTCGCTTGGCGTCGGCGTGGTGATGATCTGTGTCGCGTTACTGTTCGCCCAAGGCGCGACGGGCATTTTCACTCTGCTCTTCATTCTTGAATCGATGTTTCTAATCCCCCTCGGCCTGCCGCTGCTCTACGGCTTTCTCACGAAGCGTGGACCATGGTGGTCCGCAGTATGTGCTTACGTCATCGGTGCGATCACATCGTTGTTCGTAAACTTTTATCTCAATCGTTACCGCGGCATGGGGCTGAATGAGACGTATCTCATCGGCATTCCGGCAATCACGACCACCGTTGCATTTTTCGTTCCCGCGCTCTTGATAAAACCAGCGGGCGAATTCGCCAAACGAGTCGACGCATTCTTTGGAAAACTAGCAACACCAATCGACCCCGCAACTGAACTCGGAACCGCCGGCATGTCAGGTCGCGGGCAACTGGCCCTCGTTGGAAAAGTCACCACCGGGATGGGTCTCGCTTGTTTTCTGTTGGTAGCCGCGAGCGCTGCCGGACGCGATCGGTTGATCATCGCGATCTATGCAGTTGTTACGACCATCGTTGGGTTGGCGTTTATCGCTACGGGTCGCACACCACAGCAACGAGTCGCTGAACCGCTCGAAGTTGGTCCCGTTTCCATGATTGAGGAGTAAATGATTCGCTTACTCATTTTCGTTCTGGCGACAACGACTCTCGCGTCAAGCACGACGGCCTCGGGATCCGTGCGTGTGATTTGGGCCGTAAACGACGGAGAAAAAGTCGAACGAGACGATCTCAACAATCCGAACAAGTCGTCCAATTCAACTTGGGATGGTCACAAGATCAAGATCTTTGGAGCGCGGAACGAAATCATCGCGTTTCAAGTGATCGTGGAGACCGACCAAGACGGTGTGACTGCGCTTTCCGTCGCCCTGCCGGAGTTACGACAAGGCACGACAAAGATCAAGTACGTTGCCCCGCAACTCGATCCGACGATTTACGTACATCGTCCGATTCAAATCTTCACCGCTAATTACATGAACGTCGAGCAGGCGTCGCATGCCGAGTGGGTGTACCAGCAGGGCTCGCCTGCGGCTCCGAAAGATCCGACCGGTTGGAAGCCTGTTCAGCTAGTTCCGGAGAATGCGCGCAAAGGACGCGGCGGTTTCCCACTGAACGTGCCGGGCAATTCGAATCAAGCTGTCTGGATCGAGCTCTACACCGATCGAAATCTGCCGGCCGGCATCTACAACGGAAACGTCGTCCTGTCCGCCGATAATCAGAAGCACACGATTCCGATTGAATTGGAGCTCTTCGACTTCACGCTGCCGGACCAGAACAGTATGCAGGCGATGGTCTACTACGAGAGTCTGCAACCAAAGCTGTATCAGGGCCGTGATCTCGACGCCGAGTATCATCGCTTTGCACATCGCCAACGCATTGAGCTGGTCCAGGCATACGACAAGGCCGGAGTTGACGCAGCCAAAGGCCGGTTTGATGGGACTGACTTTTCAAGCGGGCGCGGATACGAAGGGCCTGGTGAAAATGTTGGCAATCAGATCATCCCACGCACGTTCTATGGACCAGGCAAGCTGTTTGACGATCGCGCGAGTGCCTGGCGCGAAGCCGATGACTGGATCACTTTTCTTCACGAGAAATTTCCCAACGCGATCACGTTTCTTTATCTGCCGGACGAACCTGGTCCATCGCAGTACAAGTACATCCGTCAACTAGCCGACAACGTTCACTCGAATCCCGGACCCGGTAAAGCTCTCCCGACCTTTGTCACCAAACATTACGTAAAGGAGCTCGACGGCGCGATCGATATCTGGGACACCGGTCCGCTCGGTTACGACATCAAGCGCGCTACTGAAGAACGTCAACGTGGTCACAGGTACTGGATTTACAACGGCGGCCGTCCCGCAGCGGGTGCGATCGTGATCGATGCGCCCGCGACGGATCCCCGCGCAACCATCTGGGCCTGCTTCAAACACGGCGTCGACAACTACTTCTATTGGCACGGCGTGCACTGGCAGCATAACCGGCAAAAGGTTGGCGAGAGAAAGCAGAACGTGTGGGCCAATCCGATAACTTTCGACAACCGCGGACAGCCAAACAAGCCGATCGACGATCAGGGTTATATAAATGGCGACGGCGTCCTCATGTATCCCGGTGAGGACAAACTTCATCCGGAACAGGATCGTGGAATCGCAGGGCCGATTTCCACCATTCAACTTGCAAACCTGCGGCGAGGTTTGCAGGACCATCAATACCTGACACTCGCACGTAAATTGAAATTAGATTCTTTAGTCGACGAAGTTCTGCAATCAGTGGTCCCCCGTGTGTTTTCCGATTCAGGTCCGGCGATCGGTTTTTCCGAAGCCGGAAATGACTACGAGCGCGCTCGCTACAAACTCGCGCAAGCGATTGCGAAGCGGAGTGCGAACTAACGAAGGAGAATCTATGAAACACCTCATCGGCATACTATTCGTGGTTGTGCTTTGCTGTGCCTCAGCGTATTCCGTCACCTACCAGGTTGGTCCAACCCGGACATTCAAGAAGTTGCAGGATGTCGCGCCACTACTCAATCCTGGTGACGTAGTTGAGGTCGATGGTAATGCAACCTATCCCGGTGATCTGATATTTACTCGGCCGGGCACCGACGTAAACAAGGTCACTATCACAGGCATCCGCGTAAACGGATTGCGGCCGGTTATCTCCGGCGGCACTAACACGGTGGAATTCCGCCTCTCCGATCACTACGTCTTCCAGGGCTTCGATGTAACGGGCGGCAGCTTTCGAGGAATTTATCATCATGCGCACGACATCACGTTGCGCGACTGTGTTGTGCATGATTGTCCTGCGCACGGAATTCTCGGCGCCGACACTGACTCCGGATCGCTGTTGATGGAGTATGTGGAGGTTTATCACTGCGGCAACGGCACTGGCGAGCATGCGGTCTACATGGCGACGGATGAGTTTGCGCATCCGGGTTCAGTGTTTCGCATGCAGTATTGCTATCTGCACGATCAAAACGGCGGCAACAACATAAAGAGTCGCGCGGAGCGCAACGAGATTTACTACAACTGGGTTTCGGGTGGCTTTTACGGTGAGATCGAGTTAATCGGTCCGGACCCACATGGAAATAGGAACGTCAATCATGATACGGCGCGAGAAGATTCTGACGTGGTGGGGAATGTGTTCCAACACATTCCAACTCAAGGCACGCGAATGGCTCGTGTAGGCGGGGACGGTACCGGCGATACTGATGGTCGATATCGATTTGTCAACAACACCTTCATCCTGCGCCAGGGGCAAACAAGTCCCGGCGTGGAGATCTTTGATGGTATTGAGAGTCTGGAGATGCACAACAACGTGTTCTTCCGCGTCGGCGGTGCGCCGATCGACAAGGTCGTTTTGGAGACGCGCGTGAAATGGGTCTCAGGACGCGTCAGTACCGGTTCGAATAACTGGGTGCCGACAGGTTCTGCGTTGATTCCAACTGCCTGGACTGGAACGTTGACTGGAACGAATCCGGGATTCACGAACATCAGCACGTATGATGTGCGTCCGATCTCGACGAGTCCGCTGGTCAACACTGGAGACGGTGCACCGGCGAGTCCGGCCGGACATCCTTTTATAAATCCACTGTTTCCGCCGGCGTTTGTACCACCGTTACACGTCGCATTGGCGGTGGGAACTGCGCAGGCGCGTCCGGTATTCGGGGCGATCGACATAGGAGCATACGAATTCACGCCGTGAGAGGTCTTTCTTTGCGCCTTTGCGCGAGAGGTTTTTTCTAATCAATAAATTAACGATGAAGCTTGCTTTCTCGACACTGGGATGTCCCGATTGGACCGTCAGTCAGATTGTTGAGGCTGCGCGGCGGCTGGGATACGACGGTGTCGAGTTGCGAGCTGTTAGTGGAAGTCTGGACTTGCTGAGTCGTCCTGAGTTCGCGGCGAAACAGATAGGAACGACGCGCGCGTTGTTCAAGGATCATGGTGTTGAGATTTGCTGCGTTGACACTTCTTGCGTGTTTCATTCACCTGAACTGTCGGAGCGAGTTGAGCAAGTGGAGCTCGCGTTAAGGGCTGCCGAACTGGCTGCGCAACTGTCAGCGCCGCTGATTCGCGTCTTCCCGGACAAGATTCAGACCGGCTCGACTCGAGAGGAAACGCGAGCCTACATAGCCGACAGCCTGCGACGAATTGCAGAACGATTGCCTGAAGGTGTTCAAGTGGGTTTGGAGACGCATGGAGATTTTGCACGGACTGAAGCCGCGGCTGAAATCGCGTCGCTCGCGGATCATCAAAGCGTGAAACTGATCTGGGACGTCGCAAACTCGATGAGCGCCGGCGACTCGATCTCCGACGCGGCTCGAATCGTCAAACCGTATCTGGGCCATGTTCACTTGAGAGACGCGCGACCGGTGGCGGGCTCTGAACATTGGCTGCCGGTGCTTGCCGGTCGCGGAAGTATTTCATTTGCGGAGACGGTGGAGGTCATCGAGGCGTTGCACTACGGCGGATACGTCAGTTTTGAGTGGGAGAAGTATTGGCATCCCGAAATCGAGGAGCCTGAAGTTGCGTTGCCGGATTTCATAAACGCAATCAGGAAACTGCAAAGTGACACGACCAAGCGTTCTGGTGTTGGCAAGTGATGTTCTGTTCCCGCATTTTTTCAGCGAGCAGGATCAGAACCGGCTCACCGAAATTACCGACTGGACGAGATCTTCAATACGCGAAGATTCGCCTGAGTTGCGAGAACAGATCGCGAACGCCGACGTGTTGATGACTACGTGGCATTCACCATTTCTGACGACTGAAATGTTTGGCGCTCATCCGCGCGTAAAGCTGATTGCACATTGCGGCGGGGAAGTGAAGTCGCGCGTCGCGGAGGCGATGTTTGATCACGTGACGGTAACAAACGCCGCGGATCCGATGGCGCGTGGAGTTGCTGAAATGGCGCTTGCCCTGGTGCTGACACTCGTGCGTCGAATCCCGGAGTATGCGGCGGAAATGCGTAACGGAGTGAGTAGGACCAACGAGCAGGTTAGTCAAGGTGAGATGTTGAGTGGACGGAGAGTTGGAATCGTCGGTTTCGGTCGAATCGGCCGCGCCGTTGCGAGGCTGATCAAGCCGTTTGGTGTCGAGCTCCTGGTAAGTGATCCGTACGCGCAAGCCGAAGATGGTGTCACTCTTGTTGATCTCGATCAGCTTGTACGCTCATGTTCGGTCGTCATTCTTTCGGCTGCATTAACTCCCGAGACGAGACATCTGTTCGATGCACGGCGGCTTTCTCTTCTGGCTGACGGGACGTTTCTGATCAATGTTGCGCGAGGCGGCTTGATTGATACGGAAGCTTTGTTGGCTGAGTTACGCACCGGACGAATCACGGCCGCGCTTGATGTTACCGATCCGTTGGAGCCACTTCCGAGCGATCATGAGCTGAGAAAATTAACGAACGTGATTTTGACTCCGCACATTGCTGCCGGCGGGATTGAAGTGCGTCGCGAAATGGGCGCGCTGGCTGTTGAGGAGGTAATTCGGTTTGCGACTGGCAAGCCGCCACGCAACCGCGTGACGCGGGATATGCTAGCGACGATGACGTGAGGACGCAAACGGCACTGAGCACCGAAGGCACGCAATGTAAGCTGGGCCAACGTCAGCGCCGAAGGCGCGAAATATAATAGCCAGGGGCAAGCGTGAAGCGCAGCGGAACGCGTCGCCCCTGGTAGCAAAGAAATAAATTTGAATAGAGCACTGAAAGTGCGAAATAGCAACGGTCAATTATTCCGCTCTTTCAGAGCTTCACGATCATTAGGCGCGGTTACCAGGGGCGAAGCGCCTCACGTTGTTCGGCGCTTGCCCCTGGCTGTCATATTCCGCGCCTTTGGCGCTGACGCGCTTCATATTCCGCGCCTTTGGTGGCATCTCGAGTTTTTGCGCAAACCCACGTGAGGATGGTGTGAGTACTTCGTTTGCTGTCAATCAACTCATCGGTGTCGAGAGCGTTGTGCTTCATCGCGTGCGAATACCGTTGGTTGAACCTTTTCGGATAAGCAATGGAACTGTCGCGGAGAAAGACTCGATTCTTGTTGAACTCACGACAGAGGACGGTGTCACCGGTTGGGGTGAAGCGTCTCCGATGTCGGGGTCGTTCTACTCTGCTGATACGCCCGAGAGTTGCTGGCGCACTCTCCACGATGAACTGATTCCGCGGCTGTTTGAATTAGGCAAGTTTGATCCGCATCGACTTTACGAACAACTTACGGGCGAGGCGTTTGCCAAGGCCGGCATCGATGGTGCGGTCTGGGATGCATACGCACGTACGAAGCGAGTCGCAATTTGCGATCTGTTCGGTATCGCTCGACGCGCTGTTCCGTCCGGAGTGGCAATCGGGATCTTCGATACGATTGACGAGTTAATCGAACGCGTTGAGCGATACGTGGCCCAGGGCTATCAACGAGTGAAGATCAAGATTCAACCTGGTTGGGACGTGGAACCGGTGTCGCGCTTGCGAACGCACTTCCCTGAGCTCCCGTTAATGGTGGATGCAAACGCCGCCTACACGCTCGCTGCTAAGTCGATCTTTCGTGAGCTGGATCGATTCGGCCTGATGATGATCGAGCAGCCACTCGCCGCGAGCGCGATCGACGAAGCCGGCGAACTGCAAGCACGTTTGGAAACGCCTCTTTGCGCGGATGAATCTGCTGACACGCTGGCAACACTTAACGAGTTGATAGAAAAACAAGCAGCGCGAATCGTCAATATCAAAGTGCAGAGAGTTGGCGGACTCAACGAAGCATTGTTGATGCTCGAGACGGCACGCGCCGCAAACCTGGAGTGTTGGGTCGGAACCATGCCCGAACTCGGAATCGCTTCGGCCCAGGGACTGCACCTCGCAATGCACAGCGCTTTCGCATTTCCGACGGACATCGAAGCGTCGAGTCGCTGGTATGTTGACGACATCATCGAACCATTGATCGACATCGACGCAAATGGATTCATCACCATCCCTCCCGGAATCGGAACCGGCTACGAAGTGTCACGCGAAAAGGTGGAGCGATATTCGATCGCAAGCGAGAAGTTTGTGTCTTGAGGTTTCTATGAAGCGAGTATTTGTCACAGCAATATTTTTGATTCTGCTAAGCGGCGGCGGCACGCAGTTCATCGCTGCGCAGGAGGCGCCGAGAGTTTGGGAAGCGTCGCTCGTGATTCCGACGTACGAGCTAAACTCTCCCAACCCGTATCCGGCGTTGCTGGACTGGCAGCGTCGCAAGTGGCGACCGGTTTACCCATATCCGTTTCTCGATTCACTCGGCAGTCAAAAAACAGACAAGTCGTGGAAAGCCGTTTACCTCGAGAATGAATATTTAAAGGTCACGGTACTTCCAGAGCTCGGCGGCCACGTTTATCAGATCTTCGATAAGACACTCAATCGAGACATCATCTATTCCAACCCCGTCATGAAATACGCGATGGTGGCAATCCGCGGTGCGTGGGTGTCCGGCGGAATCGAATGGAATTTCCCCGATGGCCACACGCTCACAACCGTCGCACCTATCGACTACGTCATTCGTACAGAACCCGACGGCAGTGCAGCCGTCGCACTCGGCGATACAGAACGCGTGCAGGGAATGCAGTGGCAGGTGATCCTCAGACTGCGACCCGGCAGACGTGTTCTCGAAACAGAAGTGACACTCAACAACCGGCGCGACGTTCCAGGTCGATACTGGTACTGGTCAACCGCGGGTGCGCCCGCCGCACCGGATCTACGCTTCAACTATCCGATGCGCGAGGCGTATCCGCACGCGTTCTGGCCCGTGTTCAAGTTTCCAAGAGAGAAGGGCGTGGATATCGGTCGGTTCAGTGAGGTCCCAAACTTCCTTTCGTTGTTCGCACGTGATTCGAAACGCGACTATTTTGGAATTTACTACGAGCAATCGGACTGGGGTGTGGTCCACGTCGCCGATCACCGCGAGTTGCCGGGTAAGAAAACCTGGACCTGGGGCACAGACGAGAACGGCGACATTTGGATCGACAAGCTAACCGATGGTGGCGGGCAGTACGTCGAATTTCAGGGCGGGCGTTTCGAGACTCAGATGGAGCACCAGTTCATTGCACCGCATCGAGTCGAACATTTTTTTGAGTACTGGTTTGGCGTGAATCGGATGGGAGGCGCATGGAACGAAGCGACGCGTGACGCAGCGCTGAGAGTAAGTGAGCAAAACAACCGCGCGACTATCGTTGTCGCCGCGAATGAGCGATTCGATCAAGCCGAGCTGATGGTTGAGAGTGGAGGAAAACAGGTTCACACGAGCCGCGTTGATTTGGATCCGGCGAAGTTATCGACCACTGCTGTCAATTTACCGACTGCTAAACCGCTCACCGTTACGTTGAAGAGTCGCGATGGGCGAGTGTTGATTCAATATCGAACCGATTCGCCTGTCGATAACAACCCGGATTTCAAGCCCGCTACGCGTCCGATTCCTGATCCGAAGAACCCGACGAGTGCGGAGCAGAGCTATGTTGAAGGCCTTGCGTTCGACAAGAAGAGTAAAGAGCGCGAGGCGCGCGATGCGTACCTTGAATCCTTGCGACGCGATCCCGGGTTCGCGCCCGCCCACATCGCATTAGGTCTGTCCTTTTATAGAAGCGGCGAATACGCGACGGCGGCAAACCATCTCGAAGCGGCACTCGCGCGCAACAAAGACGCGGGCGACGCGCATTACTACCTCGCGCTCGTGCGCCGTGCGATGGGCCAAACCGGGGTAGCTGAAGATCACTTGATCTGGCTCGTGCGATCGGGGTACCGAGAGGCTGTGGCCCGCTATGTTCTCGGCGAGATCGCGTTATCAAAAGGCGAGACGAAGCAGGCGATTGAGCATCTGCAACAAGCTGTGATGCTCGATCCGAGAGACCTGAAGGCGCGCACCATGCTCGCCGTTGCCGAGCACCTGAGTGGTGATCTCAAATCCGCGAGTGCGCGAATCGATCAAGTTGTAACCGAGTTGCCGATCGACTACCTCGCGGTTCACGAGCAGTATGAAATCAGTAAGGCCGTAGGTGATGAGAGAAAAGCCAGACTCGCCGCGAATCAACTTCAGCATCTCCTCTCGCGCGAGCCGGACGCGGTGCTCGAGTTGACGTTCGACTACCTCGCAATCGGTCAACGACAAGATGCGATACAGGTTTTGGAAGATGCGATTAAGAGCGGACCATCGGGAAATCTCGCGGTGGATAAACAGCGCGTTCATCCGATGCTGTACTACACACTCGGATACTTGTACGGCAAAAACGGAGACTACGATCGAGCACGCGCTCAATATGCGTTGGGGATGAAAGGCGATCCGGCGTTTGTATTCCCGCATCGCGTTGAAGAGATCGACGTGCTCCACGCCGCCATCGAAGTAAACAGGAATGACGGACGAGCTGCTTACCATCTTGGAAATGCGCTTGCGTCGAAGAATCGAGACAAAGAGGCGCTCGCCGCCTGGCGCGATGCCGTTAGACTCGATCCCACCAACACCATCGCGCAACGAAATTTTGCCCGCGCGTTGTGGATTGTCGCGCAAGACAAACAAGAAGCGGCGGCTCAATATCAACGCACTATCGCGACCTCTCCCAACGACTTTCGCCTTTATATCGAATTCGACAAGTTGCTGTCCGAGATGGGCGCGGCCGATCGGCGTGTAAAGTTATTCGAGTCTGCACCCGCCGCGGTGCTCGCACAATCGGGCGCCGTTCAGGCATTGGCGGGCGCGTACATCGACGCTGGTCGTTACAACGAGGCGGCGGCACTGCTAAGCAAAACTACCTTCACGTCCGGCGAGGGTGAAGATGCGGCGCTGGGGCTCTACCGCAAAGCGCATCTCGGGCTCGCCCGCAAATATCGAGATTCCGGCGATCACCTGAAGGCGGCGGCGGAGTTTGCCGCGGTGACAGAGTTTCCGCGCAACTTCGGCGTCGGCAGGCCTGCTATGCAGTCGCAGGCGCAGTATTACGTCGCGGCGGCGCGTGAGTATGAAGCCGGCGGACGACACGAGGAAGCCGAGCGTTGGTGGACTCGAGCTGCTACCGAGGAACTCAACCCGCCTTCGCAACCGGAAGAGCCGTGGTCCGAAAACTACTTTTACAAAGCGGTTGCTTTGGACCATGTCGGGCGCCGCGCAGAAGCACGAAAGCTGTACGAGCGTCTCGCGTTGCTTAATGACGAGCAGAAGATGTTGGAAGCGGAGCCGTGGCCTCCATCCGGAGCGATTCGTTTCGTGCTGGCGGGTGCTGCTCTGAAAGCGCTCGGTCGCAACGAAGAAGCGCGCCTCGCACTTGAGCAGGCACTCAAGCTGGATCCGCAGAACGAGCTCGCGATCTCGCAGCTTGCGGAGTTGAAACGCGGAACGAACGCGGTTGTAGGGGCGCGCCCGATCGAATGAAACATCGAGTCACAATTTTCTTACTGGTTTTCGTCACGGCGCTCGTTTCAACCGGTGCGTCGCTCGTCGCGGAGAAGAGTGACGCGGCTGATGGTCGTCTGGCTCAGCTCGTCGAGGCTAACGTGATCGCGGTCCATGCGTTTCAGGTGTTGCTTGCGAAGCAGTCCGGCAAAGGCGACAAATCGTGTTTCTCACCGGGTAAGCTTTCGGATGCCGAACTGAACGCGCTCTCAGATCACCAGGCAAGTTTACTCAAGTCAGACTTGAAGGAAGTGAGAGCGTGGGTAAAGGGAACCAGGAGCACGTTCGATCCGGCGAAGGATCTCGAGCCGATTCTCAAATCAGGTCTGATGGTCCCTGAGAAGACACCAGTCAATGTTTTCACAAACTATCTCCGTCAAAACACGAAGGCGAGTGACGTTAAAATCCGCGCAGTCGCGAGTCTTTATCAAACGGTTCTGGAAGTGGAGCGCGATGGCGATCGACTGCAAGAGGAGTACGCTTTCTACATCGGTCTGGGGCTGCCGGTTTATGTAGGTCAATTTAATTTACCCGGAACGGATGCCGACCTGCTCGCCGTTGGCCGAAAACTCGAAGGTCAATCGTGCGAGGCTCCTGTCGGCACGAGTGCGGCTGAATGGCAAATCGCCGGCAGGAAGATCTGGAACTGGGGCGAGAAGAACCTGCACATTCGCGACGAACGTGTGCTGTCTGCGGAGTTGTTGCAGGAACCTGACGTAAAAAAGCTTCAACCGCGCCTTCATGCACTTCCAGCTCAGAAGATTGCCGTCATCGGTCATTCATTTACGATGGGATTGCACTGGTCCTCACCATCGAGTTTTGTTCCTATCGTCATCGATGTGTTTCGTCGTGAGAATCCCAGGGTTGAATTCAAGCAGTTTGCGGCAGGTGGTCTAACAGCTTCGCGTGCGCAGAAGCGCTTCTATCAGGACGTGCTCGCGTGGAAGCCCGACAAAGTGCTGCTCGTTGTAATGACTCGCAGTGACGAGGACTACGACGCTCTGAAACAGATGGGCGAAGGTTTTCGCGCTGCGGGAATCAAGGCTTACATGTTTGACGAAGTTCACGATCCCGCTGCTGTAAGCCCCGGAACGGTCGAACGCGCGCGCAAGTCGGCGGAAGGCTCGGGCATCGAAGTGATTGAGGTCGGACAGATACTCGCGAGCTCACCCGATCGAGCGAAGTTCATCTGTCTCGACGGCATTCACATGACGGAGCCTTACCATCGGCTCATGGCGAAAGAATGGCTGAAGTACCTCGCGGGCGCGCGTGCCGACAAAGCGCACGCGACGTCTTCGCAGACCAATTCAGTCATGCATCCGCGAATGCTCATCAGTGAACACGATCCACTCACGGGTTTCAGAATCCTGCGCGCTCGCTACGACGCTGGAGCGCGACCTCCCGACGACATCGACGGATGGGCGCTCAGCTACCTCCTCACGGGGGACGAGATTTTCGCGAAGCGCGCCGTTCAAAAGATCAGAGAGACGCACACGCCGGATCAGGTCGGCTCACGCACGTACCCTGAGTATGTGAAGTGGTCGCTTGCGTTTGACTGGCTCTACAACTATCCCGGCTTTGATAACGAGCTCAAGGATCGCGTCGCCGTTGAGTTACTTCGCGCAGCGCAAAAGATGTTGGAAGACCAGTCGCTGAAGGAAGTGCAACTCGCCATGTACCATAACTACACCGTGCGGTACTTAACCCTCGCGCTGTTTGCGTTGACCGCGATCGAGGGCCAACCTTCGGTTGAAACGCATGCCGCTCCGCTGCGCAAACACGCGCGAGCAGTCCTCGATCACATCCTCGATCTCACGAACTTCATCACGCCTGACGGCGGCTATCACGAGTCGATGGACTATCAGCGCATCACCTACGCGCCGCTCGCGATGATGGCTGAATTGCTACGCACCACGAGCAACAGCGATCCCGCGCTTCGTTACACTGTTTTTCATCACTACACCGACACGTACCTTTACAAAGTTCTTCCGGACGGCACGAGCGCGCGCGACGACGACAATGAGTTTCCGTATCTCGAATGGGAAGACAACATCTGCTTTGGCTACGCTGTTAATCGTTTTAAAGATCCGTATGCAGCGTGGATGCTGCGGAAGAGTGGCTGGCCCGCTCAGCCGAAGTGGCGCGTTCCGATCACACAGTTTTTGTGGGACGATCCTGATGTGACGCCGCGGAATCCTGCGGA
>Ga0070681_10002829_pt1 | contig 16032 bp, 14 predicted proteins | sample KBSC83BmetaG_FD_65650 | JGI IMG/M metagenome (GOLD analysis project Ga0070681, IMG submission 65650) | Corn rhizosphere microbial communities from Kellogg Biological Station, Michigan, USA - KBS C8-3B metaG | ecosystem: Host-associated > Plants > Roots > Rhizosphere | place: USA: Michigan...
CCGCTTGTCCGGCGTGGCCACCCTCACCGCCCGCTACGTGCGCGCCATCGAGGGCACCGGCGCCCGCATCCTCGACACGCGCAAGACCACCCCAGTCCTGCGCGCCCTCGAGAAACAAGCCGTGGTGGCGGGCGGCGGCCACAACCACCGCATCGGTCTCTTCGACGCGATGCTGGTCAAGGAGAACCATTCCGCTCTCGGCGGCGGGGTGGGGGAGGCCACGCGCAACGCGCTCGCTGCCGCGCCCGAGGGCATGGCCGTTGAGATCGAGTGCGCCACCCTCGACGAGGTGGACGAGGCGCTCGAGGCGGGCGCCAAGAGCCTCCTTCTGGACAACATGAGCACGGACCAGATGCGCGAGGCGGTGTCGCGCGCGAAGGGCCGCGCCGAGACGGAGGCATCCGGCGGCGTGAACCTGGACACCGTGCGCGCCATCGCCGAGACCGGCGTGGACTGGATCAGCGTCGGGGCCCTGACGCACTCCGCGCCGGCGCTGGACCTGAGCCTGCTGCTCGACCCGCTGTGAGCCTCGCGGGTGCAACCATCGCGCCAAGCCCGCTACCGACTTAGTCAACTCCTTTGCTGCGGATGCAACGAGATTGCTCCCTCGTCAAAGTCGTTGACAACGAATTTGACGAGGGTGCAAATGTCTTGACCCCGGGTCAAATTTGTTGACTAAGTCGGTAGCGGCGCGAACGACTAAACTTCATTGCCAGCTCAATCAGTTCGCTCTCATAGCGAGCTTCATTTCGACACCTAGCGAGGTTCGAAACATGCAGTCCCTGCCGATGGCCCCGACGGGTCCCATGGCGCCGCACCTCTCAGCGGAGGAGATCGCGCGCCTGAAGGACGAGGTGCGCGCGCTCGCGGAGGAGCGCAACGCGGTCATCCTCGCCCACAACTACCAAGTCCCCGAGGTGCAGGATGTGGCCCACTTCGTGGGCGACTCGCTGGGCCTCTCCCGCAAGGCGGCCGACACGGATGCGGACACGATCGCCTTCTGCGGCGTCCACTTCATGGCCGAGACCGCGTCCATCCTCAGCCCGGGCAAGACCGTCCTGCTGCCCGATCTGGGCGCCGGCTGCTCGCTGGCCGACTCGATCAGCGCCGACGAGCTGCGCGCCTGGAAGGCCGAGAACCCCGGCGCGATCGTGGTGATGTACGTGAACACGACCGCCGAGGTGAAGGCCGAGACCGACTACTGCTGCACGTCCGCCAACGCGGTGCAGGTGGTCGAGCACATCCGGCGCGAGCACGGCGACGACGTGGAGATCCTCTTCGGCCCGGACATGTTCCTGGGCGCGTATGTCGAGCGCGTGACCGGACGACGGATGAAGGTGTGGATGGGCGAGTGCCACGTCCACGCGGGCATCCGTCCCGGCGACATCGCCGAGGTGCGCGAGCAGAACCCGAACGCCGAGTTTCTGATCCATCCCGAGTGCGGCTGCTCAACCTCGGTGATGGAGTACGTGGCCGCGGGCGACGTCGACCCCGAGCGCACGCACATGCTGTCCACGGGCGGGATGCTCAAGTTCGCGCGCGAGTCGGAGGCGGAGAGCTTCATCGTCGCCACGGAGACGGGCATGCTGCACCCGCTCGAGCAGGAGAACCCGGGCAAGTCGTTCATCCCCGCCAACCGCGCGGCCGTTTGCCAGTTCATGAAGATGATCACGTTGCCGAAGCTGCGCGACGCGCTGCGCGACGCCAGCGACCGCTACACGGTGAAGGTGGACGAAGCGATCGCCGAGCGGGCGCGGATCCCGATCGAGCGGATGGTGGCAATCAGCGGCGGCTAGCCGTCGCCGCTCTTGCCAGAGCCTGAGCTGCCGGAGCCTCCGTCTGTGCCGGAGTCGTCGGTGGGAAGCGGGACGGTGGTTGTTGGAGCTGTGAGGGTCGGGGTGCCGCCGCCGTCCCTCCCCTTGTGATCGTCCCCGCTCTCATCCTGGGTCTGGAGGTCGGCGGACTCGCCGTTCGAGAGGTTGTCGTCGCCGCCATGGCTGTCGCCACTGCCTGAGCTGCCAGAGCCGCTCGAGCCGCCGTGGCGGTCCGAGCCGTCGTCGCTGCCGGACTTGTGGTGGCTCGTCCCGTCGTCGCTGCTGCTGCGGCGCTTTCCGGAGCCGGAGTTGTGATCGCCGCCGTTGTCGCCCGAGCCGCGATGCCCCGACGAGCTCTCGTGACGTTTGCCGCGGTGGCTGCTGGTGTGGTGCCCGCCGGAGGGGCCCTTGCCGCTCCTGTCGTCAACCTGAACCGCGGGGGCGGCTGGAGCCGGAGTAGCCGCCGCGGCGGCTTCGTGCGCCGCGACGGTCGCCTTCGAGTGATGGTGGGACCGCTGGACGGGCACCGCTACCGCGCCCGTGGCGATCACGCCAGTGGCAAGCGCGGCCGCGCCGAGCTTGACCGCACCGGCGCCGAGGCCGATACCGGCTGCGGCCTCCGCCACGCGCGTTGCGGGATCGCCGCCCGCGGTCAGCGCCGCGGCCAGCCGCTCGACCAGACCGATCGGCGTCACCGCCGTCATGCCGGCGCGCAAGGTGCTGCGGGCGCGATGGAGGAGCTGGCGCACGGCGCCGTCGCCGACGCCGAGGGCAGCCGCGATCTCCTCGTAGCTCAGCCCCTCGACCTCGCGCAAGAGCACCGCGTTGCGCTGGCGCTCGGGCAGCGCCTTCACGGCCTTGACCGTGGAGCGCAGCCGCTCGCGCAGCTCGAGCGCCTGGTCCGGCCGCTGGACTCCGTCCATGTTCTCGTCGAGCTGCTCGTGGCTCCAGCCGTTCTGGCGGAGCAGATTCAAAGACGCGTTGTGCGCGATCCGGTAGAGCCAGGGGCGCAGATTCAGCTCGGCGTCGCCCGACACCATCGCCTGGTAGGCCTTGAGGAAGGTCTGCTGCACGGCGTCCTCGGCGCGCGAGGCGGGGAGCAGGCGCGAGCAGTAGGCCAAGAGCTGCTTGCGGTAGCGCTGCACGATCGCCTCGAAAGCGGAGGCGTGGCCGGCGCGCACGAGATCGACAAGCCGCGCGTCGCTTTGGGTGCGAAGCATCGGCGTCCCGGCGAGCCGGGCTGGTTCGATCAGCCTTCGTGGCGTCACGCGATACCTATTTCGACGACCGTCCTGCCCATGTAAACCCGTAAGACGCCTCTAACTCACGGTTTCGTCCAGCTAGTCTGCCAACCCCCATGGGCCTGCACCGCATCTATCCCGAGCCCGCCACGCTGGACCCCGAGGGAGGTATCGCGGGGCTCCGCTGGGCCGATTTGGCGCCCCCGGAGCGCCCGTATATCGCCCTGAACATGGTGTCAACGGCGGACGGCAAGGCCGCCGTGGAAGGCCGGACGCGCGCGATCTCGAGCGAGACGGATCGCGCGATCTTCCACAACCTGCGCACCCAGGCGGACGCGGTGATGGCCGGCGCCGGCACCGTGCGCAGCGAGCGCTACGGGCCGATCGTGAAGACCGAAGAGCTGCGCGCCAAGCGCGAGCGCGAGGGTCTCGACCCGCACCCGCTCGCGGTGATCGTGAGCGGCAGCCTTCAGCTGCCGGTGGATGTCCCGCTGTTCCAAGACCCGGACTCGCGCGTGGTGATCCTCACCCACTCGCCCGCCGAGCTGGAGGGCGCCCGTGCGCAGGTGAGCTATCTGCGCAGCGAGGGCGGCACGTTCGACCTGCGCCCGCTGATGGAGCGCCTGCGCAGCGAGCACGGCGTGCGCTCGGTGCTCTGCGAGGGCGGCCCGACGCTCAACGCGTCGCTGCTGCCGTACGGCCTCGTGGACGAGCTGTTCCTCACCATCTCACCCACGCTGGCCGGCGGCGCCGACGCGCTCACCATCGTGGCCGGCGCACCGCTGCCGGAGCTGACGCAGCTCGAGCTGGTGTGGGCGCTCGAGGACGAGAGCGAGCTGTACCTGCGCTACCGGCTGCGCTAGGCGGCCACGGCCGCGGCGACCGGCAGCTCGGTGCGGGTCAGCGCGGGCCCGAACGCCTCCACCACCGCGGGATCGAACTGCGTGCCCGAGCAGCGGTTGATCTCCTCGAGCGCCAGCTCGGCCGAGGCGCCGCGACGGTATGCGCGGTCGCTCGTGACCGCGCCGAAGGTGTCGCAGACCGCGATGATGCGGCTGGCGAGCGGGATGCGCTCGCCCTCGAGGCGGTCGGGGTAGCCGTCGCCGTCCCAGCGCTCGTGGTGAGCACGCACCAGCGGCGCAACCGGCTCGAGACCCGGCACGGCGGCCACGATCTCGAAGCCCCATACGGGGTGCATCCGCATCAGCTCCCACTCAGCGGCGGTGAGCGCGCGTGGAGCCTGCAGCAGCTCGCGCGGAATGCGGATCTTGCCCACGTCGTGGAGCGCGGCCGCCAGCTCGAGCTCGTACGCGGACATGCGGTCGAGCCCGAGTTCCGAGCCCACGAGCTTGGCCAGCTCCACGACGTCCACCGCGTGCTGGCTCGTGTAGGGGTCGGTGCGGCCGAGCGCCTCGAGCAGCGCCTCCACCTCCGCATTTGCGTCGGCGCCCTGGTGCTCGCCCCGGCGCTGGTGGTCGAGGGCGATCCCCGCCAGCGAACCCAGCTCGGACAGCAGCTCGAGCTGTTCGGGCTGCATGTTCCAGGCCGCTTGCGCCACGCGTACCGACAGGGCGCCGCCCACGCTTCCGTGCCACGCGACGGGCGTGGCGAGCATCGCGGACTCGGGCAGGTACGAGCCCGGCTCCTCAGAGCGCGGGAAGCGGCGCCCGGACGCGCTCGCTAGCTGGCGTCCCTCGGACGCGGCCGTCAGAGCCAGCCGGTGCCCGGACGCGGGCTCCTCCGCCACCACCTGATCCCCGAGCCCGTGTTGGGCGACCACCAGCAGGCTCTCGCCCGTGCGCACGACCAGGCACGCTTCGCTCGCGCCGAGCAGCGTTGCCGCGTGCTCGGTCACGCGCTGGAGGGCGAGCGAGGCGTACGTGGGCTCGACCTCCGCGTGCACGGGCAGAGGGACCTCCGCCGCGTCCTGATCCGCCTTGCCGGCGGCGCGCATGGCCGGACGGACCATGACCAAGGTCACGACCGACGCCACGGCGTATCCGCCGCAAACAAGCACTGCGATCTGAACGACGCTCACTTCGCCCCCTGCCTAGCGCTAGCCCGAGCTTTGTTCCCTTGCGCTACCTCGGCTGGCGAAGCGTGTTCTTAATGCACAGCTTGTGCGCGGAAAGCGCGCACCAACAGACGCCGCTCGGCCAGCGGCCCGACTTTGCAAGAAGCGATGCACGAGTCCCATCTCGCCAGTCGAACCGGTATCAAGTAGTGCCGGATGGCAACCCCGCCCATCACACACCTGCGCGTCCACGACCGGCCCATCGGAGAGCGGCCGCGCAAGCAGCCGCAGGGCCGCAACGTGCCAGTCGTCGAGTTCGACGATGTGACCAAGGTCTACGACGGCGGCTCGGTGGGACTCGAGCGCGTGTCGATGCGGATCGGCCGCGGCGACTTCGTTTTCCTCGTCGGGCCGACCGGCTGCGGCAAGTCCACCTGCATGCGCCTTCTGATGAAGGAGATCGATCCGTCTGAGGGCCACATCTCGATCGCGGGCCGCAACATCGGTGAGATACCGCGAGGTCGCGTGCCGTTCCTGCGCCGCAACATCGGCGTGGTCTTCCAGGACTACAAGCTGCTGCCCAACCGCACCGTGTACGCGAACGTGGCGTACGCGCTGGAGGTGATCGGCGAGCCGCGCCAGTCGATCCGCCGCAAGGTGCCGGACATCCTCCGCCTGGTCGGGCTCTCCACCAAGCTGCACAACTACCCGGACGAGCTGTCCGGCGGCGAGCAGCAGCGCGTGTCGATCGCGCGCGCGTTCGTCAACCACCCGCCGCTGCTGCTGTGTGACGAGCCCACCGGCAACCTCGACCCCGAGACCTCGATCGGGATCATGCAGCTGATCTACCGCATCAACCGCACGGGCACGACCGTGCTCGTGGCCACCCACGACCGCGAGATGGTGGACAAGATGCGCCGGCGCGTGATCGAGCTTTCCGAGGGCCGCATCATCCGCGACCAGGTGTCGGGCCTGTACCGCCCGGACGAGTCCACGAAGGAGTTCGCGATCCGCCTCCGCGGCGAGCTGGGCATCGGCGACGAGGGCAACCCGAACTAGGCGATGCGGCCGGGCTTCTTCCTCAAGGAGGCGATCCGCGCGCTCAGCCGCAACGCCGCCCCGAGCCTCGCGGCGATGCTCACGGTGCTGCTGACGGCGCTCGTGCTCGGTGTGTTCATCCCGGTCGTGCAGGCCACGACGGGCACCGCCAACCAGGTGCGCAACCGGGTGGTGGTGAACGTCTACCTGCAGGACAACATCACGCCGCAGCAGCAGAACGATCTGCGCAACAAGCTGAACACGGGAACGCCGAACGTGAAGTCGGTCCAGTACATCTCCAAGGACCAGGCGCTGAAGGAGCTTCAGGCCAAGCGCAAGGGCACGAGCGAGGCGATCCAGCTGCTGGGCTCGAACCCGCTGCCGGCCACCTACCGCGTGGTGCCGAGGGACCCGGGGAAGGTGCAGGACATCGTGAACGCGCTCGTGAACGTGGACCCGGCGAGCGGCAAGCAGACCTACACGATGGCGGGGATCGACAAGGTCGCCAACCGGGAGTCGGACACGAAGAAGATCCTGTCGGCCACCAGCCTCGTGAAGACCTTGACCGCGAGCATGGCGGCGTTGCTCGTGCTCGCGTCGATCGCGCTGATCGCCAACACGATCCGGCTCTCGATCTTCGCGCGGCGGCGCGAGGTCGAGGTGATGAAGCTCGTGGGTGCCACCAACTGGTTCATCCGCTGGCCGTTCGTGATCGAAGGCGTGATCGTCGGCTTCATGGGCGGCGTGCTCGCGGTGCTGGTCCTCTGGGTGATCAAGGACACGCTGGTGGACCCGCTGTCCGACAAGTTCGCGCTGATAGCCGCGCCGAACACGATCCAGTTCCCGGCGCTGATCGCCGTGCTGCTCGTGTCGTGCGTCGCGGTGTCGGCGATCGGGAGCGGCCTGACGCTGCGCCGCTTCCTCCGCGTATAGCGGCGATTACTACCCTCTTCAGATCCGCACGAATACGTATCGCTACGTGACGATCGGCCTGCTCGGCGCGATCCTCGTCTTCCTCATCGGGGTCTGGTTCGGAGGTCATCCGAACGATCTCCCGAACGGCATCCGCAAGCACTTCGTTGCCTCGGACACCGCCGTGCGCGAAGAGCTGATCGACACGATCCAGCACGACTACTACAAGCCCGTGCCGCGCAAGGAGCTCGAGACGGCGTCGCTCAAGGGCATCGTCGCCTCGCTCGGCGACAAGTTCTCGCAGTACCTCACGCCCGACGAGAGCAAGTCGTTCGACAGCCAGCTGAACGGCGGCGAGTTCGCGGGCATCGGCGTGACGGTGGTGCCGGAGAAGAAGGGCCTGCTCGTGACGGGCGTGATCCCCAAGTCGCCGGCAGCCTCGTCCGGCATCAAGCAGGCAGACGTGATCACGGCCGTGAACGGCAAGTCGATCGCGGGTGCGGCGGCGCGCACCGCCAGCTCTCAGATCCGCGGCAAGCCCGGCACGACCGTGCAGCTCACGGTCGCCTCACCGGGCGACAAGACGCGCAGCCTCACCGTGAAGCGCGCCAAGCTGAAGGCCCCGATCGCGGAGAGCCGCATGGTCACCCGCGACGGCACGAAGCTCGGCGTGGCCGAGCTGTCGACCTTCGGCGAGGGTGCGCACGGAACGCTGCGCGAGCAGATCGACAGGCTGCTGCGGGACGGCGCGAAGGGCCTCGTGCTCGACCTGCGCGGCAATGGCGGCGGGCTGCTCCAGGAGGGGCGCCTGGTGGCGAGCATCTTCGTGCCGAAGGGCCTGATCGTCTCGACGCACGGGCGGGCGAGCCCAGAGCAGAAGCTGTTCGCCACCGGCGGCGCGATCTCGCCCAAGATCCCGGTCGTGGTGCTGGTTGACGGCGGGACCGCGAGCGCGTCCGAGATCGTCACCGGCGCGCTCCGTGACCACGACCGCGCGACCGTGGTGGGCACGAAGACCTACGGCAAGGGCGTGTTCCAGCAGGTGGAGCCACTCTCAAACGGCGGCGTGCTCGACCTGACGGTGGGCCGCTACTTCCTGCCGGACGGCGAGAACCTGGCCGGCAACGGCATCCAACCGCAGGTGCGGGCGAAGGACAACCCGCGCACCTCGCCCGACGAGGGACTGAACACCGCGCTTCGCACCCTGCTGCAAAAGGGCGCTTGAGTCCGCAGCCGCGGCGTGGCCGCGCCGTTCTCGATCCGGTGGTGGCCGTGCTGTCCAGGCGCGGGCGCCTGCTCGTGGCCGAGCCGCTGTTCGAGCGCCGCGGCCAGCGCATCTCGCTGAACGGCAAGGCCGGCGGCGGCGCCACCGCGGGGGACATGGTGCTGGTGGGCGGGGGCAAGCGCGGCCCGCGCGTGGTGCGGTCGCTCGGCAAGCCGGACGTGGCACGCGACGTGCTCGAGGCGCTGATGCTCGACAGGGGCCTGCGCCGCGCGTTCCCGCGCGCGGTGGAGATCGAGGCGGAGGAGGCGGCCGAGCACGTGCCGCGCGGTGGCGCCGACAGCGCCCGTCGCGACCTCACCGACCTGCCCACGTTCACGATCGACCCTGCCACGGCCAAGGACTTCGACGACGCGATCTCGGCCAGCCGCGAGGGCGACGCGATCCGCGTGTGGGTGCACATCGCGGACGTGAGCGCGTTCGTGCGCCCAGGCCGCGCGCTCGAGAACGAGGCCTTCCGCCGCGGCACCAGCGTGTACGTGCCCGGCGCAGTAGAGCCGATGCTGCCCGAGGCGCTCTCCAACCGCGCCTGCTCGCTGGTGCCGGGCGCGGACCGGTTCGCGGTGACGGTGGAGATGGAGCTGCGCGGCGAGCGCGTGGCGAACGTGAGCTTCTACCGCTCGCTGATCCGCAGCGACGCTCGCCTCACCTACGACCAGGTCGATCGCATCTTCGCGGGGGACGAGCGGGCCGAGGAGCCGTGGGCCGGGCCGCTCGCCGCGGCGCGCGAGGCCGCGCGAGCGCTGCGCGAGTGGCGCGAGGAGCGCGGCTCGCTCGAGGTGAACTCCACCGAGCCGCAGTTCCACTTCGACGAGGCGGGGCACGTCGTCGCGGTCACCCACGAGGAGCAGACGGAGTCGCACTCGCTGATCGAGCAGCTGATGATCCTGGCCAACGAGCAGGTGGCGAAGTACCTGTCGGAGCGCGGCGCGCCGACGCTCTACCGCGTGCACGAGCGGCCCAACCCGTCGTCGGTCGAGCACGTGGTGGCGCAGCTCGCCACGCTCGAGGTGCCAACGCCGCCGGTGCCGAAGAGCATGTCGCCGCAGCAGGCCGGCGAGCTGGCGGGGGAGATCAGCCGCATGGTGGCCGACTACGTGCGCCAGACCGGCCGCGGGCGCGCGGCGCTCACATCGCTCGTGCTGCGCTCGCTCAAGCAGGCCTACTACACGCCGCGCAACCTCGGCCACGCCGGGCTCGCGAGCTCGCACTACTGCCACTTCACCTCGCCGATCCGCCGCTACCCGGATCTCGTGGCGCACCGCGCGCTGCTCGCCTCGCTCGGGATCGACGACGCCCCGCCGCGCGCCGAGGAGCTCGACGAGGCCGGGCTCGAGTCTTCGGCCGCCGAGCGCCACGCGATGGAGATCGAGCGCTCCGCCGCGGACGTGTGCCTCGCGTTCCTGCTCGAGCGGCGCCTGTTCGAGTCCGGCTTCGAGCTCGAGTTCGACGGCGAGGTGGTCGGCTTGATCAGCGCTGGCGCCTTCGTGGCCTTCGGCGAGGAGGGCTTCGAGGGCTTCCTGCCCGTGCGGCGGATGCGCGGCGACTGGTGGGAGCTCAACGAGGAGGGCACGATGCTCCTCGGCGAGAAGCGCGGCGGAGTGCTGCGCCTGGGCGACCCCATCAGGATCAAGGTCGACCGTGTTGACGCGCCCAGGGGCCGCACGGACCTCACGCCTGCATAGATTTAGTTCCCAGTTCCCAGTTCCCAGTTCCCAGCATGGCTAAGAAAGGCAAACGAAAGGCAGCGCCCGGCGACATCGCCAGCAACCGGCAGGCGTCGTTCCGCTACCACCTGCTCGAGAAGTGGGAGGCCGGGATGGAGCTGCAGGGCTCCGAGGTCAAGTCGCTGCGCGACGGCAAGGTGCAGCTCAAGGACGCGTACGCCGCGGTGCACGACGGCGAGGTGTGGCTGCACAACGTGCACATCGCGCCCTATCCGGCCGCCTCGCGCGAGAACCACGAGCCCGAGCGCGAGCGCAAGCTGCTCATGCACCGGCGCGAGATCGAGCGCCTGATCGGCAGAACGCAGGAGAAGGGCCTGACTCTCGTGCCCACGCGCATGTACTTCAAGGGCCGCAACGCGAAGGTGGAGATCGCGCTGGCGCGCGGCAAGGAGATGCACGACAAGCGCCGCGACCTGCGCGACAAGGACCAGCGCCGCGAGATCGAGCGCGCGCTCCGCGAGCACCAGCGCTAGCCGCTGTGTGACCAATGTGCGGTTGATCCGGGCGCACCGACCCGGTTAGGGTCGCTCATGCCCTATATATGCGACGGCTAGCTCTCACGAGTCTGCTGACGGTTCTGGTACTCGCAGCGATCGCCGGCGACGCATCCGCAACATCGGTCCCCGGGCCGAACGGGAAGATCGTTTTCACGAGCGGCCGGGCGAATTCGGACTTCCCGAATCCGGGGGCGGGCATCGATAACAACGCGCGCCTCTGGGTGGCCGACTTTCCGGGCGGGGCGCCGGTGCAGGTCACGAGCACGAGCGCGAACGTGCAGGACCGCCATCCGAGCTGGTCGCCGGACCACACGAAGATCGTGTACGCGGAGGGGCTGCCGTTCGATATGAACGCGCACTACGAGATCTGGATCAAGGACCTGGTGACGGGCTCCCAGACGAAGTTCCTCGACGGCGCCGACCACTCGGATCACCCCGTCTGGTCGCCGGACGGAACTCAGATCGCGTACGGCGCGAACGGCGACATCTTCGTCAAGGGGATCGCGCCGGGATCCCAGCCCGTGCAAATAACGGACGACCCTGCCCTGGAGGAGCGCCCCTTCTGGAGTGCTGACGGGAGCACGATCTATTTCACTCGGCTCGTCGGGGCGGGCAACCGTGACATCTACAAGAAGTCCCCGGTCACGCCCACCGGCACCGAGACGGACATCGTTTCGGGCGGCGCGGACGACTGGCAACCGGCGGTGTCGCCGGACAACAAGCGCCTCTGCTTCCTCCGCGGGGACGGTGTCAACGGCAGCCAGAACCCCAACGCGGACATCTTCGTCGGCAACACCGATGGCTCGGACATCCACGCATTCGCCAACACCGCAGGCGTAGGCGAGCTGGACTGCGTCTGGTCCCCCGACGGCTCGCGCATCCTCTACACGTCCGGCATCTTCTCCGCCGGCGACATGCTGACGAAGGACTTCTTCGGCATCAACGACCCCCTGAGCACGATGAACGTCATGAGCCACTTCGACGGCAACGCCGACTGGGCCACCAACTTCTCGCCGAACTGCCAGAACCAGACGGTCAACACCGGCGTCAACAAGTTCATCCAGATCCAGCTCACCTGCATCGACCCGGACTTCGGCCCCGGCGCCGCGCCGCCCACGCCCACGACGATCGACCCGGTGTTCATGGACATCACCCAGAAGCCCGCGAAGGGCAACATCGGCAACCTGAGCGACGACCGCAAGATCGTCTACACGCCGAACAAGGACTTCAAGGGCACCGACACGATCAAGTTCGACGGCACCGACGGCACCAGCTTCGGCAACGGCACGATCACGATCCAGGTCGGCACGAACCCCAACGGCACGCCGGACAACACGGCGCCGCGCATCTCGAGCGTGAAGATCTCGGCCAAGCGCTGGAAGCGCGGCTCGAAGCTGCCGAGCATCGCCAGGACCAAGGTGGGCACCACGATCTCGTTCCGGCTCGACGAGGCGGGCCAGGTCACGCTCGGCTTCCAGAAGAAGACCAAGGGCCGCCGCGTGGGGCGCAAGTGCCGCAAGCAAACCTCGCGCAACCGCTCGAAGCGCTCGTGTACCCGCTTCGTCAGCGCGGGCTCGATTCCGGCGTTCGCCGGCAAGGTCGGCGCCAACAGGGTGCGCTTCCAGGGTCGGCTGACGCGCTCGCGGAAGCTTGGGCTCGGCACCTACCGCGTGGTGCTGAGCGTGGTCGACAACGCCGCCAACAAGTCCAAGCGCAACGGGCCGAGCTTCACCATCGTCGCCCACTGAAAGGAACCCAATGCCGAAGCGCCCGATCATCGCCGCACTCGCCGCGCTCGCGGCGTCCCTCGTGTTCGCCTCCGCCGGCAACGCGGCGGTCACCTTTGGTAGCCGGCTGATCGACAATCCGGGCTCCGGGTGTGGCCTCGCCATGCCCAACGAGCCGTGCACGATGGTCATGTTCCAGGCGCCGACCGCGCCCAACGGCGACCTTGGCCTCCAGGGCGCCCCGATCAGCGGGGTGATCACCAAGTTCCGCATCAAGGCAATCGGCGACACGGACCCCGCCACCGCGACTTTCCGGCTCGCCAACGTCACCGCCGCCCCGAACGACCCCACCGCGATCGCGACCTCGGCTGGCACCGGTCCGACGGTCCAGGTCCCGGCCGACAACGGCGGCGATGCTCCGATCACTCAGGTGGGAGCGCGGCTGCCGGTCACGCAAGGCCAGTTCCTAGCGGTCGACGGCTCGCCCAACCTCAGCGCGTTGCACGTGTCGGACGGTGGAAAGTGGACCTACCTATACGCACCCCCGCTCGTGGACGGCCAGGCAGGACGCGACTCCAATGCGGTCACCGAGGAGCTGCTGGTGCAGGCCGACATCGAGCCGGACGCCGATCACGACGGCTTCGGCGACGAGACGCAGGACCAGTGCCCGAGCCAGGCCACCACGCAGGGTCCGTGCGACACCGCCGCGCCGGCCGTGAGCGGGCTGAAGATCAGTGGCGGGTCGAAGGTCACCTACACGCTGTCAGAGGCCGCGACCGTCAAGTTCAAGCTCGCGAAGGCGTCGAAGGGCCGCAAGGTGAAGGGCAAGTGCGTGCGCAAGACCCGCCGCAACCGCCACCGCCGCAGCTGCACGCGCTTCTCCACGCTGGGCGCCGGCTGGGACGGCCCCGGCGCGGTGGGCAAGAACACGGTCGCGATCCCCAAGATTCACGGGCGCAAGCTCCGGCCGGGCCGCTACCGGCTCACCATGACGGTCACCGACGCCGCGGGCAACAGCCGCACGGTCAACAAGAGCTTCACCATCAAGCCCAAGCCGAAGAAGAAGAAGCATCACCGCTGAGTCGCGCTAGGGTGCCGCGCCATGCGCGTGTGCCTGATGATCGAGGGTCAGGAGAGCGTGACCTGGGAGCACTGGGTTGCGCTCGCGAAGGCGTGTGAGCAGAACGGCTTCGAGGCGCTGTTCCGATCTGACCACTACCTCTCGGTGGAGGGCAAGACAGAGCGCGGCTCACTTGACGCGTGGACCACGCTGGCCGGTCTGGCGGCGATCACCTCGCGGATCAGGTTGGGAACCCTGGTCTCGCCCGCGACCTTCCGGCACCCTTCCGTGCTCGCCAAGTCGGCGGTGACCGTCGATCACATCTCCGGTGGGCGCGTGGAGCTCGGACTCGGCGCCGGCTGGAACGAGCTCGAGCACCGCTCATACGGCTTTCCATTTCCCGAGCAGATCGGCACGCGCATGGAGGTGATGGCCGAGCAGGCAGAGATCGTCGTCCGCTCGCTCGAAGCCGAGCAGTTCTCATTCGCCGGCAGGCACTACACGGTTGAGAATCTGAACGCCCTGCCCAAGTCCGTACAGCGCCCGCGCCTGCCGGTGGTAATGGGTGGCGCCGGCGGCCCTCGGGGAATGGCTATCGCCGCCCGCTGGGCGGATGAGTACAACACCGTGTTCGTCGGGCCGGAGGAAGCCGGGGCGCGTCGCGACAGGTGGGCAGAGGCGTGGTCCAAGGCAGGCCGCGATCCCGGCTCGCTGGTGTTCTCCGTGATGAGCGCGGTGCTCGTGGGCGCCGATGAGGCAGAGCTGCGAGCACGGGCGGAGCGGCTCGCGGCGCTGCGCGGGGTGGACGTCGACTCGATGCTGCCCGGCCTCCGCGCCAGCGGGGTGGTGGGCACGGTCGACGAGGCCGTCGCGCGCCTGCGGGAGTACGAGGCCGCGGGTGTCCAGCGATTCATGCTCCAGCACCTCCTCCACGACGACACGGACGCGGTCGAGCTGATCGGCCGCGAGGTGATCCCGCAGGTGAGCTAGCCGAAGGTGCGCGGGAGGTGGGTGAAGTGCATGCCCACCACGAGCGCCAGCGCCAGGCCAAGGTAGACGGCCGCGACCGCGAAGCGCGTGCCCTTGCTCACGTCGTGGTAGGCCTGATGCTCGGGCGACTTGCGCAACTTGAACCGCCGCCACGCCTCGAAGCCCGCGAACAGCACGATGATGAAGATGATCGGGTTGGGGAAGAGGATCGCCGCCACGACCAACCCGGCGAAGCCCACGATCCACATGACGGGCGAGATGGCGGCCATCGCGCGGCCACCGTCGAGCGGCACGACCGGCAGCAGGTTGAAGAGGTTGATGAAGAAGCCGGTGAACGCGAGCGCGCGGAACAGGTTGTTGCCTGTGGCGGCGTAGAGGCCGAGCGGCACGAGGCAGGCGAGCGATCCGATCACCGGGCCGGCGAGACCGACGCGAGCCTCGGCGGCCGCGTTCTTGGGCATCTGCTTCATGCCGATCACGGCGCCCATGAACGGGATGAAGACGGGCGCGGTCATCGGGATGCCCTCGCGCTTCATCTGGAGCCCGTGTCCCAGTTCGTGGATGAGCAGCAGCAGCACGAAACCGAGGCCGAACTGCCAGCCCCAGAGCCACGCGTAGGCGGCGACGGACACGAGCATCGTTCCCGCCGTGGTCAGCAGCTTGGCCTTGGGCAGCAGGACCAGCAGGAACTTGAGCGACGAGCCGAGCTTGGCGATCAGCGCGCCGAGCGCGACGATGCCGGCGCCGATGCGCTTGAAGATGCCGCGGTCCTCGCGGACGGGCGAGGGCGGCTCGTAGGTGGGATCAGGCTCGACCGGTCGCCAGACCGGCGGCAGCTCTTCCCGCGTCTGCTCCATGTCTCAATTCTGGCAGCGCCCCCGGAGTTCCCACCGCACTTCGCCGTCCTTTAGTTGATCCGTAGGTTGGAAGCCGAGACGCTCTGCCACCGACTTCGAGGCCGCGTGGTCGGGATGGATGTACGCGATGAAGAGCTCGGCGTCGAGGTTCTCGATCACTGCCCGCGTAGCTTCGGTGGCATAGCCCCGGCCCTGCGCATTCGTAGCGATCACCCAGGCGATCGCGGTCGCGTCATCCGCGATGGTTGCCTGGACCGTGCCCACCGGCTCGCCCGTGTCGCGCTCGCGCACGATCCAGTTGCGCCAGTCGTCGCGGGACAGCTGCCGCGTGTAGCGGGCGGCCAGATCCGCCTCGCTGGGAGGTTCGCCGCCGATGAACTCGTAAAGGGCCGGATCCGCCAGCACGCCGGCCATCTCGGTGGCGTGATCGATGCGGAGCGGCTCGAGCGTGAGGCGTTGCGTTCTGATGGCCTTGCTGTCGATCACTAAAATCGTTGGTTCACACGGGGACGACAGGCTTCGACGTGGACGTTCCGTGTGGGTAGTTGCGAGTCGAGGTCCCCGGTAGGCCTCGTAAAACAACCGGGAAAACCATAAGTGCGGACGATCACACGTTCGCCCTCGCTGCCTAGAACCAACTAGGTGAGTGAGGTGTCGGTCTCGCTTCGGCCTGCGGGCGAGAACACCGGCATCAGCTAGCAGGCCAGGCCCGCGCCGAGCGCCCTCGGCGGTGCGGGGACTCTAAGAGGGCTGGCCTCCCGTAACCCTGCCAGCGCGGCAATCGGGAGGCGAGATCCAGAGCGCTGGCTACGCTCGTAGATGCTGCCCAACACGCGCCCGCGGACGTGGGTTCGATTCCCACCGTCTCCACTA
>Ga0070681_10002830_pt1 | contig 16032 bp, 19 predicted proteins | sample KBSC83BmetaG_FD_65650 | JGI IMG/M metagenome (GOLD analysis project Ga0070681, IMG submission 65650) | Corn rhizosphere microbial communities from Kellogg Biological Station, Michigan, USA - KBS C8-3B metaG | ecosystem: Host-associated > Plants > Roots > Rhizosphere | place: USA: Michigan...
ACGAAGAGTTCCGCGACGAGATCCACGTTACCGACGAACAGCGGTTTCGTTTCGAATTCGGCCTTGGCAATCGTCCGCTTCGTGAGTGTTTCAACCGCGTAATCAGCGTGATTGATTTTGGCCATGTCGCCAACGGCTGCATGCTGACCATCGGCGAACTCGGCGACCGCAACTGGGTCGTGCTCGAGGAAATGTACGCCCCCGGCATTAGGCCGATTAGCGGTTCATCGCGCACTTGGCTAGGTGAGTGCCAGCGCGTTAGCCGTGACCTTGGCGTGCGTGAGTTTTTCGGCGACCCAGAAGACGCGGGCGCACTGTTTGACTTGCGTAACAACGGCGTGCCGATTCGCGCGGCCAATAAGCAGGTCTACACCGGCATCCGCCGCGTCGCCTCGGCCATCCATGTTGACGATCGCACGCGCAAGCCAGGACTGCGCATCTTCAAGAACTGCGTCAACACGATCCGCGAGATTCGCAACTACCAGTGGAAGCCGAATCGCGAGCAAACCGGCTTTCTCGAAGAACCAGCGCCCAACCAGGATGACCATGCCATGGACTGTTTGCGATACGGGGCCATGGAGTTGAAGCTGTACGACTACGTCGACAAGGCGCGCGGCATGAACGGCAACGGCGACGCCTCGACGCGCATGGGCCAATGATCGACGGCGTTACCTTAGAGGCGCTGACCAAGCGCCATCCTGAGCGCGTTCGCTGGGAAGTCAAGTGGAGCGACTATCGCCTGCTGTATCGTGGCGGCGACGACATGCTCCGTTCGGCGGGGCAGCTCATCAATACCCGCATCGCCGAGACGATGCAGACGCAGACGGCCAATGCGCTCACGCCGCAAGCATTCGCCGGACAACGTAACCGCCGTTTCCTCTGGCAACTCGAGGCCGAGCCGGACCCGGTATATTACCAGCTTTGGAATCGCGCGTATTATATCAACTACCTAAGCGCGATTCTAGACTATCACCGTCATTGGCTGTTCAGCGAAGACCCGGTTATCCGGCCGGCCGACGATAGCGATTATCCCGACTGGTGGAAACCGTTCTATGCGTCGGCTAACGGTAGCGGCAAGTGCTTTACTGACTTCGTGCGCGACGTCTTTCTCGATGTGCTCATTTGCCGTCGTGCCGGCTGGCTGATTGGTCGCGACGACGCCATTGGCGAACAGGACGACGACGGCGAGGTCATCCTTACGCCGTACCCGGCCGAGCAGATCTACGACTGGGAGCGCGACGCCAAGGGCGAACTGGAATGGGTTGTACTGGGAACTCGGCAGATGTATCGCGAGTTTCCCGGCGACCGCCAGATGGTTCAGACGTATACGTACATCGACCGCGATGACTGGCAGACGTTCACTGTCAAGCGCGGCGATATGTTCGCGGCCAATGGCAACAAGGATAACGCCGACAAGTCCGGTAATAAGATCAATGACGGTTACTACGAAGACGACGAACTCGTAGTCACGGGCGAAGGCGAACACGGGCTTGGCAAGGTCCCGTTCGTCATGCTTGAGGTTCCCGAAGGGCTTTGGATCGCCGACAAGCTGGCGATGCCGTGCCTGGACATCTTCAATAAGCAGAACCGGCTGACGAACGCTCAGCTGATGGCGTGCATCGTCCAGGCGTATCTGAAGACGAACGACCCGACCAAGCGCAGTATGACGGTCGGAGAGGGCTATCTCGTCAACCTGAAGGCGGCTGACGCCGTTGCCGGTGGTGAAGAAGACTTCGGCTGGAAGTCGCCTGACATTGGTCCGCTCGAATTCATCGCCAAGCAATTGTCCGATCAGCGTGACGAGATCTACCGCATTGTCCACCAGATGGCGCTCGCGGTCGACTCCAAGGCCATCGGCGCCATCGCTCGCAGCGGTGCCAGCAAGATCGAGGACCGCAAGGCCAGCGAAATCATCCTGGCGGCATACGGCGGGTATGTCTCTGAGGCGATGCTTCGTACGTTGTCCCTGCTGAGCGAGATCTACGGCGACGACACCGAATGGGAGCTGGACGGCTACGACAAGTTCAACACGTCGTCGCTGGACGAAGAGATCCAGATCGCGGCCCTTGCGCAAACGCTGAGCCTGAAGTCTATGACCGCGCGCCAGGAGCTTGAGCTCAAGACGGTTGGTCGCCTTCTCGACTTCGTCAGCGAGAACACCAAGGACAAGATCCAGCAAGAGACGCGCGACGCCTACGAGATGGAAGAAGAGGCGAAGATGGCGCCGCCTGAGATTCCGCAAGTGGTCGGCGAGGACGGTAATCCCACGCCGGCCGTTGGCGCCCCGATTGGCGGCGGTCCTAAGCAGGCGTTCAACAAGATCGTCGCCCCGTCTCCGCTTGGCGACAAGAACGAAAACAGCAAATCAACGTATGGACAATAACTAATGGCCAGCTCGCTTTTCAGGGACGACAACGCGAAAACGCTGGCGCATCCGGCTGGCCTTCGCCCTGCTGGTCTAGCGGCCAACATCAGCTCGTGCACGCTTTCTAGCTCGGTTCAGGAATTGGCGATGCCGGCCGCTGCGTCCACCGCGAACGGGTCGTCCATCGTGCGCGTGTGTGCTGGTGCTCAGGGCGCGTTCTATGCGTTCGACGCCGCTGGACAGAGCGCGAGTTACACCGGGCTCACGAATATGATCATGTTGCCGGCCAATGCGGTTGAGTACGTCAAGGTGTCGAAGCAGGACGCCAAAGTGTACGTGCTCCAGCTCGGAACCGCTGGCTCGTTTCAGATCGCGGCGATGGGCTAACGGGGGACAGCATGCACGAGTTCTTCACCAATACCCACGTCGTCGAAGGCCAGAAGCTTGCCGATTCTCTGCTGAAGCGCATGCAGTCTGAGTCTCCGCAGTCGGCCATGATCGCATTCGCGCAGGCGTTCGTGATGGCGGCACAGGCGTGCAAGATGCACAAATCGCATTCGTTGAACCTGATCGGGACTCTGATCAACGCGATCAACAATCCGACGGTGAACACGGCCCAGGAAGCGGCGTCGCGACTGATTGTCCCCGGTCGCGTGTAATGACCGAGACCAAGCGCCAGCGTCTCATCGAAGAGGCTGCGGCTAAGTTGCCATTGCCGGCGCATCTAGCGGCAGAGTTGCCATACGAGTGCAAGGCGTGTGGATCGGTGATGCGGATGGTGGCGAAGAAGTTCCACGGGCGTCGATGCCGTGGCGCGTAACTTTGTCTCGGTCCTAAAACGCAATTCGTTCGAGGTCCAGAAGCTAGAGATCGGCAGCGCCAGCGACTTCGCGCGGATTCTTGCCGACCTTCAAGATCGCCTGCGCGGTCGAATCGCAAGCCTGCCCGCTGACCGCATTGTAGACGTCTCGGTACTGCGGCAACTGTTAGGCGAGACGCAATCGGTCATTGCGGAGCTTGAGCACAAGGGCGATACGCTGTTTGGCAATGCGCAGAAAGACGCCGCCGAACTCGCCAGCGGTCACATCGTCGAAGAGATCAAGCGCCTGTCTCGAGCATTCGAGGAACAAGCGATTACGGTCGACGTCAATGCGTATGAAGTCCTGCACGACCCGCCGCAGCAGTTGTTAGCTGACCACTTCGAAACTTCGGTTAACCGTTACGGGCAGGATCTGCTGAACGGCATTAGACGCGAGTTGATCTTGGGCCTGCGTACCGGAGCCACAACCGGCGACATGGCCAAGCGCATTGCCGGCATGCAGGGACCGCTGGGAACCGTCGGCCGGAACAATGCCGACCGCTTGGTTCGCACCGAAGTCAGTCAGGCTTACGGAGCCGCGCATCACAAGGGACTGCAAGAGGCCAAGAAGCAGGTCCCGGGACTGAAAGACGTTTGGTTGCATATCGGCTCGTTCATCTGCCCGACCTGCATTCCGCTTCATGGTACCGAACGCCCCGAAGACGGTTACTGGACGATCAAGAGCGGCAAGAGACTGCGTCGAGTTCTGCACAATCCGGCGCATCCGAATTGTGTTTGTCGCGTTTCGTCGATGCGACCAAGTTGGCGCAAGGGACTTGAGGCGGCCGGTTATTTGGATCGTCCCAAAGACGCTGCGGCGTAGCAAATACAAAGGCCGGGAAGGGCCAGAATAAGATGATCGACAGAAAAACCCACGTGGCAATGCTCCTCGGAAAACTAAAGGACGGCTCTCTCTCGCCGCATGGCTTGCGCGGGATGATCGATGCTGCAAAGTCTCGCGGTGAGCATGAAACCGCGTCCCGTATGCAGGAAGCGTTTGACAAGAATGTATCCTCGGTAACCAGCGGCGGCGCTTCTGGAGTCGGACCTCGCGGCGGAAAATATAAGCTCGGTAAGAAGGGCGAAAAGATTTACGTCAGCAAGCTTTAGTAATCACGTAATCCGGCCCGCGTAAGAGGTCGGTAATCAGCCCGCGCTTGTCCAGCGTGGGTCTAGCAAACAATGGAGTCTCATGTCGGACAACTCGGGCGATGGCACCGTCAAGCCGTCAACCGCTCCCTCGGGCGTTACCGAGGAACAGTTGCAGCAGATGATTCAAAAGACCGTGATGGGCATCTTCAAAGAGGCCGTTCCGCGGATGATCCAAAAGTCGCTTACTGAAGGCGATTTCTTTGGAAAGGCCGTCGAATCTCAGCTTGAGAAGATGGTTGTCACGGGCGGCGATGACTCGGCTGCTCCCACCGCTGTCGGCAATGACGCCGGCGACGGAAAAGTCACCATGAAGTCGCTACAGGCTCAGCTCGAAAGCATGAACAAGGCTATCGCGGCAGAGCGAGAGGCGCGCACCAGGGCGGAATCGGCTACGCGTGACGCTCGGCATCGTGCCGAGGTCCAGCAGAAGCTTTCGGCCAAGCTCGGCGCGGACAACCCCGCCGTCGGTCTCCTTATGGATTCGCTGTTCGACGTCAAAAAGCAGTTTGTCGAACACGAAGGTCGATTGGCCGTGAAGTTCAACGATCAGGGCTTCGACGACTATAAGGCACTCGACGAGGGCATCGACGCACTGTTCGCTGGTCCGTATAAGCACTTCGTGCAGTCGTCGAAGGCGGGCCAACTGCCCCCAGTCGGCGGTGCTCGTCAGTTCGGACAGCCGATTCGTCAGGGCAATGGTCAGCAGGCCCAGCAGCAACATCCGGCGCGGAATAACCCGCTTATGGCCATTGCTGAGGGCATTGCCGAACAGCGCCCCGAAGCCGCTCAGATTCTCGCCGAAGACGCCTCAAAGCTGGCCGCTCCGCTTCCTCGCAAGTAGCCCAATAGCGATTTCGTAATTCGAAAAGGTAACTAGAAATGGCGATTTACTCGATTGCCGATATGTCGACGGCGATGCCGTCCACGATCTATCGGAAGATGGTTGGTCAGGTTCAGCGCAAGGCCGTGACCCTGCGCGTTCTCAGCCAGGCCGGCGCCCTTCGTCGGTCGAATACCGGGCAGTTCATCACCTGGGACGTGAAGTTCACCGGCCAGGACGCTGGCGCTGTCAACATGGATGGCGGCTCGCTTCGTACCGCGGCGAGCGACGTCCCGGTGCCGACTCAGCTCGGTTTCGGTTCGTATGCTGCCCCGGTCAAGGTGACGGACGATCTGCTGTGGCGCGGTGGCGCTTCGGCTGGTCTCGGTTCGGACATTAACCCGCTGACCGATGCGGTTGCGATGAACATTCGCGACGGTGTTGAGAAGTGGGTCAAGGTTGTTAACGTCGACCTGTACGCGGCCACTGGCTCGGCTAACACCCTTACTGGATTCTCGAGCGCCGTGGCGCCGTCGGGCATCTACGCCAACATCAACCAGTCGACCCAGTCGGGTTGGGCGTCGACCGTGCAGGGCAACTCGGGTTCGCTGCGCTCGCTCACGCTGGCGCTCATGAAGACGCATCGCCGCACTATCGCGGTCGCGTCGCGCATGGGCGGCCCCGATATGTGCTTCTCGAACGGCGCCCTCATGGATGCGATCGAGACGCTTTTCGAGTCGTATACGCGAATCAACTACCAGCCGTCGGCGGCCCCCGGCATTCCGGCCGAGAAGGTCACGATGAACCCGAGCGCCATCACCACGGCGGGCGGCAAGATCAACCGTGACGGCTTCCGCGCGTTCTACTGGGAGAACCAGGGCATGTGGTTCATCGAGGACCCTGACCAGACCGGCCAGGGCTTCACGAACGCGGCCAATGCGCTCCTGTTCTTGAACTCGGCCGACGTTGAGCTCCAGTATCTCCCGCCCCCGGGCGCGAACGCGTACCTCCAGGATCGTCAGGTTCTCGAGGCGGCCGAGCAGGACATGGGTCCGCTCGCCGGTATGCAGCTCGAGCTCATCAAGCGCGGGCGCACGCAGTACGCGCACGAGTTCGATATGACCGGCAAGATCCAGCTTGTTGTCAACTCGCGCAATGCGCACGGTTGGCTCCAAGATGTTCAGTAAGTAACCACCAAAAGGGGTGACATCGAATGGCTAAGCTTTGGAATGTTGGCGGCGGTGCTGGCGATGGCGCGGTGCCCACGGTCAAGCGTCGAGACATTGACGGCAAGGTTAAGGAGTTCGTCAAGGTCCCGGCCATGCACGCTGGCCACGATAACGAGTTTATCGAGCACAAGCCAGGCAACGTGTACTTGTCGCTTTACGGCTTCGGGTTTTACACCATTCCGAAGGATGCGCCGTTCGATGTGCCCCCCGGTGCTTCGGCCAAAGCGGTCATGGAAATGTGCCCCCATCTGGTTAGCCAGGAGGAGTACGAATCCATGGCCGCGCCCGCTTCTGGAGATGATCCGAAGCCGGAACCGAAGCTGAAGAAACAAGACAAACTCACCCAATAACGGGAGCAGTAAATGGGCTTCGATCAGTATCTTCGTCAGTCAAACTCTCAGCAGCAGGGCGCCTCGACGCTGTCCCCGCTGTCGGACAAGGTCTTCGGTTCGGCGTCGACCGCTATCGGCGCTGCCACCAAATACCTCTCGGCGGCTGGCACCGCTACCGCGGCCTCGAGCCAGGTCGTTCTCGATCTGGTCACGCATGCGAGCACGCTTCAAAATCTCTATGCCAACGCCTCTACCGCGCCCGCTGGCACCGACACCCTGATCTTCACCGTTCAGACGTCGACCGATAATGGCGGCACGTGGACAGACAGCGCACTTACCTGCACTATCACCGGCACTGCCAAGGCTGCGAGCGATACCACGCATGCTGTCGCGGTGGCGGCCGGTACCCTGATCGCGATCAAGGTGGTCTCTTCGGGCGCTACGGGCGCCGGCATCTCGGCCGCCTGCGAACTCGCCTAGTCATCCGATTCGGGCGCCCCCGTCCGTTGGTTTCTCCCCCTGCTGACAAAACGGGGGCGCCCGAGCCATTTGGGAGTATCGTCACATGGCATATCGACTGTTTCAACTGAGCGCCACAGTGGGGGATGACTCCAACCTCCAAAACAAGGCGTTTGACCGTACGGCTACGCTGACCCAGGTTAATGATCTCGAGGTCGCGGCGCCGACGATTCGCGTGGCACCAGCCGATGCCGATACCCAGATCTCGCTTGGGACACTGTCGCAGGGATATGCGATTGCGGTCTTCAGCGACTATCCGATCAAGGTCAGATTCAACGGTAACACGGCTACGCAGCTGACCCTGACGTCGAACGGCGTGACCCCTGTCAACGTCGGCGCACCGCTTCCTGCTCAGTGCTTCATCGGCGGCACGTTTTTGGTTTCTTCTCTGTACGTTGCTCCGATTACAAGTGCGTCTCAGACGGCCACGGTGTGGATCGTTGCGACCGGCGATCCTTCAAACGCATACACGTAATGCAGACCTCGCGCAAGTTGTCGGACGTTGCCCTTCGCTTCGCCGATGACGATGACATGCTTTCTTTTGAAAGCCAGCTCGACAAGGGCGGCGGTCTCGGCATTCATCCGCGAACCGATCGCAACGGCAATTCCGTGCGCGATTGGTCGCGCTTTCACCAAAAGGCGATGAACGAACTGTCACGTCGCCTCCGCGCCAGCAAGGACACGGCAGAGCCGATGGAACTCGGTCGGCTGAGCATTCGCAGCAAAGAGAACCTGCGCGAACCGGCTGCGTGTCTGGCGCTGTTCTTTCTGTTCTCCGATATTCAGCAGTCGACCGATTCGTTTCTTGCCGAGAAGGCCGCACACTACTGGCGTCTTGCCGGAACCATGATCGACGCCGAGTCAACGCAGCTCGATTATGACGTCGACAACTCCGGCAATCAGGACGACATGGAAAAAGCGATGTCGTTCCCCGCGAGGACGATCCGTGGCTAGTACCGCCCGCGACGTCGCCCGCATGATCGAAGAAGAGGTCGCGCGGGCTTCGTCTCCGCTCGAGCCTGAGCAGATGGCAGCGATCGGCGACCTTGCGATCAATATCATCACACTGCGCACCAAGTCCGGCCTCGATGCCGACCGAAAGCCGTTCGTGCCATATACCCCGACGTATCAGCGGCAGCGCGAAAAGATCGGACGTTCGTCGACGACGGTGGACCTTGCTGTTACTGGCCACATGCAGCAGGGCATTACTAAAGACGCTCACGGTAACGAGGTATCTTTGCACTTCGTTTCACCACTCGAAGAACGCAAGGCCATTATTCACAATGATGGCGTAGATACTAACGTTTCTGTCCGGTCCCATACACGAAGAGTATTCGTCAACGTCAGGAACGGACAGCGCGTTAGCGCCAAGGCTGGGGCTAAGGCGAAGCGTCAGGGCGCTGCTCACATTGTCGAGCGCGAAGAGAAGGTGACTTCGTTCCGTCGGCACCAGCGCACTCCGAAACGTGAGTGGTTCGATATCCGAGCCACCGAAGACGAGAAGATCATCGAGGATGCGATCGACGAGATGCTTAGCGAGCGCGTCAAGTGAGCATCTATTCCGAGATCTTCAGCGCCCTCATCGGCGCCTTCCACGGTATCAAGCTTTCGTCTGGCGATTTGCTGCACTCGTCTACGAACAAGATCGAAGCCACGCCGCGCCTGTTATGGAAAATCGGCGGCTGGAAGTCTGAGACGTGGCAGCCGTTCATGTACCGCGTCACGTGGACGGTCCCGTGTGAGCTCTTGGTTCAAGGCGAGGCCGGGTCGCCATTCACGGCGCTCGACGTTCTCGGCGACCTGTATGACTACGCAGATATGATCTACGGCCTGCCCGTCGATGCCAAGGGAAACGTCGTCCCGGTCGGCGACAAGCAGCGCGACATGATGGCGCGCGGTGAACTGTTCAGCATCGCGGACAGGTTCGTCGGTCCGTACATCAACAGCGCCACGCCGAAGCCAGGCGAGGCAGACAGCACGTTTACTGCGGTCGACCTCGCGTTCGGCATGGAGTTCATTGTCGACGCCACGCCGGAAGCTAAGGCGCGTGCGATGTACTGGACCGTTGGCGCCAACCCGGACAACCCGACGCGTACGGCCATCGAGCGAGACCCGTCGCAGCCGTTCAGCAACCCGATCGCGCCTGACGCCGACACGAGGTCGCAGGGCGCGTACTCGCAACCGGATACGACGCTTCGTTACGGCGGTCAGATCATCAAGGTCAACTATCCGCCCGCACAACAGGACATCCCCGCTGTCGCCGGTGGCGACCCGGCCAAGACAATTGCCAGCATCGAGATCGCACCGGCTGCGGTCACGGTCACGTCGACGAAGCAGCTTAGCTGCAATGCGAACTACAAGGACCGCGGCACGTCGGATCTGACGGCTGCCGCGCAGTGGTCCTCGGGCTCGCCTTCGGTCGCGACGGTAAGCGCAACCGGACTAGTCACCAAGGTCAGCGTCGGCACGGCAGTCATTACGGCAACGTTCAACGGATTTAGCGCGACCTGCGCTGTCACCACCGCTTAGCAGCTTCCTTCGACAACCCAAGGGGAAATCAGGCGCCGATGGCGCTGAGGAACATTTATGGCGAATATCGGCCCCAATATTACGTTTCAAAGCGTCGGCCCCAGCGGCGCCCCGGATATCGCATATAGCAACGCCTACGCGGTGATCCAGTCGCCGTGGGGCGTGCCTAATCAGCCGGTCATCTGCGCGTCGTTTGCCGACGTCCTGCGTAACTTTGGCGGCCTCAACAAGCTGTCCAGCGTCGCAAGCGGTACCAGCGCCGACACGTACACGACCGAAACGAACGATGCCGTTGTGCAGGCGTACTATGCGCTCAAGGGCTACTTCACCGAGAAGGGCACCAATAGCCCCGGCGTCGCCTTTGTCTCGCGCGTGATTGCAACTTCGGGTGGCCCTACGGCGGCGTCGAAGACGTTCCCTGATACGGCCGGTACCAACAACACGACCGTGACCGCGCTCTGGCCCGGTATCCACGGCGCGACGATTCAGGCGACGGTGATCAACCCGTCTCCGCGCAGGGGTGTGTTAACTCTTCAGGCGGGTACGGTTTCGGTGACGAGCGGAAGCGCTGCGGTTACCGGCGTCGGTACCGCGTTTCAGACGAGCACCGCGTGGGTCGGGTTCGGCATCAAGATCGGGACCGAATATTACACGATCTTGTCGGTTGCCTCGGCTACCTCGATGACACTGGCTAGTAACGCGGCCACTACGCATACGGCCGATACGTTCAGCGTCGGCAATACTACGACCGCCGCGTATATGAAGTTCTATCATCCGGCCTCCGGCATCGTCGAAGAAGTCGACATCGCCACGGCGGCGGATGCTGCCAACTTCACGAAACAGTCGCAGCTGGTCAAGGTCACGCTTCCGGCCGGTGGTCAGTTGCCGGTTTCGGCGGTGGCGTCGAAGCTGAACAGCGGCACGGCCCCCACGGCTGATTCGTATGCGGCCAGCGATTCGGACTATGTCGGAACGACCACGACGGCGGGTCTGAAGACCGGCCTTCAGGTCATGAACGACCAGAAGCTCGGTACGGGCATGGTCATCATTCCCGGCAAGGTGTCGTCGACGGTTCGTGCCGGCATCAAGACGCACGCCGAGTCGTACTACCGCTACGGATTCTATGGCCCGAACGCTGGTTTGAACCTGACCACGGCGTCGACTGAGTTCGCGTCGGTGTCGTCGAATCTCGGCGCCGGCTGGGTTCCGCGCATTTGGGTGCAGGACGACAACTCGTCCAGCAACGGTCAGATCCTCGTCGACAACGTTGGCCATCTCGCCGGTCTCCAGGCGCGCATGGACGGCGAGTACGGCGGCCCGCACAAGTCTCCCGCGGGCCTGCTCCACTCGTTCCGCAGCATCATCGACGTCGAGCGTCCGAGTGGCACGCCTAATCTTGAGCTGTTCGACGACTCGGGTTCGCAGCTGCTCGCGGACTTCTACACGAATACCATCCGCAGCAAGCGCGGGATTGTCTCGTATGGCCTGCGCTCGTTCGCCTCGGATGAGCGTTATCGTCAGGTTCAGGTCGGCCGCACGGTCTGCCTCGTCTACTTGAGCTGCTTCCAGCTCATGGAAAAGAAGACGTTCGAGCCGATCGACTCGTTTGGCAAGCTCTATGCCGCGATCAAGTCGGACCTCGATAGCTTCTTCTTCACGATGTGGCGTCAGGGTTCGATCTTCGGCACGCAGCCGGGAACCGATGCCAAGTCCAGCGATGCATGGTTCGTTGTCTGCAACGCGAGCAACAACCCGAACGTGCAGATCGGCAAGGGCCAGGTTCGCGCGGACGTCTCGTTCGTTCCGACGCTGAACGCCGAGTCGATCACGATCCCGATCTACGTCGCCGCCCCCGGCTTCGGCGCCGCCTCCGCTGGCGTCCTCTAAACCGACTTCGCAATAGGAAAACACAATGGCATTCGATCCCGTTCAGCAAGCATGGGTCGTCGCGTCTCTTGGCGAATTCGGCGAATTCGAGAAGATCAGCGGCGGCATTCCGACTACCGCCTATGTCGAGCATTACGAGGGCGGCGCACGCACTCCCGATCATCTTCCTGGTACCACGTCGTACACCGATCTTGTTCTCGAGCGCGCTTACCGTCCGGGGCGCGATGAAGCGGTTGTGAACTGGCAGAAGCAGTTCGCGCTTGGATACGAGGCGTCGCGCACCGTCACGAAGCAGTTCCGCAACTTCCAAGGCATCGTCACCGGCACCGAGACGTACGCCGTTTGCAAGCCGATTAGCGTCGAGAGTCCAGAAGGCGTCGCCGGTGATAACACGGTCGCAATGTTGAAGGTCACGCTGAAGGTTACGCAGAAGCTTTAAACAAACCGAAGGGGGTTTGAATGTTGCCTGAGTTCCCGTTTACGCTACCGGCCTGTGGAAAGACACTGATCTGGCGACCGTTGCCGGTTGGCGCGTCGCTCGACGTGACTGCGGCCAACGCCTCTACGCCCACGAACCTGGGCGCGGCGCTGCTGATTAAGCGCGTCATTAGCTATGACGGCAAAGAAGGGCCGCCGACGCCGAACGACTGGCGCGCGTGGGAAGAGATCGACTACGACGCCTTCGCCGAAGAAGTGCAGGAAAAGGAAGCCGCGCGCAAGGCGATGTTTCGCAAGAAACGCGCTGGCGAAAACGTCGACGGCGCGTTGACGGGCGCGATCATCGAGTGTCAGCAGCACGCGTTGAACCTCGGTCGCGCTCTGTCGGCGCTTACCGAACTACTCGAAATTCAAAAGGCGGCTAGCGGCCCTTTGGCATCGCCCGCGACCTAGACGCGGTCTGCAGGTTCGTGCGTCCGTCCTGGTCCGAGTTGATGGCGATGGACGAAGCGCTGGTTTCGGGAATCATGGAACGCATTCCAGAACTCTCTAGTGTAGAGACGGTGGCGGCGCTGTCTACGTTGGTGAAAAGGTGACATATGCCGAAAGGATACCGCACCGTTTTCGTCGACGGGAAGAGGCCGTGTTCAAAGTGCGGAGAAAGCATGAAAGACGACCCCGACCGTCTTCGTGCGGCGATTGAATATCTGTTGAAGTCTAAAAGACTGAGGTCTTGCGCTTGAGGAGGCTAGAATTCTCGATCGCCGTTAAAGCGTTTGGCGACGCCGCCAAGAAAGACGCCAAAAAGCTTACAGACGAACTGAAAGCACAGGACACGGCGGTCACCCGTCTCGCCAAGAACACGAACAAGCTTCTCGACGCCAACCGCTTTGCGTTTCGCGGCGTCGAGGACTCGGCCCGTCGCGCTACCGATGCAATCAAAGGTGGATTTGAGAAGGCCGCGAGCGCGATCGAAAGGGTCAACGACCGTCTTAAGGAAAAGACCAAGGAGACGTTCCGTAGCATCGGTCAGCAGTTCAAGTTGGCCTTCGCCGTGTTCAGCGGTGAGCATCTGATCGAGAAGGCGTTCGAGCTGCCGCGCCATCTCATGGAAGCCGGCCGATCGGATATCAACGCCCGCATGCGAGCTCGTCGAGAGTTCGGCGGCGACGCTGGCTTCATGGACGAGACCGCTAAGCGGGTCGCGCGCAATGCCGGCCTCGACGATGCCGCGGCCATGAATGCGCTATTCAGCATTGGCGAAGCGGTTTCTGGCACGCAGGCAGGAACGGCGTTCCGCGGTAAGAAGCTGACGGGCGCCGGTGCCGATGCGCTTCGAAAGAATACGTTCAACTTCGGCGCGGGACTGCTCGAGCGCGTTCTAACGGTTACTCACGCTCAGGGCGACGAAGCGACCGGGATCGCGCAAGCGCTGTCCAACGCTGGCACCGGACCCGAGGGCATGCGCTCGCTCGTGTCGATGCTGCACCTCAATCGTGCATTCTCGGCCGAGGCGCTGAAGGCGAACGAAAAGGGCAAGCTCGCGGACCTCATCGGTCCCGATATGGCTCGCCAGTTCGGCGTCCAAAAGGGAAAGATCGCCGGTCAGGGTACACTGATCGACATCCTCTTGACCAAGAGCGGCATTACCGAAGGCGCCGCAAAAGAGGAACGCAGCAAGTTCGACTTCCAGATCAAGTCCATCGGTGCTTCGTTTGAAAGCATTCTGGGTGAAATTGGCAGCAAGGCGCTCGATCGCGTCGACAACGGATTTGCCAAGGGCACCACGCTCGCCGAAAAGTTCCAGCGGATCATCGAGTCACCAAAGGGGCGCGAGACGATCGACAAGATCGCCGACGGCCTCGCCAAGGGGGCAGAGGGGGCGATCAGCCTCGCAACCAATATCCCGAAGGCGTTCGGCTGGCTCGAGTCTCACAAGGGTGTTATCGAGCTCGCTCTTGGCGCCTATGCTGGCCTGAGCATTCTTGGCAAGGTTCGTGGCGGTGGTGGACACGGTGTTCTTGGCGCGGCCGGTAGTTTACTGGGAGCGACTAAGCCGATTCCGGTCTACATCGTCAACGGTCCGGGTTCGATTCCGGGAGACAAGAAAGCCGCTCTCAAGGCGGCTGCCGCAGGCGGCGTCGGCTCTGGTCTATTGCTCGCCGCTGCTGGTGCAGCTGCCGCATATGGCGGCTACAAGGCCGGTAACTACCTCGGCAAGCACGTTGGCGCCATCGGCAAGGGTCACGACGCACTGGCCAATGGCCTGTATGCGCTCACCGGCGAAGGCGTCGCCGACAAGAAGCTAGAAAACTTCGAGGTTGGCCGCTTCGAGAAGATGCTCATGCAGAAGAACGCCGATCGCTCGGCCCTGATCAAGCAGCTCGAGTCAGGCGGTATCAGCCACGGTCGCGCGGTCTACCTATCAGAACATCGTAACGAGATCCCTCCGATTGATGTTCACACTCATCTATACATCGACGGCAAGCAAGTCGCAGAGTCCGTCAATAAGCACAACGCCAACAAGATCAAGAACGCTACGGCCGGGATTCCGCAGTAATGGCTTCGACGGCACTGGTCAAGGGGCGTATCGGCGTCCTGAACGGAAATTCGGCTAACGACCTCCAGTTTCAGTTCAACCCGACCGAGATCGACCGCGAGCGCAATGCCTCATATGCGCCGAACCAGGCCGCATATGCAGACTTTCCAAATGCGGGTCCTAATTCGGTAGCCGCTCAGGAATGGCTACGTAACGAGCCTGAACAGTTCAATGTCGAATTGATCTTTCACGAGGTCGGCGACAAGACGGTCGATGCGCAGTTGCAGAAGCTCGACGATCTGATGGCGCCCGATCCTACGACTGGTCGACCCCGCGATCTGGTCCTGGTCATGGGCAAGCGTAGCGACCGCGTCCGCATCACCAACAAGCGCGTACGCGAGAAATTGTTTGATCCGCAGCTTGGCGTGCAATCGGCCGTAGTGTCGCTTCGCATGTTCGCGCTCAAGTCGAGGTCGGCCTAATGGCGAAGTCGGTCTATGAGAGGTTCGGTCAGTCGTCACTGACCGGCACGTCGCAGTCGGCGCGACGGTACATCATGACCGGCTCCGATACACTTCCCTTCGTTGCCGCCGCTGTCTATCCCGACGACGGTTACTCGGCCGAGAACTGGCGTCAGATCGCCGAATACAACAACGTCGACGATCTCGACGCCGTGACCGCCGGGACCATCCTGACGATCCCGACGCTGCAACCGCCTAGCACATAATGCAGACTAACTTTCGTCTTGTGATCGCGATGCCTGCTACCGGCGTCGCCAATAACTTCACAAAGACGTACACGCAAGAGGATCAGGCGGTTCAGTCGATCGAGGTCGAACTAAAAAAGGAAAAGAGCCGCCTTTCATACCTCACGGCCAACATTCGCGACCCCGGCCTGAGGGTATTCGGACAACTTCCAGAGCCCGCGTTTTTCGACGTTCCCGTGACGCTCTACATGGTCGAACCGGCCAAGACATCGACGCCGACATTGGTGTTCGACGGCAAGATGACCAAGTTGGCGGCGAAGTGGCCTAGCCAGGACGTCGAGATCGTCGCTCACGACAAGTCGATCGACATGCGGCGTCGGGCCAGGGCGCGCACGTTTAAGAACATGACGAGCGTGCAGATCGTTCAGAAGATCGCCGCTGAATACGGGCTAAGCGTGGATGCGTCGTCGCTCGGTGACTCAAAGCTGGTTGCACGCACGATCTCTCATGGTCTAGCCCCCAGCGGCGTCGCGTACCTGTCCGACTGGGAACACTGCGTCCGCGAGCTCGAATCAGATGGCCTGCGCATGCACGTCAAGGGCAGCAAGATCTATGTCGAACAGTTGCCGATCTCGCTATTCGCAACGACGTTTCGAC
>Ga0070681_10002833_pt1 | contig 16027 bp, 14 predicted proteins | sample KBSC83BmetaG_FD_65650 | JGI IMG/M metagenome (GOLD analysis project Ga0070681, IMG submission 65650) | Corn rhizosphere microbial communities from Kellogg Biological Station, Michigan, USA - KBS C8-3B metaG | ecosystem: Host-associated > Plants > Roots > Rhizosphere | place: USA: Michigan...
TGCAGTGTGGCGGATTGAAGATCTTCCGGTGCAACTACCTGGTTCACAATTTCGAGTCGCAGAGCTTCCTCGGCGTCGATCGCTTCGCCGAGAAAGAATAGCTCGCACGCTTTGTTTGGCGTGACGAGTCGCGGCAGAAAATAAGTGCCGCCCCAGTCAGGATGAAGCCCGATTTTCGCGAACGACTGGCTGAACGTGGCGGTGTTCGACGCGACGCGCAGATCGCATGCAAGCGCGAGATTACAACCCGCACCCGACGCTGGTCCATTAACTGCCGCGATCACAGGTTTTGTCATCTGTCGGATCGCGAGAATCACGCGACGCCCCGCGCCGAGAATGCGCGAAAACTCTTCCGAATCACGACGCTGCATTAACTCGGCCATGAACGCGATGTCACCGCCCGCACAAAACGCACGGCCCGCGCCCGTAAGAATGACGACACGAGTATTGCGATCGCTGCCGGCGTGTTCGAGCGCTTCGGCCAAGTCACGACGCATGTGACCGATGAACGTGTTCAAGCGTTCCGGACGACACAACGTGATCGTCGTGATGCCATCACCTTCTGAGACTTGAATATGCTCGTACATCTATCGTCCCTTAAACTCAGCCTTGCGCTTGTTCACGTAAGCGTCCAAGCCTTCCCTCGCGTCCTCGGATTGAAAGAGTTGTTGCTGTAGCTCGCGTTCGAGCGCGAGTGCTGATTCAAACGATATCTCACCACCGGTTTGCACGGCACGTTTAATGCGACCCACCGCGTGCGCCGCTTTGTTTGGCGTCGTGAACTGTAAGGCGCACTCATGGACCATCTGTGCAAACTCTGCGGCAGTGTCAGCTTCAAAAATTTGAGTGAGAATACCCAGCTCGTGCGCACGTTCGAAGTCCATCAACTCACCCGTCACCATCAACTGCATTGCCTTCGCCTTGCCCACCAGTCGCACGAGACGCTGCGTGCCGCCAGTTCCCGGCAACACACCCAGCGAAACCTCCGGCAACCCTATTCGCCCGGCGCCCGTGCGCGCGATACGCAGATCAGCGGCCATCGCGACTTCCAAACCACCGCCAACGCAGTGACCATTGATTGCCGCAATCACGAGCTTCGGCGTTTGTTCCAAACGATTAAGAGTCTCGTTCGCGTGCAGACAAAAATAGTATTTGTAAGTCGGCGTCACACTCGCGAGCATCTGAATGTCAGCGCCGGCACAAAAGAACTTTTCGCCTTTGCCCGTGATCACGATCACCTGTACCGACTCGTCCATGCGCGCGTCGAGAATCGCACGATCGAGCTGCTGCATCATCTCGTAGCTGTACGTGTTCGCCGGCGGATCATTCAAGGTAATGACCGCAATCCCATCTCTCGTTTCGAAATCAACTTTTTCCATCCGCGTTATCCGTGGCTCCAGACACTTGGGCTCTCCGATAATAACGGCACGCTATGTCGCATGCCATCGGTCATGAAACCGTTCAGGAACAACTTCATCACATTGTCGGCCAAATCCGAGACCTTGAGCTTGCCTTGCGGATCGTACCAGTTATAGATCCAGTTCATCATTCCAAATAGGGCATACGTCGCCACAGTCAAGTCAATTCGCTCTTTGCTTTGCTGGGTGGCCTGGACCTCACGAAGGATCTCTCTCGCGAGTTTGGTGTAGTTGTCTTTTCGTGTCGAGACGTGCGTGTACAAATCGCCACCGAGCGACTCTGCTTCGTGCGACAGCACTTTCATCTCAGACATGTTCGCCGCGAAGAATGAAAGGTGATTCTCGATGAAGATGCAGAGTTTCGCGATAGGATCATCGACGTCCTGTAGACGCTGCTCGAGACGTTCGAGCACGCGCCCAAAGCAGTTGTCCTGGATTAGAAACAGCAGCTCTTCTTTGGACTTGCAGTAGTGATACAGACCCGCAAGGCTTACATTCGTCGCGCGCGAGATATCGCGCATCGACGTCGAGTGATAACTCTTCTCTGCGAAGATGCGCGCGGCGCTGCGAAGAATGAACTCCAGCTTCTGATCGTAACGACTCATCCTGAAAATCTTGCTAATCCTGTCTAATTACAGTCTCACATATTCAAACTCAAACGGTTTTCCCTTGATCCCCGCGGCCGGCGGCGCGATCCAGTTCGCGATCTTGCCGGGTTCGTAAACGGGATGCATCAGGCTGCGCACGTACTCGCGATCCTCGATCGTCGGCAGCCATTCATCCTTGCGACGCTCAAACTCGTCGCGCGAGATCAAGTTGCCCTCGATGTCAAACGTGTGTCCCGCAAACTCGCCGACGTGACGATGAAAACGCGGATGCGGCAGGAAAAGACGTTCGCTCGCGCCCTCGTCGGACAGCACCTTGTTCCACCGCGCCAGTCCTTTCTCGCAGTCTTTCACATACTCGCCTCGCAGCAGTTCGTTCAAAGCATTTCTGAGCGGCACTTCGCGCGTCTTCAGTTCACCGTCTTCGACAATCGTCATCATGAAGTTCTCATTCGTCGCAAGATGATCGGTATACTGCTCGCTTTCCTTGTAACGACCCTTCAAACCCGCGGCAAAGAAGTCAGCGGAGTTGGAGCTGATCTCGCCGCCAAAAAGATCAAGCGAGTAACTGAACCAGAAGTTGATGTACTTCTGAATGATGTGAAGCGTGATGCCGCCGAGCTCACGCACGTCACCTTCTTTCATCAATTGCGCTGTACGACGGGCCACACGGCCGAGACCTGTGTCACCGACAAACATGTGATGCGCTTCTTCAGTGAGCATGAACTGGCATGTGCGCGCGAGCGGCTCGAAGCCCGATTCCGCGAGTGCTGAAAGCTGATACTTGCCGTCGCGATCCGTGAACATCGTGAAGGCAAAAAAGTTTAGCCAGTCGTCGCAGGGTTGATTGAACGCTTCGAGAATGCGCGGCTTATCGGGATTACCGCTGCGGCGTTCGAGCAACGCGTCAGCTTCGTCGCGACCATCGCGGCCGAAGTAACCGTGCAGCAGGTAGACCATGGCCCAGAGGTGTCGGCCCTCTTCGACGTTTACCTGGAAGAGGTTCCGCAGATCGTAAAGCGAAGGGCAGGTCTTGCCGAGTTGACGTTGTTGTTCGACTGACGCGGGTTCGGTGTCGCCCTGCGTGACGATGATGCGGCGGAGCGCGTTGCGAAACTCGCCCGGCACTTCCTGATATGCAGGGCGGCCGTAGTTGTCGCCGAAACCGACGATTGCGTCTGGCTGTGGCGGCTCGAGAAAAATGCCCCAACGATATTCAGGCATCTTCACGTAATCGAAGTGAGCCCAGCCTTCGGAGCCGACGTCGACCGCAGTGCGCAGCCACACGTCTTTTTCCTGAAATCCATCGGGGCCCATTTCGCGCCACCAGTCGAGATAGTTTGGCAGCCACTTCTCCAGGGCGCGCTGGAGTTTCTTGTCTTCGGAGAGATTAACGTTATTAGGAATGCGATCGTAAAGGTTCATGATTATTTCTCGCCACAACAAGGCACAAAAAGCACAAAATGATTATTGAGTGCGAGGCGCTCATTAACTTCTTCTTTGTGTGCCTTATCTGCCTTTTTGTGGCCCATTTCTTACGTCCGTTTGTAATCGAACTCCGCCTTCGTTGGTTTGCCGTAGTTCGTTAGTGCGCCCTTCTCGCCGACGGCGTTGGGGCGTTGAAAGATCCAGTTTTGCCAGGCAGTCAGGCGGCCGTAGATCTTTGTGTCCATGGTTTCCGGACCGGCAAAACGAAGCGACGCTTCCATGCCGGTCAGTGCGTCGGGCGACAGAGACGTGCGCTCCTCGATCGCCACGCGGATCTCGTCCTCCCAGTCGAGATCGTCGGGCGCGAAAGTGACGAGGCCGAGCTCTTCTGCTTCTTCAGTGTTGAAGCTCTTCTTGTCGCCGAAAACTTCTTCGAGCTTCTGCGGCTCCGCGAGATAACGCGATTGCATGCGTGTCAGGCCATTGCTCATCATGAATGCGCCCGCGTTCAGCTCAGAGACGTGCAGCTCGGCATCGGAGTCCATCAGCATGTAACTGCGATCCGAAGCGAGCAGGAGTTCGAGCAGATTGCCGGCGAAACAACTGCCGGGCTCGACAATCGCGAAGAAACTCTTCGCCGTCAGATCCAAACGTCGCAGCACGCGCGCCATGTACATAACGATCTCGCGCACGAGCCAGTGATCCCAGTTCGATGCGAGCGTCTGGTCCACTGCCAGCACGGATTCAGCGTCACCTTCGGTGCGCAAACAGACGAGACCGATCAGTGGTTCGTTAACACGGAGGTGCAGCAGTGCGTCGTCGAGCTCGCGATACGCTTGCAGCGCCCAGTACTTGTCGCCGAGTTCATGGATCTCTGCGCCGGTGGTTGGCTGGGGGCCTTCGGGCGCGTGAATCGTCAGGTCGGCGTAACGCTGATCGCGATGAAGTTTGAGTTTTACGTAACGGTAGTTGCGCGAGTCGTCAGTGGATTCAAACGTGAGCGGCGTGAGCTTGATTCCGGAAGTCACCGTAACGGAGTTGGGTTGAATTAACTGATTGACACGTGCGTCAACTGATTCCTGAAACTTGCTGGTCGGAAAGTAATCGTCAATCAGTCCCCACTCTTTCGCGCGTTTTCCTTTCAAGCCTTCCGCGAGTGTCGAGAACACGTCCGCGCGATCGCGCCGCACTTTTCGCTTATCGACGAGGCGCGTAAGACCACCGGTTCCCGGCAACACGCCCAGCAAGGGAACTTCGGGAAGCGACACTGCTGAGTTGCCGTCGTCAACGAGATAAATCTGATCGCAGGCGATCGCGAGTTCGTAGCCGCCGCCGGATGCGGTACCGTTCAACGCGGCGATGTAACGCCGGCCGGAATGACTGGAGTCATCTTCGATCGCGCAGCGAGTCTCGTTAGTGAACTTGCAGAAGTTGACTTTGAACGCGTGCGACGAGGTGCCGAGCATGTAAATATTCGCGCCGGCGCAGAAGATTCGTGGCTTGAGGCTCGTGATGATGACTGCGCGCACCTCCGGGTGCTCGAAACGAATGCGCTGGACGGCGTCGGCGAGCTCGATATCGACGCCGAGGTCGTACGAGTTTAGCTTCAGCTTATAGCCGTTGGCGAGCGTCTCGTCTTCCTGGACGTCCATCGAGAGCGTCGCGACGGCTCCATTGATTTGGAGTTTCCAGTGACGGTACTGGTCCGGCGACGTTTGGAAGCTGATTACAGGATTTTCAGGATTTAACATGATTAACAAGATTCCGGTTCGAACGTTCGTTCGGATTCTAATTTAAGACTGCCGGAAGGTCAAATACTTGACAGTCCAACCCGATGGCGCGTAGGGTTTGTGCCTTCCGACCCACTACGGCCTCAGCTTTTGGAGGCGAATCTGTTCTGGTGAACGGCGCGGTCTTCAAAACCGTTAGTGAGACCGTGAGAGCGGGCTCAGGTAGGTTCGATTCCTACACGCCTCCGCCAGGATCGGAAGCGCGAAATAGTTCTTTTACAAGGAATCCTCACATGATTAGAGATTGGGTTGAGCTGAATATGACGCCCGGCATCGGACCTCGCGCCGCTGCCAAACTCCTGGAGCGCTTTGGTTCCGCGGAGGCAGTCTACAAGGCAACTCGTGCCGAACTCGAGCACTTGCGACTGCCGCCCGAAACAGTCGACACGATTATTGCGCGTGACTTGCGGTTTCGCGCTGAAGCCGAGATCCAGGCAGTTAAAAAGCTCGATGGCGACATCCTCTTGCTGGACGACGGGGTTTATCCCTCATCCTTACGCGAGATCTACGACCCGCCCATTGTTCTGTATGTAAAAGGCGCGTGGTCAGACTGTTTAAATCAGCCGTGTATCGGCGTGGTCGGCTCGCGGCGGTGTTCGACTTACGGTCAGAACTCGGCGATTATGCTGGCCCGCGACCTCGCGGAACGCGGCGTGACGGTGATTTCGGGCTTCGCGCGGGGAATTGACGCGGCAGCGCATCGCGGGGCGTTGGACGCCGGCGGACGGACAGTGGCCGTTCTCGGCACGGGGATCGACGAGGTTTACCCTCGCGATCACAAGAAGTTAGCGGCGGAAGTTCTCGAGCGTGGCGGAGCAGTCATCAGCCAGTTCCCGTTAGGCACGCCACCGGTCTCGGAAAACTTTCCGTATAGAAACCGCATCATTAGCGGACTGAGTCTCGGGGTCGTGATTGTGGAAGCGGCCGAGAATTCGGGCTCTTTGATAACCGCGCGCCTGGCGATGGAACAGAATCGAGAAGTGTTTGCTGTACCGGGAAACATCACTTCGCGAAATTCGTTCGGTACGAACTATCTGATTAAAGGTGCGGGCGCGAAGCTGGTGCAGCAATGGCAGGACATCATCGCGGAGTTGCCGCCACAGATTTCTGCGCCGCTGTTGCCGCCACCGCTTGCGGGACAGAAAAAGAAAGAAGCAACGGTCGTCCATCGTTTGACACTCGTCCCTGAAGGATTGTCGCCTGCAGAGGCTTCGGTCTTTCAGTTATTGACGCCCGACAGCCCGGCGCATGTTGATTGGTTATTTGATAAGAGCAAGCTCCCGATATCGGAGCTGACGGCGGCCCTGCTCAACCTGGAAATTCGCGAGTTGGTGCGAGCGCTGCCGGGAAGATGTTTTGTGAGAAAACTATAAATGGCAAAGAACCTGGTAATCGTTGAATCGCCTGCAAAGGCAAAAACAATAAACAAGTATTTGGGAAAGGACTATCTGGTTAAGGCCTCGATAGGCCATATCAAAGATCTGCCTTCGAAAGGTCTCGGCGTTGACGTCGAACACAATTTCGAACCGACCTACGAACTCATTCCCGACTCGAAGAAACGAAATAACAAGAAGATCGTTGCGGAACTGAAGAAGGCTGCGAAGGAAGCCGAAGCGATTTACCTGGCCGCCGACCCTGATCGCGAAGGCGAAGCAATCTGCCAGCATCTCGCTGAAGAGATCGTGCCGAAGCGACCTGCCGTACCTGCGTATCGCGTGATGTTCAATGAGATCACGAAGCGCGCGGTCAATGCTGCGTTCGAACACCCGCGGCAGATCGATGAAAATCTTGTCGATGCGCAACAGGCGCGTCGCGTGCTCGATCGTCTGGTGGGTTACAAAGTCTCGCCGCTCTTGTGTCGCACGATTGGCGGCCGATTAAGTGCCGGACGCGTGCAGTCGGTCGCGTTGCGCATGGTGGTTGAACGCGAACGCGAGATCGAGCACTTCATCAAAACTGAGTATTGGACCATCGGCGCGAATCTGAGTGCGAAACTGCCGCCCGCGTTTGATGCGCGGCTGTTGAAGATTGGCGAGCAGACAGTCAAGACAAGCGGCTTCGATCAGGAGCTCAAGAAGAATGAGGTCTTGATCCAGGATGAGACTCAGGCCGGCCACATCGTTGCCGAGGCTGAGAAACAGTCGTTTGTCGTTACTGATGTCACGACGAAGGAACGCAAACGCAATCCGGTTCCACCGTTCATCACGTCGAAGCTGCAACAGGAAGCGTCGCGCAAACTCGGATTTGCAGTGAAGAAGACGATGATGCTGGCGCAGAAGCTTTACGAAGGTGTCGAGCTCGGATCGGAAGGTTCTGTCGGTCTCATCACCTACATGCGTACTGACTCGACGCGCGTCTCGGATACGGCGCTTGGTGAAGTGCGCGATTACATTGATCGCCAGTATGGCCCGAACTATCTTCCGGAAAAAGCTGTTTACTATCGTTCGAAGAAGGATGCGCAGGATGCGCACGAAGCAATTCGCCCGACGGAAGTGGCGCGCACTCCTGATTCGCTCGCGAAGTTTCTCAAACCGGAAGAACTAAAACTCTATCGCTTGATCTGGCAGCGCTTTGTCGCGTCGCAGATGATGCCGGCAGTTTTCGATCAGACCACGATCGACATCGAAGCCGGTCGGTTTATCTTCCGCGCGACGGGTTCGGTGCAGAAGTTTGACGGTTTCCTGAAGATCTACCAGGAAGGTCGCGACGAGAAGACTGACGAGGATGACGAAGAACGAAGCCTTCCGCTGGTCGAAAAAGGTGAGGCTCTGAAACTGAATTCGATCGCGTTTGAACAACACTTCACGGAGCCTCCACCGCGCTACACGGAAGCGACGCTCGTCAAGGCGCTCGAAGAGAAGGGAATCGGCCGCCCGTCAACCTACGCCGCGATAATGTCGACGATCCAGGAGCGTGAGTACGTCGAGAAACTCCAGGGACGTTTTCATCCGACTGCCCTCGGCAAGACCGTCAACGATCTCTTGATCGACGGCGGCTTCGACGATCTCTTCAACGAGAGTTACACGGCGCGCATGGAAGAAGAGCTCGACGAGATAGAAGACGGAAAGATCCGTTGGACCAAGGCGCTGCGTGAGTTCTACGACAAGTTTGAAGGTGACCTGAAACAGTTTCAGCGTTACATCAAAGACATCAAAGAGAAGAACGTTCCGACTGAAGAAGTCTGTTTGAAGTGCAACACGCCGGGCATGGTCCAGAAGTGGGGGCGCTTTGGTCCATACCTGAAATGTCTCAACTGCGAGGCCACGCGTGATGCCGAGCCGCCCGCCGGTTCTGACGGCGCGGGAAATTCGTCGGAGCCGCAGGTCGCGAGCGAAGAGACTGCGGAACCGGAGACCTGCGAGCTCTGTGGCAAGCCGATGCAATTAAAGCGCGGGCGCTTTGGTCCGTTTCTCGGCTGCACGGGTTATCCCGAGTGTCGGAACATCCGCAAGATTGGGAAGACTGGAGTTGCCGCACCGGCGCCGGTACCGCTCGACGAGAAGTGTCCGGTTGATGGTGCGCAACTCGTGAAGCGTGTCGGGCGGTTTGGAGAGTTTATCTCCTGCTCGAATTATCCGAAGTGTAAATACATCAAGCAGGAGACGGTCGGCGTGTCGTGTCCGCGTCCGGGTTGCAAAGGCGAGATCGTCGTCAAGAAATCGAAGCGCGGCAAAGCGTTTTACGGGTGTTCGGAATATCCTAACTGCAACGTCGTTTACTGGGACAAGCCGGTCCTCGAGACGTGTCCGCAGTGTAACGCGCCGTTCCTCCTGGAGAAGACCACGAAGAAGCAGGGCACCTTCCGTTACTGCGCGAACGAAGACTGCGGTTACAAGTCAAACGAAACTCCTGAACCGATCGTGAAGCCGCGGATGAACGCAGATATACGCGGATAAGAAAAAATCCGCGTTCATCTGCGTTTATCTGCGGCCCAAAATGCATTATTATCTCCAGTCCATCCTATCTTCTTCGAGGAGACCCATCATGATTGTTCGGCGTTCCACAGCCCTGGTGCTGCTCTTGATCTTCTTCGTTTCGCCGCTGCTTGCCCAGCAGACACAAGCCCCGGCGCCTGATCCAAACGACCCTGTCCAACGCATCAAAGACGAAGGCATGAATCGCTCGCAGGTTATGCAAACGCTGAGTTACCTGAGCGACGTCATTGGACCACGTCTCACCGCTTCGCCAGGCATGAAGCGCGCCAACGAGTGGACGCGCGATGAGTTGACGAAGTGGGGACTCCAGAATGCGCACCTCGAAGCCTGGGGGCCCTTCGGTCGCGGTTGGACGTTGAAGCGTTTCTCCGCGCAGGTCAGTGAGCCAACGGCGTTCCCGCTGATTGCGTATCCGAAAGCATGGTCGCCCGGTTTGGCTGCGCCGCTGACCGCTGACGTCGTTTATGTCGACGCGAAAACCGAAGCCGATCTCGACAAGTTCAAAGGCAAGTTGAACGGCAAGATTGTCTTGACCGCGCCGACGCGCGAAATCGCCGCGCACTTCGAAGCGCCAGGCACGCGCCTGAATGAAAAAGATTTGCTGATCCTGGCAGACGCGCCCGAGCCGCGAACCAGCGATTTTCGAAACTTCCGAAACAATCCGCAATTCCGAGCCGCCCAGCAATTTAACTCGGCGAAGCTGCGATTCTTCCAGGCTGAAGGCGCGGCGTTGCTCGTCGATCCGAGTCGTGGCGATGGTGGCACGCTCTTCGTGCAGTCAGCGAGCGTGCCGCAGCCGCCGCGCGATCCCAACGCGCCTGCTCCGACTGGTCCACCGAACCGTGGCATACAGCCCTGGGACAAGAGCGCGCCAAAGATAACGCCTCAAATCGCGCTCTCGGCCGAACACTACAACCGCATCGTCCGCATGTTGCAGGCAGGCGAGCCCGTGAAAATGACAGTTGACTTGTCAGTCGCGTGGCAGGACGCGGATTTGAATGGCTACAACACGATCGCCGAGATTCCCGGAACAGATCTCAAGGATGAGATCGTGATGCTCGGCGCTCACATGGATTCATGGCATTCCGGCACCGGCGCCACTGACAACGCCGCCGGCTGCGCGGTAGTAATGGAAGCGGTGCGAATTATTCAGGCCCTCGGTCTCAAGCCGCGCCGCACGATTCGCGTCGCGTTGTGGACTGGTGAAGAGGAAGGTCTGCTTGGCTCGCGTGCCTACGTCGCTGAACACTTCGGTACGCTCAATCCCGCGACCTCCTCAACAGCACCGTCAACGGGTGGCGCGAACACGCGCGGCATGAACAACGGCAACGGAAACGGCAATGGAAATACAAGCGAGTCTGCGGCTGGTCCAACGCTCGTGAAAAAAGCGGAGTATGAAAAGCTGAGTGGGTACTTCAATCTCGATAACGGCACCGGCAAAATCCGCGGCGTCTACCTGCAAGGAAATGAGGCAATCCGAGCACTGTTCCGGCAGTGGCTCACGCCCTTCAGAGACATGGGCGCCGCGACGCTCACGATCGCAAACACGACCGGCACGGACCACTTATCGTTTGATGCGATTGGTCTACCGGGATTTCAGTTTATCCAGGATGAGATCGAATACGACACGCGCACACATCACTCAAACCAGGATGTGTTCGATCGCATTCAGGGTGACGACATGAAACAGGCAGCGACGATCATGGCCGCGTTCGTCTATCAAACGGCGATGCGCGATGAGAAGTTGCCGCGGAAAGCTGAACCAGGATCGAAATAGAATCCGCCTTTCATCCGTGTAATCTGCGGTGAATTCTGCCGCGGATTACACGGATCATTGCCCACCGCCCGTTAACACGTACTGCTTCACATACCGACGAAGTTCAGCGAGGTTCGTCTTGCGGTAGGCTTCGAAATCGGTTGCGATTCCGGCATCGGGCATCGCGAGCAGGATGAACGCTTCCAGCAAGCCATCCTTCTCGAGCTTCTGCAAAATCTGAAGTGACCGATCGCTGGTGGTTGCCTTCTTTTCGTCCAACAACTTCAGGGCCGCGCGGATCGATGCGGCTTCTTCTTTGAGACTATGACGATACGCCTTCTCGTTCGGATATTGCTTTGCAAATTCTGACTGGGGCCAACTCGCGCGAGTTAAGCTGTACATCATCCACGCCGCTGAGGACCCGTCCTTGTCATCTTTGTCCAACATCTTCGGATCCAGAGTGATAGTCGTCCCGTCGCCTTTTTGATTGACGCTTGCGGGGAATTCAACGCGCGGATGAGCGAGCTCGACGTGTACGCGTTCGCCCCAGTTAACGAATCCCGCGCGCGCGAGACGGTTGTAAGGTTCGGCGATGTATGCCTCGACAAACTTGTCGCCCGCTTCAGTGACTTTGCCTTGCTTCATGAGCGAGTCGCCCCAGTAACGATACGCAGTTTCGCGATCCGGGTTGATCTCAATCGCCCGCGCAAACCATTCACCAGCCTTCTGCTGATCGGCGCTCTTGAAGTAAACGTCGCCGATGAAGAGCGCTGCTTCGTAAAGTTTCGGATCCAGTAGGAGCGCTTGCTGATACATTTCTATCGCTTTGGGAAAGTCGCCTTTGGCGAAAGCGCCTTCACCTTCGCGCATCGCTTCGTCAACTTCTTTTTTCGCTGAGAATCCTATGTCACCTTCAGGTGTGATGCCTTCGAGCAACGCGTGAAGCAGTGGACTGTTTGCTCCGACTTTCTGGGCGTGGAGCAGGAGCTCACGACCGCGCACGCGAGCTTGTTTGCGCGCTTCCGGATCCTTCAGGTAGACCGCTTGCGTCGCAAACAGAATGGCGTGCAGCTCCGCTATCTCGCGATCGTCAGGATGCGCCGCTGCTAGTTTCTCGAAGAGCGGCAGGGCCTCAGTAAACTTCGCATCCTTGTAGAGTTGGAACGCCTTCTGTCGATCGGGATCGTTTTGGGTTTGCGCCGTTGCTGTTACGAACGAAACGAGAAGCAGGAGACTTAGAATTCCGAGTTTGGGAAGTTTGTGGAGGTTAGGCATAGTGCGGGAAGTCTATCCCGCACTGCCTCAGGAATACAATCCAGAATTTCGTATCCGCGGTTTAACTCGGGTTACGTTCCAACGCAGGTTGATACTGCTGCGGCTGATTGTGCTGCGTTCCCTGCGACGGCTGCTTGTTTGCATTGGGAAGGTAATCCCCAATGAAGTTTCTCAGGGATGTGATCAGCGCCGGTAGCACGACCTGTTTGGCTGTCTTTGAAAGCTCCTGCACAACAGCGTCGCCGATGTTGCCCGCCTCGTCTTTAACCCGCTCGAAGGCCGGCGTGTGGACCATCTTCTGGAAGAAGCTCGGTCCCGTATCGTGCGTGCCGTTGCCGTCTTGCTTCGGTCTCGGACCACCGGGAGTCGCCATCGCCGCTCCGGTTCCAGCCATCGACTGCGACGTGTAGTAATCCGACTCCTGGCCGAAACGATCGATGGCCGATTCATACTCCGAGTCGTCGCCTTTCGCGAACGCCGCAATGCACCAGCCGGTTGCGAAACCGGCTCCGAGTGCCGCCGCGCTCCAGACGACCGGCCGTCTCTTAAATTGCTCACGCCAATCAAGCGTGTCTTTTACTGCCTGTACTTGATGTGCCACGGTTTCCTTTATCTCAGTCACTGTATTTGAAATTGAATCGCGTGCCTGGCCCAAGCGACGCTGAAGTTCCTCTTTGGAAGGCTCCCCTTCAGAGTAGTCTTGAGCGCGAGCCAATCCTAAAGTTCGTTCTTCAGCCATTGCTTATCCTTTCTCAGTTCTGCAACCGTTCTCGTCGGTACCAGCTCCTGCTTAGCGAGCCGGCTCTTCATCAGCATCACGAGGATCGCGCCAACCAGGACGTAGAATCCGCCGGTTACGACAAAGCCTAAAGCGTAACTGGCAGGTTGGCTGAAATTTGCCTGGGCGAACAGAGTCGACACGCCAAAAGCGATCGCCACATTCAGCAGTGCAAATCCAATTATCGCTACCACTGCGCCAATCGCGATCATGGTGATGCCGCGAGCGTAGGCATTTGCCTCCTCCTTGATCTCCATTTTGAAAAGAGCAAGCTGAGAATTGAAGAGCTGCATTACATCATCGCCCAGACGACTGAATAGAGTCGGAAGACTTTCATTGTCAGTGCGTGCGTTCAGCTCGTCAGTTGTCGTCAGACTAGTTCTCGGAGCCGCCATCGTAGTTCACCCCCTGTTTATTGACTTCGAAGCCGGCTAGCGCCGGCCACGAATAATTAGTCCGAGTAACAGACCGGCCGCTGCTGAGATCAGAAGTGCCTGGCCTGGTTTTTGTCGTGCATACTCTTTTGCATTTTCCGCGAGCTCACCGAGATCTGCGTTTTGTAATTCTTTGAACTTGTCGCCGACCATCGACACTTTGTCGCTCACGTAATCTTTTGCCTGGCTTGCGACGTCAGAAATTTTTTGACCGTAGTCCTGCGCGGTTTGCGAAAGCGCTGTTCCCGTGCCGGTGCCTGTTGTTCCTGCGCCTGGGGTGGTGCCGGTTGTTGTTTCGTTGATGCTTCCATTCTCTGGCATAGCGATTCTCTCCCTTTCAGTTTCGAAATCAGACTTAGGCTCAGCAGAAGTCGAGCAACATTTGTGCCGACCGATATCAATTTATTTGACTGCATTTTGCACGCGTCTTGTTGCGAAAGGGTACGTAAAACTTCACCTGAAAGATTGAATCGATACAACGAGCAATGCCTTCTCTGCGCTCTCTTGCGTACCTCTGTGCTCTCTGCGTTTAAAGAAGCGGTTTAACGCCGAGAACGCAGAGGGCCGCAGAGGCCGCAGAGGCCGCAGAGTCGTGCTTGACATCGCTGTGAGCCGATGGTAAGTAAGTACTTACTTTGCCGACCGGCAGAGGGAATAGAGGGAAGAATTGAGTAAGCAATTGACGAGTGAGGGCGCGGCGAGCGGCGCCCGAATGGCCGGTGAAGAGCGCCGGTCGCAGATCCTGGCGGTGGCTGTAAGTCTCTTCTCCAATAGAGGTTTCCGCGGTACAACCACGAAAGAGATCGCTCACGCGGCAGGTGTCTCGGAGGCCATGGTCTTCCGGCACTTCGCCACTAAAGAAGAGCTTTACGCCGCCATTCTCGATCACAAGGCATGCGGCCATGATCGCTTTGACCCGGCGGAACTGTCCGCCGATGCGATCAAGCGGAAAGACGACCGCGCGGTCTTCGAGTCACTCGCCCTCGCGGCTCTCAATCATCACGAGAAGGATCCCGAGTTTCAGAGACTGCTCCTCCACTCCGCACTCGAAAAGCACCAACTGGCGCAAATGTTCTTCAACGAGTTTGTGCATCCGGTTTATGAGTTTTTGAGTAGCTACATTCGCGAGCGACAACGCGATGGAGCTTTCGTAGAAGTCGATCCGGCGATCGTGGTGCGTTGTTTTATCGGCATGGTGATGCACCAGTCGCTCAACAACAATCTTTGGGATCCCGAGCGCCGCTTGCTGAACATCTCGAACGAAGCTGCTGCAAAGCATTTCACTGAACTTCTGTTGCACGGAATCACGGTCAATAAACCAGAAGAGTTATCGACAAATGCAATTTAAAGGAAATTTAAAACTTGCGGTATTGACGCTGTTGCTCGTCGCCGTTGCCGCATTCATTGCGGCGTGTGGCGGTTCGAAGGCCAACGTCAGAAAAGACGACACGGCCGCGAACGCACCGCCGCCCGCTGTCGAAGTGACAACGGCCGCAGCGATCAAGCGCGACCTGCCGCGTTTCTTTGAAGCAACCGGAAGCTTGATCGGCGACCAACAGACGGACGTCGCGCCGCAGACGTCGGGCAAGGTCGTCGCTGTCGGCGTTGACATCGGCAGTCCGGTACGTCGCGGTCAGATGCTCGTGCGTCTCGACGATGCTGAGTTGAAACTCCGAGTCGAGCAGGCGTCGGCGCAAGTACAGCAGGCGAAAGCCGCGGTGCGACAGGCGGAAGAGAAGATTGGTTTGCGATCGGGACAGGCGTTCGATCCGAATCGCGTCGCGGAAGTCGCGGCGGCCAAAGTCACGCTTGATCTGGCCGAGAAGAATCTCACTCGCGCGGAGAAGCTGATCGAATCCGGCGACGTGTCGAAGCAGTTCTACGATCAACAGCGCGCCCAACGTGATCAGTTGAAAGAACAGTATGACGTGGCGTTGGCCCAGGCGCGCCAAAACTACGCCGGAGTTGAAGTGGCGCGCACGAACGTCGCGAACGCTGAAGCTACGCTCAGCCTGGCAAAACAGAATCTGTCGTACGCGGTAATTCCGTCGCCGATGGACGGCTTCGTGTCGGAACGAACTGCGGACCTCGGCGAGTACGTTTCGCCGCAGCAGAAGGTCGCGACGATAGTGCGCACCAATCCGCTGCGCGTTCGTATCGACATTCCTGAACAGGCGATACAGGAAGTGCATGTCGGGCAGTCAGTGTCTGCGATGACGAGCGCGTGGCCCGATCGACACTTCTCGGGACGCGTGGCGCGCATCGCGCCGAACGTTTCGGCGCAGTCGCGCACGTTGACTGTTGAAGCGGAGATCGACAACAGCAGTGGGGCCTTGAAGCCAGGACAATTTGCGACGGTGCGCATCCTCGAGGAGCGCGCGGAGCCGGCAGTGTTGGTGCCTTCGCGCGCGGTGGTTACAGACGCGGGCGTCAGTCGCGTGTTTGTGATCAAAGACGGACACGCCGAACAGCGTCTCGTGCAGACCGGACAGACCGAAGGCGACCTGATCGAAATCAAGCAGGGCGTCGCCGCCGACGAGCAGGTTGCCACGAGTAATCAGCAACAGTTGACTGACGGCATTGCAATAAAAAACTAAATAGGTCGTAT
>Ga0070681_10002835_pt1 | contig 16022 bp, 11 predicted proteins | sample KBSC83BmetaG_FD_65650 | JGI IMG/M metagenome (GOLD analysis project Ga0070681, IMG submission 65650) | Corn rhizosphere microbial communities from Kellogg Biological Station, Michigan, USA - KBS C8-3B metaG | ecosystem: Host-associated > Plants > Roots > Rhizosphere | place: USA: Michigan...
ATCTGAGGCGAATCCAACCGAGGGCATTAAAGCTCCCCTGCCCCAGCCCAAAGTTCTATCGTTTTTGACGGAAGATCGACAGCGGCTCCATCGGATTCGCTGATGATTCGCGCCATTCGCGCCCAAAAGCCTGGGCCGTCCAGTGCGCGACGAACCTCAGTCCAGTGGCAAGGAGAACGAGAACGTCACCGGCGCTGCCGGTCCCTGTGCGGCTGCGCGCTCACGAGTCAGCATGCGCGTGCTGATCGTGCGTCCAACGACGTAGCCGAAGAGCGCGCCGACGACGGTATCCGATAACCAGTGCCGGCCGTCCACCACGCGTCCGGCGCCGATCGCTATCACGTACCCATAGATCATGGGCTCGGCGAGATGAAGATCGAAGCGATGCGAGAGGAAGCTCGCGCAACCCATCGAGTTCGCGATGTGGCCGCTGAAGAACGAGTGCTTGTTCCAGTCCCGCGTACCGCTGAACCGAATTCTGAATGGATCGTCTGGCGACAACCGTGGGCGATCGCGCTGCACGAAGAGAAAGACGAGGCCGCGTACTCCCGCTGCCGTCAGGTGCGCGGTCGCGCAGCCGAGGCCCGCGTCGCGCAGGCCCTGCGATTTCGAGAAGGACCCGGCGAGATAGAGCGCCGCGGAAATCGGAAGGAGGAATTGTCCGCTTCCCAGCTCGTACGCGGGATAGTGCGCACTCTCGCGCACAGGAGCTAGCATGGCGACGGGCCACGCGTGGGGATGTGTCGCGATCCAGTGCTGCACCGGCTGATCCAGCGCCGCCGCCACTGCTGTCGCGGTGACAACCGCCGCTACCCCTTCAGCGTCGCGCGCGCGAGCGTGGACCGGCGCCGTCCAGACGCTCCACGCGTCCCCACCAAGGCGTTGCAGCGCGCGCCAACTGGAGTCGGCACGAAGCTGGGCACCAGCGACCGACGGACGCCCCGCGCACAAAGCCAACGTTGCCAAGAAACTCGTTTGTCGCCAGATCGTACGCTGCATTGGTGACTGGTGGCTGGTGGCTGCTAGTCAGTCCTGCGTCCCTCGCCCCGTGTCCCTACCATGGATCCTGATGTAATCACTTTCGCCGCCGTCTGCACCACCATCGTGGCCACAGTGGGCGCCCTCGTGGGCATCGGCGTCACGGCTCGCATATTCCTGATGCGTGCCAAGCGCCTCGCCGCGCGGCCTCCAGTCGACAACGACCGATTGCTCCACCTCGAGCAAGCCGTGGACGCGATCGCGATCGAGATCGAGCGGATCTCTGAAGCGCAGCGCTTTCAGACGAAGCTGCTGGCTGACGGCAGAGAGCAGAAGGTTGTGGGCTGAGGGCAGAGCGCTGTGGGTGGGAGAGGCGAAAGCGTGTGCAGTTTATCGGCGCACAGCCCTCTGCCCGACGCCCTCCGCCCGCTACGGAACTATTCGGTTCCCACCCAGCCGCTGATTGAACGCGTTCACATCCAACGTCATCAGCTTCTCGAACTCGCCCCGCACTGTCGTCAGTTGCTGCTTGAGCAGCGCGTGCACCGCTTTCTGTTGATCCGTCGGGGCCCAGTCCGCACTCGCCGAGCCCACGTCGGACGCAACGCTGGCGAGCTTCTCGTACAACTGATTGGCCGAGCGGAACGCGTCCTCGCGCGCACCCGTGAGATCGGTGTCGAAGAGCTTGCCCTCGAGGGTGAGCGTCTTCTTCTCCAAGTCGCGGATCGACGCCAGAGATGAATCAATGGACGCGAGCGCGATCGTCGTGTCGCGGGCGCCGCCCGCGAGCGTGACCCCATCGCCCGCGGCCGCGCGCTCTCGCGTGTCGCGCTTGCGCTCGTTGAACATGTACGACAGGTCCGCGAGCTGCTTTCGCACCCACTCGGCCTGATCGATCATGTCGACGACGGAATTCATGTCGCCCCGCAGGTCGAGCGATTCGGCGAGCTGCGCGGCAATGTCGGCGTCGGTCGCGCCGCTGTTCGGATCGCGCAGCACGCGCACTGGTGCGGCAATCGTGTCGCGGCCGATGACGGCAGACACCGTGTACGTTCCTGGCGCAACGAGCGGGCCGACTTGGCCACCGACGATGTCGAGATCCCACGTCACGAGCGGACGCGAGCCGCTCACCCGAACGTGGGCGTGCGCCGGCGGCGCGGCGCGGAGCTTGGCCGCGCGCGGCGCGTCGTAGCGCAGATCCCACCAGGCGCGATTCAGTCCCGTTCGCGCCGGCGCGGCGGTGAAGCGCCTAACGACTCGTCCTTGAGCGTCGGTGACGGCGAAGCGCACGGAGTCGCGTCGCGCCGTGGAGTCGCGTCGCGCGGACGTATCGCGGTTCGCGCTATCGGCGCGGGCGCTCGGCACAGCCGGAGTGTTGCGGAGACCGGTCCGCCGATCGTTTGGCTCCGTGGCGCCGGTGGTGCGCTCGACCGCGGCCGTGATCACCGCCGCGCTCTCCGGCTCGACGCCGCGGCGCACGAAGAAGTTGATCGCAGCGCCATATTGCGGGTCCTCACCAGACACGAGCGAGTTGGGCGCCGAGTGGTGGTTCTGGAGCTTGCGGAAGCGATAGGCGTCCCGGAGTGGCAGCATCGCCGCGCGCTGTATGCTGCCGACGGCGCGATCGAGATTGCGCAGCGCGGCGACGTCGTCGAGGATCCAGAAGCCCCGGCCGTAAGTAGAGATTACTAAATCGTTGAAGTGCGGCTGGACGACGAGCCACGAAACCGGTGCGTGGGGCAGGTTGTTCTGGAGCGGTTGCCAGCTCGCGCCATCGTCGAGCGAGAACCAGACGCCGTTCTCGGTGCCGGCGTAGAGCATTCCCCGCCGTACCGGATCCTCGCGAACGCAGTGCACGTAGCTGAACAGGGACTTCGGGATCCCGCCGGAGATGAGCTTCCATGTCTTTCCGTAGTCCGCCGTCTTGTAGATGTATGGATCGCGGTCGTTCATCTGATGCGCATCCACGGAGACGTACGCGGTCCCGGCGTCGTAGCGCGACGGCTCGATGTTGGAGACCGCGGCGAACTTGACCGTGCCGTTAGGCGTGACGTTCGTCCACGCCTTGCCATCGTCGCGGGTGAGCTGAACGAGACCATCCATCGTCCCGGCCCAGATCGTCCCCTTCGCCAGCGGCGACTCGGCGATCGCGAAGACGACGATCGAGCTCTCGACGAAGAGGTTGTCGGTGACGAGCCCGCCGCTCGATCGCTGTTTGGTGGTGTCGTTGGTGGTGAGGTCGGGGCTGATCACTTCCCAAGTCTGCCCGCCGTTCCGCGTCCGATGCACGTACTGGCTGCCGACGTAGACGGTGTTGTGGTCGTGGGGCGAGATCGCGATGGGGAACGTCCAGTTCCAGCGGTACTTCAGATCCTTCGGTGGAACGCCGTAGCTCGCCTCGGGCCAGACCTCGACCGCGCGCGCCATGCGCGTCGCCTGGTCGTAGCGCTCGAGCCCCGCGTCGTAGCAGCCACTCCAGACGATGTTCTGGTCGACGGTGTCGGGTACCGCGAAGCCGGACTCGCAGCCGCCGACAGCCGTCCACAGTCCGACCGAGCGTCCGTTCTCGCGAGAATTCGACGTGCCCTGGTACGAGTAGCCGTCCTGTCTATTGCCGTACACGTTGTACGGCACGCGGTTGTCGACGAAAACGTGGTACATCTGCGCGTTAGGCAGGACGATGCGCGTCCAGCTCCGGCCGCGATCGACGGAGATGCCGACGCCGGCGTCGTCGCCCACCATCATGCGGTCCGCGTTCTCGGGATCGATCCAGATGTCGTGCAGGTCACCGCCGGCACGCGGCGGATTCGGCGCCTTCGTCAGGCCGCCGTCGAGCGACCAGGAAAAGCGCACGCTCACGAAGTAGAGTCTGTTCTCGTCGTCCGGCGCGACGGCGAAGCGGGTGTAGTAGTGCGGCCGCTCGAGGAAGTCGTGATCCTGATTGACGAGCCGCCAGCGGCGCCCGCCGTCGTCGGAGCGATAGAGGCCGGGGTCCTTGGTCTCGATGAGCGCGTACATGCGATTCGGATCGCGCCGCGCGATCTGCACGGCGACCTTTCCCATCGCCTCGCGTGGAAGCCCGTCGGTGAGCTTGCGCCAGGTCGTGCCGCCATCCTTCGACTGGTAGACGCCGCTCCCGCGACCGCCGCTCTCGACGCTCCAGGGATGGATCATGAACTGCCACATCCCCGCGATGAGCACATTTGGATCATGCGCGTCGAGCGCCATGTCGGAGGCGCCGGTGGAGTCGTTCACGAAGAGAACGCGCTCCCACGAGGTCCCGCCGTCGCGCGACCGGTAAACGCCCCGCTCCTGTTGGGTTCCGTACCCGGTGCCTAACGCGGCAGCGTAGACGACGCGCGCGTCCCGCGGATCGACGACGATCCGGCCGATGCGGCCCGTCCGCTCGAGCCCGACGTGCGCCCACGTTCTACCGGCGTCAGTCGATTTCCAGACGCCGTTGCCGATGGAGATGTTGCTTCGGACGAACGTCTCGCCCGTCCCGATGTAGAGGACATTGTGATCGGAGGGCGCGATCGCGATCGATCCGACTGACGAGAATGGCAGGCTATCGGTGAGCGGCTCCCAGCGCGTGCCGCCGTCGGTCGACTTGAACAGACCTCCCGATGCCGCGCCGGCGTAGTAGACGCGCGATTCACCCGGCTCTCCGGCGACGGCGATGACGCGATTGCCGTCCGGTCCGATGAATCGCCAGCGAAGCGACTCGTACAGTTTTGGATCGAGTCGTTGCGCGCCAGCGTGCGCGGCGGCGGCGAGTGCGAGAAACGATGCGATGGCGATGCGCTGAGTCATGTTCGGTAGAGGTTGTTAAACGCGCTCAAGCATAGCTCGTGGGCGCGGTCATTGCACGATCATCGCTGGAATTCATCGGAGGATTTGACTCATGGCAGCAAACACACTCAACGGCAAGCGTGTTGCGATTCTCGCGACGGACGGCGTCGAACAAGTCGAGCTCACCGAGCCCCGCAAGGCGCTCGATCAGGCCGGCGCAAAGACGGTTGTCGTCTCGCCCAAGAGCGGCAAGATCAAAGGCTGGCAGCACGACCATTGGGGCGACGAGATTCCCGTCGACGCGTCGCTCGAGAGCGCGAACGCGGACACCTTCGACGCACTGCTGCTACCGGGCGGCGTCATGAATCCCGATCACCTGCGCCAGAACAAGCAGGCCGTTCAGTTCGTGCGGCGCTTCTTCGAGGCAGGCAAGCCGGTCGCGGCGATCTGTCACGGTCCATGGCTGCTGGTCGAAGCGGACGTCGTGCGCGGGCGCACCGTCACGAGCTGGCCGTCGCTCCAGACCGATCTCCGCAACGCCGGCGCCGACTGGGTCGATCGCGAGGTCGCGACGGACGAAGGTCTCGTCACGAGCCGCAAGCCCGACGACATCCCCGCCTTCAACAAGAAGATGATCGAGGAGTTTGCCGAGGGCCCGCACGAAGGCCAGCGCGACGCCGCGCGCGCGAGCGTGCATAACGAGGCGCGCATGTAGTGGCAGAGTGCTGAGGGCAGTGGGCTGTGCGGGCAGAGGGAAGAGGGCTGTGGGCGGAGTGCAGAGGGTGAACATCTCAGCAGTTACCCTCCGCTCTCTGCCCACAGCCCTCTGCCCACTGCCATCAAGGCGCCGTAGCCACCTTCGCCGGCGGTTTGGACCGATCCTCGTACGGTCGCAGTAACCACTCGAAGAACACCCACGTCCGGTTCCACGAATCGATCTGCTCCGGTGAATCGACGCGCTCGAGCGTCTTGGGATCGACGCGGCGGCTGAACGCGTGGCCGACTGACGAGCCCCACGGCGCGGGATCGATGTAGATCTTCGTCTCGGCCAACTCGGGCTTGAGTGCGCGCAGCTTCCACACGAGCTGCTGATCCTCGACGTAATTCACGTCCTCGTCATTCGTCGCCACGTGCACGAGGATCGGAATGTTGAGATCCTCGACGTGATACAGCGGCGATCGCTTGATGTATTCCTCGGGCTTCTCGAACGGCAGTCCGCCGATCGACGGCTGCGTCGAGTAGCTGCGTTGATATCCCGGTCCCTTGTACGAGAGCCGGAAGACGAGATTCGTCACCGGCACGATCGCCGCGGCCGCCTTGAACGGCGTCTCCTTCCGCATCGCGAGATGAGCAGTGATGAACCCGCCGTGGCTCCAGCCCATGATGCCGATGCGGTCCGGATCGACGTACGGCAGTGTGTGGAGGAAGTCGACGGCCGTCATCACGTCGTCGAGCTCCTTGCCGCCGTAATCGATCGCGTTGTAATGCGCCGCGCCGTGGCCTGTGCTGCCGCGGTAGTCCGGCGTGACGATGACGTAGCCGCGCTGCACCGCCTCCTTCACGAATGGCAGCATCAGCTCGTTCCAGTCGCCGTGGACACCGCCATGCACCCACACCATCGCCGCGTGCCCCTTGGCCCCGCGCTTGGTGAGCGGCGCGAAGAGATAGGCGGGAATCTCCATCCCGTCGGCGTTGCTCTTGTACGTGATCTTCTTGAAGTCGTAGGCCCCCACGGCGTGCGCGGCGAGAATGCTGTCCGTCCGCAGCTTCGCGACGACCTGCCGCGTGAAGTCTGCTTGCGGCCGGTCCTCCTCACGATTGCTGACGTACAACTCGGCGGCGCGCGCCGAGTCCATCTTCACGACCTGTCGCGGCCGCTGGGAGCGCTGTCCTTCGGGACGCGCGCCTTGTTGGGCCGAAAGCGGCGCCGTGATCGTCGCGAGGAGGGCGAGGAGGGGTCGAGTATGGCGAATGAACCTCATGAGAGACTCCACGTGGGGGCAGTTCGGTGCAGTGGGCGAATGTAACAGAGGAACGCGCACTCGCAACGAGACGGCCCGACGCTCCATGGGATCGCCGGGCCGTTCGAGTGTCAGGAAAGGGTCATTACGATGCTCCGACAATCTCCTCCAGCGTCAACAGATGCGGGTTCCGCAAGTTGTTCCCCCCGAGATTCGATTCACAATGATGCGCCGCGTCGCATTGGCCTCGTTTGGATTCGTGTATGCGGTCAGCTCGAGAATGAGTGACTGAGGCGAGTTCGCGCCGTAGAAGAGACTCAGCGACGTACCGGTTCCGATCGTGAACCACGTCACGTTATCGGTCGACCGCCGCCACTGGTAGGTGCAACTCGGGTTGCAGTTCGTCGCCGACGCAGTCCACGTATACGTACCGGACGTACTGATTTGCGTCGGTCCCGTGATGTTGGCGCGCACGAGGATCGCGGGCGCCGGTCCGGGACCCGCGTCGAACTGCCCGGGATCCGTCGCCGTCGGCGCCACGACTTCGTAGTACTCGAACGCAGCACCAAGGTACTTGGCATATTCGCTCGCACCATCGCCCGTCGTCTGCCATCCGTTGAACTTTTTCCAGACGTAGAAGCATTCGGTTGTCCCGTTGCCGACGAAAGCACCGATACTCCCGACGCATCCAAGCCGATCGAGGAATCGTGAGCCGGCATTACGGCTCGAGTGAACCGGGAACCGCATCGGCGGAATGTCGTCCCCGCAGGCATCAGTGAGCGGTGGCCCGAACAGCGCGTTGTTGCACTTCGAGTCCGAGCCGTAATTGGCATGCTTGTCTATCGACACGGCGACACGAGCATGACCCAGGTACCGCAAGGGAAATTCGGCGCCGCTCGCCTGCACGACCTCGGAGCGATCGATCAGCGGCCACTGCACGCCGAGATGCGCGGTCAGGTGCTCCCGCAGGAATTCCCAATGGCCCGTCGCGGGGTTGAAATGCGCATCGACCATCACGAATTCTGAATCACCCGAATGGCCATCCGATCCGCAGTCCTGATAATACGCCGGCATATAAATGACGCGGACAAATGCGTAGGTCGGCCAGTATTTCGCGGCCCAGGCAGGTTCGCCACCTGGACATGCGTCGTTTGTGCTCAAGCCCCACTGCGGGGCGAAGGCCCGAGCGATCTCGAGCTCGCAATTGTCGTCGAGCCAGTCGTGATCGATATCGACGATGTTGCGCGTCTGGTCGTTGAAGCACGCTGCCGGAGTCACGTTCGCACCAAGCCAGACGCCGGGACTCCCCGGGCTCGGATCGTTAGGTGCTTCGTAGACGGCGTCCCCCAACACGGCGAAATATTCGGTCGGGTAACTCGACACATAATGGCCCGGATCTGCCGCGATCGAGAGATTCGGCTTCTCGGGGTGCAACGGATTGACAGGCAACCTGGCCTCGGTGCAAGCGGCAATGGCGAGCAGCGAGAGCATGGCGCGGGGTGTGATCCGCAACGGCTCCTCCTTGTCGTTAGGCTATGGTCGCGATCGGCGGCGATCGGCGGCGCAATGTGCCCGCCTAACTAGTGCCGCGCAAGAAGCCCGCGCCACACCGTGGTGAGCTTTTTTATGAGAAAACTCTCAGAATCGCTCTGCGACGGCTCCGCGGTCGCCGCTTACGGTCGACGCGGATCGCCGATTGCCGCGGTCATCTCACCGGTACGGCAGCGTCATTCTGCCGACATTCATGACCAGCCCCGCGTACGCCGCGCGCGGCTGCGCGCCTGTAACTGGCAGAATCACGCCCGTATCGAAAGCAAGCCATCGCCAGACGCCTAACGTGGGTCCGGTGAGAATTGCCACGCTCGGCCGCGTGCCGGCCGGCCCGTGCGTCCCTGGATACCCGAAGCACTCGAGCTGCCAGCCGACGGGGCCGGCAACGGGAATCCCGCTCGCGATGGTCCACAATGTTTCCGTCCGCGGCGCTGCCGAGCCGTCGCCGGTGTTCCTCGTTAGGCTGGCGTTGATGTCCAGGGCTACCGGCCCCAGGGCGCGGCTGCTGATGAGGAGCAGGCTGACGGCGGTCGTGCCCGTGCCGCGGTCGCCGCCCGTGGCCCAGGTGACGGATGGCAGAATCGCGAAGCGCCCGAGTAGTGCACCACCGTCGGTGAGGCGCCACTTGACGCCGGCGCCGCCGTCGCCGATGCCTAACGGGACATCCGTCGTGCGCACGAGCGGCACAAAGATCGACAGCTGCGCCCACGGCGCAATGCCGACCTTGACGACGGTCGGAACGAGCAGTGTATGCGTTTGGTCCTGATTCCGATCCGTCTCGACGCCGGTCTCGATCTCGACGTAGCCTGGCGCCACCGTCCCCGCGTGCGTCGCCACGCTCGGCCGCTCCGGTTGCACCGCACGCGGATCGGACGCGCTGCCTGACGAGAGCGACGCGGCGCAGCCGTCGAGCACGATCAGCGCGATGCCGAGATGGAAGCTTCTTTGGCGATTCGTCATCACGTGTGGCGAAGCGAGCGTCAGGGTTCGGCGCAGCCTGTGGATCACGAATTACACCGATGACCACGGATTGCACGGATACTACCAAAAAAAGCGAAATAATTCCTTGTCAAAAAATCGTGACGCTCTTCATCAGTGAAATCGGTGCAATCCGTGTCATCGGTGATCCCCAGAGCCTCCCTGCCTTGACATACGATCAGGAGCGAGATCCCTACGGGCGCTCACTCACCAGGGCGCCGGAACCCTTTCCGGGACGCGCCACCGCCGGCGCACTGAGATTCCCGACGCGATCGACGGCGTTGACGACCACGCGGTCAATCCCTGTGGGGCCGGCGTCCAGCCGATGAGAGCGTACCTCGTTAGGCAGGATCTCCGTCGTCCATTGATCGCCGCGGAGGGTGCGCACCACCCACAGCCAAGGCGCCTCGCCCTTTCCTGGCGTCAGGCGGACGTACGCCTCGCCCGTCGCGCTGGACGCGACGATCGTCGCCGTGGGCCGAGGCGGCGGCGTGCCGTCGAGCCACGCGCTCGCGGGCACGAGCGCCGGCTCCGTGTACAGCGGCGCGAGCTTCGCGTCGATGCTGTCGACGTCGCGCATGAGCCCCTTCATGCTGAAGAAGACGTTTCCCGTCGCACCGCCATTCGCCGCCGTCGCGACGCTCGTCCGCGTCACCTTCACCTGATTCACGATCTCCTCAGCAGGCCAACCTGCAGCCCGATTGCCGCCCGCGCCGACCTGGTAGTTGTCGCCGACGCGGTGCAGGCCGTTCCCGATCCAGAGATTGCGCTTCTTGATGTTCTGCTGCGCCCACCAGTCGAGCAGCTGCGGATAGCTCTGCGGCGAGTCGATCGCCCAGTACAGTTGCGGCACCCAGTAGTCGAGCCAGCCGTTGCGCAGCCACTTCCGCGTGTCGGCGTAGATCTCCTGATACGCGTCGAAGCGAGCCTGGATCGTCGGCGGATTGCCGGGACGCCAGATGCCGATCGGGCTGACGCCGAACCGCACCCACGGCTTCGTCTCATGCACTCCGCGGTCGAGCATTTCGACGAGCAGGTCCACGTTGTGCCGCCGCCAGTCGTCGCGGGAGAGCGTGCCGCCGCCTCTGCGATACGCCGCGTACGTCACCGAGTCGGGAAAGTCGATCGGCCGTCCGCTCGCGTCGTTCTCCTTGTACGGATAGAAGTAGTCGTCGATGTGCACGCCGTCGACGTCGTACCGTCGTACGATGTCCTGCACCACCTTCAATGTGCGGGCCCGCACGGCGGGATCACCGGGATCCATCCAGAGGTAGCTGCCGTACTGCCTGACGAGTGACGGATTCGTCTTGCTCACGTGCGTGCGCGCCGCCTCGCTCAGCGGCTTTGCATAACGAGCACGATACGGGTTGAGCCACGCGTGGAGCTCGAGGCCGCGCCTGTGCGCTTCCGCGACCGCGAAGGCGAGCGGATCCCACGCCGGCTCCGGCGGACGCCCCTGCCGCCCGGTCAGATACTCCGACCACGGCTCGATCTGAGAGCTGTATAGAGCGTCCGTGCCCGGCCGGATCTGGAAGATGATCGCGTTGAGATGGAGCGCGACCGCCTTGTTGAGGATCGCGAGCAGCTCCGCTTGCTGCGACCACGTGTCGAGATCGGGGCGCGACGGCCAGTCGATGTTCCCCACCGTGGCGACCCACGCCGCGCGCAGCTCGCGTTGCACCGGTGGTGGTTCGGTCGGTGTCGTGGGCTGCGCAGCGAGCATCGACGCGGCGAGCGGCACGAGCGCGAATCCAAACATGTGAGATATACGCATGCCGCAACGTCGTCAGGCAGGGCCGGTGATTCAACCCGTCTCGGGCGATTAGCCCGAGCGAGCGCGCGGTGACAGCGGCGACACCCCCAGCGTCCATCTATGGATTGTCGCCCACCTCGCTACACGAACGTTCGGGGAGTCTCCCTTCCATGCACAGCCCACTCGTCGCAACCGCCGCGCGGAGCGCAGCGCGCCTCGGTATTCTCATTCTCGTCGCGGCTTGCGACGTTCCCACCAAGCTGCCGACCTGGGATCAGACGTGGTTGATTCCCGGCGACAGCACGCGCGTCGCCGTCGGCGAGCTATTGCCCAAGTCGGGTGAGCTCACGGTGTCGACCGCCGGTGGCCAGCCGGTCTTCGCACTGAACATTGCCGCGCCGGCGGCGATCAGTCGCTCGCTCGGTCAGGTCTGCTCGGCCTGCGCGGCCGCGAATGGGACGACGGTTCCCAAGCCAGCCTTCACGATCATCGACTCGACGGCCATCGCCCTCCCGACGGACCTCGTCGCGGCGACGATCGTGAGCGGCGGGCTCGCGTACACGATCACCAACGGCTTCGGCTTCGATCCGATCCGTCCGAGCGCGGCGGGCTCGCCATACGGCTACTTCGTCGTGCGGATCATGAACGGGACGACGCTCGTCGCGCTCGACTCGGTAAACGGCGCCGATCTGGCGATCGGCAAGAATGGCGCGGTCCTCCAGCGGACGCTTCCGTTGAACGTCGGGGGCGGCTCGTTAGGCATCGCCGCCTCGTCGCCGCTCGAAGTCACCGTGACGCTCGATTCGCCCGCCGGCGATCCGACGACCATCAACAGCTCGCAGAGCTTCTCCGTCTCCTTCCAGTCGGCGCCGATTGCCCTCAGCCAGGCGCAGGTCAACCTGGCGAATCAGCAGATCAACGCGGCGCAGACGTCCGTCGATCTGAGCTCGGTCAGCGACCAGGCACTGATCAATCGCGTGCAGGCCGGTACGCTGCACCTCGCGATCAGCAGCCCGTTCGGTGTTCAGGGAACGCTCACAGCGACGTTCACGGCGCCCGGTGCCGCGCCGATCGTGAAGACGATCCCCCTCACGACCGCCGCGCAGCAGACGCCGGACGTCTCGCTCACCGGGGCCGAACTGCGCACCCTCCTCGGCCACACGGCGGCGCTCACCGTCTCCGGTACCGTCAGCTCGCCATCTGGCACGGTGACGCTGACGCCCACGCAGGTCCTGAACGTCAAGAGCACCTTCGAGATCATCCTGAGCACGACGGAGAACTGAGCCATGAACCGCCCCCGCTTCATTACCGCGATGACGCGTTCCGCGTTAGGCATCTGCCTCGGTGTCGCGCTCGCGCGCGGCGCCTCGGCGCAGCTCGTTAGTGGGAGCGCGCAATCGCTCTCGCTCGCTGACAACTACACCGCGCTCGCTCGCGGCTTCAACGCGGTGAACTGGAATCCGGCGAATCTCGGGCAGCCAGGCAACCCGCTCTTCTCCTTCGGATTTGCCGGCCGCGGCTCCGGCGGCATGGAGCCGATCTCGCTCGGCGATCTATCGCAGTATAGCGGCGTGCAGTTGCCTAACGCTGTGATCAATCAGTGGCTGGCGCGTGTCAAGGCGAGTGGCGGCCAGTCGCTCGAGGCCGAGGGCACGGGTTCGTTCGCGATGAGCATCGGCTCATTCGCGTTCCAGGTTGCCACCAACGGCTACGAGCGGGGCAAGCTGAGCCCGGACGCGGTCGAGGTCCTGCTCTACGGCAACGCAGGCCAGACGGGCACGCCGCGGACGATGAGCCTCCAGGGCTCGCGCACCGAGGCGGCTCTCACGACGGCCGCGGCCGCGAGCTTCGGTCAGGGCGTCGACCTCGGGATTGGCCCGATCAATCAGCATTTCTCGGTCGGCGTCACCGTGAAGTACATCGTCGGCAATGCGCTCCTCCTCGGTGAGGACGCGGGGTCGACGATCGACGCGAACCCCCTCGCGCTCGACGTGAAGTTCCCAATCATCCAGTCGGATACGTCGCTGACCGGAATGCCCAAGCGCGGGCAGGGCGTCGGCGTCGACCTCGGCGCGGCCTGGTCGGCCGGGCCGCTGGCCATCGGCGCCACGATTCAGAATTTCGTCAACACGTTCAGGTGGAACGTGAACGAGATGTACTTCCGTCCCGGCGGCGCGATCTTCTCGACGTCGGGGTCCCGCACGACGGACTTCGACGCGGTCGGCATGACGCAGGTGCCGGATTCGTTGAAGGCGACCGCCGCCGCGTTAGGCGCGCAGATCGACGCCATGCGCTTCCGGCCGTCGCTGAACGTTGGCGCCGCGATGCGCGTCCTGCCCTTCCTCACCGCGATGGCCGACGTCCGCCAGGAGCTCGGCAGCGGAATGCACCTCGCCGAGCGCACCCACGTGGGCGCGGGCGCGGAGCTCCGGATCATCCCCTTCCTCCCCATCCGCGCCGGCCTCGCCGCGATCTCCGGCGGCTACCTCGCCTCCGCAGGCGCAGGACTGGATCTCTTCGTCCTGCACGTGAACGCCGCCGTGGCAGCGCGCAAGACGGAGTTCGGCCAGTTCCCGTCTGCGGCGTTGACGGTGTCGTTCGGGCAATAAAGATCCTAGCGCCATTCAACAGCGGTGGCGCGGACTCACACAGACACTGGCGGACAAACACGGACCGCTCCGCTTGGCGTAAAGGGCTGAAGTGGCACGAGCCCGGACGATCATTCTTTGTCAACAGCCTCGGTCAGCTCCGTGTGCTTGCCGCGGGAGGAGCGGGAGCGCGCGCCGCCGCTGTACCAGCCGCGGCGCGACAAACGGTGTCGGCCCCCGATTCGGCGGGTATATTGCGGCCCATGACCGCTCCCGCCGTAACACAAGACAAGAAGAAAAAGAAGATCGATACCGCGCGCGCCTGGGCCGAGACCCGCGAGCTGATGCGCGAGCATCGTGGGTCATTGGCCATCGGCCTGGTGTTGATGGTGATCAATCGCATCGCCGGGCTCGTCCTGCCATGGACGTCGAAGTTCCTCATCGACGATGTGATCGGGAAGGGCCGTGCGAACTTACTCATGCCGCTCGCCGGTGCCGCCGCCGGGGCGACGATCATTCAGGCCGCCACCGGATTCGCGAACTCGCAGGTCGTCAGCATCGCCGCGCAGCGCGCGATCACGGAGATGCGGAAGCGCGTCCAGGACCACGTCGTCCGACTCCCCGTCTCGTACTTCGATTCGACGAAGACGGGGATCCTGATCTCGCGCGTCATGAGCGACGCCGAGGGCGTCCGGAACATCGTCGGAACGGGGCTGATCCAGCTCGTCGGTAGCCTCATCACCGCGGTGCTCGCGTTAGGCATCCTCTTCTGGCTGAACTGGAAGCTCACCGCGGCCACAATTATCGTCCTCGGCCTGTTCGGCGGGATGATGGCGATCGCGTTCAAGCGGCTGCGTCCTCTCTTCCGCGAGCGCAGCGTCATCAACGCCGAGGTCACGGGTCGTCTCGCCGAGAGCCTCGGCGGGGTGCGGCTCGTGAAGGTGTACGTCGCGGAGCGGCGCGAGCGGCTCGTCTTCGCGCGCGGCGTGCATAAGCTCTTCCGCAACGTCGCGAGCACGATCACGGGCACGTCGGCCGTCGGATCGGGAGCGGCCGTGATCGTGGGACTCATCGGCGTCCTCATGATCATCGTCGGCGGACGCGCGATCCTCGCCCACACGATGACGCTCGGCGATTTCATCATGTACGTCTTCTTCGTCGGCCTGATGGCGGCGCCACTGGTGCAGATGGCCTCGATCGGGACACAGATCAGCGAGGCCTTCGCCGGACTCGATCGCATTCGCGAGATCATGCAAACGCCGACGGAAGATCAGGCGGACGCGGGCAAGGCGGCGCTCGCGGAGGTGCGCGGCGAGGTGAAGTTCGACGACGTGACCTTCGAGTACGTGCCGGGCGTCCCCGTCCTCAAGAACATCTCCTTCGACGCCGAGGCGGGATCGACGACGGCGCTCGTCGGGCCGAGTGGTGGCGGTAAGAGTACGCTCATCAACCTCGTGATGGCGTTCACGCACCCGAAGAGCGGGCGCGTGCTCGTGGACGGCCACGACCTCCAGACCGCGCGCCTCCACGATTATCGCGCCCAGCTCGGCGCGGTGATGCAGGACAACTTCCTCTTCGACGGGACGATCCGCGAGAACATCGCCTATAGCAAACCAGGCGCATCTCAAGAGGAGGTGCGCACCGTCGCGCGCATCGCCCACGTCGACGAGTTCGCGGAGCAGTTCGAGCAGAAGTACGAGACCGTCGTCGGCGAGCGGGGCGTGAAGCTCTCGGGCGGCCAGCGCCAGCGCATCGCCATCGCGCGCGCGATCCTCGCCGATCCGCGAATTCTCATCCTCGACGAGGCGACGTCGAGCCTCGACAGCGAGAGCGAAGCGCTCATTCGCGATGGCCTGCGGTCGCTCCGCCGCGGCCGAACGACGTTCGTGATCGCGCATCGTCTCTCGACGATCGAGAGCGCGGATCAGATCCTCGTGCTCGACAACGGTGTGATCGTGGAGCGCGGCACCCATCGCGAGCTCCTCGCCCTCGGCGGGCGCTATCGGCAGCTCTACGACAAGCAGTACGGCGTGGAGCGCGATCGTTTCATTAATCCCGGCGAGGACTTTATCCCCGTGCCGCCCTCGCCGCGGGAACAGGTGAAGGTGCGCTGATAGGACGCACTACCAAGAGCGGTCCGAGAAGGGCGGTCCGAGAACGGCGGTCCGAGAACAGCGGTCCGAGAACAGCGGTCTGAAACGGACGCCAGAAAGGCGGACCGAGAAGAGCGTTAGCGAATTCGGAAGCGGGCGCGCAGTGCGCGCCCGCTTTGGTTTCCTCCGCTCCTGTCATCTTCGTCGCTTCGCAATTCATGATGCGGGCCGCCCTTCTCGATCCGCCTCTCTGCCGATCCAATCGGACCGTTCCTTTAGGACCGTTCTTTTCGGACCGTTCTTTTCGGACCGTTCTTTTCGGACCGTT
>Ga0070681_10002836_pt1 | contig 16021 bp, 14 predicted proteins | sample KBSC83BmetaG_FD_65650 | JGI IMG/M metagenome (GOLD analysis project Ga0070681, IMG submission 65650) | Corn rhizosphere microbial communities from Kellogg Biological Station, Michigan, USA - KBS C8-3B metaG | ecosystem: Host-associated > Plants > Roots > Rhizosphere | place: USA: Michigan...
TCGGAGTTACGCCCAATCTGGAGCGAGGCGGCGCCGGACAGGATAAGGGCCCCGATTTTTCGATCAACGGGCAACTGAAACCGGTAATCGATATGCGACCCGGCGAGGTCCAGATGTGGCGCATAGTCAATACCTCCGGCCGTGCAGGAGCGCTTTTCCACAAACCGACAGGATTCCATTGGAAGCAAATTGCGCAGGACGGCGTGCAGTTTAAGGATACGAATTATCAAAATAATTCGGACAAGCCGTTTTTGCTCGCAGCGGGAAATCGGGCAGACCTGTTAGTTAAAGCTCCAACCACGCCTTGCGCGACTCCCGCTGATTGCAGCGTGATTGTCCAGAACGAAGTCGATCCGTTGGATCTTGCAACAGCGAGTCCGCTTACTCTCTTGACGATCAACGTGACGGGTACTCCAGTTGACCCGACTTCAACGCAAAGTTCATCCCGAACGCGCCGAAATTTCCTGCGTTTCTCAGTGACATTGAAGACAAGGAAGTGAAAGGCACGAAGGTCCTGACGTTTCGCTCGAACGCCAGTGCGCCGATGGTGCAGCACATGATTGACGGCAAGCTGTTTGACGGCGAAGTGGGCGCCGTAGTCTTACTAAATCAGGCGGAAGAGTGGAAAGTGGTAAACGAGACTTTCGGCGGACGCATCGTCTCGCATCCATTTCACATCCACATCAATCCATTTCAAATCGTCGAAGTGTTTAGTCCCAATGAGCCATTGATCGATCCTAAAACGGGAAAGTCGCCAATCAATCCAAAGACAGGAAAACCTTATATCGATCCGCAGACGAACAAAGTCGCAACCAAATATGCTTTCCATCGGAACAATCTGGCGCCGGGCCAATGTTACCTGGATCCCGACGATGCGAGTTCGTGGAAACCATGCGGTCGTCCGAAGATGAAAAAGGATCTGATCTGGTGGGATGTTTTTCCAATTCCATCCGGCTATGCACCAACGACTGATGCTGCGAATAAAGTTGCGCTCAAGAATAAGAAGGGGGAACCTGTGCGAGTGCCTGGCTATTTCAAGATGCGGAGTCGCTTCGTTGACTACACCGGGTTCTACGTTCTGCATTGCCACATTCTCGCGCATGAAGATCGCGGCATGATGACAATCGTCGAGGTTGCGCCGTCACGGACGCCTTATTCGCATCACTAAATCGGATTGCCAGGCCCAAAAAATATTTACGGATACCGAAGGGAAGGAACGAGGATCATGGCCAATACAAAACAGAGTACCCGCTATCAACATGTCATAGAGATTCTCGACACTGCTGCCGTTGGCGGTACGGCGGACTACGACGGCAAGGGCCTGTTTTGGCATCTGCCCTTACCGAAACTTATGGAAGTCGAGATTTATGGTGTGCGTATGATCGCGCCGGTAGAAAGCGCAGGCGCTTCCTGCTGCCATCAGGTCGAAACTCGAAGCCGCGGCGCGAGGTCGGGCCTGATCCTCGGTCTGCGTGGCGAGAGTCCCTTCGATGGCACTCAGTATCCGCCGCTTCCGTGGGGCGGACAGCCGGTGAGCGAGTCAGACATCAATTTCATCTCTGAGTGGATCGATGCTGGTTGTCCCGCTGACGATCACCAGACTTCCTTTTTGGTCCAGGTCACCGGCACGGCTGCGAAAGAAACGATTCAGGCGGACAATATCGAGCCCGAGGCGCGCTGCTTTGAAGTCTATGAAGGATCTCCGAATGAGTACACCTACAAGTATGGCGAGCTCAAGCAGCGCATGAATGTGGACTTTATGTCCAAATCAGAAATCGAGAAGTTCCGCTGGGCTTTCCGCGAACTTTACCACCTCAACAAGTGGCCTGAAGATCGTCGCAGTTATAACAACATGGCGCTGATTCATCAGAACCATTGCCAGCATGGTTGGGAGCGTTTCCTGCCGTGGCATCGCGTCTATCTCTATGAGATGGAGCAGGCGCTTCAGGATGTTTGTCCGGGCGTAACGATGCCCTACTGGGATTTCACGATGCCGCAATATTGTCCGGAGCATCCCGAGAACGGTTTGATCATTCCGCCGGCTTACCAGGCGTACCTGACCAAAGAATCGATTAACTATTTGCAAAACGAGGCTAAGCCAAAGTTGCCGGAGACGGCAGCGAACGAGTTGCTCGAGCAGATGGTGGAGCCGGGATTGAGTTACCCGTCGCAAGCGACGTTCTTCGCGGCGGTCACCGAGATCACGGGCACAGACTACTCCAAAACGGAATATCGCGAGAGTTTTCTCAGGGCACTACTGGCTGCAAATTCGTTGTGGTATCCGCTGCGTTATCCATCTGAGTACTACGACCCGGCGACCAAAGATCCGAAGAAAATCAACACCTCTCAATTTCATTATCATTACCCGACCGCAGCCGACATGGACCAGATTTTCTCCTTGCGCACGTTTCGTGACTTCGGTGGCGGCAGTTTCTATGACGATTCGTTTGGATTTCTCGATCAGAATCCGCACAACACCATGCACATCTGGACCGGCGGCATGAATCCTGATTATGACCCTAATCAGGAGGCGCCTCTGGCAGCGCTATCGAGACCAACAATGTCGAGCCAGCGACGCAATCGCAGCGTGCAGGTTGCAGGCAGGCGCTTTCACACGTTTGATGACCTGAAGTCAGAGCCACAGTATGGCGATATGTTGAGTAATTTAACAGCGTCGTACGATCCAGTCTTCTGGCCCATCCACGTCAATATCGATCGCTTCTGGCACCTTTGGCAGCAGCAGAACCCGCATTCGTTGCCTGCGGATCTTGACTCGGTGCTTACTCCCTGGAGTTACACGATTGCGGACACGCTCGACATGGCCCGCTTTGGTTACGAGTACGTGAAGTGTGCTTACATCATTCCGGTCGGTTTGGCGTCGCCCGTGGGTCGCTTCGTGTCCAAACCAATTGCCATTCCCGACCCGGTACGAAAATCATTCCAACACGCGGAGGTGCGTCTCCATCGAGTGCCGCAATTGCCGCGTTCGTGCTTCATTCGAGTCTTTCTGAATTTACCGGACGCCAACTCGTCCACCTCGATTGAGGACGCGCACTACGCTGGTTACCTGGCGATCTTTGGACACGCTGATTGTATTGGCGGACCCGGCCACTGTGACTTGCCACCCAGCCGTCCGCGCCAATTTGATCAAAGGCCACGTCATCACAACACACCGCGCAACCATCGAATCAACGTAACCAAAACGGCAAAGAAGCTACTCGAAGAAGGCGCCGCCTCCTTGCAAATTACGCTTGTCGTGATCGGTGCAGATTACTGTGAAGATAAAGAATTGCTGAGACTCGAAGGCGTCTCTCTCGACTTTTTAGATTAAGGAGCAGGAAACAAAGTATGCCCACCACATATCGCATTCACCCGGGCGTCGGCATTGCGCGTCTCGGCAACAGTCCCGATGCGTTTTGTATCTCTCCGGAACAACCTGCCGCGTTGCCGCTCGAGTGCGACAGACGGGGAAATCCGATGATGTCACCCGACGGCAAAACGGAAATCACAGTGACATCATTCAAGGATGGGAAAGGTCGTATGAAAAGGCAGGCGGCGCGCTTTCAAATCTGGGCCTACGACGAAAAAAGTCCGGAGGGCAGGCCGCTCAAACTCGGAGATCATATCGAAGGTGGTGGAAATGCCGGCACTCTGGTTGACATCCAGTGGCGCGTATACCTGGCAAACAAGAAGTCTTCCTGGTACGAATTTCTTCAGCTCGAAGGTGAGCACGGTTATGACAAGAGCCATCCGCGACGCAATGCGACAATTACTGATGAGAACGCACGACAGCAACTGATAATCGATCCAGGTCCGCGAACCGTTAATCATAAGGACACGCGCACCGCGCATTGTGATCGCGACAACTCCGAGTATGCAACAACGTTTCCGCCACCGCTAAAGCCCAACTCAATTCATACGCTTGGCGATTTGCTTACCGATGATACGGGGCGCCTCCTGGTTCTTGGTGGCCATGGAAACTCCGGAACCTTTTTATTCGATGACTTCGGCCAACCCCGCATCGACGATTACGCAAATAACGATGGCTGGTTCGACGACACGTCCGATGGTCCAGTGATGGCCCGGCTCGCGATGTTCTCTCCGCTGGTGGGAAGGGTGCGATACATCGACGTTGAATATCCGGCCTGGGTCGTTTGCGGCTACCCGGCATACGTGCCGGAGATTCTTGACGTGGTTACGATGGACGATGTCATCGAAGATATGGCCATACGTAAGTTCGCAGAGCGCACCGATCTCTATGGCACCTCCGGAACGTTCAATGATCCGCAGCACATCCCACCGACTGACGAAGGCGCGCTGATTCACTGGCGCGCAGGGCGCGTGCAATGGAATCCGGATTACCGGCCGTGGTTCTATCGCGACATCTGGAACATTCTTTACCGTCCGGATCAATACAACTACCTCTGCGACACGCTTGGCCAATCGAACTTTCCTCACAATCAATCCACACGCGGAACCTTTGACTATAAAAAGCTCGGCACTCCACCGTTCATCAACAGAAAGGGCCTCGAGGCTTGCGAGAAGAAATGCGTTGAAGCACATCACTCGGGAAACCTTTTCATTGAGGAATTAGCTGCCGCGCTTGCGCCGCTGGAGGAGTCTGCTACTGCCGATCATCAGACAGGTGCACAAGGCTCTTTTCTTGGCAAAAAGCGCACCGGCGAATTGCACAAAGCAGTCGCGGAGTTCTCGCGAGGACTAATCGAGAACGCTGATCAGCCTGTCGATAAATTTCTGGAAGCGTGGTTACCGGCTTCGATAACGGCGACGGACGCGAAAGAAAAACTCAAACAGGACGTCGACAACATTCTTCATGCCGATTCGTCGTATCCAGAGGACGTGATCAACCAGTACTCGCTGCGAGTGCACGAACTACTTCAGAAATATCTGTCAGGACAACTGCTGCGTGATTGCCGGCGGAAATGCATTCAGGCCAATACTCACGATCCTTACGGCCCAATGCGGCGCTATCTTTTCGATCTGCTGCGCGCCCCGGGCGAAGAGAATCAATTCATGATTACCGGACGTCCGGACAGCCGTGTACATAATCTGCCCCGCATGCCTCTGCTTTGTGGCGATAATCCAATCTCGAATGTCTTGCCATCAAAGTTCTTCAGGTTGACCGACTATCAGTATTACCTGCTGCGCCAGTGGGCTTTCGGACTGTTCTACAACGAGGAAGAAGAAGGATGGGCCCACCCGGATCCATTGCACCCATATGGAGGCTGGGTAAACCGGACGGGGAGAGATCTCGATCGCGGTGTAATCAGTAACATACTCGGCGGATCATTCTGTCCCGGTGGTGAAATCGGATGGGTGATGCGCAATCCGTCGATTTGGCTTGAACCTTATCGCATTAAAGCCGATCCCAACTTCTATAATTTCGGTCAGACCGCAGCGCAAGCCAACCGAGGTACGCTGCCGGACAGCGATTATGCTTTTTATGCCGGGGATGATCTGAGTCAAGAAAACGACTTCACGACGGGACTTCAACCTGGTGACCTTACCAAGTACATGTCTGTGCCGTGGCAAGCTGATTTCAATGAATGTTCGATGCAACCGATCGACGTCACCTACGAAAGGTTCAATCAGATCTTTCCCGATAGCGACAAGGATAAGGTGCTGGAGCGCGAGCGAAGAGTTTGGGAGACACTGTGGTGGCCGGCGCACCGCCCGATGCAGACTTATGAAATGGTCGTCCCAGGTGATTATTCATCGATCAATTGGCTTGATTGGACCCCGGGCGTGCCGCAAACAAATGCAGGTGATTTGAGAATGGTCACCGAATGGTGGCGTCTTCCCATCGTCATAAGCAATCCGCAAGGCGACTTTGAACCCAGTGTCTTGGGCACCCCCGAAAACAATTTTCCGTATATAAGTATCGAACGCACCAAACGAAACTCCACAAACGACGAGGAATAATCATGAGTGACAATCCATTTGTCGGTAGCTGGTCCTATCGAAGTTTTCTCAATGACCCTGACTTAAGTAAGGACAGCAACATGAATCAGTTGCTGTTTGGCGATGGCACGCTCGTAATCACCGCGCCATCTTCAGTCACTCTCGGTGGCACGATTGGCGGTGACGGCTGGTCGCTCGATTTGCATGGATCGATTGGATATGGCTCACCGGCGCAGGTTCGATTTCAGGGGAAGGGAATCGTCAAGGGCGAAGAATGGATTTATGATTACATTGGTTGGCTGGTGCCAGTCTGGCCCAACAGTACCGACACACTTCAGACGCCGGCGATAGTCGGCTCCGTCACTCGGACTATTCCACACTCAGGCAGCGAGCCCGGAACAATTAATCCTGCGGGCGTGGTGGCCTCATTCTACGCTGTCCGGCAGCCTTAAAAGTCTATGCCGTCAAGGCGACTGTTGAAATCTTCTTCTTTTGACGTGGCGATCATCGGCGGCGGTCCCGGTGGTTCTGCGACTGCGATCTCACTGCGCGCACATGCGCCGTCACTCTCGGTAGTTCTGATCGAGGCTTCGCATTACGACGGCGTTCGAGTTGGCGAAACTCTTCCGCCGCAGGCGCGATCTATATTGGACCATCTTGAAGTCTGGGATGAATTCTGCCGTCTGTCTCTGCGCAATGTTTTTGGCACCAGTGCAGTGTGGGGAAGCACAATACCTGCCGATAATGATTTCTTCTATATGCCCGCGAATACGGGTTGGCATCTTGAACGAAATTCGTTCGATGCGATGCTGGCCGGCACAGCAGGTGAACGAGGCGCAATGCTGGTCCTCGGTGTGTCGCTCGATGGCATCGAGCAGAGGGGCAATCGATGGCGGCTGACCTTATCCACAGGTGCGACATTCCGCGCGCAATTCATTGTTGACGCCACCGGCACGGCCGTGTTTGCTCGCCGCCTGGGAGCGCATTTCGAGAATTTGGATCGACTCGTCGGGATTGTACGCTTCTTTGAAGACAGCGCTGACGATTCAAGACTATTGGTCGAGGCTTTTGAACATGGATGGTGGTATACAGCCGGACTTCCGAACAGCAAGCGTATTGCCGCTTGTGTGACCGACGCTGACCTGGCCCAACGTTTGAAGCTTGGACAAATCGACGAGTGGGAGCGAACGCTTGCGTCTGTGCGTGCGGTCGCCTCTCGCTTGCAGCAATGTAAACCCGACGGGCCGCTTCTGATTCGTTCGAGCGCATCGCGCAGACTGGAACCAGCGGCTGGCGAAAACTGGTTGGCCGTGGGAGATTCCGCGTCACGTTTCGATCCCTTGTCGTCGCAGGGAATCTTAAAAGCGATGCGCGGCGGAGTCTTCGCCTCGTATGCAATCAGCTCCCGTTTGTTACGGAATGACGATTCGGATCTGTCCCGCTATCTTCGCCACGTGACTGAGGAATTCAGGAGCTACTGCGAAGTGCGCGCCAGGTATTATCAGGAAGAACAGCGTTGGCCCAGGAGCGAATTCTGGCGCCGCCGGCATATCAATACAGATTCTACGTCATCACAGCATCAACGACTTGTAGGAACCGTTGCCTGCTCGGGATAAAAAATGGGCTCCTCTGGATCGCGATGCCAATCGTATTCTGCCTGTCTGGCTGCCGCTTCCGCGACCGGCCGTCCCGCCAGCCGTGTCGTTCATTCAGATCTAATATCGTCGCGGTGATTCGCGGCGAGCTTATCAGAAAGCGCTCAAGAACGCTTTCGACAAAGCTAATAATAAGACGTTCTTTGTGTGAGTTCAGGATGGCTTTGCACAAAAAGTCAGTTGTCATTCTACCGGCGGGCTGCGCCGCCCGAATGGCCAGGGGGCCCAGCCCCGCCTCATACCAGACGGCGAAGCCGCAGCGGAACTGACTGCCAAAGGCGCGGAATATGAAAGCCAGACTTAGCGCCAAAGGCGTGGAATATGAAAGCCGGACTGAGCGCCGAAGGCGCGGAATATGAAAGCCAGGGGCAAGCGCCGAACAACGTGAGGCGCGTCGCCCCTGGTAAACGTGCGCAAATGATCGTGGAGCTCTGAAAGAGCGGAATAATTGACGTTGGTATTTCGCACTTTCAGTGCTCTGTTCAAAAATTCTGTCTACTAACCAGGGGCGACGCGTTCCGCTGCGCTTCACGCTTGCCCCTGGCTATCATATTTCGCGCCTTCGGCGCTTCAGCGACTTTTGGTGCAAAGCCCGGTGGTCTGGTGGTCTCGCCTTGCACAAAAAGTCGGAACTGAACGCCAAAGGCGCGGAATATGAAAGCCAGGGGCAAGCGCCGAACAACGTGAGGCGCGTCGCCCCTGGTAAACGCGCGCAAATGATCGTGGAGCTCTGAAAGAGCGGAATAATTGACGTTGGTATTTCGCACTTTCAGTGCTCTGTTCAAAAATTCTGTCTACTAACCAGGGGCGACGCGCTCGCTTCGCTCGCGCTTGCCCCTGGCTATCATATGTCGCGCCTTTGGCGCTGGGCGTTTGCCCTGGCTTTCATATGTCGCGCCTTCGGCGCTGGGCGTTTGCCCTGGCTTTCATATTTTGCGCCTTCGGCGCTGGGCGTTTGCCCTGGCTTTCATATTCCGCGCCTTTGGCGTTTCACGCTTGCCCTGGCCTTCATATTCCGCGCCTTCGGCGCTGGGCGTTTGCCCTGGCTTTCATATTTTCCGCCTTTGGCGCTTTTGCTAAGCCGTTCAGGATGCCTCCCGGATTTGAAGTTGAATCTTATCCAATAAATGAAAGGCCAGAAGCTTCTCATCTCGTCCCGTAAGCTGTTCATAGGCTTCCGAAGCCATCTGAATGTCACCAAGATCAAGGTAGACAAGACCCATGGAATAGTGCGCCCGCGTATTATCAGGGTCCATATCGAGTGCTTGCTTAAATGCCTTTATGGCCTCGGCGTAACTTCCTATGTTGAAGTAGACGAGCCCCAGGTCATTGCGCAACTCCGCATCCTGAGGCGCCAGCATTATCGCTTTGGTATATACCTTCAAGGCATTTACGAATTGGCCCAGTTGATCGTATGCGGCGCCGAGGTTTTTATATGCAATTACAAAATCCGGACGTAATTCGAGCGCCGATACATAGGCTTTGATCGCTTTAGGACATTGACCCATTTTGTGGTACGCCAGCCCTAATTCAACGCGAATGTCCGCGTCATCGGGATTTGCGCGCGCAGCGAGTTTCAATTCGATGATCGCATTTGAATAATCGCCCTCGGTTGCCAGGCGCACGCCTTTGTCAAAGTGCATTTGCGCTAGCATCAGCGATTGGGAGTTTTGTCGCTTCAGGCGGCTAAACATACCTGTTTCCTTTGAACTGTTTCTTCTCAGAACTCACTGACAGAAAGCACCTGAACCCCGCCGAGTCGTAACGCTGTCTTGACTTTATTCCGGTCCAACTGGAGCGTCGAGGTACCGCTGCCGGAAGAGGTAAAAGTTGGGGGCAGGAAATCTCCGGTACTGTTGAATTTCGCGACTACGAACGCACCGAGCGATGTTCCATTACCGCCACCGCTGCGATCGAGTACGCCACCACCAAGCACGAGCACCAAACCTTCGAACGTCTGACTTCCATTCATCGAGAGAGTCCCGGTCACAACTAACAGTCCTTTGCCACCAGAACTGGGAAGAGAAACATCGCCGTCCACAAATGTAAAAAGCCCATCCGTGGTGCCGGCTCCGAAATCCGTTGGAGCAGCGTCACCGGCGGCGGTATTAAAGTAGCGATCACAACTCGAGCTCGTACCGCTGCTGCATCCGGAAAACTGTTGCTGAGAAGCTTTTCTAAGTTGGTCAACAAATGCGCGCGTGCCAAACACTGGATCAGACGTCGTCTGGAGCCACTTCGGCAGGAGACTTAAGTCGGTCGGCAGCGTGGCCTGCTTCAAATTCGGAATGTAACCCGTCGGATCGCCTTGCACTGCGTTCAGATTATTATTCTTGACGGTTGATAGATTGGTGTAATCGGGTGTGGTTGTGACCATGAAAGCAGGCAGAGGCTGCCCGCCTGCATTATCGACACCCGAGTACACGTAGTTGGCGCTGCTGCCTATCGAGATAGTTGACGCGGTGGTTGAATCGTTACCTGCGCCTCGGATCGCAAACGTTGCCACGGGGTCATAGTCAATGCCGAAGCGACTGACCATCATTTGCAGATTCTTGGTGGCGCCATGCGGACCATAACCTACAATTTTAACGATCAAGCGACCCGGCTCAGGTGAGGCAACAGTTGTTTGCAGCGTGGTGACCGTACCGCTCACAGGTAGTTGAATGCTTTGGCTGGGCAGCGTGAACAATGTGCCGGTGCCTGGGATCTCAATCGATTGATTCGGAAAATTAAGAGAGACGATACTGCTCGTCGAAGTTATGGATCCTGAGAACGTAGCTTTAACAGAGGTGGTAACCGGTACGGCGCTCCCGATTGGTAGAGGACCAGTTTCAGTAATTTGAAGAGTAAAGGTTGTCGTCTGTGTTGCGAAAGCAATGGAGGTATTGTTCTTTACACCTGAAAAGACAAGAGTGCCGAGAGCCGGATTACCATTGGTGGTGATATCAGTCGAGCTTTGCGGTGTATAGGTAACCGAGACGCCCCCGCCCAAAGATAACGTGGATGAAGACGTGCTTATGGAGTTGCTGTTAAATGCGCCACCAGTGGAATAAATAACTTGACTCGAATTCTCCGGATCGCTGATGCCGGTGATCGCATAGGCCATTCCGTTGGTGGTTGAGTAATTCGGGCTTAGGGTTACGCGATTTGGAGTGCCAGTGGGGTAGTCGTAAACGAGCCAACGAGAGAGTTGTGCTACGCCGGAACTGGGATTGTTGGACGTGCCGACATTGATAGCATTCTTGAAGTTCATTTTAGTGCCGTCGTTCGGATGAGGCACAACATTACCCCGCAATACGTTGAGCGCATCCTGAAGACCGGCTTCGGCCGCGTAATATGCTTGCATTTCGTCAGTTGAACTAATGGCGTTCGTCGTAGATATCGTGGTTGTCAGTAACAGCATAAGCGCGCACCCGAGGATTAGAAGGGAAGCGAAGAGGACTAGAACTAGTGCGGCGCCCCGCTCACTTTTCCGGCTGGTCTGATTGCAAGTTCGCATGAGGTCTCCTGATGAGAATTGAGAATTGAGTATTAGTAATTACCGATATCGGCGTTGCGTAGATAAACATCTGATACGAGTTGAACGCGTGATGCTGGTTGATAACCAGGTGAGCCTGGTGCACCGCGCGCTACCAGTTCAACGCAAACGCTTATCACTATGTATTTCGTATCGCTTTTTTGCGTTACTTCAGATGATGTCGTTGAAATATCGCAGTTACTGCCTAAGGTGTAATTAACTTTTGCCGGGTAGTAACGAATTTTCAGCGAGTCTACTCGGTTGGCAAGCACCGTCGTTTGATTTTGGGTGCCGATGTCGAGGCGCACGATGTAGCTGTCGCTTCCCGCACTGTAAAGAGAATACTTAACGTCTTCGTTTCGATCGCTGATGCTGTTGCTGCTGGTCTGGCCATCGAAGGCATTCAGGTTCGCTCTAACGCGAATGGCAGTATCAGTAGAGTCAGCAGCAACGATGCCGTTATTCGCCAGGCCAAAACCAGCGTTGGCGATCTCGCGCGTCATAATGTTGAGTGCGCGTTGTGTGTCGGCCAATGCATCCGTCTTCTGGTTCTCTCGAGCACGCACATTAAAAGAGCTTGCGAGCAGGCTAGTGGTCAGTCCCAGAAGTGTAAGGGCGATCGTCATTGCGAGTAGCAATTCGACCAGGGAAAAACCGCGATCCGATGCATTTAGTTCTGTCATAAAATACTTTCTACTCTTAATGAAGGAGTTCAGCCAAGATTTGACCCGGTCGACGAAGTCGTGCGTTTCGTATAAATGACGACTTGTCCGCGCATCCAGCCGTCATTCCCCGAGTAGACGCCACCGCTAGTGCTCCTGCCTTGAGGCGTGACGGTGATCGTAATGTTCTTGAGCGTACTAGTGACGTCGGTGACTGTTACATCGACGGTGTAGGTTTGTGAGTCGGTCGGGCCAATCGTCACTTCTGACGACGAAGTGCAGGAGGTGAAAGAACTGGCGCGCAGTTGCTCGAGCTTACGCTGTGCGGCCGTCACAGCGCCGGCGCGAATGGCAGCCGCGGAGTTGTACTTAAGCGCATAAACGCCTAAGGGAAGTACACCGCAAGCAACGATCATTAAGATCACCATCGCGATGCAGGTTTCAATGAGGGTAAAGCCACAATCCCTTTTTTGATCTTGTAATTCCATGTGGTTTGCCTTTTGTGCGGGATCAATTGGTCACGTTTACTTTGACTGTTATCGAGGAGCCGCACTGTGATGTGAAGGTTACGTTATATGGGCCACGCAATGTGTTTTTGGACACGATGGAAAAACTTTGACCGCTGGAAACTGTTTGCGAAGCCGGTGATACCGTCAGGTTCGAAGGGAATGAAGCTACCACAAGACTGGGATTATTCATGCTGACGAGCACGCTGGCCGTACCGCCGCCATTCTTTCGGACCGTGATACTTGATGAATTAACGTGGATATTGCAGGAGGGTGGACCCGAGTCCGCACCGACGCCGCCGCCGGAGAGATCCATACACGGAGTATTATCTGAGGTTGATGCGCCGGTAACTACGAGAAAGCTGTTAATACTATCAGACGAGCTTACTGTGTTGTTGTAAGTGACGTTCGGTAGCGTTGGTTGCTGATTTTCTACCGTTACGTCACCGGAACCGGATACATCGACGCTGAGCCCGTGGTCCATCGTGTCGTTGACCGCAAATGTCGTCACACAAGCAGAACCAGCCGTCAGTGTGCGACCGCGCCAGTTAAAGGTCACATTCGGTAAATCGGAGCTCGCTATCTGAACACCTTGCTGAAAAGTAAACGTGCGGGTGGTCGGACTTCCACTGTTATTGAAGTCCATAGTTACCGAATACGTTCTCGTATCCGAAAAAGCGACTGTAGACGTGCCGTGACGGCGAACAGCGTCAACGCGCGCTTTCTCCATATACGACGCAAGCTGTCGCACCGAATTCTGTACGCGCAAGGCGGAACGTGACGATCTAATCTGGAGAAGAGCAAATGCTGAAACGATACTTATGATCGCGACAACAATTACCAGTTCCACTATGCCGGCGCCTCTCTCGCGGCCAGGTTTTACAGTCGTTGAAGTTTGCATGTGAAGTCTCTTGAGTTACTTGGCTTTCTTCGGCTGCGAGAACTGTGTGGGTGCAGCGCGATTGTTGGTTAGGACGTTGACAAGAATGGTGAAGCTACTCGGGCGGATTGCGCTTTGGCAGCGGGCAGAACCGCCGCGCGGTAGGATCCACATGGGCAAGATAGCAGGATTTAAAACTCTTGCGCATGAGAAGGCTCTCCCTTTTTTTGAGGACATATATCCTGGATTGCGAGTGACGGAAGTAGTAGTGATGTCCGGGAGGAATAGTACGAAGAGACTAGTTTCAGTCGCTTATGTGGTGTTTTACCGCATACATAACCAGCTCGAGCCGATTTTCGACTTCGAGTTTGCTGTAGATTGAGGAGAGGTGATTGCGCAGAGTGTGTTCGCTCATGTTCAGATGAACCGCGATCTGCTTGTTCGTTGAACGGCCTTGTTTGGTCATGACATTGATGATCTCACGCTCTCGAGAAGTCAAAGTCGCAATCTTAGCCGCTTCCGGGGAGACCTGATTATTGGAGTGGTCCAGCAGTTTACTAAAAACCCTTGCGGTGGTAGCGCGATCGAGCCAAATCTCACCCTCGTAAACCTTCTTTATCGCCTTCAGTATCATTTCTGCTGAGGCTTCCTTTTGCACCACGCCTCGTGCGCCGGCCATTATTGCGCGTTCGTGCGTTTCTGGATTTCGCATTCCGGTCAGGATCAGAACCATAGCGGTGGTTGCGTTGCGCAAGATCGGCATTGAGTCGAGGCTGTTTACACCGCGCAGGTCTATATCGAGCAGGATGACGTCCGGGTGTTCTCGCTCGAGAATAGCTAATGCTTCGGCGATGTCGGAGGCTGTGCCCATTACCTTCATGTTAGGGCTATCACTTTCGATTAACTTAACCATGCCCCAAAGAAAGCTTTGGTGATCATCGATAAGCAAAACTCGTATTGGATCTTGTGAGGCTTGGCTCATTTCTCTTACATGGGAATGACGACAGAAACAATCGTACGTCCACCATCGCTTACATTAACAGAAACTCGCCCGCCCAGGGCTATGGCGCGCTCGGTGATTGAGCGAGGCGTGAAGTTACTTCGATTTTCGCCGGCTGAATAGTCGTTCTCAATGTCCAAAACTATGTCACCATTCAAAGACGTCAGGCGAATGCGGGCTTCCTCAGAATTCGTATGTCGCCTGATATTGCTGAGACCCTCGCGGACGATCTGGAAGACTTCCGCTGCCAACCGATCATTCATGTTCGCGGTGGTCGCAACTTTGACGTCCACTGCGATGCCATAAAACTCGCCTAACTGTTTGGCATGTCTCTCTACCGCGGATGTGAGAACGTTGATGCGCTGAGCGGATCCCGGACCTTGTAAGCCTCCCACGTATGTACGTAGATCCGTTATGACGGAGTCTGTCCTTTCAACCAACTCGGCGAGTCCGCCCGCGACCGGGTCATCGTTTGACATATTTCTACGCAAAGCTTCGAGGCCGAGCTTTAGACCGATGTACGGCTGAATCGCGCTGTCGTGTATATCACGGGAAATTCTTTGCCGTTCATACTCCGAAGCTTGTGAGGCAAGCCGATCGACAAGCTGTATGTTGTCAATCATGGGCATGACATGGTCCATTACCTGCCGCAAGAAATCTACATCAGAATAGTTAAAGTAGCGGCCGCTTGTAGTGAGATAAAGCCGCCCCCTGAAAGCGTTACGTTGGTAGATTGGGATGGTGATAAAGGAGTCGCTGCCGATCAAATCCGCGATGGATGCGTACGTTTCACAATCTACATCTTTCACACGCTCTCCGGATAAGAAGTCGTAAATGGAGCAGACCGTCTTCCTGAACCACCGCTTTCCGGACTCACTGTTCCACGTAACGGCCCATTCTGATGGCCAGGTCAGCAGTTGCGCGGCCTCACTACCGACCGATTCAACTCGATTCCCTAACTCGTCCTGAGTTCGATCTACTCGCCTGAGAATATGTACACTGGACGTCGGAGCCGTGTTGATGACGAGACAGGCATCGGCATCATAGAACTCACGAAGCTTTTTCATGATCGATCCGATAGTCTGGTCGACCCCAAAGCGCGGGTTTGACGATCTGTTTACATCCTTCAGCAGTGCGAGCCGGCGTTTGTGTGTTGTTTCTGAACCACCCCAGTAGGCCATCAGGTAGCCAATGCTGGCCAGGCAGATAGGTCTGAGGAGAAACCGATTCGGTTCTACTGGTGTGGGAGTGGTGAAGTACCCGACCACGACAAAGAGGGTTGTGGAAACGACGGTGACCTCCAAACCTGCCTTGTAACCCGAACGAAAAGACGCGACCAATATGGCGAAGAAAAAGAAGAAGAAGAACAGGCTATTGGTGCCGCTGCTTAACGAAACAAGAACCAAATACCAGGCCACGTCGATCCAGTAGAGGGGAATACTGCGAAATGCGGATTGACGTCTGAGGGAAAGAAAGTAAACGAATGCGCTGTAGACAGTGTAGAGAGCCAGAGTTGAATAAGTAATATCGACGAGCCGATCGGGTTCGGACGGATCGACGTAGATGATGATCAGAGCCGACAGGGACAGGACCAACCGTGTGAAATTGACCAGGCGTTCATCAAGCGATTCGATGGTTTGCTTCTGCATCAACTTTGTAAGTACTGAATAGGTACTGGTTGTGAGCGTAATCCTATTTAATGAGCCAAGCGGGCGACGTAACGCATCCTACACGCGACTAACTCGTTGTGCAACGCATTTTGGATTCACCGTTCCGGCTTCGGCGTCTGATGTGAGGCAAGGCTATGCCTTGCGGTCGAGTCTCTCCATTCAATTTGGGCTACGCCCTCTGTTCCGGCTCGGCATAGCGTTGCCTCACA
>Ga0070681_10002837_pt1 | contig 16014 bp, 12 predicted proteins | sample KBSC83BmetaG_FD_65650 | JGI IMG/M metagenome (GOLD analysis project Ga0070681, IMG submission 65650) | Corn rhizosphere microbial communities from Kellogg Biological Station, Michigan, USA - KBS C8-3B metaG | ecosystem: Host-associated > Plants > Roots > Rhizosphere | place: USA: Michigan...
TGGTAACGCCGTTGAAGCCGCTGGAGGCGATGGCACATGGAAGACTGGTGGTCGCCTCCGACGTCGGCGGCCACAAGGAGCTTATCCGTGATGGCGAGACCGGTGTGCTGTTCCGTGCCGACGATGTTGCCTCGTTGAGCGAGGCAATCGTACGGCTGCTCGGCGAGCCCGAGCGTTGGCCGCGCCTTCTGAAACAGGGCCGGGCCTTTGTCGAGCGTGAGCGTACGTGGGCCGCGAGCGTTGCCGGGTATCGAGCGATCGCCCGTTCATTGGTGGCGTCGATATGAAGCTGTACGGGCTTAAAATCGGACTCGTCGGACCCTTGCCGCCGCCGGCGGGAGGAATGGCGAACCAGACGCGTCAGCTCGCGGAACTGCTGGAGAGCGAGGGTGCCGTTGTCACGATCGTGCAGGTCAATCTGCCGTACCGGCCCCGATTCGTCGAACGGGTCCGCGGTCTGCGAGCACTGGTGCGTTTTATTCCTTACGCCGCTCACCTGTGGCGTGTTGCGGGCCGCAGCGACCTGCTTCATATCATGGCCAACTCGGGATGGTCATGGCACTTGTACGCGGCTCCTGCCATAGGTATCGGACGCCTGCGCGGCACGCCGACGGTGGTCAATTATCGCGGGGGCGAAGCCGAGACGTTTCTTGCCCGTTCGAGTGGCCGGGTCGCGAAGACGATGCAACGCGCGAGCGCCCTTGTCGTCCCCTCCGGCTTTTTGCAGAAAGCTTTCAAGCAGTGCGGGATCGAAAGCGAGATCGTCCCGAACATTATCGACGTCGAACGATTCAAACCCGCGGCCGTCGGGTTGGTTCCGGGCAAATGCCGGATCGTGGTCACCCGAAACCTCGAGCCTATCTATGATATTCCGATGGCTTTGCGGGCATTCTCACTCGTCGTCCAGGCGAGTCCGGACGCGACATTGGTCGTGGCCGGATCGGGTCCTGAATTGAAGGCACTGCAGTTGCTCGCGGCGGAGCTCGGCATCGGCCGGCGCGTCGATTTTTGCGGTAGTCTCGACCGTGATCAGATCGCCGAGCTCTATCGCTCGGCATCGCTGGTCATCAATCCCAGCCGTGTCGACAACATGCCGAATTCGGTGCTCGAGGCGATGGCCAGCGGCGTACCGGTCGTCAGCACCAACGTGGGCGGCGTACCCTGGATACTGCGCCACGATGTCAACGGGCTGCTGGTTGCAAGCGGCGACCATGCGGCAATGGCGGCAGCTGCGGCGCGAGTCCTTGGCGATCCTGATCTTGCGTCACGCTTGCGCGCCGCTGCTCTCGCCGACGTTCAGCAGTACACGTGGCCACGAATCAAGCAGCAATGGGGCGCCGTGTATGCGGCGGTATTGTCGGCTTCCGATGTCGCGGCTCGACCGACATGATCGTCGATGCCGCCTCCGCAGGCAGTCTCTACACGAGGATGGCAGCCGGCGTCTTTTTTCCGCTGCATGAGCGCTTAAAGGGTCATAACTCGGTTTCGGTACGCCGGGCGCTGGAACGATCCCAATGGTGGGTACCGGAGCGCCTCAAGGGCTTGCAGCTTGAACGCCTTCAGGCGCTGCTCAGCCATGTGAACGAGCACGTCCCTTATTACCGTGCTCTGTTTGAGCGGACGGGATTCGACCCTCGCAGCGTGCGCGAATTGAGCGATCTTGAGCGGGTGCCGACTTTGAGCAAAGCAGACATCCGAGCGAACGCAAATGCCTTGAAGTCCAGCCGAGCGGTCGGACTGGCGCGGAGCAATACCGGTGGCTCGAGCGGCGAGCCCCTGATCTTCTTCATTGGAAGCGAGCGGGTAAGCCATGACGTAGCTGCGAAGTGGCGCGCGACGCGTTGGTGGGACGTCGACTTCGGTGATCCGGAAATTGTCGTCTGGGGCTCGCCGATAGAGCTCGGGGCACAAGATCGGATCAGAAAGTTGCGCGATCGCATCATGCGCTCCGAACTGCTTCCAGCCTTCGAAATGTCGGAGTCAAAGCTCGACCAGTTTATCGCTCGGATCCGTCATCGCCGTCCCGCGATGTTGTTCGGCTATCCGTCGTCGCTGGCGCTGATCGCGCGTCATGCCGAGAAGCGTGGAATCGGGATGAATGATCTCGGCGTCAAGGTGGCGTTCGTGACTTCCGAGAGGCTCTACGATCACCAACGAGAGACGGTTGCGCGCATATTCGGATGCCGCGTCGCGAACGGCTACGGCGGCAGGGACGCCGGCTTCATTGCGCACGAATGCCCGATGGGTGGAATGCACATCACGGCGGAGGACCTGATCGTCGAGACTGTCGGAATCGATGGCCGACCGGCAGGTGAGCACGAATCGGGCGAGATCCTCGTAACCCATCTCGCTACCGCGGACTATCCATTCATTCGATATAGAACGGGAGATTTCGGCATTCTGGATACGAGGACATGCCCCTGCGGACGGGGACTGCCGTTGATCAAGGAGATCCAGGGTCGCAGCACCGACTTCATCGTCGCCGTCAACGGAACGGTCATGCACGGACTGGCGGTCATCTATCCGATTCGCGATCTCGCGGGTATCGAGGCGTTTAAGGTCATCCAGGAGACGCAGACTCGCATCAGGGTCCAGATAGTGCCGAACGGCGATTTTGGGCGCGAGGTGGAGCAAAGCATCGTATTAGGCCTCAAGGCTCGACTGGGCCAGACGGTGGACGTGATCGTCGAACAAGTCATCGAGATTCCGCGTGAGCGATCGGGCAAGTTTCGTTATGTCCAAAGTCTGGTAGGGACGGCGCATGGTTGACGTACGGCCTGCCAATTCTCCGACTGCAAATTAGATGCGTGATATCGCCGTCGTCTTGATTGTAGGCGTCATAACACTCATGGCGCTAAAGCGGCCGTGGATCGGCGTGATGCTATGGACATGGCTCAGCTTGATGAGTCCTCATCGCCTGGCGTGGAGCTTTGCGTACGACGCGCCGCTGGCAGCGATCGCCGCGGGGGTCACACTGATCGGACTGTTGACCACCAAGGAGCGGCAATCTCCATTTCAGGGCGCCCCAGTTGTTTTCTTCACGGCTTTTGTCTTATGGATCACGGTGTCCTGGCTTCTTGGCGTTAGTACCGCCGGGGACTACGAGGACTGGAGCAAGGTCATGAAGATTGATTTAATGATCTTCGTGACCCTTACGCTATTGCGCAACAAATATCAGATTATGGCGTTTGCGTCGGTTATAGCGGCGTCTTTGGCTTTTTTTGGCACAAAAGGCGGCATCTTCACGATCCTGAACGGGGGGAACTATCGCGTGTGGGGCCCGCCTGGCTCGTTCATCGAAGACAACAATGAACTTGCCTTGGCGCTCATCATGGTGATTCCGCTGCTTCATTTTCTCCAGATGCAGGTAACCAGCCGCGCCGCCAGGCACGGCCTGAGTTTGGTAATCGTGCTTTGCGCCGCGTCGGCGCTGGGATCTTATTCACGAGGTGGCCTGCTGGCGATCGGCGCCATGGGTGCGATGTTCTGGTGGCGGAGCCGCCACAAGGCGCCGATGGCGATCTTGATCGCCATTGTCCTGCTCGCGGTCCTCCCGATAATGCCTGAAGACTGGTGGGATCGGATGAGGTCCATTTCCGATTACGGATCCGACTCTTCTGCTCAGGCGCGGCTCTATTCGTGGCGCGTCGCACGGGAAGTCGCAACCCATTATTTCTCAGGCGCAGGCATGTCCTACCAGCATCCGGCGTTGTTTTCGATGTTCGGCACGGGCCCCGATAGCGTGATCGCTGCACACAGCATTTATTTCCAAATCCTCGGCAACCATGGTTTCGTTGGACTGTTCTTGTTCATCAGCGTATGGATTGCGACGTTCCACAGCGCCGCGTGGCTGCGCAAGCATGCCCGCTCGCGTCCGGAGGGAAAATGGGCGGCGGACCTCGGTTCCATGGTTCAGGTAAGCCTCGTCGGCTATGCCGTCGGCGGCGCATTCCTCAGTCTTTCCTACTTCGACCTGCCGTACGACATGATGGTCCTGGTCGTGCTGGCGCGGGCGTGGGTAGAGCGCCGCGCGTGGGAGCGGGAGCCTCAATCGTCGTTTCTTGAATATGCAGGGTTGCGCAAGGCCAGACGAAACAAGTCTCCAGTCGTCGCACGTTCCGGCGCCAACGCGAGGCAATGACGCGATGCTGCTCAGAGTTGCTTTTGACGTCGCGTCTCCCGCCGGCCGCCGGGCAAAGCTTTCCGTCCTCGTATTTCACCGGGTACTTGCCGAACGCGATCCACTGTTTTCGGACCAGCCGGACATCGCCCGTTTCGACGAGCTAATAGGGTGGATCAACGAATGGTTCGAGATCTTGCCGCTGGACGAAGCGGTTTCCAGCCTGCGGCGGGGCGGGCTTCCCGCGCGCGCAGCAGCCATTACGTTCGACGATGGGTATGCGGACAATCTATTGAATGCCGTTCCGGTTTTGCGGAAGCATGGCGTTCATGCGACATTCTTTATCGCGACTGGATTTATTGGCCAAGGGTGCATGTGGAACGACACGATCATCGAATCGGTGCGTCGAGCGAAGGTGCCCGCGATCGATTGCGGGTTCGTTGGACTCGGCAACCTCGCTGTCGAAAACAAAGATCAGAAACGCTCGGCAATTGAGCAGCTGGTCGGCGCAGTCAAGTACCTGCCGCTAGCGCAACGGGCCGAGGCTGTCGCGCGAATCGCCGACCGTTGCTCGGCGCAGCTTCCGCAAGATCTGATGCTCACGCTGCCCCAGCTCCGGGAGTTGCACGGCGCTGGGATGGGGATTGGCGCACATACCGTCTCGCACCCTATCCTTGCCATGCTCGACGAAAAATCTGCGCGAAAGGAAATCGCGGACAGCCGAGACTTTCTGGTTGGCACGCTTGGCGCGCCGGTCGGTCTGTTTGCCTATCCCAATGGAAAGAGCGGCGTTGATTACACGCATGAGCACTCGAGGATGGTCAAATCGCTTGGTTTCGACGCCGCGTTTGCGACCAACTGGGGCGTCGGGCGCACGACGTCCGATATTTACCAACTGCCGCGATTTACGCCCTGGGACGCCACTCGCTTGCGCTTCGGGCTGCGATTGTTAATGAATGCGGGCCGGCGGGATGTCGCGATTCGCGATGAGCGAGGTCCTGGCCACCGGGGCCAACCTGGGAGCGGACCGCGACGCGCAGTCCCGCCCAAGTGTCGATAAACTCATCGGCGCCGATCTCGGTCGTAGTTCCGTGCTACAACGCCGAGCGCTGGATCATCCCTGCGTTGGAATCGGTTCTCGCGCAGGACTGGCCAATCCGCGACGTCATCGTTGTCGACGACGGGTCGTCCGACCGCTCGGCCGCGCTCGTTCGCAGTCGCTTTCCTGATATCAAGCTTGTACAACAATCAAACCAGGGAGTTGCGGTGGCCCGCAATCAGGGTATCGCGCGGGCGCAAGGCGAATGGGTCGCTTTCATCGATGCGGATGATTTTTGGCTTCCCGGCAAGTTGAAGGCGCAATGGAACGCACTGGCGGCGCAGCCCGGTGCGCGGTTGATATATACCGCGTGGCATGTTTGGAAAAGTGCTGAGCCGTATCCCTCCCAACACCTGCTGAACGAATTGCATGCGGAGTCTTACCGGAGCGAGCGCTGGAAAGGCCCATCCGGATGGATCTATCCGGATTTATTGCTGGACTCGCATGTCTGGACGTCGACTGTGCTTGCTCACCGCTCGCTATTCGAGGAGATCGGGATGTTCGACCCAGCCTTGCGAATCGGGGAAGACTACGATCTTTGGTTGCGTGCGTCGCGGGTGACGCCGATCCTCAGGGTTGCGAAGCCACTTGCGCTATACCGCATGCACGACGACAGCATCACCAGAACAGCGCCAGACATGAATTACCAGGCACTGGTGGTTTCGCGCGCCGTTACTCGCTGGGGTTACGTCTCGTCCAATGGAACGCGCGCCCGCAAGTCTGACGTCGACCGCGCATTGGCCCGTACGTGGCTTGATTTCGCGGGAGCGCACTTGGCGGCGGGCAACTTTGAACGGTCTCGTTACGGAGCATTCATGTCCATGCGCGCACGTTGGCGACAGCTGGGCGCGTGGAAACTATTGGCAACCAATCTACTACAGTCGTTGTTGGCCCGGGTGCCCCGATGATGGGCGTACGTTGCGCGCTCGCGCGATCCCTATTCGGTGGTCGAGGTCCCCCTGAACCGAGGCCGTAGATGGCAAAACTGGCAATTTTCCTCCCTAACTGGAGCAAGGGTAATCCATACCTAATGATGTTCAAGGACGCGATCGGCCGATGTGGTGTTGACGTCCGCCTGAGGGACTTTCCGCCAGGATTCTTTCCCATCAATCGAATAATTTCCCGAGAGGATCGACCGTACGTAGTTCACATTCATTGGATAAACGACCTGATCGAGGCAATTCACTGGAGCAGTACGTCACTGAAGACGCACACGAAGCTGGCCCTCCTCATGCTAGACATTGCTGTTGCCAGGCTTCGAGGAGTGAAGATCTTCTGGACGATTCATAATCTCGTAGCGCATGAAAGCCCCAATCCGACAGTCGAGATTCGGGCACGCCGGGCGCTGGCACTCACATGTACACATCTGTTTGCGCATAGCCACAGCGCACTCAGACTGATTGAGAAGACATACTGTTTAGAGCTTTCACGCAAAGCCTCGGTCATGCCCTTGGGGAATTACGACGGCTACTATCCCAATCTACGTGGCTCGGAGGATCGGCTTCGAGCGCGATTTGGCCTCACGAAGGATCATACGGTGATTCTTTTTTTTGGTGCGATTCGACCCTACAAGGGGGTTGACAAATTGATCCACGCCTTTCGCACCGTTGATAACGAACAGCTGCGCCTGCTAATTACGGGTAAGGCAGAGAGCATAGAATTAGGCAATGCTATTACGCTTGCTGCGCAATCTGATTCACGGATCATCGCGGCTGTCGAATTCGTACCGGATGATGACGTAGGAGCTCTGTTTGCAATCGCCGATGTCGTGGCAATACCATTTGAGCGGACGTTGACGTCGGCTTCCGCGATGTTGGCGTTCACGATGAACAAGGCGTTGCTATTGCCAGAGCGGGCTCGCGTATTTGACTTCGTGAACGATGACAACGCCATTTTCTACGGGTCGGATGGGGATCTGCATTCGCGCCTCCTAACGCTCGACAGAGAAAGACTTGCGGCGATGGGTCTAAAAGGAAGGCTGGCTGTCGAAGGCTTTGATTGGAACAGCATCGGCGCGCGAGTGGTCGCAAGATATGACAGTTGACCTGCTGACATCGGATGCGCCGCGGTCGCCCTTCTCCCGGGAGCGACGCCTGTGACGAGCGTACGCCGCGCTCTCGCGCTTTCATTTGCCGAGCGTTATGCCCTCATGGCGCTGTCGCTGGCGAGCAACATTGTTCTGGCGCGTCTGTTGACGCCGGAACAGATAGGCATCTACTCGGTCAGCCTGGCGGTCATAGGCATTGCGCAAGTGCTCCGCGACTTCGGGATCGGGAACTTTCTGATCCAGGAAAAGGACCTGAGCGAAGGGCACATCCGCACGGCGTTCGGCATTTCTCTGCTGTTAGGCGGCATTCTGTTTGCCCTCGTGTTTCTGGCCGCGCCATGGGCGGGCAGCTTCTATGGCCAGGATCAGATCGTGGAAACAATGCGAATCAGTTCGCTAAACTTCGTCGTATTGCCTTTCTGTACGATTTCCCTTGCCCTACTGCGGCGAGAGATGAAATTCGCCCGGCTTATTGTGGTCAATCTTACGGCAGCGTCGACCGCCGTTGTCATTTCGATCGTACTCGCCTACCACGGGTATGGGCCGAACAGTATTGCCGCAGGCGCGGTGGCTGGCAATATTGCCACTGGGATCGGCGCGTGGCTCGCAAGAGCGGGTCGCCCGCTATTACTTCCGGGACTCGACCAATGGCGTGCGCTTGTCAGGTTCGGCGGACAGAGCTCCCTCACCGGAGTGGTGACGTCCATTTCCATGGATGCCAATGATCTGGTCGTCGGCAAGGTCCTAGGATTTTTCTCAGTGGCCATTCTCAGTCGGGCCCAGGGACTGATGAACATCTTCCACCGCGATTTGATGACGGCGATACGAGGCGTTGCGCTACCCGCGTTTGCTGCGGCGCATCGCCGGAGCGAAGATCTTGATGCGCAACATGGTCGTAGCGTAGCACTGGTAACCGTCTTCGCTTGGCCGTTCTACGGGGTAATGGCGCTGTACCCATTTGAAGCCATGCGGCTTCTGTTCGGGCCGCAGTGGGATGCCGCGGTTAGTCTGGTCCCGATATTCTGTTTGGCAGGTGCTCTCGCGGCGGTCATTTCGCTCACCCCTAGTCTCCTGATCGCATTGGGTCGCATCGATCTGGTAACTCGCGCGGAGTTGTTATTGCAACCGTTGCGCTTTTGTTTTATCGCGATAGCCGCGGTCGTATTCCGCTCGGTTGAAGCGTGTGCGTTAGCGTTCCTGGCGGCCTCTGTCGTGGGGCTGCCCGTATTCATGTCTTATAAGGTACGCGCCATGCCAAAGCGTCCTCCATTGCCAATCGGGCAAATGCTGCGCAGCATCGGCGTGACGTTCATTTCGCTCCTGCCGGCATTTGTGCATGTCGGTCTGACAGGCTTCCGCCGCACAACCCCGATTGACCCGATGCCTATGGTCGCGAGCTTGTTGCTTGTTTTGCTCGCGTGGCTAGTTGCGGTTCGATTGCTCAAACACCCGATATGCACCGAGCCGCTTTATTTGCGCCTTTTCGGACCGTTGGGCGTGCCAAAGGCCACTCTGACAAAGCGAGACGCACGCAAGTGACCATTGGTGTCGTGAAGGCGTCGCTCTATTCCGTGTTCAACAGCGATGCGCTCCCCGAGATCTACAACGAGGACTGAATCATGGCTGCACCTCCCTTCGACTGGGTAATATTAATTAGCGCCGCAGGCCTGCTGGCCATGTTGCTTTTTGTGGGTGTCGTTAAAATTTGGAACGTGCATTTAGCCATGTTCCGAGTCGCCGACGATGTTGCAAACATCCGTCGAGAAACTGAAGTCTTGTTTAGTCAAATACAGGCTCTTATGGCGCTAGAGCGCACCCTTCAACTGTCCGAACCGCTGCCGGCAGTGCGGGGCTGGGCGGGCTCGCCTGATTTCTTGCTGGCGATTGCTGAGCAGGTACGCCTTCGCCGCCCACGAACGGTGGTGGAATGTGGTTCGGGCGTCTCTACGATCGTCGCGGCTCGCTGTCTTCAGCTCAATTCTTCTGGCCGAGTGTACAGCCTGGAGCACGAGCCAGCCTTTGCGGAAAATACGCGTCGTTTACTGTCCAAGTACGGGTTGACCGAATGGGCGACCGTGATTGATGCGCCATTGCAGACCGTGACGACTGAGACGCCGTGGTACTCAGAGCAGGGGCTACCCGAAAACTTGGAGCCTATAGAGATGCTCGTTGTAGACGGCCCGCCAGCAGACGTCGCTTCGCTTGTGCGTGCCCCCGCGTTGCCGCGACTGCGTTCTCGAATGGCCTCGCGCTTTATCGTGATGGTCGACGACGCGGACCGAAGGGGTGAGATCGAAATGATCAGAGGCTGGCGGCTGCTTGAGCCTCGGCTGAAGGAATCCCGCCTGCCCGCTGAGAAAGGCTTGGTAGCTCTTGAGCTAGAACGTTGAGGCGATACGCTCGGGCTGCACTATGAAGATAGCTCTTCTCTGCTCCGGCCTCGGCCAGATTCGACGCGGTCACGAAGTGTTCGCGCGTGCGCTGTTCGACCTCCTGAGCGACGACCTAGACATCACACTTTTCAAGGGCGGCGGCGAAGCCACTCAATGCGAACGCGTGATCGACAGCATTCCACGAGACGCGCCAGGACTGGACCAAATGCACTTACCCGTATCGCCCAAATGGCGCAGCGCCGCAATGGAAGTCGAGCGAATGCGCATTGAGGGCGAAACGTTCGCCTATGCAGCGCTCAAGCCATTGCTCGCAGGCGAATTCGATGTGATCCACTGCCTGGAGCGCGAGGTATGCGATGTCGTTTACGAAAATCGACATATCTTTGCCCGGACGCCGAAGGTGCTGTTTTCAAACGGAGGCGCAATCGCGGGGCGCGAATTGCCGGGCTGCGACTACGTGCAGGAGCATACCGCATATAACCTTGCGAGAAGCGCTCGTCACAAGGCGTTCATGATTCCGCATGGAGTGGACTTCTCGCTTTTCCACTCGGGCGTGAAAAGCGATTTTCGCATGCGCCACAACATTCCATCCGAAGCCCTGGTCGTCGTCAGCGTCGGCACGATCTGTTATTGGCACAAGCGCATGGACTACGTTATTCGAGAGGTTGCGAAGGTGCCTGATGTTTGGTTGGTTATCGTCGGCCAGGAAAACGCCGATTCGCCGGCTATCAAGTCGCTTGGTCGGGAGCTAATGGGAGGGCGCATCGTATTCGGAACCATGCCGCATGAGGAGCTGCCACGAGTCTATTCTGCAGCGGATGTATTTACGCTGGGCTCGCTGTTCGAAACATTCGGCATCGCCTACATCGAGGCTATGGCAATGGGACTCCCGGTGGTCTGTACGAACCACCCTAACCAGCGAGCGATTGTCCAGGAGGGTATTTTCATCGACATGAAGCAGCCGGGTGCCCTGTCCAACGCGTTGCGCAATACCGAGCGCACGCAGTGGCCAGCAATCGGAAAGCGCGGGCTCACGGTGGCCCGTCTACATTACGATTTGGCAGCGCTAAAGCCGCGCTATATTGACCGCTATCGGGCTATCGCCGCTGCTCCGGTTGATCTGCCGCAATTCACCCTCCGAGCGAAGGCGATGGCCAATGCAAAGAACACGTTCCGGTCCATTCGCCGCATGTTCGACTGACGACAGTCACGAAATATCTTTGGTTGGATGAGCAAATTAACTACTCTCAAAGACACCCTCAGTCTGACCGCTGACTGGCTGCAGCTCGAGCTGTCACGGAAGCGGTCGCGGCTGGAGGCGACACCAGGAGTGGCGCGGCGCCATCTGGCGCTGTTTGCTTGGGCTCTCCCACCCAATAGCAACGCGGGCGTGCATCGATTGCTCTCGTTTCTGCGCTATGGCGCGGTCCGCGGATGGCGCATCGATGCGTTCCAGGGAGAAACGCCGGTAAACCAGTCTGAGCACGGTGCCGAACTTCTGAGCCGCGTGCCGAAAGAGGTTCGACTGCATGTCGTACCCGATGCGGTACGTCAACCGTCGCATCGGTTCTTCCCCCGTATTGACGGGGGATTTAACAACGCCCTAGCCCATGCCCACCATGCGATTCGGCAGCTTCTTCGCGATCCACCCGATGTTGTGTTGGCTTCGGGACCGCCCTTCTTTGTTTTTGTATCGGCGCTTTTGGTGGCTCGTCGGTTCGACGTCCCGCTGGTGCTGGACTACCGCGACGAATGGACCGAGTGTCCGTTCGATTTCGTCGCGGGCGGCAACTATGACCGATACTGGGAGCGGCGATGCTTATCCGAGGCGGATGCCGTGCTATTTACAACGGGATCGCATCTGCGGCACCAGCTGGCCAAGTTTCCGCAATTGACGGCAGAAAGGGCGCATCTTGTCCCCAACGGGTGGGAACCAGATGATTTTGCGGATCACGCTGAAGCACCTCCAACCTCGCCAGGTGCATATTCGAGGATGCGATTGGCGCACGTGGGCAACCTGGCAGGCCATACGCCGCCGGATGAATTCCTGACAAGTTTGGAGCAACTGCTAAACGACGAGCCTCAATGGCGCGATCGCCTACTGGTGGAATTGATCGGCCGGCGCTCGCCGGCCGCCGATACGGCAATCCGAGGGTTCCAGTTCCAGGCTAATCTTGAGGTCGTCGACCATGTGAGCAAGCGTGAAGCCACCAAACGCATGTTGGATAGCGACGCACTCTTGTTAATCTCCACGCCGGACTTGGAGCGCTATCTGCCGGGAAAGCTGTTCGACTACATTGCTGCACGCAAGCCTGTTCTTGTCTTCGGATCTCGAGGAGAGTCGTCAGATCTGTTATTGGAGCTCGGCTCCGGCTTGCTGTGCGCTCCAGGTTCGGGCCGATTGTTGGGGGCGTGTCTGGAAAGCCTCGGGCAATTGGATCTGTCGATGCGCGAAGAAAGGCTGGGAGTCTGGCTACAGCGGCACCGGCGCGACAAATTAGCAACGCAGGCATTCTCCATCATCGAATCGCTTACCGATAGGGCGCCTTAAACTCGATGAAGTTTTCTGTTGTCATTCCAACATTCAACCGGCGCCATGTCATCAACCGAGCGATTGATTCGGTCCTCGCCCAGGGCGCAGACGAGCTCGAGGTCATCGTGGTCGACGATGGGTCGGTGGATGGAACTATCGAATCGCTTGCCAAAACATACAATGATCGGCCCGTACGCATTCTGCGCAACAATCGCAAAAAGGGTCCCGCTGGTGCTCGCAACACAGGGATGCTTGCAGCGCGCGGCGAATTGATTGGACTGCTCGACTCCGATGACGAGTTTCTTCCCGGGCACCTCGCAGCGGCTGCCGGCGCATTCCGGACCCATCCCGAGCTGGACGTCGTCTTCGGTCGCGCTCGCTACGAGCGAAACCGCCAGCCCGAAGATTATATGGGCCCGAATTTCGAGCGCAAATTGACTGCGGCGCCAAAACTGCATTCCGACGATTCACTGACAATTTTTGGGACGGAGTTTTTTACTCATCTGCTGCAGTACGGCTGCTGGTTCAATCTCTCGACTGTGGTATTGCGACCGACCGCCGCGCGCAAGCTGATGAATGAAGATTTGCGTGTTTCCGAGGATTACGAGTTTTGGGTTCGCCTGTCTCGAATACACCAATTCGCGTGCCTGCATGCTCCTCAGATCCGGTATGCGCTGCATGATGAGAACCTCTCCTTCGAGTCCGCGGGCTCAGTGGCCGATCATGCGCCGCGTCTATTGCGTGCTTTGCAGGTTATTCTTGGGTATCCTCAGCTTAATGCAATGCAGACCAGGTTGATCCGCGAACAGATGGCTGAAGTGTTGTTCGATTGGGCGTATCGATCCTCGCGCCGCCGGCAGCTGCTAGCGGCGTTTCGGCTGCATCTTGCGTCGCTGCGACACGGAAGGCGCCGGGCGAACCTGTGGGCCATCTTGAAATTGCCGGCGATGCGGTTTTTGCCTAAAAATTGTGTGCCTTGACCGCACCCGAACTAGGCCGCTGTGATCTGTCATTAACTGGTTGTGAGAGGAAGTCCGATGAAAGGCCAGCTCCTGTTCATGTTGCCACTTTCGTTTGCGGCGCTTTGCGCTCTACCGCCGGATGCGCAGGCGCAAGACGATCATTTAGATTGCGGGAGCCTGGCCAATCACTATGGTCCCTTCGACTACCGCACGTCGACCAGTCGCTCAATAGTCGAGAATGTGCACTTCACTCCCAAGGTCGAAAGTCTTCGGGGCGGCAATACATCCATTACGGCCGGAGGCGACATTAATTACACGCTCCACGTCTTTCCCAACCATACGCGGGCATTGATGGCTGTCATGCGGTTGGCTGAGCAGGAAAAAAAAGATCCGCCACGCGATGTCGACTATACGGTCGAATGCTGGTTTTATCGCGGTGAGCAGTTCAGGCCCGACGACGCTATGGTCCTGGCGCTGCATGGGAGTTACCTAATACGAAGTGGAAAAGCCCAGCAGGGAGCGGCCAAACTCGAGGCGGCGCTCGCGCTTGCAGGCGACAATGCGAATATTCACTACAACCTTGGCTTGGCCTTCTTCGAACTCAAGCAGTACGACAAAGCACTGGAAAGCGCGCACCGGGCATACGCTTTGGGTTTCCCGTTGCCCGGACTTCGCGATAAGCTGAAGCGGGCCGGCAAGTGGCAAGAACCGGCCGCGAGCGGCGAACCGAAGGCGACGACCGGTGTTCCTGCCCCGATTGGCGTGCCCCCCGCACCGGCGTCAATGCCAGCACAATAAAACTAACGCGGGGGCCTGGTTGAACAGTACAGGAAGCGCTGTCGGGTATTGACCCGCGCTGCGCCGCCCGGGCGAGTGGCGCAGCAAAAGACGGGATCGCCGCACCACATCGTTTATCTTTTCCGGAAGTCATGGGATTATCCTCGGAGCCCGTTGGGGGAGGAGAACATGCGGCGCTCAAAGTGAACATCTGGTGGGTTGAGCTCAGTGGGATGGTGCGTCGCCCGCCCGCTTGGTTTGGGCGCGGATCAAGGGAAGAGAGTCCCGGCCGACGCGGACCCATCGGCGCGCGATTTGCGGCGTTCGTCTTTGCCATCGGTGCCATGCTAGCAGGTCCAGCGGGGGCGGCACCGGATCTCACCCGTCTCTTGAATCTTCTGGACGCCACGCCGGAAGGCGGCTGGGTCCAGGTCAATACGAACAAGTTTTCGGATGCTTGGGTCACGGGTCCGGATGCTTTGCCCAGCGGTTCGTATTCGGATCCCGGAGCGATAGTGCATGCCTGGAGCTCCTTCGCATGGGATCCCAATCGTGCAAACTTGTTGCTTTGGGGCGGCGGTCACGCCAATTACATGGGCAACGAGATTTACGTCTGGCAAGGCGCAACCGGAGCGTGGACCCGAGGATCGCTGGCGAGCCGGCTGACCCAGTACCATGCAACGTCCATTTTCTACGTGGTCGACGACGCCGCACCGCAATCTGCACACACGTACGACAATAACCTCTTCTTGCCGCTGAACGATCTTTTCCTTACGTTTGGCGGCGCATCTTTCAATTCGGGCGGAGTATTCCAGAGTAAGGGTCCGAACGGCGACCCTGTGCGTGCGGGCCCGTGGGTTTGGGATCCATTGAAAGCCGATCCGTTCAAGGTCGGCGGTACCGCCGGTTCGGGCTACAACCCGTCGACTGCCGGCGGGCAAATGTGGACCAACCTTCAAGGGCGCTGGGCAGGTAGCGAGGCGCCTCATTACACAGAGGCCACTGCCGCGTATCGGCAGGAGAATGGCGACGACGTCCTCTATGTCGCGGCCGACTCCAACGCTTCCGGATGGCCATCCTTGTACCGATACGATCCGGGTGACGTGAGGGCCGGGGACATTGGCACCTTCCAGGAAGTGGCGATAGCCTGGAACGCCCCAAGCTATCAGGGGACCGGGACCATTGATACATTGAATGGCTTATACATTCGCACATCCAACGTCAGCGGGTTCCCGTCCGGCTTCGGGGTTTGGGATCTGTCCCTTTTGAATGCGTCTGATCCAGACAGCGTCCATGACGTAGCGGTGCAACTCGTCCTTCCGGATGGCAGCCCGTTTGTCGGAAATGAAGACTTCGGCATGGACTACGATGATGTTCGCAACAAGATCGTGCTATGGGACGGCCATGATCAAGGGAAGGTGTGGGAGACAAGCGCCATCATCGACTCGTCCCGCAACATCGGAAGGACATGGGTAATAACGCCGATGAACAGCACGACGTCAGCGCAACCGAACGGCGATTTTGCCACGGGCGTGAACGGGAAGTGGCATTTTGTCTCCCAGCTCGGGGCGTTCGTAGCCCTTGACGAGTTCATTACCGCGACTGGCGATGCGGGCATTTGGCTCTATAAGCCCGTGGGGTGGCGAAGGCCTTCTTCAAATACCGACGTCACGGTGATGCTTTCGAGCGCGACCAATCCGGCGGTCTTCGGCGCCAACGTCCAACTAACTGCAACTGTGGTCGGAACTTCCCCTACGGGTAGTGTGAAATTTACCGACGGAGGTGTCTTGATCTCAGGTTGCAATGCCATCGCGCTCAACGGCACTGGTGACACCAGAACTGCTGTCTGCAGTGCTAGCAGTCTTTCGGTCGGGGCCCATAGTATTGTTGCAAGTTATAGCGGTGATCTCGTCAATTCTTTCAAAGACAGCACGCCATTTTCGCAAGTCATAATTCAAGGTCTAGTGTGGGTTGAAGATGCGGTCCCGGCGGGTGCGGCATTAGCCGGGGATGAGAGTTGGTTGTGGGTGAGCAGCAATCCGGCGCCCTATTCGGGGACCGTGGCGCACCGGTCGGCGCTGGT
>Ga0070681_10002843_pt1 | contig 15999 bp, 17 predicted proteins | sample KBSC83BmetaG_FD_65650 | JGI IMG/M metagenome (GOLD analysis project Ga0070681, IMG submission 65650) | Corn rhizosphere microbial communities from Kellogg Biological Station, Michigan, USA - KBS C8-3B metaG | ecosystem: Host-associated > Plants > Roots > Rhizosphere | place: USA: Michigan...
AAAAGATGAAGACGAAGAACTCCTGGAAGAGGAAGAAGAGGAGGAAGAGGACTGGAAATAGGCGGCAGCTGCCTCTTCAGCCCGCTCCAGGGGCAGAAACCTGCAGCCTGTCACACACGTCTGTGGAAGTGAGGGAATCCATCGTATGTACCGAGCGCTGATTCGCCGTACCGGAGCGGTTCTCGCATTTGTGCTTCTGCTGGGCGTATTCTGCGCGTTTTCCGCAGATAAGAAGAAATCCGACGATCAGGGCCTGCGATCCGTACAGGGCACGGTATCGGATGCCGCCGGCAATCCCGTGGACGGCGCGGTGGTACAGCTAAAAAACACCAAGTCGCTCCAGATCCGTTCTTTTATCACGAAAGATCACGGGGCTTATTATTTCCATGGCTTGAGCCCGGACGTGGATTACGAGCTCCGAGCCGAATATCAGGGCGTATCCAGTCCCAACAAAACTTTGAGTGCCTTCGACTCGCGCAAACAGGCCACTATCAATTTGACGCTGTCCAAGAAATAAATCCAGCAGCCGCCGGGATTGTTGTAAGCTCTCGTGTATGCGTACAATCCTGCTCTCTCTGGTTTTGGCGGCCACGCTTGCAGCTGCCCACAAAACCGCTCACAAACAAGTGATTCAGCCGAAGGATTTTCCTACGGGGCGGCCCTTCAGCCCCGGGATTCTGGTGGACGGCACACTCTACGTTGCCGGCCAGACAGGAACGGACGTTAAGACCGGCAAGCTTCCGGAGGATTTCGAAGCTGAAGTGAAGCAGGCGCTGGAGAATGCCGGAGCGGTGCTCAAGGAGGCCGGCATGGGATACCAGGACGTCGTCGCCGTGCAGGTTTATCTCACCGATATGGACTTGTTTCCGCGTATGAACGCGGTATACACAACCTACTTCAAGGAGCCGCGTCCCGCTCGTACCACTGTGGGTGTCGCGCGTCTGGCCGGTGGGGCACACATCGAGATTACCGTAACGGCCAGGTAAGGCATTCACGGCAGGACCGCCTCGCTACAATGGGAAGCGGAGTCAAATAGTGAGCCGCCCCGCCAAGCTACATCTGCTGTTCTTACTTGCGTCCTGTCTCGCCGCTGCGCAAGACCTCAAAGAATTTGAAAAGCGCGTGACCGAATTCACGCTCGCGAATGGTTTGCATTTCATCGTTCTGGAGCGTCATCAGGCGCCCGTGGTCTCGTTTCACACGTATGTGAATGCCGGATCGGTCGACGATCCCGAAGGCAAGACCGGGCTTGCCCACATGTTTGAACACATGGCGTTCAAGGGTACCGAGACTATCGGCACCAAGAACTGGCCTGAAGAGAAAAAAGCTCTGGCGGCCATTGAGGAAGTTTATGATCGGCTCGAGCAGGAACAGCGTAAAGGTCCGCGTGCCGACCCGGCAAAGATCGCCGCCATTGAAGAGGAATTGAAAGCGGCTATCGAGAAGGCCAACTCGTACGTCATCCCCAACCAGTTCCCCACGATTATTGAAGAAAACGGCGGCGTGGGGATGAACGCGGGTACATCGCTCGATTCTACTGAATACTTCTACAACCTTCCGGCCAACCGGGTGGAGCTGTGGTTTCTGCTCGAATCGCAACGGTTCCTGCATCCCGTATTTCGCGAATTTTACAAAGAACGCGACGTCGTGATGGAAGAACGGCGTATGCGCTTGGAATCAGATCCGCAACAGAAGCTGATACAGTGTTTGCTTTCTTCCGCCTTCGAAGCACACCCGTACCGGCGGCTGTCGGTCGGCTGGGCAAGCGATATTCAAAGCCTGCGGGTACGAGACGCTGAGCAGTTTTACAAGACGTACTACGTTCCCGCCAACATCACTATCGGAATTGTCGGCGACGTTGATCCCAAACAGGCGCGCGCCCTTGCCGACAAATACTTCACGCGCCTGCCCGCGCGCCCTCTGCCGCCGATAATTCACACCGTCGAGCCGCCGCAGGAAGGCCCTAGACTGGCACAAATCCAATCGGCTTCCCAGCCGTTCGAGGTGATCGGATATAAACGCCCGGACCAATACGACAAAGACGACCCGGTCTTCGACGTCGTGAGCAGTCTCCTGGCCGGCGGAAGGACCGGAATTATTTATAAGGACATGGTCCGGGATAAGCAGATCTCTCTCGCCGCTGGAGCCAGCGCGAGCTTTCCGGCAGCAAAATATCCGAACCTGTTTCTGTTTTACGTTTTTCCTTCTCTCGGCCACACTGTCCAGGATAACGAGCAGGCTCTGAGTCAGCTTCTAGAGCAATTTAAGAACGAGAAAGTAGATGCGGAATCGCTCGCGCGCGTGAAGACCAAGACGCGCGCATCCCTGATTCACCGGTTGGACAGCAACTCCGGACTGGCCGAGCTGCTCACCAGTTTTTACGTGAATTATGGCGATTGGCGGAAGGTGTTCACCTCACTCGATGATGTCGACAAGGTCACCGCCGATGATGTGCAGAGGGTCGCTCGCAAGTATTTCGTGAGCAACACCCGTACCACAGCTTTCGACTTTCAGCCGCAGCCCGTGGGCGAGAAACACGCGCAGACGCCGGCGCAAACTGGAGAAAAGCAATGAGGAGGACGCTCACCATCGCTTTGTTGCTGGCCGGGACTCTCAGGGCGCAGGCCCCGTCCGCCGCCGTCGCCATCCCGTCATATAAAGACCTGAAATATCCGCAGCTCAAGCCGATCAAGATCCCGGATGTCGCAACATTCACGCTGCCAAACGGGATTCGCCTGTATCTCCTCGAGAATCATGAATTGCCGCTCGTGCGAGGATCTGCCCTCGTGCGTACCGGCAATCTTTTCGACCCTGCCGACAAAGTGGGCCTGGCGACCATGACGGGAATGGTCATGAGGACCGGCGGCACGAAAGATAAGTCGGGTGATCAGCTCGACGTTCAGTTGGAGAACATCGCCGCCTCCGTGGAAACTGGCATTGATGAAAGTTTCGGCACAGCTTCGTTTTCATGTCTGAAGGAGAATACGGACGAAGTTCTCGGCGTATTTCACGACGTTTTGACGACGCCCGGCCTTCGCCAGGACAAAATCGATCTTGCGAAAACCGAGCTGCGCAGCAGCATTTCACGGCGGAACGATGAGCCGCATGCTATCGCGGAGCGGGAGTTCGACAGCATCGTTTACGGCAAGGACACGCCGTATGGCTGGCAGATGGAATACGCCACCCTCGATCGCATTGCACGGCCCGACGTGGTGCAGTTCTACGAGCGCTATTTCTTCCCGGCGAACGTGATGCTCGCTGTAATCGGCGACTTTTCAATTACGGAAATGAAGGCCAAGCTCGAGAACCGGTTCGCCGATTGGACAGTCAAACAGCCGCCAGTTCCGCCATTTCCGCCGGTCACCGCAAAACCTGCGCCGGGCATCTTCGTCGCCACGAAGACGGATGTCACACAGGCCTTTTTGACGCTCGGGCATTTAGGTGGCGAGCTTCGTGATAAAGACTTCCCTGCCCTGGAGGAAATGGCCGACATCCTGGGCGGTGGTTTTCACAGCCGGCTGTTCCAGCGCGTGCGCACGCAATTGGGCTATGCCTATGACGTGTCCGCGGCCTGGGCGGCCAATTACGATCACCCCGGCCTGTTCGAGCTCTCGAGCAGTACCAAGTCTGCCTCCGCTACGGCCACAATCAAAGTCTTTCAGCAGGAAATCGAGAAAATCCGCACGAGCGAGGTCGCCTCGGAAGAGCTGGAGAGCGCCAAGCAGAGGGTGGCGAACAGCTTCGTATTCAATTTCGATACGCTGTCCAAAACGCTGAACCGGGTTCTGCGGTACGACTATTACGGTTATCCCCGCGATTTCATCCATCAATACCAGCGTGGGATCGAGGCGGTGACACGTCAAGATGTGATGCGTGCGGCCCGTGAGCGTGTCAACCCCAAAATCCTCACGGTTGTGGCCGTCGGCAATCCTGAGGAATTCGGCACGCCTCTGGCAACGCTGGGCCTTCCTGTCACGTCGATTGATTTAACGATACCCGAGCCGGCTTCCGCGCCAAAACCAGCTCCTGCCAAAACCGACGCTGCGAGTATCGAGCGGGGAAAGAAGCTGCTCGAGCGCGTGCAGCAGGCGGCCGGCGGGGCCGATCAGCTCGCCGCTGTGAAGGACGTTACTGAGACCCTCAACTTAAGCATGGCTACCATGGCTCCAGGAATGAAAGTCACGCAAACCAACATCTGGGTTGCTCCCGATCAATTCAGACAGGAGAGCCAGCTTCCATTCGGCAAGATCGTCGTTTACTCAGATGGAAAGAGCGGATGGATGTCCACGCCTCAAGGCATTCGGCCGCTGCCGCCGCCGCAATTGCAGCAGGTGCGCGAGGAGTTGTTCCGGATTTATTTCAGTCTTCTTTTGAGCGACCGTATGGCAGACAGGACGGTAAGTTCTTCCGAGCCCGGGACAATCGACATCAGCGATCAAGCAGGCAATTCGGTCCGCCTGATCATCGATGGAAAAACCGGCCTCCCCGCGAAAGAAGTCTACGCATCCCAGCAACCTACAGGTCAGCCAGGCTCCATGGAGGAAGTATTCGATGAATTCGAGCAGGCCGGCGGAATCAAAGTGCCCAAGAAAATCACCGTAAACCAAGCCGGCAAGACGTTCGCCGAGATGACTATCACGGAATACAAGATCAACTCCGGAATCAAGAACGAAGACATCAGCAAGAAACCATGAAGGTCGCGTTATTACTTTGCGCGTTGGCCGTGGCGATACCGCCAGCGCGCGCAGAAACTAGTCAGGAACGAGGAAAACACGTCATCGACGAAGCCGTTACGGCGCTGGGCGGAGAACGATTTCTTCAGATGCAGGACCGCATCGAGAGCGGGCGCGCGTACTCGTTTTATCGCGAGGAGTTAAACGGATTATCTATTGCCAAAATATACACGCGGTATCTCATACGGCCTGAGCCTCTAGTCCCCGACTTCCTAGGCCTCCGGGAACGTCAAGCGTTCGGAAAAAAAGAGAATAGCGCCGTGATTCTGGCTGACGGCAAGGGCTACGATATTACCTTCCGCGGCGCCCGGCCCCTCCCGGATACAACCATCGACCGATTCAAAGAGAGCACGCAGCGAAACGTCCTCTATATACTGCGGCAGCGTCTGGGCGAGCCGGGGCTGATTATGGAATCGCGTGGCTCGGACGTGGTAGAAAACCAGTCGGTGGATATAATCGATATCACCGATGCCGATAATCGAACCGTCACTGTGTACTTCAGCCGGGTGACTCACCTTCCGCTTCGGCAGGTGACCTATCGCCGGGATCCCGAGACAAAGGAAAAGATCGAAGAGGTCACGCGATTTTCCAAGTATCGCGATGTGGGCGACGGAGTAATGTGGCCGTTCGATGTCCAACGGGAGCGCAACGGCGAAAAAATCTACCAGATGTTTTCCGATTCCGTGGTCATCAATCAAGATCTCAAAGATAACTTGTTCACGCTGCCCGCCGACATGAAGATCCTGAAGAAGCTCAAGTAGCGGACTTCTCTAAGAGAACGGTAAATCCATTTCCACCAGCAGACCAGGATGGGCATTCCGGGCGTGCAAGGTTCCTTTATGCAGCTCCACGGCACGCCGCGCGATGGCCAAGCCAAGGCCGACCCCTCCACTCTCGCGGTTGCGGTCACCTTCCACCCGGTAAAAGGCATCAAAGATGTGGTTGAGCGACTCCTCGGGTACACCTGGTCCATAATCGCGCACCTGAATTCGCATCGCGGCTCCATTAGGCGCGAGCCGCACCTCAACGGGCGTTTGCGGCGGCGCATAGCGAATAGCGTTCCGGATCACGTTCTCCGCAGCACGCCTCAAAAGTTCTGCGTCGCCGGCTACAGTTACTGGACCTGGCGCATTAAAAACTAACGAGCACCCGCGAGCAGACGCCTCGATCGAACAATCGCTGACGATGCCGGCGAGCAGATCGTCCAGGCGCACGGGTTGCGCGCGGACCGACTGCGGGTCGACTTCCGCCCGGGTGGCTTGCAGCAACTCCCCGACCAGCGCGTTCAACCGTTCGGCTTCCTTCTCGATGCGGTCAATGGCGGCCTCGCGGTTACTTCCGGATCGTGCCAGCTCGACCGCCACGCGCAATCGAGCCAGCGGTGAGCGCAGCTCATGTGAGATGTCGAGCAGGAGCCGCCTCTGGGCGGCAACAAGATTCTGGATGCGTTCGGCCATCTGATCGAAGGTGCGGGCGAGTTGGCCCAACTCGTCGCGCCGTTGGGAACCGGTTCGAGCCGAGAAATCTCCCTGGCCGAAGCGTTCGAGCGCCGCTTGCAGGCTACGAAGCGGTGAGGTGAGGTACCGGGCCAGCCAATAGCACAGCAGCACAATCGCGCCCAGAACCCAAAGCTGCGCCGTCGGAAATGTCCAATCCGGTGATGTCTCGCCCGACAGTGAGAGAATGAACCAGTAGCGCCCATGTTGCGTTTTTCGAGCCATGACTGCGCGGTTCCGGCGAAGAAAGAACCGGTGCTGGCCGGCTGCGATGAGGTCTGAGCGGTCCTCGCCTGTCAGCAAATCGCGACCCTTGGCATCGGTCAGGGTTGCATCGGCCTGAAAGATCTCTTCCACCCGCTCGAGATCCTTTTTAAGCGCTTCCTGTCCGCCGGCCTCATACGCCTTACTCACCTCGTGCGCCTGAAATGAGAGGGCGCGCAACAGCGGGGGCCGGCCCATGGGCTCGTCATAGCTCATGCTGATGACTGTGAAGCCCACGAACGCTACCACCACCGTCGCCAAAAACCACAGCAGAATTTTGGCGAAAAGGGATCTCACGCAGGCATCTCCGGCGGCTGCTCGGGCGTTAGTGAAAACTGATAACCGGCGCCGCGAATGGTCTTGATGAGCGGGTGGCCCGTCTCGAGTTTCTTCCGCAGATGGCTGATATGCATGTCTATGGAACGATCGAACGCCGTAGCTTTGCGATTGTATAGGTGCTCCATCAGCTCGTCGCGCGAAAGCACTTTTCCGGCAGTGCGCATCAGCAGCTCGAGAATGTCGAACTCGAATGTGGTCAGCTCGACTTGTTGCCCATTTGTCCAGGCCTGGCGCGTCCCGGGGTCGATGCGGACGCCGTTTACCTCGAGCGGACCTTCGCGCGAGGGCGGCTGCGACAAGCGCCGTAGAATCGCCCGAATGCGCGCTACCAGTTCACGCGGATTGAAGGGCTTCGCCAGATAGTCGTCGGCGCCCATCTCGAGACCGGCGATACGGTCCATATCTTCACCGCGCGCTGTAAGCATCAGGACCGGAACACGGCTCTTCGGCCGAAGCTGGCGCAGGATTTCGAAGCCATCCAGCCCCGGCAGCATCACGTCCAGAATGACGAGATCGTGACCGCCATTCAATGCGAGTTCGAGGCCGCGTTTGCCCTCATGGGCGCATTCGACCGTGAAGCCCTCAGGCGTCAGAAACTCGCTCAGAAGCCCGCAAAGCTCAGCATCGTCGTCAATCAGCAGCAGCCGCACGGCTAAAATGTAGCACGTAGTATGGGCCCCTGAAGCGCCCTTTACATACATTTACAGGACAGTGCAACACCTGCCGCCGGCCGCGTCCGTTTAATCAGCTAGGGAGGCAATTCAAGCCTATTTATGAAAAATACGATAATGCGTTTTGGAACTTTAGCAGCGCTGGCGTCCGGAATGATGTTTGCCCAGACGTCGGCTCCGTCCACTCAGCAACCGCAACCGCCGGCCCAGCACCGCCAGTGGAACCGCGGTCAGATGCTCGACAGATTAGCCACGAAACTGAACCTGACGGATGATCAGAAGCAGCAGGCGAAATCTATCATGGGTTCAGCACGCGAATCCTCGAAGCCCGTGAGAGATCAACTCCGTCAGGACCGGCTGGCTTTGAAAGATGCCGTGAAGACCGGCAAGTCCGATGCTGAGATCGATCAAATCTCCGCGAACCTCGGCAAAGATACGGCCCAGATGACTGCGATTCGCACCAAAGCGTTCGCAAAATTCTACGCTCTATTGACGCCCGAGCAGCGGACGCAAGCCGATCAACTACGGGGCCATTCGCGTGGTATGTTCATGGGTGGCCATGGACACGGTCAGGGAAGCGGCGCAGGTCGCTAACCCCCAGTTCGCTCAGGCAAACTTGCCCGTCGATCGTTCCTTGATGGAAGATGGACGGGCAAGAATGCCGGTTTTGTTGCGGCGATGCCCGCGGCTGATTCTACTCGCTGCGACTTTTCTCCTCGTTGTCTCACCGAACTACGGCCAGAAGCGGCGCGAGGTCATTTTACGGCTTCGCGATGACATTTCCACCGCAATGGCGCATGCCAGCCTGAATGAAAAACAAACGCAAAAGCTCGATCGCCATCGGCAGTCGCTGCTTCTCACCGCCCAATCAGGCAGGGCACGGAAGACGTCTAGCCAACCAAACCTGGAAGCGACGCTCAAGGAAATCGAAAAAACTTTCCACGGCGGCCCGTTCACGCCGGAAGATCGCAATGTGGTGCAGCAGGATATCGATCAACTGCGCACGATCGAGCGTAACCGCCGGGCACGCCGGTATGCACGGAAGCGCATATGACCACGCAGGGCTCTGTGCCTGCGAATAGCAACGCGCCTACATTGAAACCAGTAACACGCCGAAAGAAACCAGCAGTGCTCCCGCCCACCGTCTCCAGCCCACATGTTCTTTGAGAAAAAGCCGGGCGAAAACCGTCTTGGCTACGTTTCCGAGCGCCGTGGCGGGAACTGCAAAGCTGAGGTCCGCAACACCCAGCAGGGCTACAAATGAGAAAAATGAAACCGCCTGCGCGAGGGTGCCGGTCACGATGAACATATTGCGCGACAACCGCGCGGCAATCTGTAGCACGGCGTTTAGCCGAAAATCGTGGATTTCGCCGTGATCGCTCATGCCTTTAGCGGTGAGAAGATCCCCTGCTGTACCCGAGATTACGCTCAGGACCAGTAAAAACCAGGTCATGGAATCACCTCCCGGGGACCCAGTTTAGCCTTAGGCGCAGTGCCAACCACCAGGACCACGCCCAGTGAGATCACCAGAATGCCCAGCCATCGAGATATGGAAACAAACTCGTGCAGAAAGACTTTGCCGAGCACTGCGGTCAGGACATAGGACGCCCCCGTAATCGGCAGCACGTAACTCAGATCCGACCAGCTCAGTAGGGAAAGCTGCGAAGCGAACCACACGATGAGCAGCAAAACGCCGGCGTCAATCCATGGATTAGCGAATATACGGAGGTATTCCAGGGGCGCCGCCGACGGCTGAAAATCCATCTGCCGCATCCCGACGCTTAAGAGGAAATTGCCAAGAGTATTCGCGATTATCGCCAAAACGACGCAAGTATGGTGCTTTATCTTGGAAAAATCGCGGCCGGTCACGACCTTGGTGGTGGGCGCCAAACCCGATACTACCCGCAATTGAGATGCCAATAACATCCGATGCGGCGCAACCGAAAACGGTTTCATTAGCTTTGCTACATTCAAGGCATGAAATCGAGACGAGAATTCGTGGCAACTTCCGCCGCAGCTTTATCGGCAGCTGTGCCGTTGCGCGCCGCGGGCGAATACAAGATCGCCGTCATCGGCTTGGTGCATTCGCATGTCTGGGGTCATCTTGGACTCATGCTCAAAGGCGAGCATGCAAGCCTGGTGGGCATCGCCGAAACGATTCCCGACTTGGTAGCAGAAGCCAAAAAGCGCGGAGCCGGCGGTGTTCCGTTCTTTAGTGACTATCGCAAGATGCTCGAGGAGGTGCGCCCCGATTTCGTTTGGGCATTCGTCGAAAATAATCGCCATCTCGAAATCGTCGAAGCCTGCGCCCCAAAGAAGATTCACATCATTTTTGAGAAGCCTTTAGCTGCGACCTTCGGTGATGCCATCGCCATTCGGAAACTGGCGCGCGAGCACGGCATCCGGATTATGACAAACTACCAGATGGCGTGGTGGCCGTCGAACTATGCAGCCAAGGCCGCGGCGGACTCCGGCGCGCTCGGCGACCTATGGCGCCTGCGCGGCATCGTGGGCCACGGCGGACCCGGAAAACCCGAGGGCCTGAACAAATACTTCTTCGACTGGCTTACAGATCCGGTCAAAAACGGCGCCGGCGCGCTCATGGATTTCGGTTGTTACAACGCGCTGTGGTCCTTGTGGTATCTCGGACGCCCGGAAAAAGTTTTCGCACAGGTAAACCGCCTTCGGCCGGCAATGTTTCCGAAGGTCGACGATAACTCCGACATGCTGCTTTCTTACCGCCACGGCGTCGGTATTTTTGAAGGAAGCTGGAACCTGCCGCGCAGCTATCAGGATCTGGAAGTGTTCGGCCTGAAAGGCAGCCTCTACATGAGAAACGAAAACGTGGAGTTGCGCACCGGCAGGACAGCCGAGCCCCTGCCCCTCCCTGCGCTTCCACCCGATCGCGCGGAACCTATCGCTTACATGGTGAGTTCGCTCCGAGCCAACAAGCCCGTAGAGGGCTTGACGGCCCTGGATATCAATGTGGATGTCGTTGAGATTATCGAAGCCGCGAAACAATCCGTTGCATCCGGGCGCGCCATCGCGCTGCCTGTGGAATAGGCCTCCAGGCTGTGCATTTGCAGGCAAGAATGCCTACTCCACTTTATAAATTGTCAGACCGGAAAGAAGCTTAGGATAAAAATCCGTAGACTTCTGCGGCATCACGCCGCCGCCGAACGATACCCGCGCGACATCTTCCACGGCTGTCGGCCGCAGCAGAAAAGCGATCTGCGCTTCGCCGCGCCGCGCGGCTTCGACTGCCTTATCCAAACCACGTACGTAACGAAGATTTTTCTCCGTCCTGACCGCCTCCTCACCGATACCCAGCACATCACGCAAGAGTAACTCGTGCAGGATGGGAACGTCGAGTTTGTTGGACTCCTGGCGCATCCGCAGCAGATAAAGCCGGTCACCGATGGCCGCTCCGATCGCGCCCCGCTCCGCCGCGCTCCAGAGAGCCTTTAGCCGGTCAGCCGACTCGACCGCTTCGACCTGGAATTTACTCTCGACTCGCTTGAGAAACCCCTCCCGGCTAAAGTCATCGAGCCCGCCTACTAAACGATGTGTGGCAAGAATTTTCAGCCCCGTCGAATGCATATTGACGAAGGTCATCATCACCCGTGATGCGCCCGGCAGGTTGGGGTTCTCATTGCGGAACGCCAGGGCGGTTTCGTAGCGGTGATGGCCATCGGCAATCAGAAGCTTTTTGTTTGCCATAATCTCGCGGATCCGGTCGATGCGACTGGGATCCGCGATTTTCCAAAGGCGATGCTCGGCCCCGTATTCGTCGGCGACGCTGACGGTCGGCTGCGCTTGTGCGCATTCCTCCAGCAAACTGTCGATTTCGCGCTGCGGATCCGGGTACAGCATGAAAATATGTCCAAAATGGGCGTGAGTATGGCGTAACAGCTCCAGGCGGTCTTGTTTGGGACCGGAAAGGGTCTGTTCATGTCGGTAAACCACCTCCGCGCTATAGTCTTCTACCGATCCCAATCCGATAAATCCTTGGCGCGAGAGCCGCTCGCCGGTATCTGGAACGCTAAAGTTCTGAAAATAAGCAAATAGGCACGGTTCGGCTTCTCGAGCGAGCACCTGGGCTGCGATCCAATCGTTGAGATATTTGGCCGCGCGGGTATATACATTATCGGCGGCGGTATCGGACGCCAGCCGTTCGCCCAAAATGATCCGCACCAGGTTATAGGGGCTCAGCGTGAGGTACCGCGCGCGCATCTCGGGAGAAATCTTATCGTACGGCTGTGTAACGAGGTCGGCCAGGCGTCCCGCGCGGGACGTGTACTGATAGGGCTGAAAAGGAAAGATCTTAGCCATGTAGGAGTTTTTTAGAATAGCAAAAGCTGCTTACCCGGGGCTGCTCTAAGGCTTACGCTTTATTTGCTTTGAGTTGAATTGGGGCTACAGTATGCCAAGGGAGAGATGCGCATGAATAACTTACTATTAACGCTGCGAGTAATGGGCCGAAACCTCAAGAATGACGTGAATGGCCAGGATTTGATCGAATATGCCTTGATGGCGGGCTTCGTGGCGGTTGCCGCAGGTGCCTTGATGCCAAGCGTTTCCAGCAGCATCAGCACCGTTTTTTCGAAGATTGGCTCGGTTATGACCCTTGCCGCAGGCGGCTAAGGATAAAGTGGGAAACGAAGATGGCACAGGCAGGACTGCCTGTGCCATTCCATTCCACACAGCTTCCAACCAGAGTGGAACAAAAGGGGCGTCAGAGATTCGCCCCGGAGGAGCATTCTTTAGCCCTGTAGTAGACGTCCCGAGGAAATTCTCTCAGATTTTTTTACTTCTCCGGCACCGGGGGACGGGTGACAGTCGAAAAGATCCGGCGTAAGGCCAAACCGCTCTTGATAAGCATTAACGATAGCGGGTCGAAAGCGCTCGCCTGCTCCCCCGCGCAACAGGTTGACGGTACAGCCGCCGAAGCCCCCGCCGGTCATCCTGGCGCCCAACACACCCTCGATTCCTACCGCCGTGTCCACTAAAAAATCCAGCTCTGCGCAACTCACCTCGTAATCGTGCTGTAGGCTCACGTGGGACTCGACCATCAGCTGCCCCATACGCTCGGTATCCCCACGGTTGGCAGCATTCACAAAAAGACCGACACGCTGGTTCTCCGTTACAACATGGCGGGCACGGCGAGCGATCACTTTGGGCAGAGACGGCGTGGCCCGTTCAAGCAGAGCAACCGTGACGTCGCGCAGACTCTTCACAGATGGATCCAGGCGCCGGATGGCGTCCACCGCCGCCGCACATTCTTCGGTGCGCTGCCTATAGGCTGACTGCCCCAGCGCATGCTTCACCATGGTGTTGACCGCAATCAGCTCAATACCATCCGGGAGGTCTACCGTTTGATGTTGCAGGCTGCGGCAGTCGATCTCTAAAGCGGCGTGCTCGCGCGCAAAAACCGAAATGTACTGATCCATGATGCCGGAGGGGACTCCCACAAAGTCATTCTCGGCATGATGACAAAGTTGTGCGAGCAGCGATGGATCGATTGCACGGCCACCCAGCAGCGCCAGCGCGGAGGACACTTCAATGGCAGCCGATGAGCTTAGCCCCGACCCTTCCGGAACGGTGCTGCGAATGTACAACATCTTGGGCAGGATCTGAAAACCGGCCCGGATCATCTCTTTTGCGACACCGGCGATGTAATCGCTCCAGTCATGAGCCGGTGCGAGTTCGGCGACCTTGGCAGCCGGCCACTCTCTGGATTCATGTTTTTCCTCGGAATAGACTCTGAGAAATCCGTCTTTGGAATCGGCTGCAGCTACAAAGCACGCCAGATCGAGCGCGATGGGAAGCACGAATCCGAGATTGTAATCTGTATGCTCGCCGATGAGATTCACGCGGCCTGGAGCGCGAAATACGCGAACACCCTCGTCCGTCCCGTAATGCTGGCGAAAGGATTCAACCATCATGGTCGCGTACGGGCCAGCACCAGCATCACGCCGCCAAAGGCGAGCATCACAAGGCCGCAATAGAGATTCACGTTGAGGTCTGTAAGGGCAGCGCGCAATCCGGGCGTGAAGACGCCGAGGACCACCAGAATCACCCCCAGCAAGGCGAAAAACCAACCCGAAGGTGTGCGGAGGTCAAGCATTCGCTTACCGGAACCAAATATTTAATAACAGCAGCACCGCAACCACCAGAACAGCTACGGGCGCCGGCCTGCGATACCAGCTTACCCCAGTCTCCTGCGGGAGCTTTGTGAGACCGTATACAAGTCCGCGCAATTCTTCGGCGGGCCGCGGCCTGGTCAGCAGGCTGACCATGATGGTTGTTACAAAGCATGCGGTCCAAGCAAAGATGGCGATCCAGAAATTTTGGGCCATGGTGGACGGAAACTGATGGATGGGCGTGATCCACCCGCCCTTCTGCTCGGCCACTGTAAACCCGTGCGTCAGGGTGGCGACCGTGATTCCGGACACCAGACCGGTGAACGCTCCATGACCCGTAGCGCGCCTCCAGAACATGCCCAGCAGGAAAGTCGCGAACAGCGGAGCGTTCACGAAGCTGAAGACAAGCTGCAGCAGGTCCATTATGTTGTTGTAGCGCTGCGCCACATACGCCGTCGCGATGGAGAGAGCGGTGCCCACGATGGTGGTCAACCGGCCGACCATCAGATAGTGGGCGTCCGGAGCGCCCTTGCGGATATAACTCTGGTAGATATCGTAGGTCCACACCGTATTGAAAGCGGTGACGTTTCCCGCCATACCGGACATGAATGAGGCCATCAGGGCCGTCAGACCCACGCCGAGCATACCGGACGGATAAAACTGGGCCATCAGCGTGGTAAACGCCTGATCGTAGTCGTAGCCGTCGCCCTTCACCGGCAGGGTGTAACCGGCGTGCATGGTCGAGAGCGCCAGCGCCGCGATTCCAGGCATGATGACGATGAAAGGCATCGCCATTTTAGGGAAGGCGGCGAGAAGCGGGGTGCGCCTCGCCGCGGACATGGAGTCGGCAGCCATGGCCCTCTGGATCACCAGGAAATCCGTACACCAGTAACCGAACGAAAGGACGAAAGCCAGCCCCGCTACTAGTCCGAAAACTTCCACGCCCATCGGATTCTGGCTCCCACTCGACATGTACTGCCAACTGTGAGTCATCACCGGGGGAAGGCGCGATTGCATGCCTGACCAGCCGCCGGCCTTGGAAACAGCCAGGATGGCGAGCGGAGAAAATCCAAGCACAATGAGAAAAAATTGCAGCACTTCGTTGTAAATGGCGCTGGTGAGTCCGCCTAGCAATGTGTAGGTCAGAACGATCGCGGCCGAGAGCAGGACTGATGCTGTAAAGCTCCAGCCGAGCACCAGGCGCAGCAGCAGACCGAGCGCGTACATCGAAATGCCCGAGGAAAATATGGTCATGACTGCAAACGTGATGGCGTTCAAGCCGCGCGTTTTCTCGTCGAATCGCAGTTTCAGATATTCGGGGACGGAGCGCGCGTGGCTGCCGTAATAAAACGGCATCATGAAGATGCCCACGAACAGCATGGCCGGCACCGCGCCGATCCAATAAAAATGGGCCGTCATGATGCCGTACTTCGCGCCCGAGGCAGACATGCCGATGACTTCCTGGGCTCCCAGGTTTGCCGCCAGAAACGCCAGGCTGGTAATCCAGACCGGGACCGAACGTCCCGATGTAAGGAAGTCGCGGCTCGATTCCACCGACTTGCGCAGGCGCCAGCCGATTCCGAGTACGAACGCGAAATAGATGGCGAGGATGAGATAGTCTACCGGAGCGAGTTTCACCCTGAACCCCTGAAGCCCTTTCCGATTGAATTGGAAAAAGTGAGTGTATCGCGACAGCGCTCGAAGTGCAAACGCAGGCGGTCAACAGCCGTATCCTGTATGGATGCGACAGTTCCTGCTTTCCGGGGTCACCTGCCTATCATGGGCGGCATATGCATTCTGTGCCCCGGCGACCGGCCCGCTCCGGCCTCTCAAGAATAATCCGCGCTACTTCACCGACGGCTCGGGGAAAGCGATCTATCTGGCCGGCTCACATAACTGGCATAACTTTCAGGATAACGGGCACCGCTTCCCAGACTCGCAGGATCCGCCGCAAAAGTTTGACTACAGCGCGTATCTGGATTTTTTGGCCGCACACCATCACAACTTCTTTCGCCTATGGCGCTGGGAGGCTCCCAAGTGGGCCGACGCGCAGCCGAAAGGCATGATCAAGTATTCGGAACCACATCCCTGGATGCGAACAGGCCCAGGCGCCGCGCATGACGGCAAACCGAAGTTTGATTTAACCAGGTTTAATCCAGACTATTTCATCCGCCTGCGGGATCGGGTTGCCGCGGCCCGAGATCGGGGAATTTACGTATCCGTCATGCTGTTCGAGGGCTGGGAACTTCAATTTACGGATGCCTGGACTTACCACCCGTTCAACCGTGCGAACAATATTAACGACACCGATGCGGATGCGGATGGCGAGAGCCATGGCACCGTGTTGAACACT
>Ga0070681_10002845_pt1 | contig 15991 bp, 18 predicted proteins | sample KBSC83BmetaG_FD_65650 | JGI IMG/M metagenome (GOLD analysis project Ga0070681, IMG submission 65650) | Corn rhizosphere microbial communities from Kellogg Biological Station, Michigan, USA - KBS C8-3B metaG | ecosystem: Host-associated > Plants > Roots > Rhizosphere | place: USA: Michigan...
GGCAATCTGTCGGGAGGATTCGAGCAAGGGTCAATTCACGAAAAGTTTTTCGCCTCACCGGAACAATACACTTGCACAGCGTTAGCAGCGGCACTCAGCGAAAGCGAAGATTCCCTTCCGCACGGCCGCTTTCGCGCGCGGCAAATTGCGCGCCGCTTCGCTCAGCGTCACCTGCAATTCGTCCATGTCCACATGGTCGGCCGCCATCAGCGTGCTCACCAGCGGATCGGACAGAAGCTGCTGCAAGCTCAATTCGCAATTCCATTTTGAGTTTCTCATAGCGATATCTTTCGATCTAAATTTGTTTTCATGCCCGCCTGTAATTTTTATCGCAGGCGAGCATGACTTTTGTTTGTTCCCGTACGGAGAAACCCGACAAGTTTCGCGGCCATTTCAGGGCCATAAGCCATTTCGTTCACGAAACTGTTGCAGAGTGTGACGTAGATCACACGAGCACGGGATAATCCGTAAATCCCTTCGCCTCTCCTTGATAGAACGTGTTCTGATCCGGGACATTCAGCGCCGCTTTCTTGCGATAGCGGACGGGCAAATCCGGGTTCGCGAGGAACGGCACGCCGAAGGCGACGAGATCGGCCGCCTTGCGGGCAAGCGCATCTTCGGCACTCGAAGCGTCGAAGCCGCCGTTGACAATGTAGGTCCCTTTGAAAATCCCGCGCAGCAGCGGCGAAATCCGGCTGGCGCCGTCGGCGAGCGGATCGACCGCGTGGAGATAACCGATCCCCCGTTTGCTGAGCTCTTCTGTGAGATACGAGAAGATCGCCACCGGGTTCGAATCCGACATCGAATTGAACGTGCCGTTCGGCGAGATACGGTAGCCCACCCGCTCCTTGCCCCAGACGTCGGCGACGGCATCGGTCACTTCCAGCGGAAAGCGCGCGCGGTTCTCCACGCTGCCGCCATAGGCGTCGGTGCGCTTGTTCGTGCCGTCGCGGGTGAACTGATCGAGCAGATAGCCGTTTGCGCCGTGGATCTCGACACCATCGAAGCCGGCCGCCTTCGCGTTTTCGGCGCCCTTCTTAAACTGTGCAACGACAGCGGGAATTTCGGCGAGCGAAAGCGCATAGGGCGCGACCGTCTTCTTGGGGCCATGCTGCGTATAAACTTCGATTGCCGGGTCGATCGCGGAAGGCGCCACCGGCAGCTCACCGTCGTGGAAATCGGGATGCGAGATGCGGCCCACATGCCAAAGCTGCAGAAAGATTTTGCCGCCGGCCTTGTGCACGGCTTCCGTGATCTTCTTCCAGCCCGCGATTTGCGCCCCGGAATGGATGCCGGGCGTGCGGATATAGCCCTGTCCGCGCGGCGCGACTTGCGACGCCTCGGTGACAATAAGGCCCGCACCTGCGCGCTGGGCGTAATAGGCCTCGGCGAGCGGATTGGGCACATTGCCCGCAAGCGCCCGGCTCCGGGTCATCGGGGCAAGCACCATGCGGTTTTTTAGCTCAAGGCTGCCCAGCCGATAGGGCGAAAAGAGGTGCTCGTAAGCTTCATTGGCCTGCAATTTGGGAACGCTGATACTGGCGGCGACGTTCATGGCGGAACTCCTGCATCCGGGTGGCTGACCGGCGGCCCCTGAAAAGCCCGTGACTTTTCCCGTGGGGTCTGGTACCGATCGGTAACATTCCTATATTAGTTACTGACCGGTAACACCCCTGTCAAGAGGCATCTGATGTCGGCGGCAAAAACCAAGGCAAAAACCCGTGAGGACGAGCTGCCCCCGCGCGAGCGCATTCTCGCCGCGGCGAGCGACCTATTCTACAGGCAAGGCATCCGGGCGGTCGGGGTCGAGGCGATCGCGGAAGCCGCCGGCACCAACAAGATGACGCTCTATCGTCACTTCGACTCGAAGGACGAACTGGTCGCCGAATATCTCCGCTCGCTCGCCGGCTGCGCGGATGCAAACTGGGCTGGACTCGCGCGGCAATATCCGAACGATCCGAAGAAGCAGCTCGTCGGCTGGCTGAAATGCATCGGCGAGCACATCAACAATCCGAAGGAGCGCGGGTGCGCGCTTGCCAATGCCGCGGTGGAGCTGCCCGAAAAACACCACCCTGCCCGCTGCGTGATCGAGCAGCACAAACAGGGCGAGCGCAACCGGCTGGTGAAGCTTTGCAAGCAGGCCGGCGCGTCGAAGCCCGAAATGCTCGCCGATGAATTATTTTTGCTGATCGAAGGCGCGCGCGTCTGCGCGCAAAGCATGGGTCAGGAAGGCCCCGCTGCCCGTCTCGGCCGCATGGGCGAAGCGATCATCGCCTCGCATTTGAGCTAGAAACTAGGGTCATTCCGGGGCGCGCGAAGCGCGAGCCCGGAATCCAGAAACGCCGGCGATTCTGGATTCCGGACAGCCTCGCTTTGCTCGGCTTCCGGAATGACCCCGGCTCTACTTCTTCCCGCCGCCTTCGACCGGGCCGCCCGCCTTCTTCCAGGCGCCGAAGCCGCCTTCGATATGCGCGACCGGCTTCAGCCCCATGTCCTGCGCGGTCTTCGCCGCGAGCGCCGAGCGCAGCGCGCCCGCGCAGAAGAACAGATACTTCTTGTCCTGATTGAAGATCGGCTTGTGATATTTCGAATCCTGGTCGATCCAGAATTCCAGCATTCCCCGCGGAGCGTGAAAGGCGCCCGGGATCTTGCCTTCGCGGTCGAGTTCGCGCGGGTCACGGATGTCCACGAACACAACGTCCTCGCGCCCTAGCATTTTGATGGCTTCCACCGTGGGAATCGTTTCAATCTCGCGATTGGCAGTGTCGACCATGGCTTGATAGCCCAGCGTAATTTTTTGCGGCATGTAGTCTCTTTGGTGCTTTTTTAAGCGGTTTCTTCGGCTCTTCCGTCGCATCTTTGCCCACGCATGGTCAAGATTGGGCCATGGTCGAAATCGAGACTCGCGCGCCGAAACGGGGGAATGCAATGCGCCTGGCATTGATCGCGGCGGTGGTGCTCGCGCTCTTTCATGGAATGAATGTGCCTTGCACGGCGCAACCGCTCTCGCCCGAGCGCGTGCTCGGCGCGCAGACGCGCCTCGCCGCGCGGCTTGCCAACGAACTCGAAAAGCAGCCCGGCCGCCAGTCGCCGAACATCGTAATTTCCCCGGCGAGCGTCGCGGGCGTGATGGCGCTCCTTGATATCGGCGCCGACACGAAAATGCGCGGCGCGATCTGGGATACGCTCGGCTTCAAGCCCGCGCTCGGCCACGACGCGGCTTCCGATCTCAAGGCGTTGCGCGCGACGATTACGAGCGCCCCGCAAAATCAGAAGCCGGACGGCGCGGCGTTTAACCTCGCCAATGTCGTGATGTTCGACCCCGCGGCCGCGCCCTTTCCGAAAGCAATCAAGGAAATGCGCGATACGGGGGCCGAGGTTTCGGTTGCCCCTCTTTCCGATGTCGCGAACATCAAGCGCATCAACGAATGGGTCGCGAAGAAAACCGAAAATCTGATTCCGTCGATTTTGCAGGAACAGCCGCTGCCGCCGGGCCTGATCGCGGTGAACGCGCTCTATTTCAAAGGTCTCTGGCCGAAACCCTTCGCGAAAGATCAGACCAACCCGCAAGCTTTCCATATGGTGTCGGGCGATTTGGAAGTCCCGATGATGCGCAATTTCGGATCTTACAGCTTCCGGCGCGACGGCGACTTCGCCGCCATCGAAATGCCCTATCGCGGCGGCCGCTACATGCTGGTGCTGGTGACAAACACCGCCCGCTCGCTTCTCCTCGCTGGCTTCGCGAATGTAACCGGCTGGCTCGACGGCTCAGGCTTCGCGACCAAGCAGGTCGATCTTGCGCTCCCGCGTTTCACGCTCGAAGCCGGCGAAGAACTGCTCGATCCGCTGAAACAAATCGGCCTCAAGAACGGCATGGATTCCGCGACCGCCTTCGAGGGCCTCACGGCCATGCCGCAGGAAATTTCCCGCGTCGTGCAGAAAACCTATCTCAAGGTCGATGAGGAAGGCACCGAAGCCGCGGCGGCCACCGCCGTCGTCACCGTGACATCAGCGATGCCGCGCGGAGAGCCGGAGAAGCTCGCGATCGACCGGCCTTTCGTCTTCGCGCTCCGCGACCGGCAGAGCGGCCTCGTCCTGATCTCCGGCTATATCGGAAAACCCGTTACCGGCCCGGCCGCGGATCGCGGCGCGCCGAACCAGCTTGCCAGCGAAAAGAAACCTTAAAGGCAATCAGTAGAGGAGTCGCGCATGGTGAAATCGCAAACCGGACAATCGGCGGAGACGGTAAGCCCCGCCACCTGTCCCACGCTTCCGCTGGTCGATGACCAGACGCTCGACACGTTCTTGCAGGAGCCGATCAATGTGGCGCGGCTGCCGGTGCCGCCGACCGAATATCGCCGCGAATTCCAGCGCATGATCGTGAGCGCATATCTCCATAACGAGGCCGCCTAGCCGCAGGCGGCGCGTTCGCCCCTAGGCTTCCATAAACGGCAATGGCAACATCGCGTCGATTCTGGCGGGTCGGCGCATGCTCGGATTCTCGACACTCGATTGGATCGCGATTTTCTGGTTCGTGCTCGCCTGGGCGGGCTACAGCGTCATGAGCGAGCTTTCGCCTACGGGCCGCCGCGGGTTGAACGCCCGCATGCATCGCTATCGCGAGCAATGGATGCATCACATGCTCACGCGCGAAAACCGCATCATGGACGGGCAGATCATGGCCTCGCTGCAGAATGGCACGGCGTTCTTTGCCTCGACCTCGCTCCTAGCGATCGGCGGCTCGCTTGCGCTTCTGCGCTCGGCGCCGGATGTCTCGCACATCTATACGGCGCTTCCCTTTGGCAACCCGCCCTCGCCGGGTTTGCTTGAAGTGAAGATCGGCGGGCTGTTGATCATCTTCATCTACGCCTTCTTTAAATTCGCCTGGTCGTATCGTCTGTTCAATTACGCGGCGATCCTCCTCGGTGCGACGCCGTCCCACCGCGAACAGCACAAGCGCGGCACCAAAGCGGCGGTCGAGCGGCTTGCGCGCATGATCACGCTCGCCGGCCAGCACTTCAATCGCGGCCAGCGCGCGTTCTTTTTTGCGCTCGGCTATCTCGGCTGGTTCATCAATGGCTGGGTGCTGATCGTCGCGACGCTCGCCGTGCTGATCGTGACGGTGATGCGCCAGTTTGGTCCCGCCTCCCGCTGGGTGATCGACCCCGGCGGCGCCTGAGCGGCTTAAAAACCGCCTGTCTGGCGCGGCTTTAAGCATATCGCCGGAACTGCCCGCCCTGGCATTCGTTACACTCTGGACTCTTTTCATTCGGCCGCTACGCTTAGTGGCAATAGTGCATAAAAAGACTTCAGGACGTGCCTCGGAGGGAGGCTTCTTTCCTATGTCGTTGACAGGGCTCAGCCCGGCTCAGGGTTCACCTGCGCTTGCCGCACGATCGACCGCCGAAGGATTAAAGGCCTTCGCGATTGCGGCCGGTCTCATCGGCGCATCTCTATTTATTCTCGTCGGCCTCGCCTACGGCCTGCAGATGTATGCCGACGGCTCGATCTTTTCCTACGCCGTCGCCGTGCGCGACGTATGGGCGTTCCACTGGCACAACATCTCCGGCCGCGCCTCGGTCTATTTGATCGCGATGGCGCCCGCCGAAATCTATGTCCGCCTCACCGGCGATCCGCATGGCGGCATCTTCTTCTATGGCTTCCTGTTTTTCTCGGCGCAGCTGCTCGGCCTGCTTGCGACCTACAAGGCCGACCGCTCGCAAGGCCGCATCATTTTCACTTATGCCTGCTTCTCGACGGCGTGCCTCTGCCCGCTCGTGTTCGGTTTCCCGACCGAGATGTGGATCGCGCATGCGCTGTTCTGGCCGACGCTCGCGCTCAGCCATTATGCGCGCAAGAACATTCTCGGCATCGTGATCCTCTTCCCGCTGATGCTCGCCATGATGCTCTCGCATGAGGGTGCGTTGATTTACGCGGCGGTGATCTTGCTGACGCTTCTGTTGCGTGGCGCGGATGACCCGATTTTCCTGCGTACCCTCGGGGTCTTCACGCTGGCGCTCGCGATCTGGTTCTGGGTGAAGGCCGACATTCGCCCCGACAGCTACATCGCGCCGGTCCTGGAACGCGCCGCGCTCGACGTGTTCAGCCTCGATATTCTGACCGGCAGCCTGATGCGCCTTCTCTACTCTACGCTCGCGCTTTATGCGATCGCGTTTGCAGTCGCCTACCAGCTCAGCAAGACAAAAGCGCATCTCTATGCGGCGGCGCTCGTCGCGACGCTGCTGACGATCTATTGGCTGAGCGTCGATCATTCGCTGCACGCCGACCAGCGCTATTGCCTGCGCACGATCGTGCTCTCCGCGGCGCCGGGCTTTGCCTTCCTTGCGGTCTTCTATGCGCTCACAAACGAGAACCGCATCGCCTATCGGCTGCCGTTCCAGAATTATCTTCTCGCCGCCCGTTCGAACCAAACCGTCTATCGGCTGATTGCCGGCGCGTTCTTTCTTGTGCTTTTGGTTTACACGGTGGAGACGGCGAAATTCGTATCCGCCTGGTCGAATTACACTACGGCGATCCGTAACCTCGCGACCGGCAACGCGTCCGACCCCGAACTCGGCGACCCGCGGTTTGTGTCGTCCGATCGCGTGCCCAAACCGCTGCAGCGGCTCGAATGGTTCTCGACGACGCCGTATCTCTCGGCGCTGGTCGCGCCGAATTTCAAGCCGAACCGGCTCGTTGTCGATCCCGACGACAATTATTTCTGGCTGTCCTGCAAGACCGCGACGCGCAGCGCGAAGGGATGGCGCTTTTTTCCGACGGAGCCGCGCGAGCTCATCCGGCTCTATTCCTGCCAGCACCGCAGCTAGTCCCAGTCCGGCGACCATGACGGCTTGATCCGTCGGCCGTTCGGATCGGCGAGGCCGTGGATTGCCTTCATTTCCGGGTCCGTGAGTTCAAAGTCGAAAATCGCCGCGTTTTCGGAAAGCCGCTCCGGCTTGCTGGTGCGCGGGATAACGACGATGCCCTGCTGCACAAGGAAGCGCAGCGAAACTTGCGCGGCGCTTTTTTTATGCGCGGCGCCGATCTTCTGCAGCGTCTCGTCCTTTGCCGCTGCGCCTTTCACGATCGGGCTATAGGCCGTGACCGACATCCCTTGCCGTTCGCACTCGGCGGCCACTTTCGACTGGTCGAGATAAGGATGCATCTCGATCTGGTTGTTCACGAGCTTCGCTGTTGAAAGCTTCGCCGCCTGCCGCACCAGCGCGGCCGTGAAATTCGCAACGCCAATATATTTCGTGAGCCCCAACTCTTTCGCCTCGTTCAACGCGCCGATGGTTTCCGCAAGCGGCACCGCCGGATTCGGCCAATGAATGAGATAAAGATCGGCGTAGTCGAGCTTCAGCTTCGAAAGGCTTTCCTTCAAAGCCTGAAGGAGCGAAGCGCGCTCTAAATGCGTGTGCCAGACCTTGGTGGTGACGAAAATCTCGCTGCGCGCGACCCCCGAACGGCGGACGCCCTCGCCCACCGCTTCCTCGTTGCCATACATCTCGGCAGTGTCGATGTGCCGGTAGCCGAGCCGCAGCGCCTCGGCAACCATCTTCACGCAGACGCCGTCACGCAATTCCCAAGTGCCGAAGCCGATCTGCGGGATGCGCGCGCCGTTTGCTTCGACATATTGCATTTTCATCGGCGGATCTTTCGTACCTTTTAATTAGAGCAATTCTGATCTTGGCGCCAATCATTGACTTGGCTTGGCAGCCTTTGTTTGCTCGCTTGCTTCGCAAGGGACTACTTAAACACAAAGGAAGAAAAATATGATGCGTCATGCCTTCGCCTCAGCTTTTGCCGTTGCGTTTCTCTGTGTCGCTGGCGCCGCACAGGCGCAGGAATCTCACAGCGCCACGATCACGATCCGCAACCATCGCTTCGAGCCCGCCGAATTGAAGGTGCCTGCGAACAAGCGGATCATGCTCAAGGTGGTGAACGATGACCCGACCTCGGAGGAATTCGAATCGAAGGAATTCAAAGCCGAAAAAGTGATCGCCGGCAAATCTTCGGCGACCATCAACATCGCCCCGCTGAAGCCCGGCCGCTACAAATTCTTCGGCGAATTCCACGAATCGACGGCGAAAGGAGTCCTGATCGCCGAGTGATGTTCTAGGCGGGTGCTAGCCCGATCCGCTGATCGCGTTTCAGCAGCCACATGGTGAACGGAATCGCGAGCAGAATGACCCATACCTTGGCTAGCACCTGTCCCGGAAACAATTCGAGCGAGCCAAAGCCGAGCCACAGAAAGATGCCGGAATCGATTACGGCGCTGACAATGCTCGAAAAGACGACGGCCCGCACGAAACGCTTTTTCGCGATCGCCGTGTAAATCAACAAATCGATAAATCCCGACACCATAAACGCGGCCGTCGAAGCGACGGCGAGCGAAGGCGACACCAAGTAGCCGCCGAGCGCCGCGCCCATGATGACCGCGCAAATCGAAATCGCGATTCCGATCCGGCGCTGAATGTAGTCGCGCAGCACGAAAACGGCGCCGATTACGAACGATCCCGAGGTCGCCCAAAGTCCTGGCGCCGCCGGCAATTTGCATGGGCCGTTATCGCCGCAGTCCATGCCGATATTCCAGGTGAGATAAATTGCTGCGGGAATGGTGAAGCAGTAGAGGATCAGAAACACCAGCCCCTCGATGAGCCGCCGCCCGTCATTCGCTATTTCTGTCTCGAAGCGATCCACGTTTCCCAACCCCGCGCGCGCAATTGACAGGCGGGGCATTCCCCGCAGCCATAACCCCAATCGTGACGGTGAGAGCGGTCCCCGAGATAACAGCTATGGGTGTCCTCGACCACCAGACGAATAAGCGCATCCCCGCCTATCTTCTGCGCCATGGCGAGCGTTTGCGCCTTATCAATTCGCATGAGCGGCGTTTCGATTAACAGTTCCTTATCCATGCCGAGCTTGAGCGCGCGCGCCATCGCCTGCACGGTCTCGTCGCGGCAATCGGGATAGCCCGAGTAATCCGTCTCGCACATGCCCGCGACGAGATGCGAAATCCCGCGCCGGTAGGCGAGCGCGCCCGCGAAAGCGAGGAAAATCAGGTTACGCGCCGGCACGAAGGTTGTGGGCAATCCGGTTTCGCCCACTTCGATTGCAACCTCGCGTGTAAGCGCCGTCTCGGAAATCGCGGCGAGTGCATCGAGCCGCACCATGTGATCGTGCCCGAGGCGGGATTTCCATTCCGGCTTGATCGCGATGATCTTGGCGCGAATTTTCGGACGCTGATCGAGCTCGACGCTGTGGCGCTGGCTGTAATCGAAGCCGATTGTTTCGACGCGCGCGAAACGGTCGAGCGCCCAGGCGAGGCAGACGGTGGAATCCTGCCCGCCGGAAAAAAGAACGAGCGCGGTATCGGTTCGATTCATTTTCTGCTGTTTTGCGTATTGACGATATCGTCCAGGAAGAGCGCCTGCCGAGCGGTCTCTTCCATATAGCAATGTACGTTCGTGATCACGCCCACTTGCCCGTCATCCTCAGGCTGGTGATAGCCGCATTTTTTATCGCGAAAAGCGAGCCACGCCCGCTCGATATCCTGCACTCGTTTCTTTTCCGGACCCTTCGTCGTTCTCATCAGGGTCTGATAGTCGCGATCGAGGCGCTCGTCCCAAACGTCAGCTTCGTTGCCGTGGCACGCGATCATGCCCGAGGTTGAGTCATCCTCGCCCTTCTCAAGACATGCGTCGGCAATCGCGCCTATGCATTCTTCCGCCGGCTTATTCGCCTTTTCTTTTTCGGCGAGACACTTTTCGACAGCGGCCTTCACCTCCGGTCTTGGCGGATCGCCTGCCGCGCGGGCGGACATAACCGCCAGGAACAACGCCGCCGCGAAAATGAAGATACGCATTACACGTTCCGCCAGAACGCGAGCAAAAGCGCGCGCCGTGCGTTTTCGCGCAGCTGGCATGCCGCTGTCATCGGCACCGACATCGAGCCCTGGATTTTGTGCCAATAGAAATCGCAGGTCGTCTCGCGATATTTGATCCAGGCGCGCTGCATTTCCTTCAGTTTGTCCTGCACCTTGCCGTCGTCGATCTCTTCCATCAGCGTCTTGTAATTCTCGTTGAGCAACTTGTCCCAGATCGCGGCCTCCAGGCGGTAACAATTCGCCGTGCCGAGATTGGACCCATCCTTTTCGATGCAAGGATCGGCGACAAGCTTGAACGCGCACTCCGCCTCGCCCTCCCCGTCGTCGACGTGCTTCGCGGCGCAATCGCGGATGAGCTTCGTTTCCCCCGCCGTCGCTTCGCGCGTTTGGGCGTGGGCGAAAGGCGCGCAGAAAATCCAGGCGGCGAAAATAAGGCTGAAAAGCAATCCAATACGTTTCATCGCATTGAATCCATTTACTTCGTCTTCTCGAAAATCTCGCGCCCGATCAAAAGCCTTCGGATTTCGCTCGTGCCCGCGCCGATCTCGTACAATTTCGCGTCGCGCAGCAACCGCCCGGTCGGAAATTCGTTGATATAGCCATTGCCGCCCAGGAGCTGCACGGCATCGAGCGCGATCTTCGTAGCGTTCTCCGCCGCGAATAGAATCGCACCGGCTGCGTCCTCACGCGTGGTCTCGCCGCGGTCACAGGCGCGCGCGACAGTGTAAACGTAAGCGCGCGCGGCGTTCATCAGCACATACATATCCGCTACCTTCGCCTGCACGAGCTGGAACGTGCCGATCGGCTCGCCGAACTGCTTGCGGTCGTGCACATAGGGCAGCACCACATCGAGGCAGGCCTGCATGATGCCGAGCGGCCCCGCCGCCAGCACCGCGCGCTCGTAGTCGAGGCCGGACATCAGAACCTTTACGCCATCGTTCGGCTTGCCGATGATGTTTTCCTCCGGCACCTCGCAATCCTGAAACACCAGCTCGCAAGTGTCAGAGCCGCGCATCCCAAGCTTGTCGAGTTTTTGCGCGGTGGAAAATCCCTTCATTCCTTTTTCGATGATGAAAGCGGAAATCCCTTTCGGGCCTGCTTTCGCGTCGGTCTTTGCGTAGACGATCAGCGTCTCGGCTTCCGGCCCGTTGGTGATCCACATCTTCGAGCCGTTGAGGATGTAGCGATCGCCTTTCTTTTCGGCGCGCGTCTTCATGCCGACGACGTCGGAGCCCGCGCCGGGCTCTGACATCGCGAGCGCGCCGACATGCTCGCCGGAAATCAGCTTCGGCAGATATTTCTTCTTCTGCGCTTCGGAGCCGTTCCTGCGAATTTGATTGACCGCGAGATTGGAATGCGCGCCGTAGGAAAGTCCGACCGCTGCCGAGCCGCGGCTCACCTCTTCCATTGCCACGCAATGTTCGAGATAGCCGAGCCCCGTCCCGCCATATTCCTCTTCGACTGTAATGCCCAAGAGGCCAAGCTTGCCGAACTTCGGCCAGAGATCGCGCGGGAACTTGTTGCTGTGATCGATTTCGGCCGCGCGCGGCGCAATTTCCGCATCGGAAAACGAGCGCACCGTATCACGCAGCATCGCGGCCGTTTCGCCGAGATCGAAATTCAGTCCCTGCCAGCTATTCCTCATCGCTTATTCCGGATCTCGTCGGGAACGCCTTCGAGGCACATCATGGTGGCAAGCATTTTCGCGATCAGCTTTTTCTGTCCGGCCTTGATCGCTTCCACGTCACATTCGACAACAGAGAGCACCTTACCGGGCTTCAGCACCTGCCCGACCGCGACAAAACGCTCGCCCGCCGCCGGGTTCAGGAGATTGATCTTGTATTCCGTTCCGAGCACTGACGAGTTCGCCGGCATCAGCGAGAACGCCGCATAGCCCGTCGCATTCGCCGCGATGGTCGTGACAAGCCCGCCATGCAAGTAGCCGTTCTGCTGGCAAAGATCCGCGCGGAACGGCAACTCCACCTCGCAGCGGCCGGGCGACAGCGAAACGAGCTTCGCGCCGATCGTCTGCATGAAGGTCTGACGGGTGAAGCTCGCCCGTACTTTCGCATTCCAGTCCGGATCGCGCGGCTCGAACGGCTTCTTCGTGATGGTTTCCTGTCGCATCCGGCTAAACTAGACGGAGCCAAGCAATCGTCAATCGCAGCGGTAACCGCCCCGCCGGCGTGCCGGTTTAGGCGCTAGAGGAAGCGAGCCTAATCGGGCTTTCGCGCTTCGTGGGATTAAGCATCTCGCGGATTTTCTCGGCCGAGACGGCTTTCGAGAACAGGAAGCCCTGCAACTGATGGCAGCCCGCCGCGCGCACGAAACGATGCTGCTCCTTCGTCTCGACGCCTTCGGCGGTGATCGTGAGCCCGAGCGCACGTCCGAGCCGCGCCACGCATTCGATGATCGCGGCGGATTCCTCGGTGACGCCCAGGTTCTGCACGAAGGATTTGTCGATCTTGATCTTGTCGACCGGGAAGCTTCGCAGATAGCCGAGCGAAGAATAGCCGGTGCCGAAATCGTCCAGCACGATGCGAATGCCCATTTGCCGCATCTCGGCGAGCTGGCCGAGCACTTCCGGCGTCGCGTTGAGCAGCATACCTTCGGTAATTTCGAGCTCCAGCCGCCGCGGATTGAACCCAGTCTCTTCCAGCACCCGCACGAGCCGCGCGACCATGTCGGAGTGATGGAAGTTCGACGGCGAGAGATTCACCGCGAGCGAAAGATCGGGCCACTTCGCCGCTTCCTCGCAAGCGCGCTTCAGCACCCACTCGTCGAGCCGTACGATCAGGCCCGAATGCTCCGCGGTCGGCACGAATTCCATTGGCGAGACAATTCCGCGCTCGGGATGATTCCAGCGCACTAGTGCTTCGACGCCGACGAGCCGCTCGCCATCCACCGAAAGCTGCGGCTGAAACCGCACCACGAGCTCTTCGTTCGCAAGCGCCGCTGCGAGCTCGCGCTCGATCTTGCCGCGCTTGTGCAAGGCGTCTTCGTACCCCGGATCGAACATGCGCAAGGTGCCGCGGCCTTCGGTGCGCGAGCGATAGAGCGCGATATCTGCGCGCCGCAGCAGCGTTTCGGGATCGGTCGCGTGCTCGGGCGCGATCGCAACGCCAATCGACGCCGAGACCGTGAGCACGTGGTCGCCCGCGGGCGTCTGCTGCCGCAAGTTTTCGAGAATGTGGCGGGAAATGACCCCGATCTCGTCCTGGTTGTCGAACGGCAGAAGCACCGCGAATTCGTCGCCACCAAGCCGCACCGCCGCGAGATTGTCCTTGATCGACGCGAGCCGCCATGCCGCGACCGTGAGCAGTTCGTCACCGACGTGGTGGCCGAGCGTATCGTTGATGTCCTTGAAGCCGTCGATATCGATAAAGAGAAGCGCGAGCTTCTCTTCCGGCTTCAGCATCTCCATCCGTTGGTTGAGCACTTCGATCAGCTGTGCACGGTTGCCGAGCCCGGTGAGTGCGTCACGGAACGCAAGCTCGGTCGCCCGCCGCTCGCTGTTCTTGAGTTCTTCGGTCGCCCGCCGCGCCTGCCGCAGCACCAGCGCACCGATAAAGCCGAGGAGAAGCACCATGCCGACGAGCGCCGGCAAGATCTGGCGCAACATCGCCCCGCCCGGTTTCTTCGGCGTCCAGGCGAGCCACGCAGGCCGCGCATCAGCGGTATAGAACGGAAGCGGAATCGAAATCTGCCCGGCCGACGCCTCCGCGTCCTGCAAACTCAATCCGCCGAGCGAGTAGTTTTTCGAAAACTCCCCGATAAAGCGATCGTCGAGAAACGTCACGCTCACAGCGACAGCGGGTGCATCCTTATTGCCGAGCGTGCGGCCGCTCGACGGAACGACGGTGACGGCGCCGATCATGGCCGGACGCTGATCGATGCGCCGGAACACCACCCTCGAAACCGGCTCCGAGACCGGCCGGGAGTCGTCTCCCTCAATAATCACATTCAGCTTGCGCAACTGATACACGTCGCGCACTTCGGCGACGATCGGGCTGATCTTTTCGCTGACGACCTCGTAGATGTTTTTGTCGACGAGCTTGCCGTTGATAGAAGCGTAAACCGGCTTTCCATCGCCGCTCAAAATGAAGGATTGGTCGTAACCGCTGGTTTCGTGCAGGCGGCGGCCATAGTGATGATGAATCCAGGACATCTCGTCCACGAGCGGATTCTGCTGAGAGGTCTCGTCCCAACGCGAGAACGCGCGCAGGTTTTGCTGCATGCGCGCAACGACAACATTAAGCCCGTTGCGGACAGTTTCGGTTTCGCGCGCTGCGCTTTCGCTATCAACGCGGTGCGCAACGAGAATGGCGATGCTGACGACCGCGATGGCAGCGGCGGCCATGAGTGCCCCCACGGCCATGAGCCAGCGATCCCCCCATTGATGTCGAGTCCAGAATTCCCGCATATCTCGGCCACCCGCTGAATCGGCCGGATTGCACCAGAAAGGCGTCGGTAAGCCCTTAACATTGCTGGCCGTTTCGGCCCGATCAAAAGCAGGGTGAATCAAATATAAATTTAATAATATCAATAGCTTAGAATGGATCGGCCCAGACTTTGGGCGTACAACGCACAGATACTTTTCGCAGCCGTCAACGAATGCCGCGCGAAATGCCGCACAGCAATGCGTGGCATTGATTGGCCGCCAAGTTGGTTTTAGGCAAAACCGCCCCACGAATAACGCCGACTCGGCTCACTCTGAACACTATGAACATCCAGCGCCGCATCTTTTTGGCTGCAATCGGCTTCGCGCTCATGACCGGCGCCGCGCAGGCAGAGCCGTGTGCAGGAAATCCCAATGCGCTCGGCACCGCGCGCGTACTGAAAGTCGTGCCCGGCCACTATGGCACCAAACATTTCCCGCAAACACTGCCACTCGGCCCGCGCGAAGTCGTGCTGACCTTTGACGACGGCCCCAGCCCGTCGACGACCTCGATGGTGCTGAAAGCGCTCGCGAAGGACTGCGTGAAGGCGACCTTCTTCCTGATCGGCCGCCACGCCGAAGCGCATCCGGACTTCGTGAAGAAGATCGCCGCCGCAGGCCACACCGTCGCGCATCACAGCATGACGCATCCGATGACGTTGGCGAGCATCTCTTATCCGTCGGCCGTCGATAATATCGAGCGCGGGATCAAGGCGGTCGAAAAGGCCGCGGCGCCCTATCACGCGGCGCCCTTCTTCCGCTTTCCCGGCTTTGGCTCGTCGCCAGCGTTGCTCGCCTATATGGATCGCAAAGGTTACGCCGTATTCGGCGCGGATCTCTGGGCGAGCGACTGGAATGTGATGACGCCGCAATACGAATTGTCGCTGGTGATGGCGCGGCTCGAACACGCCGGCCGCGGCATCGTGCTTTTCCACGACACCGAGTTGCAGACCGCGCGCATGTTGCCGGCTTTTCTGGCGGCGTTGAAGGCGGGCGGTTGGAAAGTTGTGCATGTCGTTCCTGCGCGCCAGGGTTAAGGGCACGCCGTCGCCGTCAACCATGTGGGTACATCGCGCTGGATCGCCTTTTTCTTCCCCTGCCATTCAGGTTAAGTTCATGCGGGGTAAGGGATTCCGGTACATGCACTTGAAATCGATTCTGCTCGGCGGCGCATTGGCTGCGGGTCTCCTTGCGGGTCCGGCGATGGCCGAGGATTGCCCCGGCAATCCTGATGCGATGGGCGTATCGCGTACCATCGTGATCGACCCGAAGGAAATGCCGACCCTTGGCGGTCATCAGTACAACAGCCGCCTGCCGCTCGAGCCGAAGGAATTCATCCTGACCTTCGACGACGGGCCGGTGCGCAAGACCACTCCGGAAGTGCTCGACTTCCTGAAAAAGGAATGCGCCAAGGCGACCTTCTTCCTGATCGGCGTGAACGCCCTCGAAAATCCCGAACTCGTCCGGCGGATCGCCGAGGAAGGCCACACCATCGGCACGCACACGCAGACGCATGCCTATCTCAGCCGCCTGCCCATCGAAAAAGCGCAGAAGCAGATTGACGATGGATTCCGCTCCGCGCAAGCCGCGCTCGACCCGATCGGCAAGAAGGTCTCGCCTTTCTTCCGCTATCCCGGCCTCATGGATACGCCGCAGACCGAAGC
>Ga0070681_10002847_pt1 | contig 15988 bp, 18 predicted proteins | sample KBSC83BmetaG_FD_65650 | JGI IMG/M metagenome (GOLD analysis project Ga0070681, IMG submission 65650) | Corn rhizosphere microbial communities from Kellogg Biological Station, Michigan, USA - KBS C8-3B metaG | ecosystem: Host-associated > Plants > Roots > Rhizosphere | place: USA: Michigan...
CGTGTCCACCTGCAGCACGCCGTGCGACATGGTCCGGATGATCTGGAGCAGCCCATACCCGTGCCGTGGACCCCAGCGAAGGCTCTGGAGGATGATCAGATCGAGCGTTCCCTGGAGGAGCTCGATGCGCGTGAGGGGAGCGTGTCGCTTGGTCAGGCGGGCAGGTCGGTTGGGTGTAGACAGCCTACAGCCATGGGTGTAAGGTGTCTACAGCCTGGCTGGACGTCAATAGCGACCGGGAACGGAGAAACGCGAGCGTCAGCGAGCGCCTCCCCCGAGTGTTCGGCCTCAGTTGACGCGGTCTCTCCAGGCGAGTACTTTACTGGATTGTACTAACCAGCCTTCCAATGACTTACGCCATTATTCGCACCGGCGGGATGCAGTTCCGCGCCGAGCCGGGCAAGACAATTCGCATTCCCTCCCTCGAAGCCGAGGTGGGCGCCGCCGTCACTTTCGACGAAGTGCTCCTGGGCTCCGACGGCACGACCGTCCATGCCGGCGCCCCACTCGTGAGCGGTGCCAGCGTGACCGGTGAAGTGGTGAAGCACGGGAAGGGCGACAAGATCGTCGTCTTCAAGTTCAAGCGCCGGAAGAATTACTCGCGGAAGCAGGGACACCGCCAGAAGTTCACCGACGTCAAGATCAACGACATTTCACTCGGCTGACGGTTCGCCATGGCTCACAAAAAAGGCGTAGGCTCGAGCCGCAACGGTCGCGACAGCGGCCCGAAATATCGCGGCGTGAAAAAGTTCGGCGGCGAGCACGTGCGCGCCGGCAACATCATCATCCGCCAGTGCGGCACCAAGATCCATCCTGGCCGCAACGTGGGTCTTGGCACCGACTTCACGATCTACTCGCTCATCGATGGCGTCGTGAAGTTCGAGCACAAGAACAAGCTGCGGTTCAAGGTCTCGGTATATCCGGAGCCCGGGGACGCGGCCGCGGGCGCGGCCTGAAGGAAGCGGCTGACGCCTTCGGGAATCAGCGCCTAACGGCGCTTGGGGAATAGGACGGCGGGTCGGAACCGAGCAGCAAGAAAGAACCTCAATGGCAACGCGCCATTGAGGTTCTTATGCGTTCGACGGCTTCAAGCTTGACGATCTCACCTTCGCCCGCTTCCCCGCAGGCGCCGTTAGGCGCCGGTTCCTCAGGCGTCAGCTGCTTCCCCCAGACGACGCCAGTCGGCGCTTCCCCAGGTCAGGGCTTCTGCTCGTAATTCGGCGGCTGCGTCTCGTACCGCTTCGTGAGCAGATCCTGCCGCGACACATCGTTCTGCTTCTTCCCGTGCACATAGACGGCAACCGCGCGCGTTGCAAACTCGAACGGGTCGCCATCCCACACCACGACGTTCGCTTCGTGTCCCGCTTGCAGCGTGCCGATGCGGTCCGCGACGCCGAAGATCTCGGCCGGCGCTTGTGTGATCGCCTTGAGCGCGTCGTTCCACGACAGGCCGTAACCCACAGCGTTCCCCGCCTCGTAGCGGATGTTGCGCACGTTGAACAGCTCTTCGTCGCCGCCGCCGTTGCCGATGAGCGCCACCTCGACGCCCGCCTTCCGGAGCAGCGCCACGTTGTCCTGGCGCGAGCCTAACGTACTGAACGAGGTCGGGATGTTCGACATCGCGCCCGCGAGCACCGGGATCTTGGCGGCCGCCAAGTGGTCGGCCACTTGCCAGGCTTCCTCGCCGCCGCCAATGATGACCTTGATACCGAATTCTTTCGCAAGATCGATGGCCGATTGAATGTCGCTCGCCTCGTCGGCGTTGATGAGGAGCGGGATCTTGCCCGTCAACACCGGCACGAGCGCGGCCAGCGACGCCGGGGTGGTCGACATCTGCCGCGACTGTCCGCGGTCGAACTCGGCGACGTGCTTTTGATAGTAGCGCGTGTCCTGCAACAGCTCGCGAAGCTTGGCGATCTGTTGTCCCTTCGCCGGCGCGCCATCGCCCCCCTCATCTCCGATGCTCGCGATCATCGCGGCCGGCGCACGAAGAATCATCTCGGCGCGCGTGTCACCGAACAGGTCGATCATCGCCGCCTGTCCGGCAATCAGTCCGCCGCCCGGCGTCGACATCACGCTGGTAATGCCGTCCTCGCGCGCCGGTGGAATGAGCACCGAGCGCGGATTGAGCCCGTCCCACGACGTGAAGTCGGGCGTGATCCCTTGCTCGCTGCGCGCGCGCGATTCGTTCGCGCCGGCACCGAAGCCGACTTCGACCAGGCCTAACTGCGTTTCGGCGTCAACCAGCCCCGGCGTCACCCACTTGCCCGACGCGTCCACCTTCTCGGCGTCCGACGGAACGGTCACGTTCGCGCCGACCGCTACGATCTTGCCGTCTTTGATGAGCACCGTGCCGTTCTCGATCGGCGGGCCACTCACCGGATACACCTTGCCGCCGGTGATGGCGATCGTCTGCGCTGCCACAGTGCTAACGGGGGCGATGGCAGTTGCCGTGCACACCGCCGCTGCGAACCAGAGCGTGCGTGACGTCATCGCTGGGTCCCTCCCGTCGTGTCGAGCGGCACGAAGCCCAACTCGAAGTCGCTGCGCCACCGCGCCTGCGGGTCGCTCCGGTCGTAGAGCAGCGCGCCGTCGACCCACACTTTCTCCGTGTGCGTGTACACGCTGAACGGATCGCCGGACCACAGCACCACATCCGCGTCTTTGCCCGTCTCGATCGATCCGATCTTGCTGTCGAGCTCGAGCGCCCATGCGGGATTGATGGTCATCCATTTCACCGCGTCTTCTTCCGTGATGTTGAGACCGATCGCGCGACCGGCCGCCATTGCCTTCGCGACTTCCTGATTGAGTCGCTGCGAGCCCGACGGGTCGTCGGAGTGAATCATCACCTTGACGCCCGCCTTCCAGAGGAGCGCCATGTTGGCGCGCACCGCGTCGAGCGCTTCCATCTTGAAGTCGCCCCAGTCGGCCCACACCGCGGCACCGATGCCTTCCTTGGCGAGCACGTCGGCGATCTTGTACGCTTCGACGCCGTGGTGGAATGCCCGGACCTTGTATCCGAATTCGTGCGACATGTCGATGACTTGCGCCATCTCGTCGGCACGATAGCAGTGCATCTGGACGAGGATGTTGCCGCGCAGCACCTCGGCTAACGTCTCGAGACCGAGGTCGCGCGGAGGCGGCTCACCTTTGCGATTCTGGAGCCACGCGTCCCACTTGCGGCGGTACGCTTCGGCCTTGATCCACTCGGCGCGATAGCCAGCCATGTTGCCCATGCGCGTCTGTGGTCCGCCGCGATTGCCGTACACGCGCTTGGGATTTTCGCCGCACGCCATCTTGAGACCGTACTTGGCGCCGGGGAATTTCATCCCTTGCACGGTGCGCGACGGCACGACCTTGAGGATCGCGCTGCGTCCGCCGAACAAGTTGCCGGAGCCCGGCAGCACCTGAAGCGTGGTGACGCCACCCGCCAGGTTGCGCGGGAACTGCGGATCCTGCGGCCAAATCGAGTGCTCCGCCCAAACGTACGGCGTCGCGGGATTCACGAGCTCGTTGCCGTCGCTGTTGGACTCGACCGCCGGTGCGGGGTACACACCGAGGTGCGAGTGCACGTCGACGATACCGGGCGTGACGAACTTGCCCTGGCCGTCGATCACCACCGGCGACTCACCGCCTTCGGCCTGCTTGATCGCCGGATCGTCCGCGCTCTTGCCCACGGCGGCGATCTTGTTGTCCTTCATGAGCAACGCACCGTTCACGATTCGCGGTCCGACTGCCGTGAAGATGGTGACGTTCTCGATGAGCGTCGGTTTCGACGCAAAGGGCTTGTAGGTGCTCGGATACGGATCAGCGTTAGGCACCGAGAGGGCGCCGGGGCCGGGCTTCGTCGCCGGCGTCGTGTCGCTGCGAGCGGCAGCGTTCGTATCGGCGCGGGCCGGGACGGGCGCTTGCGTGGCGGGCGCTTGCTTCGCGCATCCAGCCACGGTGATCGCAAGCGCGAGAGCGAGCATGCGCATTGCTTCGCGTGACCTCCGTCTTGATAGGGGTAGTGCGGTGTCGGGGGCGGAAGCTATGGGGCGACACACACCGTCGCCAGGGTCAACGCGAGGGCAGCAGGCGCTGCGCGTTCGTCTCCAACGCCGCTCGCTTCACCCGCTCGCTCAGAGGCAGCGCCAGAAACTGATCGACGTTCTTCCGCATGCTCTCCACGCCCGGACTCGGCCAGTCCGTTCCCCAGAGGAGTTGTGACTCCAGCTCCTCGAGTCTCGGGAAATACTCGAGCAAGGAACGCGGCGGAATGCCCGACAGGTCGAGCCACACGTGCTTGTGCCTGCGGAGTACGAAGAACGCTTCCTTCATGTAGAGCGGGCGACCGCCGTGTGCCATCACGAGCCGCAGATCGGGAAAGTCAATGGCCACATCGTCGAGCTCCATCGGATTCCCATACTTGCTGCGCGCGCCCGGGAAAATGCTCGTGCCGGTGTGCACCAGCACGGGCAGTCCGCGGTCCTCACACATCTTGTAGATGGTGGCCAGTGACTCGAGCCCGCGCGTGTAGTCGTTGGCGGCGAAGGCCTGGTGCGGCGGATGCAGCTTCAGCACGCGCGTGCCTAACTCGAGCAGGTGCGCCACGCCGGAGGCTGCATCGCGCGTGGTGACCGGGTCTACGCCGCCGTATGGCAGCAACCGTGATGGGTCCGCCTCCGCGTATCGCGCCGCGAAATCATTGGTGTCGTCGGTGAATCCCATGACGTTGGGACTCGGATAGTTCACCATCCCCACGCGCTGGATGCCCTGCTCATCCATGATCGAAAGCAGCATCCGCGGATCTTCCATGAGCGCGAGCAGAAAATCGAAATGCTTCTCCTTCCCGCGCCGCATCGTCTCCATCACCGCGGGCTTGAGCTGCCGCCACGGCTGGATGTGGATGTGGAAATCGGTGACCGCGTATTGTTCGTTGGGCGCCACGCCTTGGGCGCCGCTCATTTCCCGGTGAACTGCGCCGAGCGCTTCTCCAGGAACGCGCGCACACCCTCGGCGCGATCGTCGCTCGCAAAGCACAGCTGAAAGAGCGCCGTCTCGAGCTTGAGGCCATCGTCCAACGGAAGGCTGAGCGCGGCGCGCGTTGCTTCCTTGGCGGCAGCCACGGCCACCGGACTCTTCGACGCGATGGTTTCCGCGAGCGCCAGCGCGCGGTCGAGCAGGGCAGCGGGCTCGACGACCTCGTCCACCAGGCCTAACCGGAGTGCCTCCTCGGCGCCGACCATGTCGCCGGTGAGAATCATTTTGAGTGCGGCGCCCAACCCGACGATGCGCGGCAGCCGCTGGGTGCCGCCGCCGCCGGGAATGATGCCGAGATTCACCTCGGGCTGGCCGAAGCGCGCCGCCGAGCTCGCGATACGAATGTCGCACGCGAGCGCGAGCTCCATCCCGCCGCCGAGGCAGTAGCCGTTGACGGCCGCGATCACGGGCTTGGGACACCGTTCCACTGCGTCGAAGATCGTGGCGGCCTTCATCACGCGCCATTGCTCCACAGTCGAGCGACCCTCGAACTCGCCGATGTCGGCGCCGGCGACGAACGCCTTGTCGCCTGCACCCGTTACGACGACCGCGCGCACGGCATCGTTCTCCCGCGCCGCCGCCATCGCATCGAGAAACGCCGAGCGCACCTGGCGGTCGAGTGCGTTGCGCTTCTCGGGCCGGTTGATGGTGATCAATGCCGTCCGCCCGCGCACTTCCTGCGTCACCACGCTGCCGTCCGTCATCGCTCGTTCTCCCAGCGGTAGAAACCCTGTCCGGTCTTCTTGCCCAACTCGCCGCGCGCCACCTTGTCGCGGAGCAGCTGCGGCGCCCGGTACGTGTCGTCGCCTAACGTCGTGTGCAAGTGTTCGGCGATGGCGAGCCTGACGTCGAGCCCAACGACGTCGGTCAGGCGCAACGGGCCCATCGGATGGTTGTAGCCCAGCTCCATCGCCCGGTCGATGTCGGCTGCGCTCGCCGCGCCCTGCTCGAGCATCCGGATCGCCTCGAGACCCAACACCACGCCTAACCGGCTGGTGGCGAAACCCGGCGTGTCGCGCACGACGATCGCCTCCTTCCCGACGAGCGCGGCGAACGCGCGCGCCTGCTCGACCACATGGTCGCTGGTCGCCGCGCCCCGCACGATCTCGAGCAGCTTCATCACCGGGACCGGATTGAAGAAGTGCATGCCCAACGCGCGCTCCGGATGTTGGAGCGGCCGCGCGATTTCGCCGATCGAGAGCGACGACGTGTTGCTGGCCAACAGCGCGTCGGGCGACACCACACGCTCGAGCGTCGCGAACAAGCGCTGCTTGAGGTCCAACCGCTCGGGGATCGCCTCGATCACGATCGTCGCCTCGGCCGCACACTCCTCTGCACTCGGCGCCGTCGTGAGCCGCTGCAACGCCCCGTCGCGTTGGGCGGCCGTGCACTTGCCCTTCTCGATGGCCTTGTCGAACGCGCGCTCGATGTGCTGCACGGCCCGCGTCAGTTGTTCCGGGCTCGCGTCGCTCAGACACACGGGGCAGCCGGCGAGCGCGGCCACGTACGCGATGCCGTGGCCCATCGTGCCCGCGCCGATCACGGCCACGACCGGCGTCGTCACGACGGAAGCGCCATCGACTGCAGGGCTTGCTGCATGAGCGGGAGGTGATCCGTACACAGGGCATCAACGCCTAACGCGGCCAGCTCGGTCGCGTGCTCGGTGCGGTTCACCGTCCACGCGATCACGCGTCCGCCGGCGCCGTGCACCGCCGCGACCAGCGCCGCATCGATGAGGTCCCACCGCGGCCACGCGTCGAGTGCGCCGGCGGCGCGCATGGCCGCCGGCACATCGTCCACCGCGCGGTCGAACAGAATTCCACCGCGAATCTCGGGCGCGATCGCGCGCGCGCGGCGCACGGCATCGTGGTCGAAGCTGTGCACCGCACAGCGTGCCGGGTTGGGCGACTTGCGGATCACCTCGATCGTGGCCGCTTCGACGTCTGTGCCCTTGAGCTCGACGAACGCGTCCGCACGCCCGCGGATGGCGGCGAGCACTTCGGCGAGCGTCGGGATGAGCGCCATGCCGCGCACCGAGAACCCTTGCAGCTCGTCGAACGTGAGCGCGTCGATCCGCTTGCCGGTTAGGCGGCCGGACGGCGCCGTCGCGCGCGGGACCTCGTCGTGGTGCACCACCACCATGCCATCCGTGGTGGTGTGCACGTCCAATTCGATGCCGTCGGCGCCCAACTCCAGCGCGCGCATGAACGACGGCAGCGTGTTTTCCGGCCGCTCGCGCGGGGCGCCGCGGTGTCCGATGAGCAGCGGACCGGCCCGGCGCGCCGGTCCCGCGCCGGACCCCTGACCAACTGCGTTAGTCGTCACTCTTTTTCGGCTGGATCCAGTCGTTCTCCTTGAAGATCGACCGCAGCAGCTCGCGGTCGGCCGCCGTCGGCATCACCGACTCGACATACGCCTTGTATCCCTCTCGGGAAATCGGCTCGCCATCCAGGTTGAACGTCTGGCCTTTATACTGTCCGATGCGCCGGTTGAACTTGATGCTCGGCACCTTGAGCTTGGCCTGGTGCTCCGGCACGTACAGGTTCAGCCGGTCGATCAAGCCTTGCACCTCCTGCCGGTAGAGCTCGCGCGCGTACTCGTTGAGCCGCGCCGGGTCGGGATGCTGCGGATTCGTCCGCTCGTCGAACCGGCCCTTGAGTCCCCACGTGTACGCCCACTGCGCCGACGACGAGGCATCGGTGCCGAACAGATCGAACGCGGTCGACACCCACTTGTTGAAGTAGCGCTGCATCACGTCCGTCGGGATGCGCCCGGCCTTGATGATGCGAAGCAGACCGTTGTTGCCGGTGCCTAAATGGAACGACTCCTCGCGGAGCATCGGCTTCATCGAGCGCGAGAGCGGCGCGAACGCCGACGTCGACATCATCTGCAACTGGTACTTGCCGTCGCGATCGATGAACTCGGTGTAGGCAAAGAAGTCGAGCCAGTTTTCGACGTTCTCGTTGAAGGAGCCGAGTAAGCGTTCGTGCTCATCGGCGCGACGCTGGAGCAGTTTCTCTGCTTCGCGCTTGCCCTCGTCGCCGAAGTGCGTCACGAGCAGATACGACATCTGCCATCCATGCCGCATCTCTTCGGCCATCACGCGATAGATGGCGAACAGATCGTAGTCGCTCGGCGCATGCTGGAGCAGGGCGCGCTGTTGCTCCACCGACGCGAACTCCGTGTCGCCCTGAAAGATGATGAGCGTTTGCAGCGCGTCGCGGATCCGCTGATCCGGAATGTGCATCACGGTCGGCCACTTGTGATTGCCCCGGTAGTGGCCGAACTCGATCTCCGGGACATCCAGCTCGGCGAGCTTGACGTCGAACTTGTAGTCCTTGAGCTCCTTGGCCTCGAGACCGATGTCCTCCTGCCAGACCTTGAACAGGTCCACCCAGTCGTCGAAGTTCGTGATTTTCGTCAACGCCATGGCGTCATACTCCTCTGGTGAACAGCTGAGGGCCCATGCCTAACGCAAGGCCCATCGATCAACGGGGCGCCGGCTCGCCGAACGCCGGCCGCCGCTTTTGCAGAAACGCCGTAATGCCTTCTGCCGCGTCGCCGCTCCGGAAGCACTGGAGCTGCGCGTCGAGCTCGTAGTCGAGCATGTCGGGCAGCGAACGATCGAGCGACGCGTATACCGCGCGCTTGGCCATCGAGACAGCCAGCGCCGGCTTGGCTGCGAGCACGGATGCCAGCGCCCGCGTCTCCGCGCCTAACGAATCGTGGGGCACCACGCGGTTGAACAAGCCGAGCCGCAGGCACTCCGCGGCATCGGTCATCTCCGCCAGCCAGAACAGTTCGAGCGTCTTCGCAGGACCGACGAGCCGCGGCAGGAAGTACGTCGCACCCCAATCGGGATGCAGTCCGATCCGGTTGAACGTCTGGCCGAGCGACGCGCGATCACTGGCGATCCGCACGTCGCAGGCAAGAGCCAGATTGGCACCGCCGCCCGCCGCCGCACCGTTGATGCTGCCGATCACCGGCTTGGACGACGCGCGCATCGTGGTCACCACGCGCCGGCCCGCCTCGACTAACGCGGCCATCGCTTCTTCGTCGCGCTTGGCGATGAGCTCGGACATGTAGCCGATGTCGGCGCCGGCGCAGAACGCGCGGCCCGCACCCGTGAGCACGATCACGCGTACCGTGTCGTCCTGCTCCAGCTCATCCAGCGCGTCGGCGACCTCGCGGCGCATCGTGCCCGCGAACGCGTTCAGCTTGTCGGGGCGGTTGAGCATCAGCGTCCCGATCCCGTCCTCGCGCTCGACGCGAATGTATTCGTAGCTCATCGCACACGCTCCACGATCATCGCAATGCCTTGGCCGACGCCAATGCACATCGTCGCCAATCCCCGCGCCGCCTGGCGCCGCCGCATCTCGTGCACCAGCGTCGTCAGCACCCGCGCGCCCGATGCGCCTAACGGATGGCCCAACGCGATGGCGCCGCCGTTGACGTTGACGCGCGCCGGGTCGCAGCCCAGCTCGCGCATGCACGCCACCGACTGCGACGCGAAGGCTTCGTTGAGCTCGACGAGGTCGATGTCCGTCATGCGGAGCCCCGCGCGCGCGAGCGCCTTGCGCGTCGCCGGCACCGGGCCCAGTCCCATCACATCGGGAGACACCCCTGCCACCGCCGACGCCACGATGCGCGCCATCGGCTCTCGCCCGAACCGCCGCGCCGCCGGTTCCGACATGACGAGCAGCGCGCTCGCGCCATCGTTGATGCCGCTCGACGAACCCGCCGTCACGGTGCCGTTCTCTTGCACGAACGCCGGCTTCATGGCGGCGAGACCCTGCATCGTCACGTCGGGTCGCGGATGCTCGTCGCGCGACACGACCGTCGCGTCACCGCGCCGTCCCGCCACCGTCACCGGCACGAGCTCGGCGTCGAAGCGTCCGTCGGCCATCGCGCACGCCGCACGCCGCTGGCTCTCCAGGGCGAACGCGTCCTGCTCCTCGCGCGACACGCCGCAGCGCTGGGCCACTTCCTCCGCCGTCTCGCCTAACGAGATCGTCCACTCGCGCGGCATCTTGGGGTTCGTGAACCGCCAGCCGACCGTCGTGTCCGCCGACACCGGCGCGGTGCGGGGAAATCCCTCTTCGGGTTTGAGCATCACCCACGGCGAGCGCGACATGCTCTCGACGCCGCCGGCGATGAACACGTCGCCTTCACCGGCCCGAATCGCCTGCGCCGCGCTGGCCACCGCCTGCAGCCCCGAACCGCACAACCGATTGACGGTCTGTCCTGGAATCTCGACGGGCAATCCGGCGAGCAGCGACGCCATGCGCGCCACGTTCCGGTTGTCCTCGCCCGCCTGATTGGCGCATCCGAGGATGACGTCGTCGATGCTCGATGCATCGACGCCGGTCCGGTCCACGAGCGCGCGGATGACGCCCGCCGCGAGATCGTCCGGCCTAACGCGCGAGAGCGCGCCGCCGTGCCGGCCGATCGGTGTCCGAAGCGCTGCGACGATGACCGGAACGCTCACGACAGGTCCACCCAGACCGACTTCACCTGCGTATATCCCTCCAACGCGTACGACCCCAGCTCACGACCGAAGCCCGACTGCTTGTAGCCGCCGAACGGCGAGCCCGCGTCGTACATGTTGTACGTATTCACCCACACCGTGCCCGCGCGCACCGCGCGCGCGGTGCGCAGCGCCTTCTTGATGTCGCGCGTCCAGATGCCCGCGGCCAAGCCGTAGATCGTATCGTTGGCCAACGGAATCGCGCCGTCCATGCCGCCGTGGAACGACATCATCGCGAGTACGGGGCCGAAGATCTCCTCGCGCGCGATGGTCATGCCGGGCTCGACGTCGCCGAAGATCGTAGGCGCCACGAAGTAGCCCTTGCCGTTCACCGGCACGCGCTCGCCGCCCGTGAGCAACGTCGCACCTTCCTTGCGGCCGCTCTCGATGTAGCCCAGCACGCGCTCCATCTGCACCTTCGACACGATCGCGCCTAACCGGGTCTTGGGATGCAGCGGATCACCGGGCACCATCTTCTTGGCGCGCTCGAGCATCTTGTCGCGCAGCGCGTCGCGGACGTCCTCTTCCACGAGCAGGCGCGAGCCAGCGGCGCACACTTCGCCCTTCCCGTAGAAAATGCCGGTCAGCGCGCCGCGCGCGGCCGCGTCGAGGTCGGCGTCGGCGAAGACGATGTTGGGCGACTTGCCGCCCAACTCCATCGACACCTTTTTCACCGTGCTCGCGGCCGCGCGCATGATCTCCTTGCCCACCTCCGTCGAGCCCGTGAAGGCGATCTTGTCCACGTCCGCGTGCTGCACGAGCGCCATGCCCGCCACGCGCCCGGGACCGGGCACGCAGTTGAACGCGCCGGCCGGGAAGCCCGCCTCGAGCGCCAGCTCCGCCATGCGGAGGGCAGTGAAGGGCGTCTCCTCCGACGGCTTGAGGACGATCGTGTTCCCGCAGGCGAGCGCGGGGCCGATCTTCCAGGCCGCGAGGGACATCGGGAAGTTCCACGGCACGATCGCGCCGATCACGCCTAACGGCTCGCGGAGCGTGTAGTTGAGGAACGGACCATCCACGGGAATCGTCTCCCCGTACACCTTGTCCGCCCACCCGCCGTAATACATGAACGTCTCCGCCGTCAGGCGAAGGTCGATGGCCGATTCGAAGATCGGCTTCCCGTTGTTGAGCGTCTCCAGCCGCGCCAGCTCGTCCTTGTGCTGCAGGCAGAGCTCGCCTAACCGATGGAGCATCTGGCCCCGCGTGCGGGCGCTCAGGCTGCGCCACGCGTCGCTCTCGAACGTCCGCCGCGCCGACTCCACCGCGCGGTTCACGTCGGCCGCACCGGCCTCCGCCACCCGCGCGATCGTTTCTTCGGTCGCCGGATTCACCACCCCGAACGATTTCCCCGACGCCGCCTCCGCCGGCTCACCATCGATGATGAGCCGGGTCGGGAACCGCTCCGTCTCCACCGCCGTCATCGCCGGCGCCTACTTGCCCTTGAACGTCGGCTGCCGCTTCTCGACGTACGAGCTGATGCCTTCCTTCGCGTCGAGACTCTTGAACAACAGGCTCTGCAGCTCGCGCTCCATCGCCAGGCCGTACTCGAGCGGCACTTCGGCGCCCGACTGCACCGACCGCTTGATGTGCCCAACGGCCATCGCCGCCTTGTTGGGCAGGCAGAACTGCCGCGCGTACAGCAGCACGCTGTCCCACCAGTCGTCCCTGGCATACACCTCGTTCACGATGCCTAACGTTTGCGCTTCCTCGAACGAGAACGTGCGGCCCGTCGCCATGAGCTCGATGGCCTTCGCCTTACCGACTAACCGCGCCAGCCGCTGCGTCCCGCCCGTGCCGGGCAGCACGCCCAGGTTCACTTCGGGCAATCCGACCTTGCCGGCGTCCTGCTTCGCCAGGCGAATGTCGCACGCCATCGCGATCTCGAGTCCGCCGCCCACGCAATGTCCGTTGATCGCCGCGATCACCAGTTTGGGCGTCTGCTCGAGCCGGCTCAGCGTCTCGTTCGCGTGCAGACAGAAGTAATACTTGAACGTCGGATCCATCTCGTTGAGCATGTTGATGTTCGCGCCCGCCGAGAAGAACTTGTTGCCCGCGCCGCGCAGGATGATCACCTGCACGGTGTTGTCGAAGCGCGCCTTGAGGATGCAGTCGTCCAACTGCCGCATCATCTCGTGCGTGTACGTGTTCGCCGGCGGATCGTTCAGCTCGATGATGGCGATGTTGCCATCCATGCTGTACGTGACCAGCGTCGCCGTGTCGCGGTCAGTTACTGTGGCGGTAGCCATCGATCAACCTCGGGTGTAAAAAGTCCATGGTGTCGTCGCGCGCCCAAGTGGAACGCGACGCAAGGGTCAGCCCGCCGACGAATGGGGCAGCGCGGCATCGGACACCGGCAGTCCCACGTATCCACCCAAGAACAGGTGGCAGACGTTCTGACTCAGCATCTCCACGCCGACATCGCCCAACGGATCGTACCAGTTGTAAATCCAGTTCATCATGCCGAAGAGCGAATACGCCGCCACACGCCGGTTGAGGTGCGCCGGCCCGTGCGCCCGCTCGACGTCGGCGAGCACATCCATCAGCGCGCGCGTGTACTCGCGCTTCATGTCGTTCACTTTCTGCAAGTATTCGCCCGACAACGCGCCGGCCTCGTGCGACAACACCTTCATCTCCGCCATGTGGGCGGCGAAGTAGTCCAGATGGTTGTCGATGAACCGCCCGATGCGCTCGATGGGATCGGTCACGCCGTTGAGCGCCGCGCGCATACCCGCGATGACCGCTTCGAAGTTGCGGGTCTGGATGAGGTAGAGCAGTTCTTCCTTGCTCTGGACGTAGTAGTAGACGCCCGCCAGCGACACGCCGGATGCACGCGCCAAATCCCGCATGCTTGTCTCATGGTACCCGCGCTCGGCGAACACCTTGGCCGCCGCGGAGAGGAGCGTGTCGAGCTTTTGATCCCGGGTTGGTCCCGCCATTCCACCCCCCAGCGAGCTTTCGAACGATCGTTCAACTCCAACCTACCCCCGGGCAGGGGGAGCGTCAAGCGAGCCTTAACACCCCGGTGTGATCTACGTCTCACTTGGCGACGGGATGACTGAGCCCAAGCCGACGGCCGATGAGCCGGATGACGACGCGCTCATCGCTCGGTGGCGGAGCGGGGACGAGCGGGCCGCGACGCTCCTCGTGGAGCGGCACGCGACGCCGCTGGCGCGATTCGTCGCCGGGTTAGGCGAACGCCGCGAGGTGGAGGAAGTCGTCCAGGACACGTTCGTGCGGGCGTTCGCCTCGCTCGACGGCTTTCGCGGCGAGAGCGCGTTGCGCACGTGGCTGTTCACGATCGCGCGCAACCTCGTGCGCGACCGCGCACGCAGCCGGAAAGCAGCGCGCGATGTCGTCTCGATCGAGGAGTGGCACGCTGCCACGGAGCACGATGCGTTGGACGCAACGGTGGCCGACGAAACGGAAGCGCGGATGCGGCGTGCAGTGGCAACGTTGACGGCCATGCAGCGCGAGGTGTTCACGCTGCGCGTGACCGAGGGCCTGTCGTACAAGGAGATCGCGGCGGTCGTATCCAGCACGGAGGGCGCGGCGCGGGTACACTATCACAACGCGATGCGCGCGATCAAGGAGTTTCTCGGGTGACAGAGTGTACGCGGGACGACGTGCGGGATCGGCTGCCCGACCTGCTTCACGGGCGGTTGGATGCGGCGACGCGCGCCGAGGTGACTCGGCACGTGGCGTCGTGCGCGGGGTGCGCGGCGGAGCTCGAGCTCCTGCGGTCGATGCGGAGCGCGCTCGCGCCGGCGCCGCGCGTTGACGTCAGGCGGATCGCGGCGGCGGTGGCGGTGGCGCGCGGCGCGACGCCGGCCGCGCCAGACGTTCGACCGTTAGGCACGCGGCGGGTGGCATCCGGCAGCCGCCGCATCGCGTGGCGCATTGCGGCGGCAGTCGTCGCGGCGGCCGCAGGGCTCGGCGCGTGGGCGGTCACGCACCGGCAGCCGGCGAACACGTACGCCGTGGTCCACCAGGCGCCGCCGCACGCGGACTCCATGCCGGCCGCGCCGACCGAAGCCGCCAACCCGCCTGCAGCTCCGGGGCATCCTGGCGCCGTGGTGAAGACGCCCGACCCGACCACGTCGCCGGCCGCTAACCCCAAGATGCTGGCCAGCACCGGCCACCACGGACTGGTGATGGATGGCGGCGTGAGCGACCTGTCCGACGGCGACGTGCGCCTGCTGCTCCAGTCGTTGGACAGCCTAACGGCGATTCCGGACGCCGAGCCGGCGGCCGTGAGCTATCCGATCGACGACGGCGGCGGTGCGCGATGATGCGGCGCGTCTGTGTCGTCGTCGCGGTTGCGGTGCTGGCCGGTGGCGGGTCTCTTGCCGCCCAGCAGGATACCGCATCGGCGCCCGACACCGCTGGTCCGGGCGCTGAGACGCCCCAGCGCCGGCAGCTCGAGCAGCAGCTGCGCCTCCGGTTAGGCCAGGTGGTGCGCCGCCAGCTGCAGCTCACCGACGAGCAGTACGCACAATTGCAGGCTGTGAACCGGAAGTACGAGGCGCCGCGCCGCGACCTCAATCAGCACGAGCGCTACCTGCGCCTCTCGCTCCGTGCCGAGCTCCAGTTAGGCGACAAGGCAGACCAGTCGAAGGTGGCGGGTTATCTCGATCAGCTCAGCGACGTGCAGCAGTCGCGCCTGCAGGTCTTTCGACAGGAGCAGAAGGACCTGGCCGGATTTCTGACGCCGGTACAGCGCGCCAAGTACGCCGCGCTCGAGGAGCAGATCCGGAAGCGTGTCACACAGATGCGGCAACGGCAGTTCCAGCGACACCAGGCGCGCGCTGCGCGCGCCGGGTCGCGGCCGCCGCGGTGAGTGAGAGTACGCGCGCCTAACGATCTACCTCCGCCGCGTCGAGCGCGGTTCGCGCGACTCCGCGACGCGTCCGACCTTTGACGGTCGCAGTCGGCTCACCATCGGGAACTCCTCTGGTGCCTCCAGGGACGCTAGGGCCAAATCGACATCCAGACTTGGCCAATGGAGATGGTGTTTGGCGGGTCGGGTCACATCCACGATCTGACGAACCGTTGCGTCTGCAAACCACGGAAATTGGGTGAACGGCACGAATACTTCCCGGTCGTCGATCAACAGCCAGAAGCCGGTGGGCGAGATGTTCGTGACTTCAACTGCCAAAGTGCGTTTGCCAGGCTTGCCGTATTTCATCGGCGTGCTCTCTCGCGAGACGAAGGACCGTATTCAGACGGCGGTCGGACAGTCCCCGGTTCTGTGCGACTTGGATCTCCGGATAGAGCCAGAACTTCGCCTCTCCTGTTGAGTGCTGAACGTGTACGTGCGGCCGCGGCTCCTCGCGCGAAAAGAAAAGAATCGATATCCCGCGTCGCGCCGAACGGTCGGACTCATTGCGCCACGAATTTAGTGGCGAAGGGCGATGCGCACCACAACAAACGAACGCACGG
>Ga0070681_10002850_pt1 | contig 15982 bp, 15 predicted proteins | sample KBSC83BmetaG_FD_65650 | JGI IMG/M metagenome (GOLD analysis project Ga0070681, IMG submission 65650) | Corn rhizosphere microbial communities from Kellogg Biological Station, Michigan, USA - KBS C8-3B metaG | ecosystem: Host-associated > Plants > Roots > Rhizosphere | place: USA: Michigan...
TCGGCGACAAGGACCTCCTGCTGATCTTCATCGACGGTGGTGACGTTGACTTGGCCCGACACCAGCACGTAGGCGCGACCGCCGGGGTCGCCGAGCTTATAGATGCGCTGACGGGGCGCGAAGTGCTTAATGTCCACTTGAGTGGACAGCACCGCTAGCTCGTCGTCGTCGAGCAAAGCGAACAGGGGAACGTTTTTCAGGAACTCGGGGTCGCACGCCATCGGTCACCTCTTCCACAATCCTACGATGGTGACGCTTATTGATTCAGTAGCGGAATATTCTTGAGCGGCGGGGGCGCGGAGCGGCTCGACAGATACGCGTGGATGTCGGTCAGTTCGGCGTCTGAAATTACTTTAGCGGTGAAGGGCGGCATGTTGGCGGCGGGGTGGCGGACGTAGGCTAGAAACACGGGCAGCGGGGGAGGCTTTACTCCGATGCGCGGGCCCGCGCCGCCGCCTTGGCCTTCGTGGCCGTGGCACGCGGAACACATCAGGCGCTCGAAGACTTTCTTGCCGGCGTCGGGGTTTTGGGCTTGCGCCGTGGCGACGGAAGTCACCGCGAGGATGAACCATGTGGCCGCGGTTTTCATGACTTAGTCCGCTCCCTGCGGTCGCGGTTCTGTGCAGGAGTGTTGTGGCTGGCACAGAACCGCGCGCGATAGCAAGCGGGGCTCGCTAGGACCGGGAGTCATGCACGATCACGGCGGATTTGTTGATGCGGGCTAGCGTGGGCATGCCGCACTGGCGCATCGCTAGGCGGAGTTCGGCGTTCAGGATGTCGAGCACGCGCTCGACGCCGGATTGTCCGAAGGATGTCAGGGCCCACAGATAGGGGCGTCCGATGCCGACGGCTTTCGCGCCCAGCGCGAGAGCCTTCAGCGCGTCCGAGCCGCGGCGGATGCCGCCGTCGACGAACACCGGGATGCGGCCGTTGACGGCGTCTACCACTTCGGGCAGATCTTCGATGGTGGCGCGTCCGGTTTCCATGGCGCGGCCGCCGTGGTTGGAAACCAGCACGCCGTCGACGCCGTGCTCGACGGCGAGTTTGGCGTCCTCGGGGGCTTCGATGCCCTTCAGCACGATCTTCATCTTGGTGAACTTGCGCAGCTTGTCGACGAAGGCCCAGTCGAGCGAGGCGGGGTTCATGCCGAAGCCTTTCATGTCGAGGCCCTTGAACATGGGGCGCTCCGCCAGATTGGTGCCGGGCTCGCCGGGGCCGTGGCAGACGGTGCAGTCGCGCGTGTCCTGGCGGCGGAAACGGCGGAAGGTTTCGGTGTTGCGGCCGGCGAGCAGGTCAACGGTCACGGCCATGACGGGGGTTCCGGTGGCTTCGACGCGGCGCACTAACGTTTCGACGTTCTCCCATTTCGAGGGGACGTAGAGTTGGTACCAGACGGGCTCGCCACGGGCTTGGGTCACGTCTTCAATCGAGGTGCTGCTGACGGTGGAAAGAATTTGCAGGGCGTTTTTGGATTTCGCGGCGCGACCCGTGGCGACTTCGCCTTCGGGATGGAACATTTTGTGGCCGCCGGTGGGGCAGATGAAGATGGGCGAGTCGTAGGTCTTGCCGAAGAGATCCACTTTGAGATCCGGCTTGCTGACGTCTACCAGGCGGCGGGGGCGCAGTTCGATTTTCTTGTAGCCATCGATGTTGGCGCGGTAGGTGCGGTCGTCATCGACTCCGGAGGCCATGTAGCCCCAATGCGCCGGGGGCAGCAGGCGGCGCGCCATTTCTTCGAAATCAGCGACGCTAATGGCGTCTTTGGCGTCCTTCATTTCGAAGGGGACCAGTTGATTTTGCCAGGCGGAGGCGGGGAGCGTGGCTAGGGGGCTGGCGGCTAGGAACTTCAAAAACTTGCGACGATTTTGGGCTATGAATTCGGGAGTCATTACGGGTACTGATTATATCAAGCAAACGACTGGGCGCAGGAGTACTGTGGCTGCGCTTGGCGCAGTGGGGAAAAGACGGGACGTCCGGAGGTCGTCCGCGGACCAGAGGTCCGCCTACTTCGCTACGGGTTGCAGGGCGCGGCTGGAGATGATGTGGTCGATCAAGCCGTATTGCATGGCTTGGTCGGGCTCCAGGATATAATCGCGGTCTACGTCGCGGGCGATGCGTTCGACGGGTTGGCTGGTGGCGTCGGCCAGGATCTGATTCAGCGTCTCGCGCATACGCAGGATTTCGCGGGCGTAGATGTCGATGTCGGTGGCTTGACCGGCCAGGCCGCTCATGGACGGCTGGTGAATCAGGATGCGGGAGTGCGGCAGGCTGTAACGCTTACCCTTGGTGCCGCAGGCTAGCAAAACGGCAGCCATCGAGGCGGCTTGGCCTACGCAATACGTTACGATGTTGGGCTCGACGAGGCGCATGGTATCGAGGATGGCCAGGCCTGCGGTGATGGAACCGCCGGGCGAATTGATGTAGAGCGAGATGTCCTTCTCGGGATCTTCGGCGGCCAGGAACAGCATCTGCGCGATCACCAGGTTCGCAACGTTGTCATCGATGGGCGTGCCCAGGAAAATGATGTTCTCCTTGAGCAGCCGCGAATAAATGTCAAAGGCGCGTTCGCCGCGCGAGGTCTGTTCGACCACCATCGGGACCAGGACGGAATTCTGCATAAACTAAACTCTCCTTCACTTACGGCGGGAACGGGCGAGCAACTTGCGCTTCTCCCCCAGGGCCTTCGCCAAGTCGGCGACGGAAGTCCCCCCCAAGTACTCTATGATACGCGACCGCAGAGCTTTCCACGAGTCGTGCATGCCGCAAGCGGCGCGGTCGTTGCATTCGGGGGCGCCGCCGATGCAGCGGTCGAAGCGGCCGGGGCCGTCGACAGCTTCGACGATGCGCAACATGGAAAGGTCTTCGGCGGGCAGGGCAAGCCGGAATCCGCCGCGCGGGCCCTTGTTGGATTTGAGAAAGCCGTCGCGGGCGAGGTCCTGCAGAATCTTGGCGAGGAAGTGCGCCGGAATGTTGGCGTCGGCGGCGATGGTCTTGGCCATGGTGTATTCGCCGGGTGGGAGCGTGGCTATGTGCACTAACGCGCGGATGGCGTATTCGGCGGAGCGGGAGTAGATCATATAAAAATATGAGTTTATCTGAAATGCGGGCTGTGCGCTCTAATTGAATGATGCGGATTGCAGTGCTGGCGGACATTCACGCCAATGTTTGGGCCCTCGAAGCCGTACTGGCGGACGTACGCAAGCAGGGCTGCGATGCGGTGTGGAATCTGGGAGACATACTTCACGGCGCGTTGAAGCCGCGCGCTACTTACGAACTGTTGCGAGACGCGAGCGTCGCGCTGACCATTCGCGGCAATCAGGACCGGGAGTTGGATGACTGGATGATTCGCGACATCGGGCCGGAGGCGGTCGCGTGGCTGCGCGGTCTTCCGGCGACGACGGTTTTCGAGGATGAGGTGCTGCTGTGCCACGGTTCGCCTGCGGACGATTGTTGTTACTTGCTGGAGGACGTGTCGAGCGGGCACCCGGTCGTGCGTGACGACGGGGTGATCGTCGAATTGCTGGGCGGTGCGGCGCAGCATGTGATTGTTTGCGGGCACACGCACCTTCCGCGCTTGGTGCGTTTGGCGAATGGGCAGACGATTGTGAATCCGGGAAGCGTGGGCCTCGCGGCCTACAGTGACGACTCACCAGTTCCGCATGCAATGGAAACTTACTCGCCGGACGCTTCCTACGCGATTCTGGAAAAGACCGCGGCGGGTTGGGGCGTGACGTTCCGTAAAATTCCTTACGACACACGGGGGGCTGTGCGGACGGCTGCGGAGCGGGGACGCAGCGATTGGGCGTATCAGATCGCGACCGGGCGTGTGGCGAAACGCTAAGGCGCAGAGACGCGGGGTAACGCTCGCGCGCTTGGCTCGGCGAACGACGCTAGTATCGACCGCGGTCATGACGCTGTGACACCTCGCGTCGAATGGCCGCATGTATTTGCGCAACGGTCTTCGCTTTGCACTGGGGCCGCAGGCAGCCGGCGACCTGATCGAGTCTGGTCTCCGGGAACCGGCCGGTGGGGCGCAGCAGAATTCCATCGCCGGTTTCTTCGACGGTGAATTCAGTACCAGGCACCCGGGCTCGGGACGTGCGTATGTTCTTAGGCAGAATGATTTGGCCTTTTAGTAGGACACGGCGCTAGGGCTTGACGGGAGGCTTGATGCGTAGCGAACCGACGTTGCCGGTGGCTTGATCCATCACGGCGACGCGAATCTGGCTCATTCCTGGCGCCGGCGTGATGGCGACGCTCAGCACCAAACCGTCCTTGAGCAGTTTCTCGCGATTCTCATCGGTCACGTCGATTTTGATCGAGTTCTGGATGGCATCCAGCACGGTTCCATTGGCGCCCTGCTGGGCGATTACGAAACTCAACATGTCGGCCCAGCGGTTATTCTTTGCGGCCAGGCTCAGGTTCTGCATGTCCATGCCGAGCGCGAGAATAAAGCTCCCGGCGGGGGCGGGGTCGGGCGTGAGCCAGGCGGTCAGGCCCATTCCCGTCGCGTCGGCGGGACTGAGCAGCGCGTTCTTGAGCGTATTGACGGCTGGCTGGGAGTCGACCGCCGTCAGAGGTGTGGCGAAGTAACCCTTGCGGTAACGCACGTCCGTGCCTTTGGGCGCGACCTTTACTTTCAACTCGCGGTAGCTGCCATCGAGATCTTTCTCCTCCGCGTAGAAACCCAGAGTGTAGGTGACCTCGGCGTCCTCGAGGGCTTGCTTGACGGCGCGGCGAATATCGTTGCTGTTATAGACGGCCTTGCCGCCGGTCCAATCGGCCAGAAGCTGCATGGTTTCAACTTCCCGGGTGCCGGCCATGTCTTCGGGAGTCGGCATATTGCTGGATTGGCCGAGTCCGGTCTGGTTTCGTAAGGCGGGCATTTCGGTCCTGACGGCGTTCGAGACCAGCAACCCGCGGGCGTCCACCGGGTATACGGCTACGTTGGCGTGGTCGATCGCCATGGCTGCTTCCTTCATGGGGCCGGCATACGTGTTCAGGCGCTGGCCGGCGCCGGACAGGCCGCCGCGGTCGAAGCCCAGACTTAGCGGGAAGGCGCCTGAGATCCAGATGAGATTCTTGCGGCCGGGGACTCCTGCCATGCCATTGGAGATGGCGTGCATGGCGGAGAGCGTGATGGCGACGCGGCGGTCGACCGAAAATTCCTGCAGCGGCTGGAGGATTTGCGCTACCAAATCCACATTATCCGGAAGGTTGGGATTGAGAGGCCCCGGTAGAGTGGGAGTCGGCAGTATATCCGCGGTTGGCTCGGGCTGAGAGTTCGCCAGTTGCGTGGACGTCGAATTGCGATAGCGTTCGAGCGCACCCGTCAAGCTGGCTTGGTCCTGCGTGAAATCGTGGACGATGCGCAAATTGTTGCCCAGCGCATAAATCGCTATCGGGCTTTCAGGATCGAGAACCTTTAGAAAGCCGAGTACCTGGCGGCGCGCATCCGCCTGATCTTTGAATTTAGTGTTGAGGCTGTCGAATAAGAGAACGGTGGCGGCGATGGGGGAATCGCTCTGCCGATCGAGGCGGTTCGAAAACGTATTGGGAGGAAGCGACGCGCGCGGCACGCGATCGCTGGCGCGGGCCACGCTGAAGGTGGCGATGTGGCGCGATTTTCCTTTATCGAGAATTTCAAAATCGCTTTTCGTTAAATCGGCGACGGCGCCGCGTTTGTCGCGAACCACCACGGCCACTTGCACCAGGCGGGTGGTGACTTGAATGGGCGCTTGCGCCAAGGCTGCCGCGGTGAGCGTGAATCCCAGGAGTTTCCGCACGTCGAACAGTATATTCGTGCGATTTTACGGCGTCAACGCCGCATTTATTTGGGAATTGCGCTGATGTAATCCGTGATCAATTTCAATTCGTCGGGCTTGAAGTGGAAGGCGGGCATGATGGAATCGGGCGAATACTTGGGCGGGTCAGCGAAATGGCCTTCGAGCCAGGAGCGTTCGCGGCGTTCGCCGACGCCGTTCAAGGGCGGCCCGAGTTCGTCGCCGATGCCGTTCAATTTGTGGCAACTGGTGCAGTCGTTGGCCTGGTAGATCAAGGCTCCGTCTACGGCGGTCTGCGGAGCGTTCTGCCAGGCGTCCACCGCTTTATCGCTGCGTTTGGTGACGAAGGTGACTAGCATTTGGATTTGCGGGTCCGTCAAGACTCCGGGGGCCTTCGGATTCGACTTGATGTGCTCTGCGAGCCAGTCCATGGGGCGTGAGGAAGGGGCGATGGTCAGATCCGGCCCTGCGCCGGGCTTTCCCAATTCATGGCAGCTTCCGCACTGGGCTTTGCGGAAGAGTCCGATCGAGGCCAGGTTGCCGGCTGAAATTTCCTGCCAGGGTTGGACTAATGACATATCCATTTCGCGCGTTTCCGGAGTGGTGGCTACGGCGCGCGCGGTGAGTCCGCCCCAGAAAATGGCGGCGAGTACGACCAGGCCGATCGCTCCCATGCGCTGCCGCACCAACTTCATTTTGCCGCGGTCGATGAAGGGAACTAAGAGCAGCGCGATGATGGCGAGGGTGGGGAGAATCACGGCTCCCACCACTTCGAGCGGGCCTTCGAACCACTTCAGGAATTGGAACAGGAATAGAAAATACCACTCGGGGCGCGGGATGTAGCTTAAGTCTGTGGGGTCCGCTAAATGCCCCAGGGGAACGCGCGCCATGAGCGCCATGCCCATCAGCACGGCGAACCACGCGAAGATGGCGATGGTGTCTTTGGCCACTTGTTCGGGATAAAACTTTTTCTTGGGCTGAAGTTCGTCGGAGGGTGCGGGAGCGACTCCGTGTCGCCTGACCAAGAAGAGATGAATGGCGATCAGCAATACCGTCAGTGGCGGCAGAATCTGTACGTGGGCAACGTAAAAGCGCGTGAAGGTGATTGCGCCGATGGAGGTGCCGTCGCTGCCGAGCAGGCGCACGAGCAGCGGCCCCGCACCGGGGGCTAGAGCCGAGATCTGTGTGGTGACTACTGTTCCCCAATAGGCCCGGTTGTCCCAGGGCAGCAAGTATCCGCTGAGGCCATAGGCGAGAGTCAGCAGCAGCAGCGCCACACCGGCGATCCACGTCGTCTCGCGCGGTTTCTTATAGGTGCCCCACAAAAACGCCTGGATCATGTGGACCACCACCACGATGATCATCAGGCTGGCGCCCCAGTGGTGTAGAGCGCGCATGAAGCGGCCTGCGGTCACCTGCGTCATTATGTAGCGCAGGCTGTCGTAGGCTTCGGGCGGCGTAGGAGCGTAGTTGAGCGCGAGGAGAATCCCGGTGGCCACTTGCACCAGGAACGCAAATAGCGCGACGCTGCCAAACACTTGATGCCATCCGGAGGAGGCGGGGATGTCTTCGAAAAGGAAGTGTTTGACGACGCTCTCAACGCCGGTGCGGTCTTCGAGCCAAGCCAGGGTCCGACGAAGCATGCCGGACTAAGCCTTCCGAATCTCAGAACCGATCAGTAGTTTGCTGTTCTCCACTCGTACAGGATAGCGGTCCAGCGGCCGCGCTGCAGGCCCCCCCAACACTTTCCCGTCGATGGAAAAACGCGACTCGTGACAGGGGCAGATGAACTGGTTGTGCGAAGCTTCCCAGTGATAGGCGCAACCAAGGTGCGTGCACTGTGGGGCGTACGCCACCACATTCTTGTCATCAGTGCGAACGACCCAGGCGAGTACCTTTTCCTGGAAGGTGCGCCAACCGTCGACGCGAGTTCTCTCGAAGGTGACTTCCTGAGGCTTGCCGATCTGTAGCTGCGTCAGGTTGGCGGCCTCCACGAAATTGCCCTTGGACTTCGAACCGCGTGTTACTAACAGGTAAAGCGCGGTGGGAACCCCTAAAGCGACACCGATCACGGAGCCGAGCCCGGAGATAATTGCTGTATGAAAAGACCTGCGAGTATGCATTCCTAACTATTTTCTATGACGAGCCCAGTCGCGATTCGTTCCTCTCGCCAGTGGCGGATTTCTATTTCTCCCACTAGCTGGACTGCAGGTCGAGGCGCCCAAGCTACAATGGATGCATCCGGGCGTGTCCGTTGCGGCCCAGATGTTCTTCTTCCTTAAAGTGTACAGGAGCCTTCCCTGAATTTCACTGTGCCATTTGTCATAACCGGGGTCGCTTTCTTGAGCGCCACGGCGGGCGTGTGGCTGACGTCGATGCACGCTTGGTCGCGTCGGCTGGTGCCCTTCAGTGGAGGCGTTTTGATGGGCGTCGCGCTGTTCTGGGTGCTGCCAGAGATGGCGGATTTCCTAAGCTGGTTCAATGCGTTAGCGTGGATTACTGCGGGTTTTGCGGCGCTGTGGGTGGTGGATCGTTTTGTGCATCCGGTGTGCCCAGCGTGTTCGCAGCCGCACGATCACGACCATTGTTCGGCGGAGTTGCACGGGTTTGCGCCTCCGTTGTTGATCGCCGCGGCGGTGCATAGCGCGCTCGACGGCTGGAGCGTTTCGGCGGCGGCCGATGGATCGGCGCATTTGGGGATGCCGTTTGTGTTGGCGATTGCGCTTCATAAAATCCCGGAAGGACTTGCGCTGGGCGTAATCGTGCGGGCGGCGATGGCTTCGCGGCGGGCGGCGTTGGGATGGTGCTTACTGGCGGAATCGGCGACGCTGGCGGGAGCTGGGATGGAATTGGTCCTGGCGCCGTACTTGGGGCCGCACGTTTTGCACGCGTTCCTCGCAATCGCGGGCGGCACCTTCTTATATCTGGGAGGGCACGCGATCCACGGCGAGGTTCGGCGGCGGGGCGTGGCGCCGGGATTCCTGCCGGCGCTGATGGGGATTGCCAGCCCTAGCGTGTTCCGATTGTTCCGGTTGTTGTAAGACGCTACTTCTTGGGAGTGAGGCGTAACAGACCGCCGCTGGTGAGAAGGTAGACGGCTCCATCAGGTCCTTGGCGGACATCGCGGATACGCTGTTTGAGATCCAGCAGCAATTTTTCTTCCGCGACGACGCGTTCACCATTCAAGATTAGGCGGACCAATTGCTGTCCGGCTAGGGCGCCGACGAACAGATTGCCTTTCCATTCGGGGAACAGATCGCCGGTGTAAAACATCATGCCGGAGGGTGCGATGGAGGGGACCCAGAAATAAATAGGTTGTTCGACGCCTTCCATTGCAGTGGTTCCGTTACCCACAGGAACGTTCTTGCGGCCGTCGGTGCGGCGCACATCATATTGCACGCCGTAGGAGACGTCGGGCCAGCCATAATCTTTTCGGGCGCGGATGATGTTGATCTCATCGCCACCTTGCGGGCCGTGATCGGTAGCCCATAGCTCACCCGTCGCGGGGTTGATGGCGGCGCCTTCGGGGTCGCGAAGTCCATGGGCGAAAGTGTCGGGCGCAACCGTCGCGCGATTGAGCCAAGGGTTGTCCTTGGGGATGGAGCCGTCGCGATTGATGCGGCTGACGCGTCCGGAAAAATTGCGGCGGATGTCGGGGTTCTCGGTGAAGTCGTGCTCGACGCCGTCGAGGTCGGAATCGTAAAACCGGAAGCGGTCGGCGCCGGTGACATAGAGCGTGCCATCCGGGGCCCAGGCCAGGCGGCGTTCGCCACCGCCGTTGAGTATCACTTGCACGTTTTCGAGTCTCTTGTTGTCATCGCTCAAGCGGGCGCGGGCTACTCGCTCCATTCCCAGGTTCATGGTGCGGCGCTCGGCCAGCGATTTGGTCCAGACTTTTTCGTAGAAGAATTCGGTGGGCCAAAGCGCGGCATCTTCGCCGGGCGGCGGCGCGAAATAGGTGAAGTAGAGCAGGCGGTTCTGGGCGAAGGCGGGGTCGAGCACCACGTCGTGCAGGCCTTGCGCGGCGATTACTTTCACGGGCGGCACTCCGGCGATGGGCGCCGATACCACGCCGTCGGGGCGGACAATGCGCATGGTGCCGATGCCTTCGGTGACCAGAAAATTGCCGTCCGGCAGAAATACTAGAGACCACGCGCCGCCGATTCTAGCGGTGACAGTCTCGACCGTAAACGCGGGCGATGGCTTCGCGGGCGCAGGCGCTTTGGTCTGGCCAGGGAAGGCCTGCTTGGGCTGGGGAGTCTCCGCGCGCAACGCGGGAAACAGGGACGCGGCGAGGATAACGGTTGTCAGCTTCATGGATTCGTGCATGGTATCGGGAATCGTGTGATTCGTCAACTCCGCGGGGCTCTGGGATAATGAATTGCTACATGGACGTTCCGGAATCTTTCACATTGCAAGTGGCTCGCTGGCTGGCGTTCGCTTCGTCTGCGGCGATCGTGATCGGGATCGCGCCCTCGCAGATTCTGCTGGGCTTGGCGCTGGTGGCGCTGCTATTGTCCGGCGAAAAATGGCGGCTGCCTGCGATTACACTGCCGCTGGGGTTGTTCCTGCTGGGAACGCTGACCGCGATTGCGTTTTCCGGCAATGCGGCGGCGGGATGGCCGCAGATCAAGAAAATCTATGTGTTTTTCCAATTGCTGATCGTGTTCTCGCTGTTGCGGAATATGGCGATGGTCCGCTGGCTGTTTCTGAGCTGGGCGGCGTTTGGCAGCGTCAGCGCGGGGCTCAGCTTCGTGCAGTTTGCGCGTAAAGTGCAGCACGCGCACGCGGCGGGCGGCGACGTTTATACCTACTATGTGGGTGAGCGCATCACTGGGTTCATGAGCCACTGGTACACGTTTTCAGCCGAAGAAATGTTCGTGCTGATCATGCTGGGATCGTTTTTGTTCTTTGCTCCCGAGGCGCGCAAACGGATGTGGGTGTGGATCGTGGTGGCGGTCGTGAGCTCGCTGGGGCTGCTGCTGGCGGAGACGCGCGGGGTGTGGATCGCAACGGCCGCGGCGGCGCTGTATTTGTTGTGGTTCTGGCGGCGATGGTTGGTTATGGTGATGCCCGTCGTGGTTGTCGCTGGCCTTTTGCTTTCGCCAAATGTGATCCGCGAACGCTTCACCTCTATCTTGCAACCGAAGAGTCTGGATTCGAACGATTTCCGCAAAGTGGTTTGGCGCACCGGATTGGTGATGATCGAACGGCACCCGTTGCTGGGGCTGGGGCCGGAGATGCCGCGGATTCACTTTAACGAGTACGTTCCGGCCGACATTCCGCGGCCGCTGCCGGTGGGGTCGTATATGCACCTGCACAACATCTATCTGCATTACGCGGCCGAGCGCGGCATCCCCACGCTGTTGGTATTTCTTTGGCTGATGGGGCGCATCCTGTGGGATTTCTGGCGAGGGCTGCGAACGCTGCCGCCGGGACGCGACGATAGGCGGTTCCTGCTGCACGGTGGGATTGCGGTGGTGATCGCCACGCTGGTGGATGGCGTCGCGAACATGAATCTGGGCGACAGCGAAGTGTTGACCATGTTTCTGGTGGTGGTGGCTTGCGGATATCTGGCGCTTGAAAAGGACGTGGCGCGCGAATCGCCGGAGAGCCGCGAAGAACTGCCAGTCGCGGCCTGAGTCGCAACTAGCGCAGTTGCGGAACGATTTTCGCGTTCCATTCGGCGGGCGACAACACGGTGTGTGGCACCAGTGCACGGCGCAGTTTGAAGCGCATCTTGCGGAGACCCTTCACCGGGCGCCCTTCCGCGACAAACGGGATCAGCTTGGCCGCGCTGCGGGCTAGTTGTTCGCGCGCGGCGCGGAAGCGGGCGCCGTCCGTGGGACGATACTGCGCCCAAGCGATGGTGTGAAAAAACGCCGCGGCGCCGAAGTGGTTGGAGCGCAGAATATCTTCGACGTAGACGCGGATGGGGCCTTCGAATTCGTGGAGGGTGTCGTGGAAAGCCACGATGGCGCCGTCGGCTAGATAGGGCGAAAACAAATCGAAGTCCTCTTTGGCGCCGCCGTAGGTGTGGTCGCCGTCGATCCATAGCAGGCGGATTTGACGGTTCCAACCCTTCGCCACATCCCGCGATGGCGCGCGGTGCACTTCGACGTGCTGCGCGATTCCGGCGCCGCGGATGTTCGCCATGAACTCGTCGAAGGACGACGCTTTTCCTCCCAACACGGGATCGGTAACGGACGGGGCGGTGTGTGGATCGATGCTCACGACGGGACCAAATCCATAATGCGCGGCTAGCGATGCCAACCCCACCATGGATTTGCCCTTGAAGCTGCCGATCTCAACGACCGCGCCTGGGCCCGGCGCACCGGCGGCCAGCGAGCCCAGGGCGCGGAATTCGAGTTCGCCGATGTAGCCCGGAACCGCGTGGGCGCATTGCCAGGCAGCGTCCATCACGGCTTCGAAATCAGCGGGTAGAATACGGTCAGACACCAAACAATTGTACTGTACGTATTGTTAGTGGCTGGGAATCCGCTATCATAAATACGGGACCTTACGGGCAGCAATGAAGTTGATTTACATTGTCTTGTTAACGGTCGCAGCGCTGCTGGCTTCTTCCCTTGATGCCGTTCCCGATCCTCCGGCAGTCAGTCCCCACGCCTTGGATGTCAAAATCGCAGGACTGAGCAAATTGCCGAATGCCGTCGATGAACAGAGCTTGCGGATTGCCCGGGCTTGTCTCGCCCCGCAGCCCCTGCGGCATCGATCCAGCTTGACTGAAGTAGCCGGGCCGTACCGCCCCAGCGAAGAGTTGGCCGTAGTGGCCTGCGGGGCCGATCCCTCTCCTCCTCCCTCCCTCTAATTCGCGCGTTTAAGAAACGAATGCTGAAGGCGCCACCGTCGGCGTCGATGGGAAGACCGTCCTCGTTTGAGGAGAAGGATCACAGTGAAAGTCACAGAAGTTATTAGCGCATGGCGCAAGATCCTAAAAGGAGAGCGTCCGTCGCTTTCGGTCGAGATTACGCGGGAGTGTCCCTTGCAGTGTCCTGGATGCTACGCCTACGACGATGCGCATCTGGGGGGCGGAGCCACCCTGCGCAGCCTGGCCGACCGCAAGGGTCAGGAGCTCATCGACGGGGTTCTGGCGTTAGTCGATCGCATCCGGCCTTTGCATTTGTCTATTGTGGGGGGCGATCCACTAGTTCGGTATCGCGAACTGGAATCCATGATCCCTTTGCTGTTGCAGCGAGGAATCCATGTGCAGGTAGTCACCAGCGCCTTCCGGCCTCTGGCCGCGAGTTGGGCGGAGTTGCCGCACATGAACGTGGTGGTTTCGATAGACGGGCTGCAGCCGGAACACGATATCCGGCGGACTCCGGCAACCTACGACCGCATCCTTAAAAACATCGCAGGCCAGAACATCACGATTCACTGCACAGTCACGGGCCAAATGATGAAGCGGCCGGGATATTTGCGGGAGTTCCTGGAGTTCTGGAGTCCCAGGCCAGAGATCCGCAAGGTATGGTTCAGCTTGTTCACTCCGCAACGAGGGGATCAATTGCCGGAAATGCTGGAACCGGAGGAGCGGGCGCGGGCCATCGCGGACATGCTGGCTCTGCGTAAGGAGTTTCCCAAACTGGATATGCCGGAGGGAATGATCCGGCAGTTTGCGACGCCTCCGGCGAGCCCTAAGGATTGCGTGTTTGCGCTCACCACGCAGACTTTGTCGGCGGATCTCACAACCAAGATCGTACCCTGTCAATTCGGAGGCGACCCGGATTGCAGCTCATGCGGCTGCATCGCCTCCATGGGCTTGGCGGCGGTGGCGGCGCACCGCTTGGGCGGCATCATCCCGGTGGGAGCGATTTTCAAGGCTTCGATCAAGATAGGGCGGGCCCGGGCGAAGCGGGAGCCACCGCCGGTCGAGGCGCCATTACGGGTGTTGGGCTAGGAAGGGAGTTGGAGGGACGCATGAGAAGCGATACGCCAGTAACCACCCAAGTTGCATTGCAAGCGCTGCTGGAACTCACCGAGCGTGTGGGAAGCAATCCGCTGCTCACGCAAGCGAGCACCGGCAACACGTCTATAAAGTTGGATGGTGTTTTGTGGATTAAAGCATCCGGCAAATGGATGGCTGACGCTCTGCAAGATGAGATCTTGACCCCGCTGGTCCTCGCCGAATTGCATGGGGAGTGCCTGGGGCGGAACCTTGATCCCACCGAGCGGTATGCAGGCGCATCACTTGAAACCGCCATGCATGCGGTGCTGCCGCAGCGCGTCGTGGTTCATGTGCATTGCGTCAATACGATTGCCTGGGCGGTGCGCAGCGATGCCCGGACGCACTTGCAGGAACGTCTGAACGGTTTGCGGTGGCACTGGATTCCGTACGTGGCGTCGGGCCTGCCGCTGTCGCGCGAGATCCAAGGCGCTCTCGCCGCCCGCGGCGCCGAAGTATTTGTTTTAGGCAATCACGGCTTGGTGATCGTGGGGGAAGACTGTAAAGAGGTGGAAGATCTCCTCGGCGAAGTGGGGCGGCGGCTCGCGATTCGTCCGCGGCAGGCGCATCCCGCGGATTACACCGCGCTGGCGGAGATTTCCGAAGGGTCACCGTGGGATTTGCCCGACGACGACGCGGTGCATGGCCTAGGTACGGACAAGCTTTCGCAAGCCGTGCTCTGCGGGGGGCTGCTGTACCCGTGTCAGGCGATCTTTTCAAATTCGAATACACCGGCGCCGTTCCGTGCGATACCGTGTCCCGATTTTCCGGGGCAGGGGGAGGCGCAGTATCGCGACCGGCCTTTCCTGATGATCGAAGGACGTGGCGTGCTGGTTCACAAGTCCATGACGCCCGCCGAGCGCGCGATGCTCAGCGGGTTGGCTCAGGTGGTGCAGCGGATCCCGGCGTCCGCGCCACTCCGCTATCTGACGGAAGCCGAAATCGCGAATAGTGCCAGCACCGTCGCTTACCGCTATCGGGAACTCGCCAATGAGAGGCTGGGTAGCGGGGCGGGAGTCAGGGCGCTCTCCCGACAGGCGCCGGGGGAGTCCTTAGCGAGTTGAGGCCACTCCGGCTGACGACAGGGAACGCGCTCTAGAACGTAGCGAGCCAGCCTTCGAGAATGTGGCGCGCTAAAGGTTCGGTGGCGGCGGCGCGGGGATCGAGGGGCGCTGCCAAGGTGTCGACGTCGCCGCAGTTCACAGGCTGGGCAGACCAATCGACGATCATCTCGGGCGTGATTTCGGGATGGAACTGGATGCCGTAGACCGCGTCGCGATAGCGGAACGCCTGTTGGCGGCATTTATCGGACCAGGCCAGCAATTCGGTCCCGGGGGGTAGTGTGAAGGTTTCGCTGTGCCAGTGAAAAAACGTGCTGGGGGAATCGAGGCCGCCCAGCACCGGGTCACTTTGTCCGCTCTCGGTGAAATGGACCGGCGCCCAGCCAATCTCCTTTTCGTGATTGCGATACACGTGCGCGCCCAGTGCTTTGGCGATCAACTGCGCGCCCAGGCAGATGCCCAAGACGGGATACTTTTCGTCGATCACCTCTTGGATGAAATGCATTTCGGCTGACATGTCAGGATCGTTGGCCGATTGAGGGCCTCCCATCACGATCAGGCCCTGATGGCGTCCGAGGTCGAGCTTGTCATCCAAATCGCTATAAACAAAAGGAATATGCAGATGGTTGAGGATTTCCGCAAAGTAGCCCAGGTGTTCAAAACGCTCATGGCGCAAAACCAGGACGGAACGCGGGGCTGCGGGAGGGGGCTCCGGCATGTTTTAAGCCTAACAAGAACCTGACTATTTGTCTGAATACAGCCGATATAGAAGGGTAGGGAACTGGAGGGTTCCGCCCGTATAATTATTAGAGTGCACGCATGAAAATTTTGATTGCCGACGACAGCATCGTTTCGCGGCATCTGCTGGACGCTACTTTGCGCCGGTGGGGCTACGAAGTGGTGGTGGCCTGCGACGGAAATGAAGCGTGGCAGATTCTGCAATCCGAGAACGCACCGAAGATCGCGATTCTGGATTGGATGATGCCGGGGCTGACGGGGCCGGAGGTCTGCCGGCGAGTACGGGCCACCGCCAAGGACAAAGACATCTACACCTATATTCTGCTGTTGAGCTCCAAGAGCCAGCGCGAGGATCTGATTGAAGGGATGGAATCCGGGGCGGACGATTACCTGACCAAGCCGTTCGATCAGCATGAGTTGCAAGTGCGCCTGCGGCC
>Ga0070681_10002851_pt1 | contig 15976 bp, 15 predicted proteins | sample KBSC83BmetaG_FD_65650 | JGI IMG/M metagenome (GOLD analysis project Ga0070681, IMG submission 65650) | Corn rhizosphere microbial communities from Kellogg Biological Station, Michigan, USA - KBS C8-3B metaG | ecosystem: Host-associated > Plants > Roots > Rhizosphere | place: USA: Michigan...
ACGGCCCCGCGCCAATGCCGTTCGGCGCCCAACCAAACTCAAGGCCCCGCCCATCCGGCATTACCACTTCAAAGAAAGGCCTGGCTGCGCTATTCACTTACTTTTTCAGCAGCCTGATGAATGCCTATTCCACTTTGCCGATCTTGCATAAGGGATCGCCGACCACAATGTTTTGCCAGCTCAGACCTGGAATGGATAAATAGTAGCTTTCGGCGAGATTTCTCCCGCTGAAATAAGCCGCAAACAGATATTGGGGGTGGGGCGTAGCCGCCAGGTATGGCTCGTAGACATGGCCGGAACATCCCGTTGCGCCTTCGTGTATGTAATCCGCCGTCAGCGTCTGTGGCGAGCCGGCGAAGAAATGCGCCGTATCCTGCCACGTAGTAATGTTCCAGGAATCGGGTGGACGAGCGAAGGTGCGGCCATCACTCGAAACGAACTCAGTCGCAATCGCGCCGGGAAGCCATTGGAACCTGAGCATTCGTTGTTTACGGTTGCGATCGTTCGAGCCCCAGCCCGCATAGCCGATGACGTCGCGCTCGTTGTATAACACCTTGGCCGTTTCATCGAGCACTACGCGATTCGCGGGCAGCGCATGCGCTGCCTCCAGCAGCCATTCGTTCGAGCCCTCGCCATCGCCGGGTTTCAAATCAATCACGAACTTGCCGCGATTCCGCGCGGCGAGCGAGCGTTCGATCATCGCCTGGACATCCTCGAAACTATATGCGGCCAGGCGAGTGACCAAATAAATAGGGAATTCAGGATGCGAAAAACGGACAACGCCTTTGCGAAAGAAAGGGTTGGGTACGAGGCCGGACATCCCGAATTTGGCGCCCTTCAGTTTGCCGTAGAGCAGAGCCAGCTCCGAATCCACTGCAGCGGCATCTGTTGCCATGCCTTCGCCCGCACCTGTTATCTTGAGCGGCACTCCCAGGGTGGTCGCGAGGTACAGGATCTTCTCTTCGAGCCGCCGTGATTTCAGATAGCGGGCGATAGGCCGCTCGATTTCGTTTTCGTAAACCGTGCGTGAAATTTCTTCATCCGTGGTGGTCTTGATGAGGCACAAGTTGATCAGTGGCACTTGGCGCTTGGGAACGTAATACTCGCCAATTCGCCGTGAAACGTTAGAAGATTGATTGACAACCACCAATACGTTTTCAGGTGTCTGACAGAGACCAGCCGTGACCGCGAGTGTCGCGATGAGCGCCATCCGGATGCTTTGAAGCACCGCTATTTCAATTCCTTGAAGCACTCGGACCGCCTGGAAGCGATGCTAACCATTGGTAACAGCGCCAAAACAGTAGCGGTAAGCACAGCCGGCAGCTTGCATAGATATAACTCTATCCGCCACGGGGTACACGTGCAAATGCAGCATTCAGGAGGCACTCGTCTGTTACAATAATTACCAACACCACCGTTCCCCAGTCGGTTATCGCAGCGTTGCGAACGGGAAAAAGTGCTCCGGGTACCATGGATTTTGATCAACTCCACACTTTTCTCGAAATTGTCAGGCTGAAGAGCTTCTCTAAAGCTGCGCAGACCTGTTATCGGACACAACCGGCCATCAGCGCGCAAATCCGGCAGCTCGAGCAGGAATTAAAAACCGAACTATTCGAACGTTTCGGGAGCCGAATTTCACTCACCACTGCGGGACGATTATTCGCCGGCTATGCCGAGCAGATTCTCGATCTGCGCCGGCGCGCTCAGGACGAAATTAACGAACTCGAACACACGCCGCGCGGCGAGCTGGTCATTGCGGCAAACGAAGCGACATGTATTTACGTTCTGCCGCAGGTGTTTTCGGAATATAGGAAGCAATTCTCGGGTGTGCAGCTGCAAGTGGATCGCTCCTACGGTTCCCGCGTGGTTGAGGCCGTAATGGAGAACATCGCGGATTTCGGTCTCACGCAATTGCCGGTTCAGGAAAAGCGCGTGCAAGTAGTCGATATCTATCACGACGAGATTCGCCTGATTGCTCCGTCTAAGCATCCGATCACCGAAAAGGGCTCCATTACGTGTTATGACCTGGTTCCGTACCCGCTGCTGCTGCCGACTTCAGGAACCACGCGCGCGCGTCTCAACGTGTGGCTCGAACCGGTGGAGGATCGCGTGCAGGTGTCGATGGAACTGGATTCCACCGAAATGATGAAGCGGTTCACCATGGCCGGCCTGGGACTCTCTTTTCTTGCCGCGTCCAATTGCCGTGAAGAAGTGGCCGCAGGCAAGCTGCGCTCGCTGCCGTTGGGGCCTGAAACGATGATCCGCCGCCTGGGCTTGATTTATCGAAAGGACAAAGCTCTCTCTAAAGCAGCTCTGGGCTTTATCCAAGTAATTCTCGAGAATTTTGGTGCGCCAGCGGTTGAAAATTCCAAAACACCGCGCGTAGCGGTGAGGTGAAACGAGCGATGCCGTTGCAATGCCAAAAATGCGGGCGAGACATGATGCGGAAGGAGCGGAGGTGCCCGTACTGTGGGGAGCCGGCTCCGGAGAAACTAGCTGGCATGCTGAAGACGTCCACGATACTCATTTCAGCCGACGATACCCAAGGCGTCTACCGGTCCGTGCAGGAAGTTCCCGAACCGCTGCGTAAGAAGCTGTTGCGGTCGACCAATGGCATCAACTCTCGAACGATTTTGATCGCCGACCGTCGAGGCCGGCAGGAGATCGCGCGGGCGATGCGTAAACTTCCGGGAGCCGCACAACGGCGCTTATCCAATTCGCTACTGAGCGGGAACCCACACTCCTCGGATTGGCTACCTAAGCTTTCGATTCCGCAAATGATCGGAATTGGGATGGCTGGAGCAACAGGCCTGCTGGCGTGGCTGATCCTGACTCACGGCTGGTAGACACCGCTCATTCATACGTCTGGGAAATGGGTGGGGCGTGCCCAATTGTGCTGGTAGTGGCCGGGCATGCCCGGCCATTGTGCGGCTGCTACGGCTTCCTGGCAGCCGGCGCGGTATCCCGGCCCAGCTTCTCCATTTCGTTGAAATAAACCTTCCGGCCTTCGTCCATTGCCAGATTGGAAAGGATCACGGCCACTGAATCTGCCATGCCAATCTCCAGATCGGCAAGCGGGCGTTTTCCATCGCGACAGTTATTGAAGAAGCTCTCGAGTTCGTTATCCACCGGATTCCGCTGTTCTTCCTGAAGCATCACGCCTTTGGTGGTGAGCCAGCGCCGGGCGAATTTCACTTCGCGGTTGAGAAAACCGTCGTTACCCGAAAATTCCAGATCGCTTGTCATGATGGGGATGGGTCCATTTGCGCCGCCCGAGGCCACCATGGTGGCGCCCGCCACAAAGCCTTCCTTTTTATCGCCGGCTTTGGTGACAGTGGTCGTCCGAGGCGGCTCGCGATACCACCACGCGATGGCAGGATGCACATCGTCCCCTACCGTAATCTCAACGGTGCCGTCGGTTCCCATGATGATCTCGCCCATTTCGGGACGATTGCCGTTGAAGTAAGGAAGGAACGAGTTGGTGCTGACGGAGGAATAGGTCAGTTTTTGGCCTTGCGGATATTTGAAGATCAACTGGATATTGTCGTAGACGTCCCGCCCGTCTTTAAGCATATCCAGGCTTCCCAGTCCCATTACGAATTCGGGCGAAGAGCCAAACATCCAGTCGGAAACATCCACCTGATGCGACATCAACTCGGCCGTGAGCCCGCCCGACATGGAACGGTATAGCCTCCAGTTGGCGATATTGGATTCGCCCCCCGGCTTCATGGTCCACAGTGAACTCGGCTTGTTGATCATATTGCGGTGCCACTGCGCGTGAATGTGGTGAACATTTCCCAGGATGCCCTTGTCCACCATGCTCTTCACCGTCTGGTAAAAATAGCTATAGCGCCGCTGGAGACCGGTTTGCAGAATCTGTTTGGGATGATTCTGGGCCAGCGCCCGCAATGCATGCACTTCCTCCGGTTTGAACACCAGGCATTTCTCACAGAACACATGTTTTCCGGCGGTTAGAACATCCCGCGTAATCGGAAAGTGCAAAAACAGCGGTACCGTCACGAAGACGGCATCTACGTCGTTCTGTACGAGCAGTTCGCGATAATCCTGAAACGTCTTTGGCTTGTTGCCGATGGTTTGGACGCCATGCTCGAGGTTCTGCGGCTGGATGTCACAGAGCGCTACGCAGCGGCCGTTATCGATACTTTTGAGGTGCTTCAGCAGGTAGGACCCGCGGCTCCCGGTGCCGATCATGCCGTATTGCACCTGGTCGTTGGCTGCCCTCACTTTTTGAATGGCGGGCGCGCCCTCGATCTTGCGGGCGGCGGCGACCACGGCCGCGGCTCCGGCGGCTTTTACGACATCGCGCCGGCTGGGGTCCTTTTGCTTGGACATGTATCTTCCTTTAAGAATAATTCTGAAAAACTGTTCTCAGTCTATCGGGTTTGGCCGCGTGTTTACAACAGTTAGCGCCCGCCGATAAAAGACGGAGTGCGCTATGCTCGTGTTTTATGGCGCGCAGGGCAGCGGTTTTCGGTTGTTCCGGACAACTCGGCGTAGAACTCGTTCGCGAACTCAAAGGTCGGGGCTATGAAGTTTCTGGTTGGGAGCGCGCCGCGGTCGATATCAGCGATGGTGAAAAGGTCGAACGGGTGTTGGCCGCCGCCGACCCTAAAATCGTCTTCAATGCGGCTGCGTATAACCAGGTTGATATCGCCGAGAAAGAGCCTCAAGCGGCTTATGTCGCGAATGCGGTGGGCGTGCGCAACCTGGCGCTGGCCTGCCGGCAAATCGACGCGCAACTCATTCATTATTCGACCGATTACGTGTTCGACGGCTCCGCCACACGCCCGTACAGCGAGGAAGACCCTCCGCACCCGCTCGGCGCTTACGCCGTCTCGAAGCTGGCGGGCGAGCTTTATGCGCAGGCCTATCTCGACCGGCCTCTGATCGTGCGCACCTGTGGCGTATTCGGACCGGCTGGCCTCCGCACCAATCGCGGTAATTTCGTCGAGCTGATGCTGCGGCGCGGCGCGTCCGGGAACCCGATCCGCGTAGTGGAGGACCATATCGGGTCCCCTACCTACGCGCCTTTGCTGGCTGCCCGCACGATCGACCTGGTCGAAGCCGGACAACACGGGGTCTTTCATATTGGAGGGGGTACGCCCGTATCGTGGTTTAACTTCGCCAAGCTGATTTTTGAGACCGCCGGAGTTAGCTCCGCTCTACAGCCTACGAACGATCGCGAATATCGCACTCCCGCGCGGCGCCCAAAATACTCGGCGCTGTCCAACGCCAAAATGGAGCGTGCAGGCCTCGCGCCGATGCCCCCGCTCGGCGAATGCCTAAAGACATATCTCGCCGTGCGAGAAAAGCTCGTGAATCAAGCGAAGGCGTAGCGGCGTCCCTGTATAATAGTAGATAGTCCTGATGCTGCGTTTTTTCGCCGGATTTCTCTGCCTCGTGTGGTGCGCAAGTCTTTCTGCTGGTTCCTCTTTCGAAAAAACCGTCGAGCCTTTCTTGAAGGCGAATTGTCTTTTGTGCCATAACGCGAAGGCCAAGGTTGGCGGTCTCAATCTCGAGCAGTATCCGAACGCGCAGGCGGCACTGAAAGATCGCGAGGTCTGGGAAAAGGTTCTGCAGAAAATGCGTACCGGACAGATGCCGCCAAAGGGTGGACCTGTGCCGTCGCCCGAGCAGGTCGCCGTAGTGAGTCGCTGGTTTGATGTGCAGTTTGCGCGGCTGGACCGGAATATGAAACCCAATCTGGGCCGCATTACAGCCCGCCGTCTGAATCGCGTTGAATACAACAACAGTATTCGCGATCTGCTAGGCGTGGATTTCAAGCCCGCCGCCGACTTTCCTGCCGACGACTCCGGCTACGGCTTCGACAACATCGGCGATGTGCTTTCGCTGTCGCCGGTCCTGATGGAAAAATATCTCGCCGCAGGCGAAAAGATTGCCCGCAAAGCCATCGTGGCCGATCCACCGCCCAAACCCACTCGCGAAAAGATCGAGCACGTCCAGGTAGCTCGCGAAGAATCGCCTGCACGCGATCTGACAGGCAAGCACGAGTTTCCAGTCGAGGGCGACTATCTTTTACGAGGCGCCGTCGCAGGCCGCCGCGACGCCCTGATCATCACACTATGGCTCGACGGAAAACAGCTCCAAACCTTCCCCGTGCACACGGAGGATGATACGCCGCGCATCGCGGAACTGCGCGTTCACGTGCCCGCAGGCGAGCACGAACTGAAAGCCACTCTGGTTCACGATGACTCACGCGCGGATGCCCCACCCGACCCGGACGATCCAAACGAAAAAAAAGAAAAAAAGAAAATTAAGCCTCGCAATCCATTTGTAGATCGCATCGAGATTAACGGGCCCTACAATCCGCATTCGTGGCCCCTTACCGCAAGCCACAAGCGGATCTTCATCTGTTCCCATGCCGATGCTCAGCACAAGCCCGAGTGCGCGCGGCTGATTGTGGGCGAACTCGCCCGCCGCGCATATCGCGAGCCGGTAAGCGAGGAACAAACCGCTGCTCTCGTCCGGTTCGTCGAGATGGCGCAGCAGCACGGCGATTCGTTCGAGCAAGGAATCCGTGTGGCTCTCGAAGCTATTCTGGTATCGCCGCATTTTCTGTTTCGCATAGAGAGCGATCCGAACCCGAATAATCCCGCAGCATCGCACCGGGTGGATGATTTCGAGCTGGCTTCGCGCCTCTCCTACTTTCTCTGGAGTAGCATGCCGGACGAACAATTGTTTCGCCTGGCAGGCGAACACAAACTGCATAAAGCGGATGTAATCGCTGCACAGGTCCACCGGATGCTGCTCGACTCAAAATCTGTGGCGCTCGTGGACAATTTCGCCGGCCAGTGGCTCGAACTGCGTAATCTCGACAGCGTGAAGCCTGATCCGGACCGGTTCCCGAACTTCGACGAAGACCTGCGGAAGGCCATGCGGGAGGAAACACGCCTGTTCTTCGAAGCCGTGATTCACGAAGACCGCAGCATCCTCGACTTCATCGACGGCAAATTCACTTTTCTGAACGAGCGGCTGGCGAAGCATTACGGAATTTCGGGAGTGGCGGGGCCCGAATTCCGGCGCGTCGCGCTCACGGGCGATGAGCGCAGCGGCATATTGACTCAAGCCAGCGTGCTCACGGTTTCGTCATACCCAACGCGCACCTCTCCTGTGCTGCGGGGCAAGTGGATTTTGGACAATCTTCTGAACGATCCGCCGCCACCACCACCACCCGGTATTCCGAACCTCAATGAAACGGCCATTGGCACAACCGCATCGCTGCGGCAGCAACTCGAGCAGCACCGAGCCAATCCGGCCTGCGCCTCCTGCCACAGACGCATGGATCCCCTGGGATTCGGCTTGGAAAACTACGATGCAATCGGGCACTGGCGCGCACAGGATGGCAAGTTCAATATTGACTCGGCGGGCACGCTTCCAGGCGGGAAGTCGTTCGCGACACCGGCCGAGCTGAAACTGATTCTAAAAGGCGATCGTGATGTTTTTGCTCGCTGCCTTGCCGAAAAGATGCTCACCTACGCGCTAGGGCGCGGGCTGGAACGCTATGACCGACCTGCTGTAAACTTGATGTGTCGGCGGTTGGCCGCGGGCGACTACCGGTTTTCCCGCCTGGTGCTCGAGATCGTCAGAAGTCTGCCTTTCGAGATGCGCCACGGTGAAGACCCGAACCGCATGTCCCAGCAGACGATTGCTTTCGCCGGAGGGAAGCAATGATCACACGGAAGCACCTCGCGAGACGTTCCTTCTTGCGCGGTTTGGGCGCAGCCATTGCCCTGCCCGCGCTCGATGCTATGACGCCCGCCTTTGCGGCCACAAGTCTGGTCTCGAAGACACCGCGCCGCATTGCGTTCGTTTACGTACCCAATGGCATCATCATGAAAGACTGGACGCCCGCAGCTACGGGTGCCCAGTTTGACCTCCCGCGTATCCTGAAGCCGCTCGAACCTTACCGTGAGAACCTGCTGGTGCTCTCCGGTCTGACGCACAACACGGGCCGCGCCCTGGGTGATGGTCCGGGCGATCATGCTCGAGCCGCTGCGAGTTTTCTAACTGGCGTCCACCCCAAGAAGACTGCGGGTGCCGACATTCAGGCGGGCATTTCAGTGGATCAAATTGCCGCACAGAAGTTGGGTAGCGCCACCCGATTTCCGTCGCTCGAACTTGGATGCGAAGATGGCCGGCTGGTCGGAAACTGCGATTCCGGGTACAGTTGTGCCTACAGCAACAGCATCTCCTGGCGCACCGCGGCGACACCGATGCCGGCAGAGATCAATCCACGGGCTGTGTTTGAGCGCCTTTTCGGCGATTCGAGCGAAACCCCGGAAGCGCGCGCCAAGCGTCTCAGCTACAACAAGAGCATTCTCGATTTCGTTCTCGAAGATACCCAGCGGCTGAAAGGCGATCTCGGCAGGACCGACCGGCGAAAGTTGGATGAGTATCTCGACGCGGTACGCGAAATCGAGCGCCGCATCGAGGCCGCCGAGCACGATTCCAAGGAGTTCGTGCCCACCATCGAAAAGCCCTCTGGTGTTCCCGTAGAATTCGCTGACCACGTTCGGCTCATGTTCGATCTGATGACGCTGGCATTCCAGGCCGACTTGACTCGCATCTCGACCTTCATGATGTGCCGCGAAGGCAGTACCCGCACCTATCGAGAGATCGGCATCTCCGACGCACACCATCCGCTGACGCACCACCGCAACAATCCGGAATGGATCGAGAAAGTCGCTAAGATCAATTGCTTCCATCTCGAGCAGTTCGCGTATTTCATCAACAAACTCAAGTCGACACCAGAAGGCGACGGCACGCTGCTCGATCGCGTCATGGTGGTTTACGGCAGCGGACTCGCCGATGGGAACCAGCACTCGCACAATGATCTGCCCGCGTTGATCGCCGGTAGCGGAAACGGAGCGCTGCGTACCGGCCGGCACGTGCGTTATCCGAAAGAGACTCCCATGACGAATCTCTATGTGGCGATGCTCGACCACATGGGCGTCACCCCGGAGCATATCGGCGACAGCACGGGCGAGCTCGAGCATCTGACGGACCTGTAGTTTATACATCCGCAGAATGGCCGAGCATGCGTTCGCATTCCGATTGGGATGTGCTAGACTATCCCTAGGGGTCCCCTATGCCTACCCTGTACGTTGAAAATGTCCCTGCCGAACTCTACGAAGCGCTTCGCGAGCGCGCTCGCCAAAATAGAAAATCGGTAGCGGCGGAAGTCGTTTCACTCCTCGAGCAGAACATCCCTACGGCTGCGGAGTTGAAAAGCCGCGAGGAATTCTTCCAGCGCATTAAACGGCTGCAAAACCGGCGGCAGCGCACTTCCACTCCATTCCCATCCACGGAACAGATGCAGCGCGAGGATCGCGCACGGTGACGACGGTCGTGCTCGATGCAAGTGTCGCGGCCAAGTGGTTTCTCCCGCCCGGCGATGAGACGCTCCTCGAAGAAGCACTCGATTTATTAGGCCGCTATACGAAAGGTGAGGTCCGTTTCATCGTACCTGACCTGTTCTGGCCGGAGTTTGGGAATATCCTGTGGAAAGCGATGCGCCAGGGTAGATGTTCAAGAGGGTCGGCCGAGAGCGCGCTTGCGGACATGCGTAATCGAAAGCTGCCGACTTTCCCGTCGTTGGAATTGCTTGATCATGCATTCGCGATTGCCGCCCAGTTTGGCCGCACAGTCTATGACAGCGTTTATGTCGCGCTCGCCGTAGCTTCCAAGGCTCACATGGTCACTGCTGACGAACGCCTGGCCAACGCGCTCGCGGCATATTTGCCGGTGAATTGGCTGGGAGCGTTTTAAACGCGATCCCCGCTGCTTGTACCCGGCCCCACACGCTTCCGGTAGCGTATGCACTCCTCGATCACCCGCCGGTATTCCTTCACATCCACATCGCGCTCACAGCAAACCAGCATCAGATTGCCGTCGTCGCGAAAATTCCCATCCCATTCGATGACGCGATCGTCGCTCCAGGTTGGTGAGTATTGGCGCATTTTGTCGTCCGGCATGCGGTCGAAATAGGCGCGCAGGTTGATGGCAATTTCGTCCGGCGATTCATCAAATGGTTCCTGCTCGAAATTCCAGACCGGTTGTTGGGTCATGACTGTGTGGATCAGTTTACCGAAGCCGGCGACACATTTGTGTAGAATCAAGAATCCGTTATGGTCCTGGCAGCCATCGAGAGCAGGTTGACGCGCGCGCAGTGGGCGGTGCTTGCGCTGCTGGTGATTTCGATCTGCATCAATTACATCGATCGCGGAGCGCTTTCGGTGGCCGCGCCTTCCCTCGCCCGCGAGTTGCATTTCAATAAGACGCAGCTCGGCGCGCTGTTCTCCACCTTTTTCTGGACCTACGCCGGGTTTCAACTCGTGGCCGGATGGCTGGTGGATCGCTATGATGTGCGCTGGGTATTAGGTCTGGGATTTCTCATCTGGTCGCTGGCTACGTTCTTCACCGGACTATCGGCTTCATTTGCAACCCTATTTGCTCTGCGTTTGCTATTGGGAATGGGGGAGGCAGTCGCATATCCGTCTTATTCGCGTATCCTCGCCGGTAGTTTTCCTGAACGGCGCCGTGGCACGGCGAATGCGCTCATTGATGCAGGTTCGAAGTGCGGCCCGGCACTGGGCGTGCTGATCGGCGGGCTTGTCGTCGGTAATTTCGGATGGCGAGCCTTATTCCTGGCGCTCGGAATCGGCAGCCTCGTGTGGCTGGCGCCATGGACGTTTTGGGGACCGCGTCCCGCAACGGTGACGCTGGCGCAAAACATAAAGTGTCCGGGTGTGCTGGAAATTTTGAGCAAGCGCGACGCCTGGGGAACGTTTCTTGGACTCTTCTGCGGAAATTACGCCTGGTATTTTCTGGTGTTCTGGCTGCCTTCCTATCTGGTGATGGAGCGGCATTTCTCCGAAAACATGATGGCCATTTTCGGCTCGGTGCCATTCTGGGGCGTGGCACTTTCCTCCATGACCGGCGGATGGGCGTCGGACCTTTTGATTGCACGCGGCGGCAGCCCCACGCGCGTGCGCAAAGCGTTTGTAGCGGGCGGCATGCTGCTTAGCACGTTGATTCTTCCGGCAGCGCTGGTACACGATCCTGTAATTTCCATGTCGTTACTAATGGCAGCCAGTCTCTCATTCGGCCTTTTCACCTCGAATATCTGGGCTATCACGCAAACGCTCGCGGGACCCGCAGCGGCAGGTAAATGGACTGGCTGGCAGAACATGTTCGGCAATTTCGCCGGAATCGTTGGCCCCTGGCTTACAGGACGCATTGTGGATGTAACGGGACAGTTTCTGCTGGCATTTGTGGCGGTTTGTGTGGCGATGATCATCGGCGCGGTGTCATACATTGCCATCGTCGGAGAGCTCAAACCTGTTCAGTGGCGTGGCCGCTGAGCGTTTATTTTTCTTCCGCAAACTGCTTTTCGAAAGCGCGTATGAGCACGCTGACCGTCGACCGGTCCGCGCCGTGCCATCTAACAATCACGAAGTACTGTGAGGTGTACCAGACCACCGTATCCGCGACCGGACGCCATTTTTGCACCATCTCCAATCCGCCGGCCGAGGAAGTCAACTCGTACACTTCAATGGTTGCCGAGCCGGGTCCCTCATAGAGCGCCTTCCACCAACCGCGCGTGCCGATCTGGCGCTCGAATTCCGTCGCCGTGGCTGCGGGCAGGGCCTGCGAACTTTTCAGATGCCACCCGCCTGCGACTGTCGCGGGGAAGTCCGGTGCGGGGGTTTTCCGCGCGCAGGCGGCGAGCAAACAGAGACCGATGAAACCAACGGCGTGTGGCAATGAATTCATTAGCACGGCGAAACCGCGCCGCGATGTAGGCCGGGCATGCCCGGCCACTACGAGCATCGGCATCCTGCAACCGGTGCGGGGATTTTTCGCGCACAGGCGGCGTATCGCAAATGAATTCGTTAGCATGGCGAACCGCTGTTACGCGCGCGATTCGTTTTTGTAGCGCAGGGCTGCCGCCGGGGTTGCGGAAGACCTGCGGCACTTTCGTCAGATCATCCAAAAATCCGCGGGTCCCCGCACAAACCGCGTGGCCCCGCGCTACAAATTAAAAAGCCATTACCGGCCCGCCCCCCATGCCAGGCCGTCGGCGCCTTTGCCCGCGTCGATGAGAGCATCAACGGCCCAGTCAGAAGTCCGGATGGCGGCAACCTTCGCACTCGAGTCGCAGGAGACGTACGCGATCTTCCCGTCCGGCCGCACCAAAACCTCCTGGGGCGCCTTGGGCACGTCAATGGTATGCGCCACACGTAACGTTTGCAGATCGACAATAACGACCTTGTTCGCGCTAAGAACCGCAACCACCAGCCATTTGCCGTCTGGCGTGGCAGCAGTGCCGTAACCGAATCCAGGCAAATCCACCCAGGCCTCGACTTTGTCTGTCGCCGTCTGAATAACCGCGAGTCGAGGTTTGCTCTGATCCGCGGTAAAAACCCTTTTGTCATCCACGGATATCGAGATCCGCTGCGTGTGAGGCGAAATCGGAATCACCTTCAGCGTCTTCTTCGCATCGAGGTCCAGAACGGAGACGGTGCCGGGTCCCACGTTGGCGGTATAGGCTCGTCTGCCATCATGACTGATCACGAACATGTGCGACTCCGGTTGGCCGGTCGGGACGGACCCAATTATCTTCAACGTTTTCGGGTCGACGATCGAAATCGAATTATCGAGTTCTGTTGAGACGTAGAGTAGCCCGTTCTTCGGACCGACCTGAGCGCAATGGGGACGCACGCCGCGCCCGAAGTCCAGGTTGCCGACGATTTTGCGGGCCGCAACGTCAATCGCGACCATATTGGCGCCATCGCTGCCCGGCTTTCCGACACCCGAATCTCCATAGATAGGGACGTACGCCGTTTTCCCGTCCGGTGAAGCGATCACTTCGTGGCCCGTCACCCCATTTTCCGGAACGACTGCTACCTGCTTGCCGGCCGCCGGATCAATAATCCCCAAGGTATGGTCGCCTTTGTTTGCCACTAACAACACGCCGCTCCGGGAGCCTGAAGGCGCGCTCCAGATGGCCCATGTGCTCAAAGCAAAAGTAATTAGCGCGATCGCGCGCAAGCGTGTCATAACGCAGACTATTTTACATGACGTCGTGCTACAAAGGAGGCTTGCGTCTCTCACTTTATAACTCCGCTCCTCTAGAAACAGACAGATTCAAAAATGAAAACGTTCTCGATCGATTGCGCAAGCTCGACACACAGGCGCGTTCTGAAGGCCTGGCGGCCCTGAATCCGAAAGAAGATCCGCTAATCGCCATCGGCACTGAGTCCGATAATGCGGGGCGTGTAACGAAAAATTCCTACGGCGTGTTCAACCTCAGCTGGCAGGCGCAGGAACACCCCGAATGGCCGGAACAGGTCGCCGCCGAGATTGATGATGTCCGCCGCGGGATCAGCGATACGCACGGAACCAAACTCCGATTTCTGATCTGGGCGGGTATGGGCGGTTCCGTCGAAGACAAATCGATGTATCAGGCTTTGGGACTGCTCAAGGGCGACCCGCGATTTTATGCACTCGACTCAACCGATCCCGCAAAGTTGAGGCACATCCTGGCCGACATGCAAGCTCGCTCGGGCCGTCCCCTGCCCGACGTCCTGCGTTCGACGCTGGTAGCCGGTATGGCGATGGGCATGACGTCGTACGAGCCCGTCGTGAATCTCGAAAAGCTCTCGACGTTATATGCGAAGTATCGCATCGACAGCCGCCCGAATTTCATTTACCTGACACTCCCCGGATCGCTGCTCGACGAGTTTGCCGCTCCGCGTGGGTACCGAAAAATTGAGCTGCAGCTCGATGGCCGGAACACAACCGCTGGCCGCCACAGCGGTCCGTTAACTCGTGGCAGCCTGTACCCGCTGGGATTTGCCGGCATCGATCTCCGCTCATGGATCAAAGCGACATTCCTGAGTGATGAAGAGATCCACACCGCATGGAAGCTCGCCGCATTCATCCACGCACAAGGCGCTGCTGGACGGGATAAGTTGACTCTGGTGCTTCCCCGCGAGTGGAAAGGCGCGGCGCTGTGGACCAAACAGGACTTTGAAGAGAGCCTGGGAAAAAGCGAAGACCTGGGCCTGAAGATCGTTATTGGCGAGAAAATCAAAACCGGCAGCTACCGCGACGATCGCGCGTTTTTATTTGTGGGTGAGAACAAGAACATCGCGGCACTGCGCGCAGCTGGCTACCCAGTGGCCGTCCGGAAGCTGCCCGCTGCGTGTCTACTCTCCCGCTACATGCAGTTTATCCATTACGTCGTCTTTGGAATCGCATACCTGCGGCGCATGAACTTCGTCACGCAACCGAGCGTCGAACTCTATAAATCGATCGCAAACGCGCTGCACGCCGACGCAAAGCAAGCAGGTGGTATAGAGAAGACGGCGGCATGGAAGACGCTGCAGTCCACGCGCGTACCCTGGCGCGGCGGAGTCAGTCTTTACGGATCCTTCGGCGGCAAGTCTGGAATCGAGGCGCCCCAACTTTATGCAGCGCATTTGGCGACGCTGGCGGCGTCTCGTCAAATTGAATACGCAGAGCTGACGTTTTTCGGGGATACGCGTTACAATCCGCAGGGCCGCCGCATGCGCCGCTCGCTCGATCGTGCTGCAGACCGTCTCTTCCGCCGCAGGCTGAAGATGCCCGCCGACGTATACGAAGGCCCCGCGATGAACCACTCCTATCACGAGATGATCATCGGACACGGAAAATGTTTTTCAACCGTGTTGCTTTCGGACAAGCAAGAGAGCATGCGGGCAATTGATTACAGTCCGGATTATCACGTCGCGCAATTTCTCTCGACCAAGCTCGCATTGGAACAAAAGGGCCGGACGGTCGTGGCTGTTACTGTCCGGGACCTGAGCGAGCGAAGTCTTACCGCCCTGGACGAGTTTTTCGTAGAAGTGGCTGCGGCCCTCGATTGAAGCCTGCTACCATCCGTAATGGCCCACGTTCGTGGGTCGTCTATGGCCAAATTCAAACTTGCCAAACCGAAGAAGGCCAAGGCGCCCCGGGTTCAAGGGGGACTCCCGTGCTTGATTCTGCTGTTCACGGCGATGGTGCTGGTTGGCATCCTGATGTTCCTGGTATTGAAATATGCGAACGGATAATCGGCGTTCCGATCAGATGCGCCCTGTCGAGATTCAGACCGGATATCTGAAGACAGCGGAAGGTTCGGCGCTCATCACAGTAGGCAACACCCGCGTACTGTGCGCGGCATCCATTGAGAACACCGTACCGCCGTTCTTGCGCGGCACGGGCAAAGGATGGGTGACGGCCGAATACGCGATGCTACCGCGGGCAACCGTGACGCGCTCGCCGCGAGAAGTGGTCAAAGGTAGGCAATCCGGCCGCACGCACGAGATTCAACGCCTGATTGGGCGCTCCCTACGCGCGGTGGTGGATCTCGAGGCGCTGGGCGAGCGTTCGGTGATGATCGATTGCGATGTCATCCAAGCGGATGGCGGCACGCGAACCGCATCCATCACTGGAGCCTATGTGGCCTTGGCCGTAGCGGTGGGGCATCTGGTGCAGTTCGGCACTCTAAAGAAATCGCCGCTCGTGGATGCCGTGGCTGCGACCAGCGTGGGCATCGTAAATGGCACTGCTATGCTGGATCTCGATTACCAGGAAGACTCGCGAGCCGATGTTGACATGAACGTCGTGATGACCGGCTCGGGTAAGTTCATCGAAGTGCAAGCCACGGCCGAGCACAAGCCGTTCAATGACGAACAATTAGCTCAGCTCGTGCATCTGGCGCGCCGGGGTATCGTTGAGCTGATCGACCTCCAAAAACAGGCAACCGGAAAAAAGTGACGATCTATTGCGGCACCGGCAACGCCGGGAAGCTACGGGAATTCCGTGCCGCCGCGGAGTCCTTTGGAATCGAGATTTTGGAGCTTCCTGAGCTGAAACAGATTCCGCCTTGCGAAGAAACCGGTGACAC
>Ga0070681_10002852_pt1 | contig 15975 bp, 15 predicted proteins | sample KBSC83BmetaG_FD_65650 | JGI IMG/M metagenome (GOLD analysis project Ga0070681, IMG submission 65650) | Corn rhizosphere microbial communities from Kellogg Biological Station, Michigan, USA - KBS C8-3B metaG | ecosystem: Host-associated > Plants > Roots > Rhizosphere | place: USA: Michigan...
GCGAGACGGGCGGCATTCTCGAAGACGGCCAGCGCATCCGCGTGTCGGCCGAGCCGCTGCAGGACGCTGGCATAGAGAAGCTGGTGCTCGGCGTCGTTCGCTCCGGCCTCATTGGTTCGCCCGAGCAGCTCGGCGGCGCCGTTGTAGTCGCCGCGCTCCACCCGGATGCGCGCAAGGACCGTAGCGAACTGCGCGTTCGACGGCGAAATCGCCATGCCGTCGGTGAGGAGCTTCTCGGCTTCGTCGATCTCGGACTGTTCGAGCCGCACCGCCACCAGCGCCTGCCGGGCCGGCTCGTACGCCGGCTGGACCGCCAGCGCGGCGGCGAACTCCTGCGCCGCGGCGCTCGGCCGGCCCTGGTTCAGCCGGTCTACGCCCTTCTGGAAGCGAATCTCGGCTTCGTCCGACGAGGACAGCGGGCGATCGCGCTTGCTGACAACTTGGGCCGCCGAGCCCTTCGCCGCCACGGGCGGCAGAGCGAACGCCTGTTCCGACGGCAGCTTCGCCGGCTTGGGCAGTTGCTTCCGCGCGGGAGGAGGCGCAATTGGCGTTTCGATCGCATCGGCAAGCTTGAACATCTCGACCGCCGGCGGCGGGGCAGCCGGCGATGGTTGCGCCAGCGGGGCGACGGGTGTCGGCGGTGGCGGTTTTATCGCTGCGATCGGCGCCGGCGGCGGTACCGCCGGGCGAGACAGCGCGAGCGGTGTGGCGAGCGGCCTCGGCTGCAGCTCGTAGATGACCCAGATGAGCGCGCCGATGGCGACGACCGCTTCGATGCCCATCGTGATCCAGAAAGCGTCGCTCCGGCGCACCTGCGGCACCACGCGCACGCTCGGATCGGCCGATGCCGACTCCGGCAGTGCGCGCCGCCGGTCGAGGTCACGCAGCATCTTGTTGATGACGCTCACGCGCGGACCTCAGACCGCCCGGGCCGCGAGGGCCCACCAGCGACGCTCGGGCATGGCGGAAGGCGTGTCGGCGATGGCGGCCCGCACATGACTCGCACGCAAAGCGCGCACGCCTTCGCCGTAGGCCAGCAACATCGCCTTGTGCATGAGGACATTGATGAGGCGCGGCACGCCGCGGCTCGCGCGATGCAGCGCCGCGACCGCGCCGTCGTTCACCAGCGCAATGCCGGAATACCCCGCGACCACCAGGCGGTGCGTCACATACGCCCCGACCTCGTCCCTTTCGAGCCCCTGCAGCCGGTGCTCGAAGATGATGCGCTGGCGCAGCTGGCGCACGGCGGCGGATGAGAGCTTGGCGTCGAGCTCCGGCTGGCCGAAGAGCACCACCTGGAGGAGCTTCATCTTTTCCGTTTCGACGTTGGTGAGAAGCCGCAGCGCCTCGAGCGTCTCGAGCGACATCGACTGGCTCTCGTCCATGCAAAGCACGACGCGCTTGCCCTGCCGGGCAATGTCGAGCAGCGCGCGAGTGACCGCGCGCAGCAGGCGATGCGGCTCGATGTCGGCAAGATCGGGCTCGAGCGGCAGCGAGAGCTCGTCCGCGAGCGCGATGAGCAGGCTTTTCGGCCCGAAGCTCGGATTCGGAATGTAGGCGCTGACATAGCGCGGCAGCAGGCTCGCGAGGAGCTTGCGGCAGAGAAGCGTCTTACCGGTTCCCACCTCGCCGGTCACCTTGACGAAGCCTTCGCCGTTGCCGATCGCCACCACCAGGGTATTCAGCGCCTCCTGGCTCGCGCGCCCGGCGAAGAAGAAGTGGGTGTCCGGCGTGATGCCGAACGGCAGCTCGCGCAGGCCGAAGTACGACAGGTAGTTCATCGCGTTCCCCTTGCCTTCATCTCACGATCGAGCGCGTCGAGCCGGCCGCGCGCCTCCGTCATGTCCCTGTCCCAGTCGCTGTCCGAATCGATGATCGTCGGCTTGATCAGCATCACGAGCTCCTTCTTCTCGACCACGCGGTTGGTGCTGCGCAGGAGAAAGCCCGTGAGGCCCGAGTCCGGCACGCCGGGCGCGCCGCCGCGCACGTCGTTCACCTCGGTGCGCATGAGGCCGCCGATGGCGACGATGCTGCCGTCGGTCACGCGCACGATGGTGTCAGTCTCGCGGATGGTGTTGCGCGCGGTCGGCACGTTCACGTTCTGCGACTCGCCGAGATCCATGTTGATGATGGTGGTGGTGACGTCGTTGATCGTCGGGTGGATGTGCAGCGTGATGTTGCCGCGGTCGTCGATCTGCGGCGTGACGTCGAGCACGATGCCGGAGAAATACGTCGAGAAGCGCGGCGCGATGGTCGGGCGCGTGGTGGTGGCGCCGACCGCGTTCAGCGTCGGCGGCGTCACCTCGACGTCCGAGACGAAGAGCTGGTCCTGGCCGACCTTCAGCACCGCCTTCTGGTTGTTGAGCGTCGCCACGCGCGGGCTCGACAGAACCTGCACATTGCCCTGCGACTCGAGGAACGTGAGGAGCGCCCCGAAGTTCGAGCTCGCGACGGCGAGTCCGGTCACCGCGCCACCCGGACCACCGACGAGCTGGTCGGCGAGAGCAGCCGTGGCAACCGTCCGGGCCGAAAGCGTCGGATCGACAGTGGTCGCGTTTACGAGCGAGGGGTTGCGACTTTCGAAGTTGGTCGGAACGCGGGGGGATGCGAGCGGCCGAGTCAGCTGGCCTACACCGCCCGAGCGCCCGAAGATCGCCCAGTTGACGCCGGACTGGAACTGCTCGGCGAGCGTCACCTCCACGATCTTCGCCTCCAGCATCACCTGGCGCTCGACGGCGAGGCGCGTCGCGCGCAGGTACGAATCCACGGAGCGCAACTCGGAGGCGGTGCCGCGAACGACCACCACGCCCGAATGCGGTGACACCACTATCGAGCGCACGCCGGCCTGATCTTCGTAGCGTCGGTTGCACGCCTCGCGCTGGCGCTCGTCGGGACCTTGCTGGGCAACGCCGGCCGCGCTCTGCGCCATGGCCGGCTGCGCCGAATCGCTACGACCGGGCGGAAAGACAATCGCGGCGAGCGCCTCGCACAGGTCGGTCCAGAAAATCGCCTCCTGGTTCGTCGTGACGCGCGTGCTGTCGCGGCTTGGGGCTCCCCCGATCACGCCGGTTTGCGAGGCAAGGCCGCCTGCGCCCAGGCCGATGCCGGCGCCGCCGGCCCCCGAGGTCCCGGAAGTGGTCGTGGTGCGCAGAGTGGTGTCCATGTTCGAGCTCACGCGCACTTGAGAGACGCCGCGGCGCTGCCCCGCGAGATAGTTCACCTGGAATATGCGAGCCTGGATGCCGGATGGCTGAATGAAAATCCGCGACCCCTCGACTCGGTACTCATACCCATACAGCTCCCGGATGGCATCGAGCGCCTCGCGCAGCGTCACGTCCTTCAGGTTCACGCTGATCGTGCCCGTGACGCCCGGCGGCACGAGCATCGAGTAGCGCGTACCGGAGACCAGCGCGTTGAAGACGGAGGCGGCCGGCGCGTCGCTGACCGTGAGGTCGAAACGCTGGTCGATCGGCTGGCCGCGCACCTTGGGCATTTCCATCCGCAGCGGCGGCATCAGATCGAGATCGGGCGCGGGCGCCTTGCGCGGTTCGCCCGTCGCCATCGCACCTTGCAGCGCCGGGTCGATGTCGCGCGGCGGCGGCGGCATCGCACAAGCGCAAACCAGTGTCGCGAAAAGTGCGATCGCCCGTTTCATTGAGCCACCGCTTTCACGTCCACGCCTGGATTGAGGCGCAGCGTTTCCTTTTGCCCGTTGCGCTCCAGCGTGACACCGGTTTCGGTGATCGCCACCACGCGGGCGCCGTCGACGCGGCCGCCGAGCGGCACGGCGCGGCCATCGATGACGGCGACCTTGCGCTCGGGCGAGATGAGCACGCTTTGCACACGATGCGCGGACCTCGCCGCCGCACCGCCCGAACCGTTCTGACCTTCAGCAGCCGCCGCCCGGTCCGGCGGACGCGTCGGATCGGGCAGACCGACCTGGGCCGCCGCGGTAATACTTGCCAGCGTAGCGATGAGCGCCCAAAGCAGTCGAGCCGAGCTCAAACGTTCAGCCATGCCGGGTCGAGGCTCAGGGTATAGACCACGATCTTCATGGTGTGGCTGGGATACCGCTCGGCGGAAAGCTCCAGCTCGCTCCAGTAGAGCTGGGTTGGCAGGCGCTGCAGTTCCTCCAGATAGCGAAGCAAGTCCAGAAAGGCGCCGCTGACCGTCACCTCCACTCCATGGCGGTAGATGAGTCGCTCCCCCGGCGTCGGCTGGGTGGCGGGCTTCCGGCCATCCGGCGCCCGCGCTTCCGCAATGGAGGTCGTGGGAAGCGTGCGCATCGTGACGAGCTGTACGCCCTGGTTGCGCGCAAGCATTTCCCCGACCACTCGCTTCATCTGCTGCGGCGCAGTGAATTTTCGCTCTTCTGCCGTGATGTTGGCCTCCGTCTCGGCGAGCAGGCGCTTTACTTCTGCCAGGCGCTCGCGCCGCGCACGGTCGGCGTCCTGCGACGGAGTGGTAGCAAGCTTTGAGAGCTGAGCTTCGAGAGACCTCATTTCCGACTGGCGTTGGGCAATCGTGGCTGACAGGCGCCGCTCTTTGCGCATCTCGCCGTCGAGCAGCAGCGTTTGCAGCAGCGCGACGAGCGCGACGGTGACTGCAGCGAACACGAACACGCGTTCGCGCAGGGTCATCGCATCGACGCGATCGGAATAGCGTTCCCAGAGCCGTTTCAAGGCGCATCCTCGCGCAGCGGCATCGAAATCGAGAACTCCACGTAGCGCGCGGGGCCGGCGTTGGTCGGTGGGGTCTCCGCCGCCCTCGCTTCCGTCTTCGAGGCGATGCGCAGTGCGGCCACCCGCCGCCCGGCGAAGGACTCCTGGCGGTTGAGGGAGGCTATGTAGGCCGGGACGAGGGCGCTCTCCAGCGCTCGCCCCATGATCGTGAGTTCGGCGGACTTGCCGCCAATCTTGACCCCGGTGAGCCACACGCCCCCCGTGCTTGCCCGCGCGAGACCCACCAGATAGCGGGCATAGCCGCTCGCGTCTCCACCGACGCCGGTGCGCACGTCATCCAGGAGCGAACGTCGATCTGCCAGCCTTGCCTCCGCGCTTTCCAATTCCGCGGCGAGCGCCTTGCTTGCGCCAGGACCGGCAGTTTGCTTGGCAAGACCGGCGAATTGCGCGGTGCGCTCGGCCACCTGCTTCTCTGTCTGTGCGGCGACGCGCTCGAGGGTCCTCGTCTGATAGACCTGGAACCCGTAAATCACCAGAACGCCCGCCACGATGAGGGCCAAAGCCTGTGCCATCGCGACGGCCGAGAAATAGCGCTTCTGCTTGAGGAAGACCGGATTGAAAAGGTTGATCTGCTGGGCCACGGTCAAAGCGATTTCGTCTCGCGGCGCAGGGAAGCGCCGAAATGGTGGAAGAGCCTCCACTGCACGTCCCGCTCGGGACGATCGCCGTCGAAGGCGAGCACGTCGCGCAGATCGATGTCCTGCGCGTCGACTCCGAGCCTCGCCTTGAGGAATTCGGCAACGCGAGTGGCGTGCGGGGTGGGTGCCACGAGCAGACGCTCCACCGGGATGGAGCGGAATTGGCGCTCGAAATGATCCAGCGTGCGCTGGATCTCCACCGCGACGCGCTCGAGTGCTGCTTCCTCGGCCGGTGCATCCGCCGCGACTTGCCCCAGCCCCAGCTCGAAGCGGCGCGCGAGGTGAAGCTCCTCGCGGTAGTTGATGGTCATCAGGCCCCAGTCATCGGCGAAGTACGCGAGGCCCACGGCGCGCCCGCTCCCCTCGTACAGCGCGGCGACGTTGCGCTGCGCCATCTCCGGGATGTCGATTACCGAGAGCGGAATCCTCGCGTTCTCGGACTGGCGGATCATTGACTCGATGAGATCGTTCGGCGCCGACACGGCGTACATGAGCCGGTTGCGCCCGACGCCGGCATCCTGCTGCGGGATTTCCAGCACGTCGACCGTGGCATCGTCGACGTGGTAGTCAATCATGTCCTTGATGCGCCAGCGGATCGCCGCCTTCAGCTCCTCCTTGGGCACCGTCGGCGCGTCAACCAGCAGTAGCTGGTACTGGCCCGGCCGCAGGATCGCCGCGCAAGCGTAGCGCGACACGTGTATTTGCTGCGCGAACTTGGTGAGGTCCTGCAGGTCTTCGGCGAGCGGGTGGCTGCCGTACTGCGTGATGTGTGGCTTGGGAGCGCCGTGAAAGCCGTGGACGAAATCCACGCCGCTCGCGCCGACCGACAGCGTCAACCAGCCCGGGACTTTTTTATTGTTTCGCAGCCAGCCGAGCAACATCCTTCTCCAAACCCGCCGACGCCGCCAAGGTACCCCAATAAGTAGTTGTCGTCAAATCACTTTTAGCCCATATATAGTGGTTTTCGGGCTTGTCTTTCAGTACACCTCGCGGGTGTAGATGAACTGCCTCTCCCGCGCGAAGTTGCTGGACGCAGGCTCACCGACCGCGAAGTCGCCATAGCCGGTTCCAGCGCCGAGCCCGGTGGCTTGGGTCGTCGTGCCGGTTCGGGTTCCGGTCGTGGTAGCAGACCAGGTGCCGGCTGAATACCGCACGACCACGAACGCCGCCGTGGCGGCGCCGGCGTCCAAATCGCCGGCGACGAAGGTGAATGTAGAGCCATAGGTTCCGCCCACAGGCAGCGCGCCGGTAGTCGGCGTGGTGAGCGTCCAGTACCGGTTGACGCTTTTGGTGGTGTCGATGCCAGAACCCGCGGCGCTGGGATGGTCTCCGGCAGCCACAGTGGCGAGCACGTTTCCGGCGGACGTGACGCCCGCATAAGCGGTGACGATCGGCGTATACGCGCTGGCTGACGTGCCGACTTCGAACGTGCAGTTCGAAGCGCCCGTCGGAATGGCTTTCTGTAACAGGCCGACTACGTGGCCAGGCGTACCGCCGGGCCGGGACACGCTGGTCGCGCAACTGCCCGTAGTGATCATCGTATTGCTGCCCGTCGTGAGCAAGCCGGCGGTCAAATTGAGCACTCCGGTCGCGGTGGCATTGCCGCCGCTCAAGGTGACGCCGCTTGCATTATTGATGCGAAGGCCGGCGTAGGTGAACGGCACCAGGGTCTGGGCCGAGGCGCCCTTGTATTCGACCGTGCTACCGGTGGCGACGTAGCCGCCGCTCGTGAAGGTTGCGGATGGATTGAACGCTCCCAGAATCCCCACCGTACCGGCGTTGGCCAGCGTGACGCTGTTCACCGTGCGGGCACCGCTGATCGTCAGATTGTTGTAGTCGAACGCGGGCGCCGTCTGCGCGCCCGTGCCGTTGAAGTCCACGGTGTTTCCCGTCACCACGAAAGCACCGCTGCTGAAGGTCGCGGTGGGAGAAAAGCTCCCGGCCACCCCGATGGTGCCGCCGCTCACCAGCGTGACGCTGGCCGTGTGAACGCCGCTGATCGTCAGGTTGTTGTAGTTGAACGCCGGTACCGTCTGCGCGCCCGTGCCGTTGAAGTTGATGGTGTTTCCGCTGACGACATAGTTACCGGTGCCGAACGTCGCGCTCGAAGTGAACGCGCCAGCGATATTCACCGTCCCGCCGTTCGGCAGCGTGAGGTTGTTGGCCCCCGTTCGCGCTCCGCTCAGCGTGAGGTTGTAGTAGCTCGTGGCCCTGACGCTCTGCGCGCCGGTGCCGTTGTAGTTGACGGTATTGCCTGCCGCCGTGGCGGTAAACGTCGTCACGGAAAGCGGTCCGGCGATATTCAGGGCGGCGTTCGTGGAGTTTACGAACGTCCCGGCCCCGGCGATGCCGGTCACGGTATCCGTGCTTGTCACTGTGCCGTTGTTCGTGGTGGTGCCAGTGCTCACCGTGATGGGTCCCGCTATGACGAGCGCAGCGCTGGCAGCGATCGTCTTATTGTTCGTGATGGTGATCGTCCCCGTATTTGTTATCGCGCCAGCCCCATCGATCGTGGCGCCATTGCCGGTGAGGTTGACGCTCGTCGTCCCGTCGAGCGTACCGTTCACCGTCAGGTTGCCGGTGATGGTGGTCGCGCCGCCGAGCGTGGTGGTGTTGGCCGAGATGATCAGGTTGTTGAATGTAGATAGCACCCCCACGGCATATGGCAGCGTGTTGGTGGATCCGAGCTGGACCGTTCCTGTCCCGGGCGTCCAAGTCTCCGTGCCGGCGCCAAAAGCGAATGCCGGCGAGCCGTTCGCTATGAGCGTTCCGCCAGCCGTCATGTCGGTGACGCCACCTCGGTTACCGTTGTTGCCGCTCATCGTCACCGTCCCGTTGACGGTGAGCGAGCTTCCGGCCGCGAATGTCAGCGTGGATGTGTTGTTCCCGGTAGTCGATCCGACCTGCAGGCTGGCGACGGAGGCGGTCGTATTCATGGTGACGGTGTCGCCCCCCCGAATCTGGACGGTGTCGGCCGGCTGTGGAATGGTGCCGTTGCAGTTCGTCCACGTTCCGGGCGCGTTCCAGTTGCCGCCGCCGTTCGACAGGCAGTTCGCGCCGGCCGCTGCGCCGATATGGAGCAGCGCGGCGAGCAGGAACCAAGAGCGTGGCACGCGCCGGCTCATGGAATATTCGACACCGTCGCTTGCATCAGCCGTTGCGCATAGTTTGCGTTACCGATTGCCCCAATGCTCGCCGTGCTCGTGACGTAGAACGTCGCGCACGTCGCGGCGCCGGACAAACCGCAAGTGCTAGCGCCTTGGGGCGCGGAGACGCACGTGACGGTGACGGTGACGCCATTCAGTCCTTGTTGCGTCAAGGGGATGACGGTGGACGGGGCGCACGCGCCATTGGCCCCGATCGCTTGCTGGATACCCCAATCAAGGCCGGCCTTGGCGCCGTAGTAGACCTTTGCCCCGAGGTAGGACTTCGACGTCGTGTCGCTTTCGACGTTCGAGAGATTCATGACCGCGAGGCCCAGGCCAATGAGGACGACAATGAGCAGGATCGCCGTCATGAGCGCCATTCCCGATGAACGAGAGCGCGTCTTCATATGCTGTTGTCGAGCTGCGCTTCGCTGACGAGTTGCACAGCCTCCCCGCCGTTCGTGAGCGAAATGGACAGTTTCACGAAGCCATTTGCCTGGACGGTGGACGTGCTGGTGGCGACGCTGCAATCGCTGATCTTGTCCGTGACCAGCGCGCTCGTGGCGCCAGCCGGTGGCGAAGTCGGGGTCGGCGCCACGGACGAGATCGGGTAACTGTAATAGCGGGTTAACGTCCCGGCGGTGATGTTGCAGATGTAGGCGACCGGCCTGTCGATGACATATACACGGCGCCGACCGCTCGGCTGCGGAAACGTTTGCGCGGCGGAGAGGTTTATATGGTGGCGATAGGACGTGGCCGGCGGGCCGACGCCCGAGGACGTACCGCATGCACCGGCACCAGCTCCGCCCCCGTTCACGGTGGTAAGTGTGATGCCGGTCCCGGCCGCGGATAGCACGGCGCTCGCACCGGCTGCGGTATAGACCGTGCCGGCAGCATCGCCGATGACAAGGCGGAACGCCGTGCTGGGGAACGCGGCTCCGGTAAAGGCCGGGTTGCGAAAACACCCGACAACGTCGAAGTCGCTGTCCGGCGAGCCAATGGCGAGCAGTTGGTTCGCGCCCGAGCAGTTGGCCTCGCCGCTTGCGCAAAAACGCCCGCCATCGATGGTAGGAATCATCTCCACCGCGAACCCGGTCCCGGCGATGCTCGATACGCGGATGCTATTCGGCAGCGCGATGCGGATGTCGCGCGTCATTCGGCGAAGCGCGATCTCCGCTGAATCGATTAGCGCCGCGCGCTGCTCGATCGCTCGAGATGCCCGCACGGCCGGAATGACGAAGACGCCAAAACTCGTGCCGATGACCCCCAGGATCAGGATGACGAATACCATCTCGATCAAGGTGAAGCCGCGGCGCGGCACGATCACGTGAGCGGCTTGCATTGATTCCCGGGGTCGGCGGCGGAATTGCATTCGTAATTGGCCCGGTACCCGCTGAGCGTGATGCTCGTATTGCCCGGTCCAGTAACAGTGACATCCACGCGCAAGACGCGAATGGTTCCATCGGCGTTGTTGAGGCTACCGAGCGCCGCTCCGGCCGAGACGACGGCCACCGTTGCCGTGTAGCCTGCCATCGGCGACTCCGAAAGAGTGTCGTAGCCGCATACGTAGGCGGCGTGTGAAGGCGCGCCGCCCGGACAAACCTTGCCGGTGTTGCTGTCGTAGAACGGCTTGAGGAGTATTTCCTCCAGGTAGCCTTCGGCGACGATCTGCGCCTGCAGCCGAGCCATCGGATCCGCGCTGTGCTGCGTGGTTACGACGAACACTGACATGACGGCCGTGAGAGCGATGCCGACGATGACGACGCCCAGGATGGCTTCGACAATCGTCATGCCGTACTGCGCCGACCTGGAGTTAATGGACATAGCCGGTTTCGCCCTCCACGACGATGTTGCGCCCGCCGGCCGTGATGGTCTGTCCAGTACTCGGCCGCCCCAGTGGATCGAAGGTAAAGCTAGCCGCGCTCACGGTCGCAGCGCCCTGCGCCGTCACGATGTATGAAGCGGTGGTGCCCCCCGGCGGCGCAAGACTCGTATCGCAGGTCGCCGATCCGTATGCGGATGCGTAGGTGAGGCTCAATTGCGTCCCACCCGTAAAGGTGGCGCACACCGTTCGCTGATAGGCGACCGCTGTTCGCTGCGCGTACCGAAGGGCGGCTAGCGTCTGGTCGTAGAGGCGCTGCTCGTCGAAGCCCTGCGACGAGAGGCGGGGGATCGCCACCGCGGCGAGGACGCCAACGACCAGGATCACCGTGACCAGCTCGATCATCGAAAATCCGATGGCCGCGGCGAAATAAAAAAAGGAGCCCGAAGGCTCCCTTTTTGCCGGTTTGATGTGGATCTCCCGCCGGCCCGCCAGCCTGACGAGCGCGCTAGCAGGTTGGCGTTATTTGACCGCGATGACGGTGGCGTTGGTGGCTGTCGCCGCTATCGCAGCGCCCGCGCCGTCATTGGCGGTGATGGTGCACGTTTGCTGCGTTCCAGCCGTCGCCGTCGCCCAGTTGTTGCCCGCCGCGTCGGCGATGGTGTAGCCGCCGGCACCGGCCGGGATGGCCGTGCTGAGGACGGTGTCGAAGACGGCCTTCGTGCAGGCGTTGAACGTCACTGCCTGACCAGCGCCTCCGAAGACGCTGCCTTTTGCGAGATAGAGCGCGTAATTCACCGCGCTACCGGAAGCAACGGCGCCCGCGAATCCCTGGGCAGCAGCTTTTCGCGCGTCGGTCTGGATATCGACGAATTTCGGGATCGCAACGGCGGCCAATATCCCCAAGATCGTGATCACGACAATGAGCTCGATGATCGTGAAGCCAGAAGAAATTTTTCTCATATGCTCCCCGTACTTATCTGATGAAGTTGAAGTGGTGTCGCGGATACTACCTGATTGTTTCGCAGCTGGACTGGCTGATAACAAAAAATGTCCCTCGTCTAGTCAATCTGCCACACGAACGGCGGATGAGCGGTGATAAACGGCTGCCGAAGCTCGCGTGGCATGCCGGGTTCATCGCGCCCGGCCGTCAAGGCAACACGGAAATGGATGGTTTCAGGAGGGACCCCGGACGACAGGTACCATCGGCGGGCAGGCAGGTAAATCAGTTCTCCGGTCGCCGGATCGAAATACCAGCTGGCCCTGGGTAGCGTCTTTGGGTCCGCGGCATAGAGCTCGCCGAGGTATCCCTGCGGCGCTCGTTCCAGGAACCTGACGGGATTGCTGCCAACGTCGGCTTCGATCCCCGACGCATTGCCGGAAATCACGTACGCCGCGAAGCGAAGCGTCAGCGCGGTATTGATGGCCGCCACGTTCTGCTCTACGGCCGCCCGCTCTCCCAACTCCTGATATTTGAGCAATCGCGCAAGGCCGAGACCGATCGACAAGGCCACGATCGAAACGACCACCAGCAGCTCAACCAGCGTAAAACCGCGGGCTTTCATCCGCGCCTTCTAGCCACGCTGGCAAGGTCCCAAATCGGCAGGAATACCGCCAAGGCGAGGATGAGGACAAGCACGCCGAGGAACACGATCAGGATCGGTTCAATCTGCGCGGCGAGCGTTTTCACCTGATAGTCGACCTCGCGTTCGTAGAGCCCCGCGACCTCTAGCATCAGGTCGTCGATCTCGCCAGTCTCATCGCCTACGGCGATCATCTGCAGCACGACGGGAGTGAAAATGCCGGCGACCACGGCGGTGCGCAGCACGCTTTCCCCGCGCTCCACGCCATCGCGCATCTGCTCGATGGTTCGGGCGATGTAGTCGTTGTCCACTACGCCTGCGACAGTGGAAAGACCCTGTACGATCGGCACGCCGCTCTTCGTGGAAAGCGCAAAGCTCCGCGCGAACCGCGCGAGGGTGGCCTTGAGAATGATCTCGCCGGCGATCGGAATTCGAAGCTTCGCGCGGTCCCACTGGTATTTGCCGGCCGGCGTGGACTTCCAGAAGACGAAACCGCCAATGCCAAGGGCTATAGCGCCAGCGATGAGCGGCCAGTAGCTGGCGGTGAAATTCGAAAATCCGATGACCAGCCGCGTCATCCACGGCAGCTCGGCGTTGAAGCTGGCAAACATCTTCGCGAAAGCCGGAATCACGACGATGTTCACGATGGCAATCGCGAGAATCATGGTGACCACGACGAACGCGGGATACCGGAGCGCCGACTTGATTCGATCGCGCACATCCTTCTCGAACTCCAGATGTTCATACAGGCGCAGGAATACCGTTTCCAGCAGGCCGGTACTCTCGCCTACGCGCACGAGACTGACGTAGAACGGGCTGAAAACCTTGGGATGGCGACGCATCGCAGCTGACAGCTCGCGGCCCGCATCGAGACTGGCGCGCAGATCCGCGATGACCTCCCTGAAGGTCGGGTTTGCCATCGACTCCTGCAGCCCGCCCAGCGCGCGCAGGATCGGCACGCCCGACTTCAGCAGCGTGTACATCTGCCGCGAGAAGAGCATGAGGTCGATCAGGCTGATCGACGGCTGGAAGAGCTCGCGGATCGAGCGGCCGGCATCGTTCGCGGCCACCGCCGGGCCCGTCGACGGCTTGATCTCGATCGGCGTGATGCCGGTGTTGACCAGGTGATCCGCCACGGCCCCCGTGTCCGCCCCCTCGAGACGTCCCTGGACGAGCTCTCCGCGGGGATTGCGTCCCTTGTAGGCAAACATCGCCATCAGTCGCCGAGCTCGCTCGCGACGCGGATGATCTCGCCGACCGGCGATCGACCCGCGAGGGCGAGTTCGAGCGCCTGGTGCTTGAGCGAGCGCCCGCGCAGCGCCACCTCCGCCAGCCGCACGAACTCGTCGTTGCGGTTCTGGTTGAGGACGCTCGCCATTTCGGGCGAGACCTCGAGCATCTCGTAGATGCCCGTGCGTCCGGAGAGCCCAGTGCCGTTGCAATGCGAGCAGCCGTGCCCCCGCTTGAAGCGGGCCGGATCGACCTCGACCGCATACTCGCGCTTGATCCAGGCCTGCTCGCCGGCATCGAGCGGCCGCGGCCCGACGCAGCTCTCGCAGTTGAGGCGTACCAGCCGCTGCGCGAGCACGGCGTGGATCGAGGTGCCCACCATGTAGTAGGGAGCACCCATGTCGATCAGGCGGATCGGCGTGGTGACCGCGTCCTTGGTATGCAGGGTCGAAAGCACGAGGTGGCCGGTCAAGGCGGCGCGCAGGCCGATCTGGGCGGTTTCCTCGTCGCGCATCTCGCCGATCAGGATCACGTCCGGGTCCTGCCGCAGGCTCGACCGCAGCACGGTGGAAAAGCTGAGCTCGATCTTCTCGTTCACCTGGACCTGGTTCACGCCCGCGAGGCGATATTCGACCGGATCTTCGACGGTGATGATCTTCTTCTCCGTCGAGTTGATCTCGGCGAGCGTGGCGTAGAGCGTGGTGGTCTTGCCGCTGCCGGTGGGACCGGTGACGAGGATCATGCCGTTGGTGCGTTGGATGAGCTGCCGGTAGCGCGCCAGCATGTCCGCCGGCATGCCGAGATGGTCGAGGGAGAGCAATCCGCTCTTGCGGGCCAACAGTCTCATCACCACCGACTCGCCGTGCTGCACCGGCATGGTGGAGAGGCGCACATCCACCTGGGCCTCGCGCACCAGCACGTTGAACCGCCCGTCCTGCGGGCGGCGCTTTTCCGAGATGTCGAGGCCGGCCATCAGCTTGAGGCGCAGCACGAGCGCCGGCCCGATGCGCGTATCGACGTCGGTCTGCACCTGCAGAACGCCGTCGATGCGGAAGCGGATGCGGACGTTGCGCTCCTGCGGCTCGATGTGCACGTCGGAGGCGTTCGCCTGCACCGCGTCCTCGAAGACGCTTTGCAACAGCTTGACGACGGGCGCGTCCTCGGCTCCGGCCGCGGCGGCGAGGGCGCCGAAGTCCACATACGCATCGCCGAGGTCGCGCTCCAGCGCCTTCGCGAGGCCGCTGATTTCCTCCGTGCGCCGATAAAGGCGATCGACCGTCTGCAGCAGTTGCTCCTCGCTGACCGCCGCCACGTGGATGGTGCGCTTGAGCGAGCGCTGCAGCTCGTCCGCGGCGAAGAGGTCCGTCGGGTCGGCCATGCCGACGAGGTACGAGTCCTTGCGATCCTCGAGCACGAGCGCCCGGAAGCGGCGCGCCTGCGATTCCGGCAGGCGTCGCACCACTTCGTTCGACAGGTTGTAGAACTTGAGGTTGACGTAGGGGATCGCCAGCTGGCGCGCCAGCGCCTCGGCGATCTGCTCGGAATTGCAGAAGGCGTTCTCGACCAGCACGCGGCCCAAGCGCCGCCCGGAGCGCTTCTGCTCGTCCAGCGCCAAGCGGAGCTGTTCGCGGGAGATGACTTTTCGCTCGACCAGCACGTCCCCTAGACGCACTTTGGTCGCGACGGCAGGCGCCTGCATGGCGGCCTCTTATTAGAAAGACCCGGTTCAGTATAGCGGCGCGCAGACGGCGGGCCTGTGAGGCCCTGTCCGGGGCGACGAGCGCGCGTTTCTGCGCGGCCAGCGCCCGGAAAAATAAGGGCGGCCCTTTTGGGGCCGCCCTACGCATCCCGACGGAAAAGAGGAGGAGGAGGATCCGGCGGGTGCTGCGACGCAACAACTATAGCGCCTTTCCGCGGAGGTTTAGAATCGGCCATTTCGTAAAACACTTTTGCACGATTCGCAAAGATGGCGGACGCCCTTCAGGAAATGTCTGTTTTTTCGAGAGTTGTCACCTCCGGCAGCCTGTCCGCCGCGGCGCGGGAGCTCGGCATTTCGCCCGCGTTGGTGAGCCGCCGGCTGGCAGCCCTTGAAAATCGGCTGGGGGTGCGCCTCATCAACCGCACCACCCGCAGCCTCAATATGACGGTGGAGGGCGCCCGCTACTACGACGTCTGCAATCGCGTGCTGGCCGAGATCCAGGAGGCCGATGCCGAAGTCTCGGTCGGCCGCGTCGAGCCGCAGGGGGCGCTGAAGGTGGCATTGCCGGCGTCGTTCGGCCACCAGCACGTGGCGCCGCTCGTGCCGCAATTCGCCGCGCAATATCCAAAGGTGCAGCTCGCGCTCAGCCTTTCCGACCGCACGGTGAACATCATGGACGAGGGCTTCGACGTCGCGGTGTGCATCGCCGACCTGCAGGATTCCTCCCTTGCCGCCCGGCGCCTCGCCCCCAACCGCCGCGTCGTGTGCGCAAGCCCGGCCTACCTGCGCGCCCACGGCGAGCCGCGCACGCCGGACGAGCTCGCGCGCCACAACTGCCTCGTCACGAGCGACTTCGCCGGTAATTGGGACTACAAGCGGCCGGACGGCAGGCCGGGCACGGTGCGCGTCTCGGGACGTTACTGCTGCGACAACTGGGAAGTGCTGCGCGAATGGGCGCTGGCCGGCCTGGGTATCGCGCTGAAGTCCACCTGGGACGTCCACCGGCAACTCGAGGACGGCTCGCTGGTCGCATTATTTCCAGGCTATGCATTCCATTCCGACGTCGCGATCTATGCCGTCTACCCGCACCGGCGGTTCCTGCCGGCCAAGACGCG
>Ga0070681_10002853_pt1 | contig 15975 bp, 9 predicted proteins | sample KBSC83BmetaG_FD_65650 | JGI IMG/M metagenome (GOLD analysis project Ga0070681, IMG submission 65650) | Corn rhizosphere microbial communities from Kellogg Biological Station, Michigan, USA - KBS C8-3B metaG | ecosystem: Host-associated > Plants > Roots > Rhizosphere | place: USA: Michigan...
GATGCGCTGGCAGGCCTCGTAGCTCTGCTGCAGGCTCTCGGGGCGGATGAGCGACAGGTTGTCGGCGGAGCTGTGGTACTCCGGATAACCGCCGTTGACCGAACGCGTCAGCCGGCCGACCGGCAGGTTGAAGCCAGGCGAGCACAGCTGCCGTTCGTCGTAGCCGTAGGGTGAAAAGCCGATGACGCGGGCCTGCGGATCGATGCCCGGCAGCACGTAGCCGGCCACGGTGTCGATCTCGGCATTCTCGCGCCGGCTCATCTTATAGGTGAGGGGGCCGGAATCGCCGAGCAACGCCAGCACCAGGCCATGGCGCACCCGGCTCAGCAGCTGCTGGTTGCGCTTCAGCCAGCACAGCGAGCCGATCGTGCCGGGCGCGAACACGAAGCGGTAGGTGTAGCGGCACTTCTCGCCCGCCAGCCACTGCGCCAGCGCCGCGGCGATCGCCATGCCGCTGCAATTGTCGTTCGCCAGCGAGGGATGACAGACGTGCGCGAAGAACAGCACCTCCTCGCGCGTCTTACCGGGAATCACGACCTCGCCGTAGCTGAGCGAGCCGCGCGCCAGCGAGCTGCGGATCGACACACGGTAGCGACCGGGACGCAGCTGCTCGCGCTCGCGATGGCGCAGGCAGAAGCCCCAGTTGCGCCGGTAGTAGCTGGTACGGTACGGGATCCAGTCGGCGTGCTCGGGCAGCGAGTGCAGGTGCGGCGACAGCTCCTCGAGGGTGCGCACCGCCTCCTGCGGCTCGGAGTAGCTGACCAGGTGCAGGTTATGGGCGCGGAAGTCCACGGCGCGACGGCCGTCGGGATCGAACAGCGCCGCCTCCTCGATGTTCCATTCGAGCGGCACTTCCCAGTCGAAAACGCGCGTACCGCTCGGCACCTCGTGGATGGTCAGCGGCGCACGCGTGCCGATCAGGCGCAGCGTCTCGCGTACGCCTGCCCCGGTGATGCTGCGGCAGATCGGGTAGAGCCGCCGCGCAAACTCGTACAGCTGCGTGCCGGTCGAGGCGCTCATGCGGTGGCCGGCGTCCGCCGGGCATGCTGCGCCAGGCGCGCCTCGAAGGCACGGCGCTCGAAGTCCGGGCACTCGGCATCGCGCTCGCTGATCACGACTTCCGCGAGCGGCCACGCGATCCCGAAGGCGGGGTCGTTCCAGCGCACGCCGGCATTGAGGTCGGGGGCAAAGAAGTCGGTCATCTGGTAGAGCACCTCGGTGCGGTCCGCCAGGGTCTGGAAGCCGTGCGCGACACCGTGCGGGATGAAGACCGCGTCGCGGTTGTCCTCGTCGAGCTGCACGCTGCGGTGCTGCAGGTAGGTGGGTGAATCGGGGCGCAGGTCCAGGAGCACGTCGCAGATGCTGCCGCGCACGCAGCGCACCACCTTGTCCTCACGCGACGGCGGCCACTGAAAGTGCATGCCGCGCACCGTGCCACGGCGCTCGTTGTAGGAGATGCTCGACTGCACCGCCGCGGTCGGCAGGCCGGCGGCCGCGAACTCGTTCACGCAGAAGGTGCGCGCGAAGAACCCCCGCGGGTCGGCGAGGCGCTCGATGTGCACCAGGACCGCGCCGGGGATCTCGAGTCGCTCCAGCCGCATCGTCACCGCCAGCGGAAATTCGCGTCGATCTGCTGCGTGGCCTGCAGATACTTCAGCTGCTTGAGACGGGTGAAGGCGCGGAAGGCATAGGTGTCGGGCGACATCTGGATGCGCTCGAACAGCTCGTGCAGCTGCCGGGCGCCGTCGCGCGCGGTGTTGCGGCACTGGAAGCCGGGCAGCTCGCGATGGATGCGGTCGAAATTGACGCGGTAGCTGCGCGTGTCAGTGCTCTTGGCGCCGACGCTCACCTCGCAGCCCGGGAACTCGCTGGCCACGATCTCGGCCAGCTCGCGCACCCGATAGTTCTCCCCGTTCGCGCCGACGTTGAAGATCTTGCCGCGCACCGCATCGGCCGGAGCGATCAGCGAGCGATAGATGGCCTCGCAGATGTCCTGGATGTGCACCACCGGGCGCCACGGGCTGCCATCGCTCACCATGGCGATGCGCTTGGTGGTGTGCGCCATGGCCGACAGGTCGTTGAGAACGATGTCGAAGCGCATGCGCGGCGAGGGCCCGTAGGCAGTCGCGTTACGCAGGAACACCGGGCAGAAATCGCGGCCGGCCATCTTGCCGACGTCGCGCTCGACCAGCGCCTTGCACTCGGCGTAGGCAGTCTGGGGGTTGGGTGGCGCGGTCTCGTCGAGGAAGTCGCCGGTCCCTGCTCCGTACACGCTGCACGAGGAGGTATAGACGAAGCGGCCGATGCCGGCGCCGCGCGCGGCCTCGGCGAGCGCCACCGAGCCCTTGTGGTTGATCTGGTGGGTGACCAGCGGGTTGTTCTGGCCCAGCGGGTCGTTCGACAGCTCCGCCAGGTGGGCGATCGCCTCGCAACCCTCGATGTCCTCGGCCGAGATGTCGCGCAGGTCCTTGTTGATGGTGAAGGGCTGCACGCGCAGGTGCGTGTTGTCGCTGAACAGCCAGCCGTCGCGGTAGTACCCCGTATCGAGGCCGCGGACCGTCAGGCCGCGCTCCATGAGGTAAGGCCCGAGCACGGCGCCGATATAGCCGTTCACCCCTGTGACGAACACCTTCATCAGGTTCCTCCCGCCGAAAATGGATGTGCCCCGGGATTATGTCTTGTACCGGTTCCAGGGCTCGGCGGCTATCTTAGCGGAAGGCCCCCTGCGCCATACCAGACTCAGGCCTCACTTGGCGCAGGAAGCGGCCTTTAGTCAAGGACTTGCACGCTGGGGATCGGCACGACGAACTTCCCGCCCCAGGCGCGGATACCGGCCAGGGACTGGGTGATCTCGTCCTTGAGGTTCCAGGGCAGGATCAGCACGTAGTCCGGACGCGCCTCGATGAGCCGTTCGGGGGCGAGGATCGGGATGTGGGTGCCGGGGGTGTACTTGCCCTGCTTGTAGGGGTTGCGGTCGACCGTGAAGTCGAGGAAATCGGTGCGGATGCCGCAGTAGTTGAGCAGCGTGTTGCCCTTGCCGGGGGCGCCGTAGCCGACGATCTTCTTGCCGGCCTGCTTGGCCTGCACCAGGAACTCGAGCAGCGCGCGCTTGGTCTTGCGCACCCGCTCCTCGAACTTCGTATAGCTCTCCAGGCGCTCATAGCCCTTGGCGGCCTCGGTGGCGAGCAGCGCCTTGACGCGCGGGCCGACCGGCTTGCTGGCATCGCTCGCCTGGCGCGCGTAGATGCGCAGCGAGCCGCCGTGCGTCGGGATCTGCTCGACGTCGAACATCGTCAGCCCGTGGGCGGCGAAGATCTTCACCACGGTCGTGAACGACAGATAGCTGAAGTGCTCGTGATAGATCGTGTCGAACTGATTCAGCTCCATGAGCTGCATCAGGTGCGGGAACTCCATGGTGATGACGCCGTCGGGCTTGAGCAGCAGCTGCATGCCCGCCACGAAGTCGTTGATGTCCGGGACGTGCGCCAGTACGTTGTTGCCGAGCAGCAGATCCGGCGGGCCGAACTCCTGCTTGATGCGTGCCGCCGACTCGCGCCCGAAGAAGGTGTTGATGGTGCGCACGCCCCTGGCAATCGCCGCCTTGCCCGTGTTCTCGGTGGGCTCGACGCCGAGCACCGGCACGCCGGCGGCGACGAAGTGCTGCAACAGGTAGCCGTCGTTGCTGGCGACCTCTGTCACCAGACTGCTCTTGCCCAGGCCGAAGCGGCTGCGCATCGCCTCGGTATAGCGGCGCGCGTGCTCCACCCAGCTGTCGGAATAGGACGAGAAGTAGGCGTACTCGGCGCTGAAGATGTCCGCGGGCGCCACGAACTCCTCCAGCTGCACCAGGAAACACTTGCCGCACACGTAGACGCGCAGCGGGTAAAACGGCTCCATGGAGTTGAGCTGTTCGGGGGCGATGTGCGTCTGGCACAGCGGCGACATGCCCAGGTCCACGAACACGTGGCTCAGGTCCTGAGCGCAAAAACGGCACTTCGGTGACAAGGCGGCTCCCGTTCGGCCCGATACTAGGTGGGCTGCAGCACTGGCGGCGCCGATTATGCCGTGTGTCGGGCTGGCGAGAAATCGGACCGCAGCAGGACCGCGACGCAGTTCGTGTTGCGCTGGCTGTTATTCCGGCCGATGCTGCCGCGATGACGCATCCGACAGCCCGGCGCCTGGCGCCGGCGCTCGCCGCGCTCACGCTTGCCGCCTGCCGGGGCGGGACGATGCCGCCCGGTATCGAGATCCGCGCGCAGCCGGCACTGGTCGCGCCGGGCGAATCCACGACTCTCAGCTGGAGCAGCACGCACCTCGAGGCCTGTCAGGCGGGCGGCTCATGGAGCGGGCCGCGTGCCGTCTCCGGCAGGCTGACCGTCACGCCGGGCAGCGCCGACGGACTCTACCGGCTCACCTGCAGCGGCGCCGGCGGGCAGGTGACGGGCGCACTGCGGGTGCAGGTGGTCGCAGATCCGGCGCCCGCGTTGCCGTTGCGCGCCACGCCCGGCGCGCGCTACCTCAGCGACGCCGGCGGCGCGCCGCTGCTGCTGCAGGGGGATGCGGCCTGGTCGCTGATCGCCGCGACACGTCGTGCCGACGTCGAGCGCTACCTGGACGACCGTCGTGCGCGCGGCTTCAACGCCGTGCTCGTCAACCTGATCGAGCACAAGTTCGCGCAGGGCGCGCCGGCCAACGCCTACGGGGACACGCCGTTTCGTGTCCCCGGAGGCTTCACCGCGCCGAACGACGCCTACTTCGCCTACGCCGACTGGGTGATCGGCAGCGCCGAGCGGCGCGGTATCACGGTGTTTCTCGTGCCCGGCTACCTCGGCTACGACGGCGGCGATGAGGGCTGGTACCGTGAGCTCGCCGCCAGCACGCCGGCGGCGCGCCAGGCCTATGGCCGCTATGTCGGCGAGCGGCTGCGCGCGCACCGCAACGTCGTCTGGGTGTTCGGTGGCGACTACAACCCGCCCGAGCGGGCCGTCGTCACCGACATCGCCACGGGCGTCGCCGCGGCGGTGCCGCTCGGACTGGCGACCGTGCACTGCGCGCCGGAGAGTTCACCCGCGCGCGAGTGGGCCGGGACGCCGTGGCTGACGCTCAACAACGCCTACTCCTATGGTCCGATCGGCGCCGTGACCACCGCGCTCATCAAGGCGAGCCCGCTGCCGCTGGTGCTGATCGAGAGCCGCTACGAGGGCGAGCCGGGCGGCTCGCCGCAGCGTACGCGCGCCCAGGCGTACGCGGCGCTGCTGTCCGGGGCGGCGGGCCAGTTCTTCGGCATGAGCCCGCTGTGGCACTTCAACGGCCCGGGCAACTTCCCCTCGTCCCTCACCTGGCAGCAGGGGCTCGCGAGCCCGGGCTCGCAGTCGATGACCTGGCTGGGACGAATCCTGCGCGCGCAGCGCTGGTGGCTGCTGCAGCCCGACCCCAGCCTGATCGCCAACGGCCGCGGCATGGGCTACGCGCGTGCCAGCGCCGCGATGGCCAGCGACCGCTCCTTTGCGCTGCTGTACCTGCCGAGCCGGCGGCGCGTGCGTCTGGCACTGGGAGGGCTTACCGGGGCCGCGCTCGAGGGACGCTGGATTGATCCGAGCAGCGCCGCCATGTCGAGCCGGGCCGCCTTCATCGCCACGCCGGCGCAGCCGGTCGAACTCGCGGCGCGCCCTGCCAACGCAGCCGGCGGCGACGACTGGCTGCTGCTGGTCAGCGCGCGCTGAGCAGGGCCGCGATCGAGTCGTACTGCGCCGCCAGCCGGCCGCGGTTGTCGGCGGCGCCCTCGGCGAGCGTCGCGTGCAGGGAATCGGCCTGCTGCTGCAGCTCGCGAAACTGCGCCAGCAGGCGTTCGAGGTCGAGCCCGTCGAGGGTCTGGCAGAAGCGGCTGAGTCCCATCTGCTGCATGAGTGCTTCGTTCTTCGCCTCGTAGGACACCGACACCACCGGCTTGCCGAGCAACAGCGCGAGCAGCACGTTGTGGAAGCGCGAAGCGATCACGAAGTCCACGGTCTGCAGCTGCGTGATCAGCTCCTGCCAAGAGCGCGCCGGCGCGTCCGCGACCGGCGCGCTGGGCGCTGCGAGGCCCCGCGCGGCGAGGCGCGCGCGCACGTCTTCGAGCACCGCCGCATCGTAGGCGAGATCGCCGATGATGATGCGCACTTCGTGCCCGTGCGCGAGCAGCCAGTCGATGAGCGCAGCGATCAGGTCAAGGTAGCCGGCGTACGCAGCCGCATCCGGCGCACTATCCTGTCCGCGACCGCGGTAGTTGAAGAGGCCGACCGCCACGCGCGCCGGCAGGCTGCGCGGCGCGCAGTCCGCCGGCCGTGGCAGGCTGAAGGCGAGATCGGGGACGATCGGGTCGCCGGCGGTCGCAATGCCCCGCGCCCGCAGGCGCTCCACCGAATGCGTGTCGCGATAGCTGCGGTACGACGCCAGTCGCAGCGCGCTCTTCAGGAAGAATCGTGCCACGGGGTGGCGGATCGCCTCGGCCCCCACGCTGATGAACAACACCTGACCGCCGCACAGCCGCGTACACACGCTCCACTTGAAGAGCTGATACGGCAGGCCGAGCGCGCCCTCCCCGGTGTCGGTGAGGATCCCGGTGCCGGTAATGAGCAGGGCATCGATGTCGGCCGCGAGGCGCAGGGCGCGCAGCCACTCACGCGCCTCGTGCAGCAACCGCCGCGCCACGCGCACGGCCTTGGCAGCTGCGGGGCGCGCCGCGTCGGCATTGGCCATCGCGACCGCCGCGATGTCATGACGTCGCGCGGCGTCTTCGGGCTCGCAGCATACGCACAGCAGCTGGGCCCCGGGCAGACGCACACGCACATTGTCGATGGCCGCGTCGAGGCTACATTCGTTGCCAAGATTCAGGGTGCCGAAGTTGCCCCAGAAGGCAATTCTCACCGGGCCAGGCGCGCCGCCGGCTCGCGCAGGTCGCTTCACTGGCGCGCGCGTTCGGACTCGCGTGCGAAGCGGCTCACAGTCCGCGAAAATGGGCTCATGTTTGTTGCCACGCGCAAGCTCCAGCCGATATCATAGCAGCTCAACTTGCAGCGCATTTGACCGCGTTGACAGCGCCCGTCACGCAGCGGCACAGCGCGCCGCAACGCCCCGCGTAGCGTCATAACACTCAGGTCGCCGGCGCGCGCGGCACAGCGGCAGCAACGCAGACCACCGAAGATGGCAGGCACGCAGCTCATAGCAGGTGACGGGGGTCGCGTGTTGCAGCTGTCGATGCGGCGCGTGGCGCGCCTGGTCGGCTACAGCATCGACTACGAGTTCGAGGACGTCGTCGCCGGGCTGACCGGCGCCGACCGCGTCGAGGTCGACGACTGGCCGTCCTTCGAGAGGTCGCGGCGGCTGTATCGCTACACGCGCCACCTGCACCGCGGCGTCACGCTCCGCGGTCCGCACCCGCGCGTGCACCTCGAGCGCGACTACGAGCTGTTCCTGCCGGTCTTCAACCATCCCTACGAGCTGTTCGCGCTGGCGGCCGTGCCCGACTGGCGCCGCCGCTGCCGCTACGCGGCCTGCTACCTCAGCGAGTTGTGGCTGCACCAGTTCCCGCGCTACCTGCTCGAGCTGCTGGCGCCCTTCGATCACGTGTTCGTCGCCGTGCGCCACCCGGTCGAGGAACTGGCGCGCCTGCTGGGCCGGCCCTGCAGCTATCTGCCCCTCGGCGCCGACGTGGTGCGCTTTGCCCCGTATCCGCATGCGCCCGGCCGCGCCATCGACGTGTGTAACATCGGGCGGCGCTCGGCCGTTACGCACGCGGCGCTGTTGCAGCTGGCCGCCGACCGGCGCTTCTTCTACTACTACGACACCGTAGCTGCGAGTGGGGTCGACCTCAAGCAGCGCACCTTCCGCGTCCAGGATCCGCGCGAGCACCGTCTGCTGCTCGCGAGCCTGCTGCAGCGCAGCCGCTACTGCTTCGCACACCGCGGCTTCGTCAACGACCCGGCCTCCACCCAGGGGCGCGACGAGATCTCCTCGCGCGTCTATGAAGCCGCCGCAGCGGGCGTCGTGATGCTCGGCGAGGCACCCCGCGGACCGGACTTCCGCGAGCAGTTCGACTGGACCGACGCCCTGCTGCCGGCGCCCTTCGACTGCCCGGACATCGCGCACCTGCTGCACGAGCTTGACGCCGACCCGCAGCGTCTGGAGCGCATCCGGGGCGAAAACGTGCGCCACAGCGCCCTGCGCCACGACTGGCTGTATCGCCTGCGCCATGTGTTCGGCACCTTCGCTCTGGCCCCCACCGTGGCCATGCAGCAGCGCGCCGCGCAGCTCGAGACGATCGCCCATGCCATGTGAGCGGCCGCAGCCGGCCGCAGCCATGCGATGTCCGCGCTGAGGCCCGCCGCGCGGCTGCAGGCGCTGCTGAGCCGCGCGCGCCTGGTGCACGTGTTCGGCATGGGCGTCACCATGCAGGCGCTGCTGTCAGGCGCCAATCTGATCGTCGGCCTGATCCTTATCCGCCGCGCCAGCGACCTGCAATACAGCTACTACATCCTCGCCACCGGCGCGCTGCTGCTCGCCACCTCGCTGCAGGCGAGCTTCATGCAGCCGTACCTGGTGACGCAGATCACGCGCGTCGAGCTCGCCGCGCGGCGCGAACTGGTCGGCGGCGTACTGCGCGCCAGCCGGCGCTCGGCGCTGTGGCTGTGCGCCGCGGCGCTGGCTCTGACCGCAGGCGCGGGGCTGCTGGGCTACCTCAGCACCGAGCACGCGCTGCTCGTCGGAGTATCGCTCGTGGCCGCGGTGCTGGCGCTCGGACGCGAGTTCTTCCGCATGACCCTGTTCGCCTACCGCCGGCCACTCGAGGTGCTGCGCGCCGACCTGGCGTACGTCGGGCTGCTCATCGGCGGCGCATTCGCCGCCACGCTCGGCGCGCAGCCGGCCATGCTCGCCATGGGCGCCCTCGGGCTGGCGGCGCTCGTGGCCGGTGCCATGCTGCGCGCGGGCCTGTGGCGCTACGAACCGTGGGACAAGGCGGCCGGCGGCAGCGACGTGCTCAAGCGCATGGCGGTCTGGGGCGGATGGTCGGTCACCGGCGCGGGCATCCACTGGCTGCTGATCCAGGGCTACAGCTATCTGGTCGCCGGCGTGCTGGACGTCGGGCACGTAGCAGCCCTCGCCGCGACGCGACTGGTGCTGATGCCGGTGTTCGTGCTGTCCGGCGGCGTCAGCATGCTGCTGTTTCCCCTGACCTCGCGCTGGGTGCACGAGTCCGGGGTCCGCGCCGGCACGCGCCGCCTGGTGCTGCTGGTGGCGGCGCTGGCCGCGCTCGCTCTGTGCTACATGGGCGTCATGTGGCTGCTGCGGGACTGGATCTTCAGCGTCATCCTCAAGAAGCACTTCGAGCAGCGCGACCTGCTGCTGCTGCTGTGGAGCGCGGTGTTCCTCGTGACGCTGTGCCGCGACCAGCTGGCGATGCTGCCAGCCTCGCGCGGCAAATTCCGCAACCTGACGTTGCTCACCGGCGTCAGCGCGCTGGTGTGGCTGCTGGCGAGCTACCTGGCCGTGCGCACTTTTGGTGCACCCGGCGCGGTCGGCGGCATCCTGACGGGCGAGCTACTCAACCTGCTCGGCATCCTGGTCATGATCGTGCTGGAAACGCGGCGCGCCGCGGCGGCGGGTTAGAATCGGCGCCCAGCACACTCACGAAGAGCAAGCCCCAGACATGTTTCGGAGCCGATCGGCCCCCCGCTGGCTGTGGCGCATCTTCCTCGCCGGTGCCGTCCTGCTCGCCCTGCTGCTGGCGCTGCCGGCGACCCGCGACGGGCTGTTGCGTGCGGCCGGCTGGGCGCTGGTGGCGCAGGATCCGCTCACGCCCGCCGACGTCATCGTCGTATCGATCGATGCGGACGGCGAGGGGGTGCTGGCCGCGGCAGACCTGGTGCACGCGGGCCTGGCGACGCGGGTGGCGCTGTTTCCCGATCCGCCCGACCGCACCGACCGCGAGTTCCTCAGGCGCGGCCTGCCCTATTCCAACCGCGCCAGCATCGCCACCATGCAGCTGCATGCGCTCGGCGTGGCCTCCGTCGAACTCATCCCGGCGAGCGTCAGCGGCACCACCGCCGAGGGGGCGGCACTGAGCCAATGGTGCACCCGGCAGGCCCTGCGCCACATCATTTTCGTCAGCACCGCCGACCACTCACGTCGCGCACGCCGCATGCTGGCGCGCAGCCTGCGCGGCTCCGGCACGGCGGCCAGCGTGCGCTACTCCGCCTACTCCGAGTTCGATCCCGACAACTGGTGGCGCACGCGGCGTGGGGTGCGTATCGAGATCGTGGAGGCACAGAAGCTGTTAGTCGATGCTGTATTGCACCCGTTTTCGTGAGCGGCTGCGCTCAACACCTGCCGCGCGCGACCGACTACGCGACGCCGGAATTGCTTACACTCGCCTTGGGGGTTTCGTGATCCAGGGCCTCGTTCGCTGAGCCCGAATATGACAGCATGCCGGCGTTTGTGAGCGAGTGCACACTCTGGGACCCGCAGCTTGCGGGGGCGCCCGCCGGATTCGAGCCAACAGCATGAGTTCAGCTGAGACACGACGCGGCATGTCGCCGGGCGACGCGCGCGCATGAGACTTGTCAGGCGCCTGGGACTGGCGGCGCTGGCCGCGGCCGTGCTCGGCGCCGTGGTGCTCTTCGTGCCCGACCTGCGCTGGCGCGGCGTGGTCGTGGCGCGCAAGGTGACCGGTCAGGTCCAGGATGTCAGCTGGGCCGAGCTGCTCGACATCGAGCGGCCCAACGGGCACTTCGAGTTGCACCGCCTCGCCGCCTCCGGCAACCCCTATTCCTCGGTGGAGGATCCGGACACTTCCACGGCAGACCGTGCGCGCGGCAAGGAGCTGTTCGCGCTGCGCTGCGCCAAGTGTCACGGCACCGCGGCCGCGGGAGGACTCGCGCCAAGGCTCACCGGCAATTCGCTGCGCCACGGCGACAGCGACTGGGCCATCTACCACACCATCACCCGCGGCGTTCCCGGCACGGCCATGCAGAGCGGGCTGCTCGAGCGGCCCGACGTGTGGCGTGTCATCGCCTACGTGCGCGAGCTGCGTGCGGCTGCCGACCGCGGCGGGGTCGCCGCGGCCAGCGGCGCCGCCGCCATCGACCCGGCCGAGGACACGACCGCGGCCCAGCTGCTCGATGTCGCGACACCCGGGGCGCGCTGGCGCCTGCCCGGGGGTGCCTACGACGGGCAGCGCTACACGCGCGATGCACAGATCAGCACGACCAACGTCGCGCGCCTCGCAGTGCAGTGGGTGCATCAGTTCCCGTCCACGCCGACCCCGAACGAGACCGCCCCCATCGTGGTGGGCAACTACATGTACGTCACGCTGCCGCCCGACACCGTGGTGGCGCTCGATGCCCGCAGCGGGGAACAGCTGTGGCAGTACGCGCGTCCGATGCCCGCCGATCTGCGGCTGTGCTGCCTGACCACCAACCGCGGCGTGGCGGTACTCGGCAGGCGGGTGTATCTCGCCACCCTGGATGCGCACCTGCTGGCCCTCGATGCCAGCACCGGCAAGGTGCTGTGGGACCACCAGGTCGAGGACTACAGCCACGGCTACAGCATGACCTCCGCGCCGCTGCCCATCGGCGATGCGGTCATCGTGGGTGTCGGCGGCGGCGACTTCCCGGTGCGCGGCTTCATCGAGGCCTACGATGCGGCCACGGGCACGCCGCGCTGGCGCTTCCACACCATCCCGGAGCCCGGCGAGCCGGGTAACGAGACCTGGGGCAACGGCTCGTGGAAGACCGGCGGCGGCGGCGCCTGGGGGATCGGGGTCTACGATCCGGAGCTCGGCCTCATCTACTGGGGCATCGGCAACCCGGCCCCCGACTACAACCCGCGGCTGCGCCCCGGGGACAACCTGTACTCCAACAGCGTGGTGGCGCTCGAGGTCGCCAGCGGCAAGCTGCGCTGGCACTTCCAGTTCAGCCCCGCCGACGATCACGACTGGGACGCGACCCAGACCCCGGCGCTCATCGATCTCAAGGCCAACGGCACGGTGCAGAAGCTGCTGGCGGTCGCCAATAAAAACGGGTTCTTCTACGTGCTCGACCGGCAAACGGGGCGCTTCATCCGCGGCGCGGCCTACGCCAAGCAGACGTGGGCGTCGGGACTGTCCGCGAGCGGGCGCCCGCTGCGCCTGCCGAACTCCGATCCCACCCCCCAGGGGGTGTTCGTGTACCCGAGCGTGACCGGCGCGACCAACTGGTGGCCGTCCGCCTACAGCCCGGCCACGCAGCTGTACTACGTCAACGTGCTCGAATCCGGCGGCCTGTTCTTCGCCAACGAGTCGGCGCCGCGCATCGAGCTCGGCCACCTGTACACCAGCGGCGCGGCACGCGCGGTGGAGGGCGAAACCGCGACCGCCTACGTGCGGGCGATCGACCCGCTGACCGCCAAAGTGCGCTGGGAGCGGCACAACGCCACGCTCTCGGAAGCGCCGCGCGGCGGGCTGCTGGCCACCGCCGGGGGCCTCGTGTTCGGCTCGGACGGGCCGCGCCTGTACGCGCTCGATGCGGCTACGGGGACGGAGCTGTGGTCATTCGGCACCGGCGGCCACATCAGTGCCCCGCCGGTGACCTATCGCCTGGGGGAACGGCAGGTCGTCGCGGTGATGGCCGGGCAGGACCTCGTCACCTTCCAGCTCAGCGGCAAACCGTAGGTCAGCGCGGCAGCTGCGCGATCGGCAGCGGGTGCGCCAGGTAGAAGCCCTGCGCGTAGTCGACGCCGATGCGCTTGAGCTCGGCGAGCACGGCTTCTGTCTCGACACACTCGGCGACCGTGGCGATGCCGAGCGCGCGTCCCACCTTGCCGATGGCCTCGACCATGCTGCGGTTGACCGGATCCTGGGCGATGTGGTTGATGAACTGGCCGTCGATCTTGAGGAAATCCACCGGCAGCGTCTTCAGGTATACGAACGAGGACACGCCGGTGCCGAAGTCATCGAGCGAGAAGCGGCAGCCGCGGCCTTTGAGCTCGTTCATGAGGTAACGCGCGTTCGAGAGGCTGGTGACCGCGGCGGTCTCGGTGATCTCGAAGCACAGCGCGCCGGCGATGGCGGGGTCGGTGACGCTCTGCAGCACGAAGTCGACGAACGACTGCTCATTGAGCGAGGTGCCCGACAGGTTGACCGCCATCAGTGGCAGCGGCTGGCCGCGCCGCTGGCGCTCGCGCAGCAGCTCGATGGCCTGCCCCACCACCCAGCGGTCCAGCACCGACATGACGTTGTAGCGCTCGGCGGCCGGGATGAACTCCGAGGGCGGCACCAGCGCGCCGCTGTCCTCGCGCAGACGCACGGTGAGCTCGTGGAAGCCGCGCCCGGCTTCCGCCGCCCCGAGCGGCACGATGGGCTGGAAGAACAGCTCGAGGCGGTTGTCCTCGGCGGCGCGCGTGACGCGCGCCACCCAGTGCATCTCGCGATGGCGGTGCGAGACGCCGTCGGCCTCGTACACGTGGATGCGGTTGCGGCCGGCGTCCTTGGCGGCGTAGCAGGCGATGTCCGCCGCGCTCATGACGTTGGCGACGTTCTCGGTCTCGGCGCGGATCTGCACGATGCCGATGCTCGCGCCCACCGACAGCGTGCTGCCGCCCCACACGAAGCGGAAGTCGCGGATCGCCTGGCGCACACCCTCGGCGATGCGGGTCGCCTGCTCGAGCGTGCAGCCCTCGAGCAGCACGCCGAACTCGTCCCCGCCGAGGCGCGCGATGGTGTCCGAGGCACGAACGCGCGTCTGCAGCAGCCCCGTGACGTCGCGCAGTAGCCGGTCACCGGCCTGGTGGCCGCAGGTGTCGTTGACGACCTTGAACTGGTCGAGGTCGATGTACAGCAGGGCGTACGAGCCCTCGCCGCGCTGCGCCGACAGCAGCCCGGCGTGCAGGCGGTTGTCGAACTCCCGGCGGTTGATGAGACCGGTGAGCGCATCATGGCTCGCCTGCCAGGAGAGCGCGCGCTTCAGGCGCCGCTCCTTGGTCACGTCGTGGAACACCACCACCGCGCCGATCACGCGCCCGCTGCGGTCGCAGATCGGTGCCGCCGACTCCTGGATGGCGACCTCGTTGCCCGCGCGGGTGACGAGCACGGCGTGGTCGGCCGGGGCGCCGGTGCCGGCGCGGCCGAGCGCGCCGGACAGCGAGTTCTCCATCGGCTCGCGCGTCAGCTCGTTCATCAGCCGCAGCACGGCGCCGATCGGCTGGCCGCGCGCCTCCGCCAGGCTCCAGGCGGTCAGGCTCTCCGCCACCGGGTTGATGTACTCGATGCGCCCCTCGGGGTCGGTGCTGATCACCGCATCGCCGATCGACTGCAGCGTGACCTGCGCGCGCTCCTTCTCGGCGAAGATCGCCTGCTCGGCGCGCTTGCGCTCGGTGATGTTGGCGATGGTGCCCTCGTAGCCGACGATGCGGCCGCTGCCATCGCGCATCGGGCGCGCGTTCTCGAGGATCACCAGCTGCTGGCCGTCGCGCCGGCGCATGAGGAACTCGGCGTCGCGGATTTCGCCTTCCGCTTCCACGCGGCGCGTGAACTCGGCGCGGTCGGCCGGGTTCCAGTACAGCGCCGCGGCCGAGGGCAGCGCGTAGACTTCCTCCGCGCTGGTGTAGCCGAGCATGGCCACGAAGGCCGGGTTGACCGACAGCAACCGCCCCTCGCGGCCGCTCTGGTAAACGCCTTCGGCGATGCTCTCGAACAAGCCGCGGAACTTGGCCTCGCTCTCGCGCAGGGCCTCTTCGGCGAGGCGGCGCTCGATCGCAATGCCGGCCAGCTGCGCCGCGCGTGCCATGAGCTGCGACTCCGCCGCCGTCGGCAGGCCGGGCTCGGCGCGGTAGACGCCGAGCGAGCCGAGCACGTGGCCACCGGCGGCCTTGATGGGCGTCGACCAGGCCGCGCGCAGCCCGGCGCCGAGCGCCGCCTCGCGCCGCTCGAGCCAGAACGGATCCTTGCCGACATCCGCCACCAGCACCTGGCGGTCGAGGTACACGGCGGCCGCGCACGAGCCGTTGCGGATGCTGACGCTGGCGCGCTCGAGCGCCAGGCGCAGACCGTCGCTGAACAGCGGGGCCACCATGTAGGAGAATGCCTGGCGATCCTCGGCCAGCACGCTCACCGATGACAGCGTACCGGCACACGCCGATTCGATCAGACGCGTGATCGAGGCCAGCACCTCCGGCAGCGAGGCGTTGCGGCTCACCTGCTCGAACACCTTGCGCTCGGCGGCCGCCATGCGCTCGCCGCGCTTGCGCTCGGAGATGTCGGCGATGCTGCCGCGGACCAGGCGGCGGTTGCCGCTCGGCAGGCTCACGAGGCGCACCTCGCACATGATCTCGCGTCCGGCGGCATCGCAGTACGCCCACTCGAACACCGGCACCTCGCCCTCGAGGGCCTGCTGGATGAAGGCGAGCGCGCGCTGCTGCGAGGCTGCGCCGTCGGGCTGCTGCGGCGGGCTCATCTGGATCGGTCCGCGCTCGAGGAGCCGCGCCCGGTCGAGTCCGAACAGCTTCTCGGCCTTGTCGTTGGCATCCATGAAGCGCCCGGTATCGACATCCAGCACCACGATCGCCTCGGGCGCGTGGTCGACCAGCAGTCGGTAGCGGGCGGCGCTCTCGCGCATCGCCTGCTCGGACTCGCGGCGCTCGGTGACATCCCGCAGGCACAGCACGAACATCTCGCGCCGCGACAGCGGTGCCTTGCTGACGGCGATCTCCGCCGGGAACGTGACGCCGCTCTTGCGCCGCGCCCACAGCTCGCGCGCGGCAAGATCGAGCGCAGTATCACCGGCGCTGGCGGCGAAGCGCTGCAGAGCTTCCGGGATGGTTTCGCCGGCGGCCATGGTCGGCAGCAGCAGGTCGATGCGCTGGCCGACGACCTCGGCCGCGTCGTAGCCAAACACGCGCTCGCCGGTGGGATTGAAGGTGCTGATGACACCCTCCTCGTCCACCGTGAGCACGACGTCCTTGATG
>Ga0070681_10002854_pt1 | contig 15973 bp, 13 predicted proteins | sample KBSC83BmetaG_FD_65650 | JGI IMG/M metagenome (GOLD analysis project Ga0070681, IMG submission 65650) | Corn rhizosphere microbial communities from Kellogg Biological Station, Michigan, USA - KBS C8-3B metaG | ecosystem: Host-associated > Plants > Roots > Rhizosphere | place: USA: Michigan...
GCATTCAGCTCCACTTCGCCTCCGGATGTGTCTCACCAGCCGCGCGCAGCGCGAGCTGCACCATGAGCGGAGCCGTCAACTCCAGCAGCAGCACGGCCGACAGCACGACCGCAGCCAGCTGACCGCCGAACTCCGGATAGAAGCGCGCGGTCGTCTCCACCATCACCACCGCGGTCGCGGACATCGGCATCAACGTCAGCGTGAGGAGCGCCGCCTTGCGCGCTCTCAATCCCGACAGCCGTGCAAACAGCATCACGCCGACCAGCTTGCCCGCCAGCCGCGCGACGACGTAAGCCAAACCCACCCACACGCCGGCGGTGAGATCGGCCAAGGTGACCGCCGCGCCGCTGATCACGAACAGCACGACGAACAGGACCTGCGCTGTCGGCCCGAACTCGACCGGCAGCAAGTCGCGCTGGCGGTCGCGATTGCGCGCCATCACCCCGAGCGCCAGCAGCGAGACCAGCATCGACAGCTGCAGCGCCTTGGCCACGCCGACCGTCAGCAGGACCATCGCGACCAGCAGGATGAACTGCAGATCCTCGCGCTTGCCAAGCCAGCGCGCGAGCAGGACCAGCGCGACACTCGCGAGATAGCCCAGCAAAGCCGATCCGACCAGCAGATAGACCGGATGCAACAACAACTCTGTCATGCGTGGCCTGTATTCCAGATGCAGCAACGCGAGCAGCATGGTGACGGCTACAACCGAGAAGACATTGTTGAGCGCGGTAAGGTTCACTGCACGGTCGGTGAGCGGCCCGTCGGCGCGTTGCGCATGTATGACCAGCAGCAGAACCGAGGCGCCGGTCGCGGTGCCGATGGCCGCCGCGATCGCGGCCTGCAGCCGCGGCAAGCCGAACAGCACGAACACGATGAAGATGAAACCGAAGGACAGCGCGATTTCCGCGACGCTGCTCGCGAACAGCCACCGGTTGCGGCGGAACCATTGCCAATCGAGGCGTGATCCGAGCTCGAACAGAATCAGGCCGAGCGCGATGTCGAGCATCAGATGCGCGTCTTGCAGCATGTCCTGATCGAGCAGTCCGAACGTTCCGGGTCCGAGCAGCAGCCCGGCGAGGACATAGCCGCTGATCTGCGGCAACAGCAACACGCGCCGGAACAGCTCCCCGCATGCCAGGCCGGCGAGAAGAATCAGCGCGATGACCGCGAGGTTGCCGAGTCGAAGCGGAAAATCGGGCAGAAAGCTGAGATCCATTTTTCCTTGCGTGTATGGGCTTGGCGTGGACCGGCCGGAGAGGCGCGGCGCCGGCAAGCCGGCACCCAGTTTGAAGACAGCGTCACGGGCGGTCAGTTCACGGACGCGACTATCGATCCCAAGGCAGGCCGTCGATACGGTGCGGGGCGACGCGGCCGAGGCGTCCGGCCAGCCCCTTTTTCAGGCCCGGCTGGACTAGGACTTGCATCATTACGGGGTCATAAATTCTTTACGCCCCATGAACCAGCCTGCGCATCTCAATCGCCTCACCACTTTCGTTCCGCCACGCCCAAGCCTGCCGCTGGTCCGATTTCTGGTTCCGGTCAACCGCGTGCTCGGGCTGGGCGGCATTCCCGGGCTGCGACGCATGCCGATACTCAACTGGCTCCCCGTCGTACGCGGGCTCGCCGACATCGAGCACATCGATTTCCCTGCCCTTGCCGTCGAGCGCCTGCGCAATGCGATCACCGCGGACACCGCGGCGTTCATCGTGCCGAACCATCCCGAGTTCCTGACCGACTGGCTGCTGGACAAAGAGCTCTCCGCGCGTGCTGCGCCGTTGATGGCGAGCTGGGCTACGCACGACATCGTCAATGGCCTCGGGTCGTTCATGCAGTGCTTCTGGCTCAAGAACAATCTGATCGCGCAGATTCCCGGCGAAGGCGGCGCCGCCGGCAAGGCGTACTCGGTCGAGTGGGCGCTGCGCGGGCACGGTGTGCTGCTGCACCCCGAGGGGCAGGTCGGATGGCACGCCGACACGATCGGGCCGCTGTTCCCAGGCGTCGTGGAGATGGCGCTGGAGGCTTTGCTGCGCACGCGTGCGACTCGAGTGCGGCGCGAGGTATGCATCTCTCCGGTGATCTGGCGCATGCGCTTTCTGATCGACGTGGACGAGCGGCTGGCGCGCGAGATGACGTATGTCGAACGCAAGCTCGGCTTGACAGCGCGAGCCGGAGCAACGGTCGCGCAACGCGTGCACGACGCCTACTCCGAGCTGCTGCAGCGGGATGAAGCGGCGCTCGGAATGAGCGGCATCGCCGGAGATTATGGACACCGGCAGAACAGCGTGCTGCGACACGTTGCCGACAGCATGACAGAGCTGCTCGCAGCACTCGGGACTGAGGTGGCGGCGGCTGTGCCCGCGGATCCATCCGACGCGTGCCGCATCCTGTTACGGCCAGCGGATCGCTTGCTGCGATCGCCGTCTCAAGCGAGCCCTTCGGAGCGAGAAGAGCTGCGCCGCGTGGTCAAGATCGCCCGCCGACTCCTGCGCTTTCGGCCGAGTCTTTATCCGTATCCTGAGCTCACGCAGGAGCAGGTCGCGGAGAACATCAAGCGACTACGGGCCGACTACTGTTTCGGCAGCCTGCGCGACACGCTCGGCCGGTTTGCGCCGCGTCCGGTCGGTCCGCGTCGAGCGTCGATCCGCGTTGCGCAACCGATTCGATTGAACGACCTCGTCGCAACCGGCGAGGAAAGCAGTGAGCAGGTGCGCGCGGACTTGCTGGCGCTGCTGCACGCAAGGATGCAGGAGGCTCTCGATGACCTGGGCCGGCAGCTGCAGGACACCGCCGTCGCCCTGCCTTATGCGAATCCGTTTGCCCCGCCGCTGCGCTAGCCGGTGACGAGAACGATGTGGACCCGGTACGGGCCATGGATGCCGAGCACCAGCGTCATCTCGATGTCGGCGGTGCGCGAAGGCCCGGATACGAAAGCCACCTGACGCGGGAGCTCGCTGCGCTCGCGGCGCAGCAGGTCCATGCCATCCTCTATCGACACCAGGATCCGCGTCGTCGGCGCGATCGCGATGTGGGTCTCGGGCAGCAGGCTCGTGACCGGATGCGTGTCCGGTCCGGACAGCAGCATCAGCGTGCCGGTCTCGGCGATGGCACAGTACGTTCCGGTAATGCCGATCTTGTCGTCGCCACCAGCCGGCCGCGCTTCGATCGAGAGGCCGGCCCCGGCCCAGTTGAGGCCCGCGTACTCGGGCCAGCACACGCCGGTTCGCTCGAGGCCGCTGCCGGCGAGATAGCGCCCGACCGCGGCCGGCACCTGATCGAGAGTCGCGACTTCATCGACGGTGCTGGACAGTGACAGGCAGCGTTCGCGGAACCGGGACACCGGTTCCCAGTTCATGGCGGGCTGCGGTCCGCGCGGGTGATCGCGCAGCTTCGCGCGAAGCGCGGCCGCTTCCGTCTCCGTCATCGGCCGGCTGCGCCCGAGCGCGCCGCGAATCTTTCCGAGGATGTTGTCTCTCGCGCTCATGCCACAATCAGATGCGGCGCCGGGCGCGCGCGGCATAGAGGTCGCGGAACGTCTTGCCTTGCGGTGCCGGCAGATCGCGGTCACGCGTCCAGCCGGCGCCGCCGAGCAAGCTATGAATGAGTCCAGTCCGGCCGCCGGCCCAATGGCCCAGCCGCGCCGCGATGCGCGTAAGGGCGCTGTAGAGCGTGGGGCGCGCTGCGAACCAGGCCCAGACTTTGAGCCCCAGACGTTCCGACCGCGGCCGCAGTCCGCGCTCGACCTGCTTCTCGCGCAGCTTGCGCATCAGATCCGGCAGCGGAATCTTCACCGGACACACAACCCCGCACTGGTTGCAGAACGTCGCCGCGTTCGGCAGATCGATCGCATTCTCGATTCCGACAAAGGCCGGCGTCAGCACGGAGCCGATCGGCCCGGGATACACCCAGCCGTACGGGTGTCCGCCGATGTTCTGATAGACCGGACAATGGTTCATGCAGGCGCCGCAGCGAATGCAGCGCAGCGCTTCGCGCAGATTCGAGTCGAGCACCTTGGTGCGCCCGGCGTCGACGATGATCACGTGAAATTCATCCGGGCCATCCTTGTCGCCCGGTTGCTTCGGCCCGGTCGTGAACGTGAGATAGTTGCTGATCGACTGACCGGTGGCCGAGCGCGTGAGCAGCCGCAGGATGAACGCTACATCCTCGAGCGTCGGCAGCACTTTTTCGATGCCGACGATGGCGACGTGAACGCGCGGCAGCGTGGTGGTCATGCGGCCGTTGCCTTCGTTCGTAACGATCATCGTGGTGCCGGACTCTGCCACCAGAAAATTCGCGCCCGAGATACCCATGTCGGCGCTCAGGAAATGCGGCCGCAGGACCATGCGCGCTTCACGGGTCATCTCGGCGATATCGGTCTTGCGCGGCAGCTTGTGCTTCTCGTGGAACAGATCGCTCACCTCATCCTTGGTCCGATGGATGGCGGGCGCGATGATGTGGGATGGTGTCTCGCCCGCCTCCTGGATGATGTATTCGCCGAGATCGGTCTCGCGCACCTCGATGCCCGAGGCCTCGAGGAAATGGTTGAGACCGGTTTCCTCGCCGAGCATCGACTTCGACTTGATGATCTTGCGCACGTTGTTGCTGCGCGCGATGTCCAGCACCAGCTGGTTCACGTCCTTGCCGGTCTCGGCCCAGTGCACGTTAGTGCCGCGCGCCGTGGCGTTGCGCTCGAACTCTTCCAGCAGGTAGTCGAGGTTCGCGAGTGCCAGATCGCGCGTCGCGCGCGCGGCTTCGCGGATCTCCTCGAAGTTGTCCAGCTCGAGGATGGACTTCGCGCGTCCGGTGACCATCCGGTTGCGCAGGTTGCCCATGGCCTTCAGCAAGTGCGGATTGTTGAGGCTCTTCGCCGCGCCGGCTTTGAATTTTTCGGACTGGACTTGCATGCGGTTCCTTGGGGACGAGCGCTGCTAATTGCAGATTAGTTCGAATGCGCGCAGTGTGGGCTCCAGTCAACCATCGCTCGCTCGTGTGCCGGCCAGGACTTCGACGAAATGCAGCACCTTGGTCTTGGAATCGCCACGCCGCCGCAAGCGGCCTTCGATATTGAGCATGCAACCGAGATCGCCCAGCACGACGGCGTCGGCGCCGGTGCCACCGATGTCGGCACACTTCTGGTCCGCGATGCGCGAGGAGATATCGCCGAACTTGACCGCGAAGGTGCCGCCGAAGCCACAGCACTGCTCGGGCGTCGCCATCTCCTTGAGGGTAAGCCCGGGCACCTTGGACAGCAGCTTGCGCGGCTGCGACTTCACGTGGAGCTCGCGCAAGCCCGAGCAGGAGTCATGATACGTCACGCTGCCGTCGAAGCGTCCCGGCACCTGCTCGAGCTTCAGCACGTTGACGAGAAAATCTGCGAGCTCCCACGTACGCGCCACCAGCCGATCGACATCGGGCTTCAGGTCGGGAAACTCGGATAGCAGCTCGGGATAGTGCGCCTTGATCATGCCGCCGCACGAGCCCGACGGCACCACGACGTATTCGCAGTCGGCAAACTCGCGCAGGACTTTTTTCGCAAGCACCTGCGCCGCTTTGCGGTCGCCCGAGTTATAGCCGGGCTGGCCGCAGCAGGTCTGCGTCGTCGGCACAACCACGTCGCAACCGGCGCCTTCGAGCAGGTCGAGCGTGCACAGGCCGATGCGCGGGCGTACCAGATCCACCAGACAGGTTACGAACAGGCCAACGCGCATGCGGAGACGGATTGATTCGGGAAAGGACGGAGTACGATCGATCGGCGCCGCGTCTGGTGGTGCCTTTGCATTCCGGCGCACTCATGACGCGAGCCAGGATAATACCATTGTCTCGCGCACCGGCTCCACGAAACAACAACCGCCGCTGGAGACGGCGGTCGCTAGTTTCGAATTCGACTGCGGCGTCAGCCGAGGCGGGGTTTGCGCACGCGGACCGCGGGGACACCGGAGTCGAGACCCTCGACCCAGTGCTTGATCCGGTTGGCATCGGCGATACGCGACAACTTGCCCCACGAATCGAGCAGCACGATGATCACCGGCTTCGCGGCGATGGTCGCCTGCATCACGAGGCAGCGACCGGCTTCGCTGATGTAACCGGTCTTGGACAGGCCGATGTCCCAGTGGCCGCTACGCACGAGGCCGTTGGAATTGCGGAATGCAACCACGCGTTGATAGCGACGGCCCTGCAAAGCGATGCGATGCGAGTCGCTGGTCGTGAATTCGCGGATCAGCGAATACTGATAACCCGCATTGACCATCATTGCGAGGTCATGCGCGGTGGATACGTTGCCGGGGTTGAGCCCGGTCGCATCCAGAAAGTGCGTGTCGGGCATGCCCAGATCTTTCGCCTTCTGGTTCATCGCCGGGACGAAGGCCTGCATGCCGCCCGGGTAGCTGCGAGCAAGCGCGGCGGCGGCGCGGTTCTCCGATGCCATCAGCGCAAGCTTGAGCAGCTCGCGGCGGGTGAGCGTCATGCCCACCTTCAGACGCGAGCGCGTCCCCTTCAGCGTGTCGACGTCAGCCGACTGGATCGTGATCGCTTCGTCGAGCGGCAACGCCGCATCGAGCACGACCATCGCCGTCATCAGCTTGGTGATCGATGCGATTGGCATGACCGCGTCGGTGTTCTTTGCATAGAGCAGCTGACCTTCGCCGACCTCGATGACCAGGGCCGCGGCCGAGCGCAGCTTGAGCTCACGCTGGCGTGCGGCTATGCCTTGATCAGGCTCGGTGAATTCCAACCTGGTGGCCGCGGGCGCCTTGGGCAGGGGGATGGTGTTGGCGAGATCCTCGGGTGGCGGCAGCGGCTCCGCCGGCGGCAAGTTGGAGATGAAGACAGGATCGATGGCTTGTGCCCCCAGCAGCGTGGGCGCTATGAGCGCGAGGGCCAGAACTGTTCTCTTTAGCATTCCGGATCCGAATTCTGCTTCTTGTACCGTTCGCGTTCCGGCCCGCCTGCCGCCGGAGGCTCCCTTGAGTGAACCGATGCATCTTAACGGCAAAGGCCGGTCTCACTTGAAAATTCCGCAGACTGCAATTCCCGCAGGCAGTAAAGCACGAGGCATGCCAAGAATATAATCTTCGCGTCGGAAAAGTAGCAAAAATCAGACAGTAACGCAACAAACTTAATGCTCGGACGAGACCTTGGAGCGGCTCCGGCAAGCATGACTCGCGCGTCCGATCGGAGGCCGCGGTTGACGGTTAAGGCACATTCTCCACATTGCGTGTCGACGCGCACGCGACTCGCGCGTTGAGAGCAACAGCAGCAAAAAAAAGGCCGACGAGGGGGCGCCGGCCTGTCGGAGAGGGGAACTCCGATACGGAAAAAGCTTAGCGGCACGTACTTACGCCAGCCTTACCCAACAGAGGAAACCATGCGCATCCTGGTTGTAGAAGACGACCCCGTACTCGGCGACGGCCTCAGCCGTTCGCTGCGTCACGCCGGCTACGCGGTAGACACCGCGCAGGACGGCAAGCTTGCCGACGATCTGCTGTCGGTTCATTCGTTCGATCTGGTGGTGCTCGACCTGGGCCTACCGGGACTCGACGGCCTCGAGGTGCTGCGGCGCTTGCGCCGGCGGCCCTCTTCGGCGCCGGTGCTGATTCTCACCGCGCGTGACGAGGTCGAGGACCGCGTCGCCGGCCTCGACCTCGGCGCCGACGACTACATGGTCAAGCCGTTCAATCTCGCCGAGCTCGAGGCACGCGTGCGAGCTCTTGTGCGCCGAGCACAGAGCGCCACCACCGCGCGTATCACGCATGGCGCATTGACGCTCGACACGGCCGCCCGACGGGCGTTCGTCGGCAGCGATGCGCTCGAGCTGTCGGCACGCGAGGTGTCCCTGCTCGAAGCACTTCTTCTGAGTGCCGGGCGCGTGGTCAGCAAGGATCAGTTGGCCGACCGCTTGTATGGTGTCAGTGACGAAGTCGGGCCGAACGCCATCGAGGTCTTCGTGCACCGCCTGCGCCGCAAGATCGAACCGGCGGGCGTCGTGATCCGCACCATTCGGGGCCTGGGCTACCTGGTCGAAAAGCCGGGTCATGCTTGAGCGCTGGCGCCGGGCCGGAACACGGTCCGGCTCGGCGCCGTGAGAGGACCTCGTGGCGCGTGGTCGCTGCGCCAGCGGCTGCTGGCCTGGCTGCTGGCACCGCTGGTGCTATGGTCGCTAGGCAGCTCCGGTCTCGCGTATCTGCTCGCGCTGCACTTCACGACCCAGGCATACGACCGCTCGCTGCACGCCTCTATCCTCGACATCGAGCGGCAGCTGCGCGTTGTCGACGGCCGCGCCGCCATCGACCTGCCGCCTGCGGCGATTCAGATCCTCGAGTGGAATGATGAGGATCGCGTCTTTTATCGCGTTGCGACAGCCTCCGGCGTCCACATTGCCGGGGATCAACGCCTGCCTGCGCCGCCCACGGTGGCGACCGGTCACACGCGCTACTTCGATGCACGCTTCGGCAACGCCACGGTCCGCGTAGCGGCCGCGATGGTGCCTGTGCCCGGTGTGAGCGACGCGGTGCTGGTGCAAGTCGCCGAGACCACTGATGCGCGCCAGTCCATAACCGGAGAGATTCTGGCGGCAACGTTGCTCCCCGAAGGCGTACTGATAGCACTCGCGGCCATTGGCATGTGGTACGGGGTGGGACGCGGCCTGGATCCGCTCGAGCGCCTGCGCGAAGAAGTCGGGCGCCGCTCCGACCAGGACTTGAGCCCGGTCGCCGCGCAACGGACGCCGCAAGAGGTACGACCGCTCGTCAACGCCATCAACGGGCTGCTCTCGCGCCTCGACAGCGCGCTGTCGGCGCATCGCCGCTTCGTCGCCAATGCCGCGCACCAGTTGCGCACACCGCTGGCGGGGCTGCACACGCAGGCCGAGCTGGCTCTGCGTGCGAGCGACCCGGAAACAGTTCGGCGCTCGCTCGAGCAGTTGCATCAAGCGGCCGGTCGCGCGAGCCACCTGGTCGGGCAGTTGATGTCCCTCGCGCGCCTGGAGCCGCGCAGCGCGCGGCCGCTCCAAGCCGAGCCGCTGGATCTCAAGGAGCTGGCGCGCGCTACGACCGCGCGCTGGGTGCCACACGCGCTGGGCCGCGGCGTCGATCTCGGTTTCGATGCGGTCAGCGCCCCGGCGCAGGTAATGGGCGACCGGCTGTTGCTCGAGGAGATGCTCGGAAATCTGATCGACAACGCGATCCGATACACGCCGTCCGGCGGCGAGGCGACCGTGCGCGTGGTCCGTGGCGCGAATGCGGCTATCGTCGAGGTCGAAGACAACGGCCCGGGCATTCCCGAGAGCGAGCGCGCGCAAGTCATGGAGCGGTTCCAGCGCGGCAGCAATACCGCGCAGACCCCGGGCAGCGGCCTGGGACTCGCCATCGTGCGCGAGATCGCGGCTACGCATGGCGCTGAAGTCCGCTTGGAGGCCGGGCACGACGGCAAAGGCACGCGCGCGAGCGTGGTCCTGCCTTCCCCCGGCTAAACCGCCCTCAGGCGGGCGTGTTGGTCGGCTCGGGCGGCGCGGGAGCAGGCATCGACACCGCGATCGGCGAAGCGGTCGGGCGAGCGTCGGAGTGGCCCCAATCGAGCAGCTCCATGCGGCCGTCGAAGTGCTCCACGATGGCGGTGCAGCTGTCGACCCAGTCGCCGCAGTTGATGTAGGTGACACCGTCGATCTGCTTGATGTCGGCCGCGTGGATGTGACCGCAGATCACACCGTCGAGCCCCATCTGCCTGACGTTGTGCACCACGGCTTCCTCGAAGTTGTAGATGAAGCTGACGGCCGACTTGACCTTGCGCTTGGCATACCCAGCCAGCGACCAGTAACCGGGCACCCCCAGCGTGCGGCGAATCAGCGAGAGCAGCATGTTTGCGCGCACCAGCGCGTTGTACGAGATGTCGCCCAGCACCGCGACCCAGCGGTGGTAGCGCGTCACCTGGTCGAACTCGTCGCCGTGCAGCAGAACGTAGCGCTTGCCGTCGGCTGCGGTGTGGAGGTATTCGCGCACCACATGAATATCGCCGAACGAGGTGTCGACGTACTCGCGCAGCGCCTCGTCGTGGTTGCCGGGCACGAACACCACACGCGTCCCGTGGCGTGCGCGCTTCAGCACCTTTTGCACGACCGTGTTCTGCGCCGCCGACCAGTACACGCCTCGGCTCATGGCCCACAGATCGACGATATCGCCGACCAGGAACAGATGCTCGGACTCGAACTCGCGCAGGAACTCGAGCAGCCGATGTGCCTGGCACGCGCGCGTGCCCAGGTGGACGTCGGAGAGAAAGATGGAACGAACGTGCGGCATGGCTATCCGAACAACACGCCTCGGCGCTCCTCACCCGCCCGACGAACAGGTAGTACGGTATGGCTGCTGATCGAACTTGTCGGCCAGAGTCGATTGCCGCTTCACGGAGCTCCCCGCCCGGCCAAGCGGGCTGGATGTGGACGAGCGGGGACGAGCTTAAGGGCTCAGTGTGACGCAGCCGTGACACTTCCGTCAGCGGAAGTGAATTGAATCAGGCCTCTCGGTTGCTATTTGAAGGTTTGATGTGCATTCGGGAAGCTCCGATCAAGCCAGAGCTTCCTAATGAAACATCAAACGCCGCGCACCACGCGCGAGGAGCGGTATCGCGAGCTTCTGCACGGTGCGGTTCAAGTCCAGCGGCTGCAGCAGCATTCGTATCATCATGCGATAGGGATAATGGGGTGCGAAGCCCATGCGTACCTGCCGCATGAAAGCGGTGAAATACTCGTCCTGAAAGGTTTCTCCGGGATGGCGCATGAGCCACGCGTGCCGGAAGCCGATGTAGGCGTCCTCCTGCTCGGCCTCGGTGAAGCGCTTGTGCAAAGCCCGTAACACGCCTAGGCGGCCGACACGCTCCTCGGCCTGATAGTCCTGGTAGAAGCTGCGGAAGTAGTTGTAGTGGCGCACCTCATCGCGCCGGATGAAGCCGGCCAGCCGCCGCAGCACCGGCTCATGCGCGAGCGCGTGCAAGCTGGTGTAGAACGTCGCTGTCCCGGTCTCGACCACGCAGCGCGCCGCCATCTCGAGCGCACGGCTCGCTTCGAGCTCGTCCATCGTGCACAACCTGGAATAGTCGTCGAAGAAGCCGCGATAGCCCTGATCCCAATCGAGCTCGGGCCACGCCGCTTCAACATAGGCGCGCAGGGCGCGGCCATGCTGCAGTTCCTCCGGCCGCCAGCGATTCGCCAGCCATGCTCGCGCTCTTGCGTCAGGGAAATGCAGGACCAGATTGCTCGTGTACAGCTCGGCAGCCGTTTCCACGAAGGACGCCGCTGTCACCAGCGCATAGATCAGCTCGTCGCCCCGAACTTTGTCGCGCTCGATGCGCTCGAGCTGGAGATCGTCCAGCGTCCAGTGGTCGGCGGCGGGCTCGCTACCGCGGGTGAGATCGGCTGTCATACCCGGAGCTCAAACCAGTGCAGATTCATTGACGAGGAGCCGCTGCGATCCATCGCCATCAGCTCTCTTCCACCACGACCGCGGGCTCGTGTCCGTCAACGGCCGCCACCTCCAGGCGCTGCGCCTCCTCGCGCTGCTGCAAGGCCCACATCTGCGCATACGCGCCATCGAGCTCGAGCAAAGCACGATGATTGCCGCGCTCCACGATGCGTCCGTGGTCCATTACGAGGATCTCGTCGGCATCGACAATGGTCGACAGCCGATGCGCAATCACCAGAGTGGTGCGGTCTTTCGCGATACGCTCGAGCTCGACCTGAATCGCCTTCTCGGAGCGCGAGTCTAGCGCGGAGGTCGCTTCATCGAATACGAAGATACTCGGATTCTTCAGAATCGCGCGCGCAATCGCCACGCGCTGCTTTTCGCCGCCGGACAGCTTGAGCCCGCGCTCGCCGACCATGGCCTCGTAACCATCCGGCAAGGTTTCTATGAAGTCGTGAATGTGCGCCGAGCGTGCCGCTTCGATCACCTGCTCGCGCGAGGCGGCCGGATCGCCATAGGCGATGTTGTAGAACACCGTGTCGTTGAACAGCACGGTATCCTGCGGCACAATGCCGAGGCTCGCGCGCAGGCTGGTCTGGGTGACCTCGCGAATATCCTGTCCGTTGATCGTAATGCGTCCCGACGTCACGTCGTAGAACCGAAACAGCAGCCGCGACAAGGTCGACTTGCCGGAGCCGCTGTGGCCGACCACCGCAACGGTCTTGCCGTCCGGGATCTCGAAGCTCACGTCGAACAGGATCTGACGCCTCGGGTCGTAGCTGAAGCTCACGTGCTCGAAGCGCACAGTCGCCTCCCCTGGCATGAGCGGCAGTGCACCGGGTTCGTCCGCCACTTCCCGGTTCTCTCCGAGCAGGCGGAACATCCTGTCCATGTCGATGAGCGACTGCTTGATCTCGCGATACACCATGCCGAGAAAGTTGAGCGGGATGTACAGCTGGATCAGCAGCCCGTTCACGAGTACGAGGTCGCCGAGCGTCAGGCTCTTGTCGACCACCCCTTGCGCGGCCAGGATCATCAGCACGGTCACCGCGAGCGCGATGATCGCACTCTGACCGATGTTGAGTAATCCGAGCGACGCCTCGTTCTTGACCTCGGCCGACTCGAACTTGCGCAGGTTCTCGTCGTAGCGCCGCGCCTCGAACTCCTCGTTGTTGAAGTACTTGACCGTCTCGTAGTTGAGCAGGCTGTCGATCGCGCGGCTGTTGGCTTTGGAATCGAGCTCGTTCGCGCGGCGCCGGATCTCCATGCGCCATTCGGTAATGCCGAACGTGAAGCCGAGGTAGAGCACGACTGCCGCGAACGTGATCGCGGCGAAATGCCAATCGAACTTGGACAGCAGAACCGCAGCCACCAGGCTGAACTCTAGAACCACCGGAATGATCGAGAACAGCATGTAGGTGAGCAGCGTCGAGATGCCGCGGCTGCCGCGCTCGATATCCCGCGACACACCGCCAGTCTGACGGTCGAGATGGAAGCGCAGAGACAGAGAATGCAGATGCCGAAAGACCTGGAGCGCCACGCGTCGGATCGCGCGTTTGCTCACGCGTACGAACACAATGTCGCGGAGCTCGGCAAATACGGTGTTGGATGCGCGCAGCAGGCCATACATCAGAAGCAGGGCCAGCGGCAGCACAACCACGGCGGTCTTGGCGTCGAGCGCATCGACGATCCGCTTCATCACCAGTGGCACGCCGACGTTGGCGAGCTTGGCCGCCACCAGAAACGACAAGGCAAGAATCACGCGCCCCTTGAACTCGAGCAGGTAAGGCAACAGCGTGCGGATGGTCTTCCAGCCCCCGCGCGGGGCATATGGCTGCGGATCTGAGATCGGGAGGGGTCGCATCGAAGTTAGACGCTGAGCGCGGCATGAATGGTGCGGCCCGCGCGCCGTCACAATAGGTTAACACCAGCGGAGCCGGCTCAGGGAATTCAGATGGGGACGTGCACGGCTGTCCTAAAGCCCCTGGCGCGCCGGCAGGGCTGTTGTGGCTGTCGGTCAAGGGCGACTCGACCTGAACGCTGTGACAGAGCAGCCGTGCCAGTGCGGCGCGTGGTCTGTCCTAGAATGAAGGCAGTGCATAGTCTGGAAGATTGCGCATGGCCGCAAAAGGGATCCTGCTCGACCGGCTGACCTGGCTGGAAGCCGAAGCTGTGCTCACGCCAAGCGCGGTCGTGGTCATCCCGCTGGGCGCTGCATCCAAGGAGCACGGCCCGCACTTGCGTCTGAACAACGACTGGACCATCGCGGAGTATTTCAAGCGGCGCGTGATCGAAGCGGCCGACGTGGTGGTTGCGCCGACGATCGGTTACCACTATTACCCCGCGTTCGTGGAGTACCCGGGGTCGGTCAGCCTGCGTCTCGAGACGGCACGCGACCTGGTCGTCGATATCTGTGCGAGCCTGTCAGCCTATGGACCGCGGCGCTTCTACATGTTGAATACGGGCGTCTCCACGGTGCATGCGCTGGCACTTGCAGCCGGCGCGCTGGCTGCGCAGGCGACGCTGCTGCGCTATACCGACATCCGCAGTGCCGGAAGCGACGCCGTGCGCGACGTCGGGCAACAGGAAGGCGGCAGCCACGCCGATGAGATCGAGACGTCGATGATGCTGTACATCGCGCCCGAAGCGGTGGACATGGCGAAGGCGGCGAACGACTATCGCCCCGGTCCCGGGTCCGGCCCACTGACGCGCATGCCTGGAGCCGCGGGGACGTTCTCGCCGACCGGTATCTATGGCGACGCGACGCTCGCGACCTGGGCAAAGGGCCGCGCCGTGGTCGAAGCCAGGCTGACGGCAATCCTGACCGAGATCGAGCAGTTGCGCGCGGAGCCGCTGCCGCCGCCCGGTTGGTGTTAGCCACCGGATCAGGTGCCTCCGAGGGGTCGTATAATCGCGACCCATACCTCTTCCATTGCGGACAGCACGGAGCAAGCCCAATGACATCTACAAGAAGCCGCCAGCGCGGTCTCGGCATCGTCGCCTGGCTGGTCGTGATTCTGGTCGTGGGCGGATTACTGTTCGCGGCCTACACCTGGCTCATGCTCACGTGGAGCTACAGCAGCGGCGAGCGCGCGGGCTGGGTACAGAAGCTGTCCAAGAAAGGCTACATCTGCAAGACGTGGGAAGGCGAGATGGCTATGGTGTCGCTGCCCGGTTCGATACCGGAGAAGTTCGTCTTCACGATCCGGGACGACAGCGTTCCGCCGCAGATCAATGCTGTGCTCGGAAAGCGCGTATCGCTGTCGTACGAGGAGCACATCTGGTTGCCCGGGCCGTGTTTCGGCGAGACCGGCTACTTCGTGACCGGTGTCAAGGTAATCGACGAGACGCCGGCGCCGTTGATCGTTCCTGGCAACGCCCCCACACCGCAGGCGGCTCCGCAAGCGCCGCCGCCGAAGTAGGCACACCTGGAGACGATGGTGAAGAGCTTCCGGCCAGCGTCGCGGTCGGTATCGCTCACTACCATCGCGTCGCGCAGCCAGGGCGGCGGTGGCGAGTGACGCCTTCGACTCTTCCCGCGACCGTCCGCGTCATCGTGCGCGATTGGCTCAATGCCAACAATGTCGTGCTGCTGCAGCCGGGTCACAACGTGATCGTGGACACCGGTTACGTCTCGCACGCGCACGACACGCTGGCGCTTCTTCGGCAACCTGAGCATCTGGGCAGCGAACCGCTGCATCTAGTCGCCAACACGCATTGCCACAGCGATCACATGGGCGGAAACGCCTTGCTGGCTCGCACTTATGGTTGCCCTGTGGCCGTCCCGGAAGGTGAAGCGCCGTTGATCCGAGCGTGGGATACGCGCGCACTGTGGCTCGACTATGCCGATCAGCGTGGCGAGCGCTTCGCCGTAGCGCAAGAGCTCGCAGCCGGCGAACGATACGAATGGGGCGGTCTGTCATGGCTCGCGCTGGCCGCTCCGGGCCATGACATGGGTGCGCTGGTGTTCTACTGCGACGAGCTCGGTCTGCTGATCTCGGGCGATGCACTGTGGGAGAACGGCTTCGGCATCGTACTGCCGGACCAGTCAGGAGGGCTGGCGGCGACGCGCACGACGCTGGAGCAGCTGGCGCGCCTGGATGTGACGGCGGTCATTCCGGGCCACGGACAGCCGTTCTCGGATGTCGGCGCTGCATTGGAGCGCAGCTTCAAGCGCGTGGAAGCCTTCGAGGCGGACCCTGTACGCATGGCGCGTCACGTTCTCAAGGTCATGCTGGTGTTCACGCTGCTCGAGCGCCAGCGCCTGCCGCTGTCCAAGCTGCCGGCCATGCTGGACTCGGTGCCCGTGTACCGCGAGTACAACCAGGCGTATTTCGACATGACGCCGGCGGCCCTGGCCGAAATGCTGGTCGGTGAGTTGGAATGCGCAAGAGTCGTCGCGCGCAGTGGCCCGTTCCTAGTCCCCGTAGTCGCCTAGTTCGGTAACACCGCGCCTTCTGGCGCGCAGAACTAGCCCGAATATGGAATATCCGGCCTGGGCTCAGCGCTCGCGCGCAGCTTCGTGGAAC
>Ga0070681_10002856_pt1 | contig 15966 bp, 12 predicted proteins | sample KBSC83BmetaG_FD_65650 | JGI IMG/M metagenome (GOLD analysis project Ga0070681, IMG submission 65650) | Corn rhizosphere microbial communities from Kellogg Biological Station, Michigan, USA - KBS C8-3B metaG | ecosystem: Host-associated > Plants > Roots > Rhizosphere | place: USA: Michigan...
CCATCTTCACGTCGCCGCCGCCCTGAATGTCGGCCGCGAGCGATACCGGGAACGAAGCATTGGCGGCGAAATCTTTTATTTCGAGGTTCACCTTTTGGAGCACCTTAAGTTGCGGCTCGCCTGCGGTCTTGAGCGACAGCCTGCCGTTGGTAATCTTTACTAGTTTGACAGTTAATTCTTGCATTGAACTGCTAGATGAGGCAGGTGGCTCCGCGGCGGGTGGCTTCGCCTGGCTCTTGGTGCCCAAAGTTGCGAAGTTCCACACACCGGCATCCGATTGCACCAAAGCGATGTCCGGCTCCTGGATTTCGATGCCGGTTACGTTCAGTTTTTTCGAGAAGATCAGGGGTTCGAGTTCGACGCCCACCTTCAGGGACTTGGCGCGGATAAATGGAGTTTTACTGTAAGCCGCGTCGTCGGCGATGTCGAGGTCAGAGGCCTGAACGCTACCTGAAAGAATGGACAGCTTCAGGTCGCCCAGCTTGACTTCGCGTCCCAGCGCCTGGGTGAGCGCGGCCTCCAGGCGCGGCCGGAACTGGTTCACGTTAATCAAAAAGGGGATCGCGAGAGCGATTACCAGGAGGAGCGCCACGGCAATCCCCAGCCAGCGCAAGGTTTTCATATAGAAACCTCCAATCTACAAAGTGTACACCGGAGGGGGCGCAAATCGAGCGCAATTTGCGATGGCCCCATTCGTGCTTTATAACCAGCGTGAGTCAAACATCTGTTAAGGAAGAACATCAACCCTTCGTGTCCGACATCCAGGAGTTGCGGCGGCGCGCCCGCCAGCATATGGAGGAAGGCGCGGTCACCAGTGCCTATACCGCTGACCGGGACACGGTTATCCGTATTCTGAACGAGGTCCTGGCGACTGAAATTGTATGCGTGCTGCGCTATAAGAGGCACTATTACATGGCGACCGGCATCCACGCGCAGGCGGTTGCCGCGGAGTTCCTGGAGCACGCTGAAGAGGAGCAGGGCCACGCCGATCTGGCGGCTGAGCGGATCACCCAATTGGGCGGCCAGCCGAACTTTAATCCTGAGGGGATGACAAGCCGCAGTCATTCGGAATACATCGAAGGTAAGACTTTGCTGGATATGGTTCGGGAGGACCTTGTGGCGGAGAGAATCGCGGTGGAATCGTATAGCGAAATCATTCGTTATTTGGGGAACGACGACCCGACGACTCGCCGGATGATCGAAACCATTATGGCGAAAGAAGAAGAGCACGCCGACGATATGAAGAAGATTCTGGACAACTTGAGTGAGAAGCTTCGTCCGGAGAAATCCACCCACGAGACGAAGCATGAGACGAGGAAGGCCTAGCGGGGCGAGAGCGGTCAATTGACCCTATTTGGTCATTTTGGAGGTTAGGAGACGGCAGATGGAACCATCGCGCTACGAGCATCAAAACTCAGAGGAGAGGCTACGGGTTCTGATTGTAGATGACGATCTGGCGCTGCGAAAAATTCTATATAAGATTCTTGAGAACGGCGGCTATGATGTGCTTTCTGCCGGCAGCGGGCCAGAGGCTTTAGCGATCTGCAGTAGATCTAATCCTCCTATCGACCTACTCGTGACAGATTACAACATGCCTGGGATGAATGGCATGGAGCTCGGACATGAATGCACGGCTTTCACCTCCGGATTACCCGTGTTGTTTATTTCGGGGGATTACCCGGATCATGAATTGCGTGTCGAATTGGAGAAGGTGAATCGGGGATTTCTGGCAAAGCCGTTCCGCAGTGTAGAACTCATGCGCAAAGTCAAGGAGATGTTGCTGATGCATCCGGAACATGCGTGGTCTGCTCAGCAGCAAATGAATTTATGAGTACGCTGAAGGGCTTTTTCAAAGAGTCCGACACCCAACTCGGGGTGTTCTATCCCAAGCACTATCTGATCGCCGTGTTCCGGCACCTGGCTACGGCGCAGCAGGCAGTTGCGAAGTTGCGCCTGGCCGGATTCGCCGAGGATGAAGCGATCGCGGTGGCGGGGGAGGACGTCCTCGAACTGACCAAAGAAGAGACCGGCCCGGGAAATTTCCTGATGCGGGCCGTCTCACGCTTTTTCGCGACCGAGCAGGTGTCTCACGACCGGGATCTGGAGCTGGCCGCGCGGGGGGCCGCTTTTGTGGCGGTGCACTGTTCGCTTCCCAAGACCAAGGACGAGGCTTGGAAGGTGGTCGCAACCGAGGCTCCGCTGGCAGCCCGGTATTACGCCAGTGACGGAATCGACCATCTGGCGGGCGATGTCACCACGAATTAAATCAAACACAAGGAGAACAACATGAAACCGAGTACCACGGATCAACTCAAAGGCGCGCTGCACGAGGCGAAGGGCAAGATCAAGGAAAAGGCTGGGCAGGTGACCAAGAATCCGAACCTGGAAGCGGAAGGCCAAGCCGAGAAAATCGGCGGCAAGGTTCAGAAGAAGGTCGGGCAAGTGGAAAAGGTATTTGAAAAGTAACGCATGCTCATCCTACTGATCGTTTTGATTCTGCTTTTTGGTGGTGGCTTCGGCTACTACGGGCATTCGCGCTGGGGCCCAAGCGGCGGCGCTGGCGTGGGATTGGGGACGATCTTAGTGATTCTGCTGATCGCTTACTTGCTGGGCATCTTTCACTAACGCAGAATGGTGTGATGAAGCGCATTACTGCACGGGTGTGCTCGGACTGGTCAGAGCACACCGGCGCAAACCCCAAGAAGGCATGTCGCGCGCCCGGGTGGACGAGATTCGGGGTAAACCACATCGGTGGATGCCGTCATCAACTACCAGACTTTGAACCATAAAGGCGAAGTGCCGGGCGCGGGCGTTCTTACTGGCACTATAAAGCTCACTGACGATGGCCTTTCGATCGTGAGTGGCCTCCTCCCTACAGCCTTCCGGTTGTGGCAAACTAGAAGCTTCCCGGAAGGAGCGTCATGGTAGGGCGGCAGATTCAACAGTATCAGTTGCTCGAAAAATTGGGCGCCGGCGGCATGGGCGAGATTTATAAGGCCCTGGACACGCGCTTGAACCGCACGGTCGCCATCAAGGTCCTGCCCAGCGCGAAATCCGGAGACCCCGATCGCCGCCGCCGTTTCCTGCAGGAAGCGCAAGCGGCATCCGGGCTGAATCATCCCAGCATCATCACCATCCACGATGTCATTTCCGAGGGCGACACCGAATTCATGGTGATGGAGTACGTGCAGGGCAAGACCCTGAACGACCTGATCCCTAAAGGCGGGCTGCGCGTTCCTCTGCTGATCAAATACGCGCTGCAAATGGCGGACGCGTTGAGCACGGCGCACGCCGCCGGCATCGTACATCGCGATCTGAAACCGGCGAATGCGATGGTGACGGAGAGCGGTTTGGTCAAGATTCTCGACTTCGGTTTGGCGAAGCTCACCGATCGCGGGCCGGTGCCGGACACGGGAGACGATCGCACCCGCACCATTGCCAACGTGGCGCCGATGACGGTGGAGGGATCCATTCTGGGCACCGTCAGCTACATGTCGCCGGAGCAGGCGCAAGGCAAGAAGGTGGACACGCGCTCCGATATTTTCTCGTTCGGCGCGGTGTTGTATGAAATGGCGACGGGAGTGCGCGCGTTCGAAGGCGAATCCAGCCTGTCAACGCTGTCGGCCATTTTGCGCGACGAAGCGAAACCCATGTCGACGGTGGCGCCAGATGTTCCGCCGCAGCTCGAAACGGTCATCCAGCGCTGCTTGCGCAAGATGCCGGACGACCGCTGGCAGAGCATGAAGGACGTGCAAACGGCGCTTTCGGCGTTGAAGCGCGAGTCAGATTCGGGATCGCTTTACACTACGCGGGTAATGGCGCCGGCTGCGCCACCCAGCATGGGGCCCGCGTCGGTGAAGGCCAGTGCGGTGTCGGTGCCGGCGAGTGGATCACCTTCCAATTCGAAGGCCATGATCGGGATCGCCATGGTGCTGGTGGTGTTGGCTGCGGGCGGCGGCGGCGCATTTTTCATGATGAAGAAGCGTGCAGCGGCGAAGGCAGCGGCGGAAGTGGCCGCGCAGACGCCGCCACCAGCTCCTGTGGTTGCGCCCGAACCAGCGTCTCCTCCGCCACCGGCTCCGGATACGACGCTTACCAATGACAGCGTGCTGTCGATGGTCAAAGAGAAAGTGCCAACCGATCTGATCCTGAGTCAGATTCGGGCGGCGGACAAGACCAGCTTCGACTTGTCGACGCCGGAAGTGATTCGTCTGACCAAGGGCGGGGTGTCGCCGCTGATCATCGAGCAGTTGCGGAACCCGAAGCGGACGCCGCTACCGCCGCCAGCGCCCACGAAGGGAAACACGCCGCAGAACGCCAAGCAGAACACGCAACCGGCGCAGACTGCCGTTGCGACACCGATACCCGCTCCCGTGGCGACGCCGACTCCGGTGCCGATTGCGACCAACCCGGCAGCTACGTTGACGCCGACACCAGCCCCCGCACCGGTGGCCGCCGTGCCGCAAACAGTGAGTGTCATGGTGCCGGACGCAATGCCGTTTCGCATTACGCTTGCCGCGGATATTCCGGCGGACGCGGATATGGGACGTCCGGTGCGCTTCACCGCGACCGAAGATTTCAAAGTGAACGGCGCCACCGTGATCGCTAAGGGTGCGGCGGTGCAAGGCGAGATTTCGGATACCGGCAAGAAGAAGGTGTTTGGAATCGGTGGTTCCAAGCTCAGTTTTAAGCTGACTCGCGCCGAGGGTGTGGGCGGGCATCCGCTTAACGTCCGTGCCCTAGCTGCACGCAAATCGGACGGCGCTACGCAGCGGCCCGCCGACAACGGGCAGAAAACGGGATCTAAGGACATTGCCGCTTCGCAGGGTTCGCAGTATATCGGCTACATCGACGGCGAACAATCGATTACAGTACCGAAGTAGACGCCGGCTGCATCAGTTCGAAGCATTGGTGCGCGATTTCCCACTCTTCTTCGGCGTGGATCACCAGCACTTGTAGATTGGGCAGGAATCCAAGTTGTTGGGTGACCTTGTCACGCAGGGGAGCGCAATTTTCTCCTACGCCACCCGTGAATACCAAGGCGTCGGCTCCGCCTAACACGGCTAGCATCGAACCAATTTCGCGCACTAGACGGTGGACGTAGATATCAAAGGCTAAACGGGCGCGCGCGTCGCCGCGGTCGATCGCAGATAGAATCGCGCGCATGTCGGCGGAAATTCCGGAGACGCCTAGCAAGCCGGACTGTTTGTACAGAATATCGTCGAGCTGATCGGCGGTGTAGTTGTGCTCTCTCAGAAGATAAATCAGAATGCCGGGATCGACGGAGCCGCTGCGCGAGCCCATCATCAGACCATCGAGCGGCGTGAAGCCCATTGTGGTGTCAACGCTCTTGCCATCACGCACGGCGGCGAGCGATGCTCCGCTGCCCAGGTGGCACGTGATGATGCGCAGGCCGGATGGATCCCGGCCGAGCAGTTGCGCGGCGCGGCGGGAGGCATAGCCGTGGCTGATGCCGTGGAATCCGTATCTGCGAATTCCGGCTTCGTACCAAGAATAGGGGCCAGGGTAAACGTAGGCTTTGGGCGGGAGCGTCGAGTGAAATCCCGTATCGAATACCGCGATCTGCGTCAACTGGGGTCCGAAGTGTTGCTGCAACATATCGACGGCTTTGAGTGCCATGCGATTGTGGGCTGGCGCGATGGCGGTTTCCTCCGCGATGGCGGTGCGGACTTCCGGGGATAGAATGACGCTCCCGCGAAAACGTCCTCCGTGAACGATGCGGTGGCCCACTACGTCGACCGCGCCGGGTAGCGCCCTTAGCACCGAGGTGAAGACGGATTCGATATCGGTCTTCTCGTTCCAGTCGATGTGCGTGCTCCACTGCGGTCGCGTGGGAGCGACATCAAGAGCTTCCGCGTGCAGATCGTCATACCAGCACTTCAGGCTACTGGAACCGCCATTCACCACCAGGATCTTCATGCCGAGGGCCACTGCCAGTCGCGAATTTCCGGCATATCGATGCCATAGCGCGTGACGTAGAGTTTGTGCTCGATCAGATGGTCGCGCAGCTTGAGCTTGACTTGGGCCGCTTTGCTGTCGAGACCGGGTACGCGCGCGATTACATCGCCGGCGAGATGGAAGCGATCGAGATCGTTCATCACCGTCATGTCGAAAGGAGTAGTGGTGGTGCCTTCTTCCTTATAGCCGCGCACGTGCAGGTTGTCGTGGTTGTGGCGGCGGTAAGTCAGGCGATGAATTAACCAGGGATAGCCGTGGAACGCAAAGATGGTCGGCTTGTCTGTGGTGAAGATGGCATCGAAGGCATCGTCGGTGAATCCGTGCGGGTGTTCGCTGGCGGGCTGCAGGGCCATCAGATCTACCACGTTCACGACGCGGATTTTCAGGTCGGGCAGATTCTTTCGCAGGAAGTCGACGGCGGCCAGGGTTTCAAGTGTCGGGACATCGCCGCAGCACGCCATCACCACATCGGGCTCGCCTCCTTGATCGCTGCAGGCCCATTGCCAGATGCCCATCCCGGCCGTGCAATGCGCGACAGCGGCGTCCATATCCAGCCACTGCGGCGACGGTTGCTTGCCGATCACGACGACGTTCACGTAGTTATGGCTGCGCAAACAGTGATCCGCCACCGATAGTAGGCAGTTGGCATCGGGCGGCAGGTAGACGCGCACTACGTCGGCTTTTTTGTTCACAACGTGGTCGATGAAGCCGGGGTCCTGGTGACTAAAACCGTTGTGATCCTGACGCCAAACGTGGGACGTGAGCAGGTAGTTCAGCGACGCGATGGGCGCGCGCCAGGGGATGCCGCGGGTTACCTTCAGCCACTTGGCGTGCTGGTTGAACATGGAATCGATGATGTGGATGAACGCTTCGTAGCAGGAAAAGAAGCCGTGACGCCCGGTGAGCAGATAGCCTTCGAGCCAACCTTGGCACAGGTTCTCGCTCAGGACTTCCATGACGCGGCCGTCGGGCGCGATGTGATCGTCGTTAGGGAAAATGGTGGCGGTGGAGGTGCGATTCGTGACCTCGAAGAGCGCATTCAGGCGGTTCGAAGCGGTTTCGTCGGGTCCGAACACGCGGAAGTTTTGCGAGCCAGCGTTGGCTTTCATCACGTCGCGCAGCATGCTGCCGAGCACGCGCGTGGCTTCTGCGATGGTCGCGCCAGGCTTCGAAACGTTGATGGCGTAGTCGCGGAAGCCCGGCAGTTGCAGGTCTTTGAGCAGCAGGCCGCCGTTGGCGTGCGGATTCATCCCCATGCGGCGCAAACCTTCGGGCGCCGCTGCGATGACTTCGGGCACGGGGCTGCCGTCGTCTCCAAAAAGTTCTTCGGGGCGATAGCTCTTCATCCAGTCTTCAAGGATCTTGATGTGGGCGGGCTTTTCGGCCAGCGCCTCGAGCGGAACTTGATGCGCGCGGAAGGTGCCTTCGATCTGGACGCCGTCGACAACCTTGGGGCCGGTCCAGCCCTTGGGCGAGATCATCACAACAACGGGCCAGGTGGGGCGCTTCCGAAAGCCGTTCTCACGCGCGTCCTTTTGGATGGCGCGGATTTCGAGAATCACGGTTTCGAGAGTGGATGCCATGGCTTGATGCATGGGCTCGGGTTCGTGACCTTCGATATAGAAGGGGCGATAGCCGCAGCCGGTTAGAAACTGGGTGAGCTCTTCGCGTGGAATACGGGCGAGGACAGTGGGGCCGGCGATTTTGTAGCCGTTGAGATGCAGAATCGGAATCACTGCACCGTCGCATACCGGATCGAGAAATTTGTTGGAATGCCAACTGGCGGCGAGGGCTCCGGTCTCGGCTTCGCCATCGCCGATTACACAGAGCGCGAGCAGATCTGGATTGTCGAACACCGCGCCGTGAGCGTGCAGCAGCGAATAGCCCAGTTCCCCGCCCTCATGGATGGAGCCGGGCGTTTCGGGAGCGGCATGGCTGGGGATGCCTCCGGGAAATGAGAATTGCGTGAATAGGCGCTGCATCCCTTCGGCATCGCGCGTGATGTTGGGAAAGCGCTCGGTGTAGCTGCCTTCGAGCCAGGTGTTGGCGACCATGCCCGGACCGCCGTGTCCCGGTCCGCAGATGTAGATCATGTTCAGGTCGAATTTCTGGATCAGGCGGTTGGCGTGGGTGTAGATGAAGTTCAGGCCGGGAGTGGTTCCCCAGTGTCCCAGCAGGCGTGGCTTGATGTGTTCGATGCGCAGCGGCTCGGTGAGCAAGGGGTTGGCGAAGAGATATATCTGTCCGACCGATAAATAATTCGCCGCGCGCCAGTGGGCGTCGAGTCGATGAAGCTCTTCGGGGGAGAGTGGAGGGGGCATTGCCTCCATGCTAGCGCCGTTCGTAAACCGCGTTGTAAGCGCAGCCGAACAAAGTGATGACGGACAAGACGTAGCTCCACACCAGCAAGGCGAGCCCCGCACCAACACCGCCGTAGAGCACGTTGTAATTGGCGATGTCGCGCAGGTACCAGCCCACGGCTAAGGTGGAGAGCAACCATAGAATCGTTGCCAAAAACGCGCCGGGTAATACACCTCGAAAGGTTTGCTTGCGGTTGGGACCGAAATAGTAAACCAGGGCCATGATGACGACAATGGCGACCAGGGCGATGGCGAAACTTAACGCTTGCCCCGCGAGCTTGACCCAGCTACGCAGATCGTCGCGGCCATCCGTCAGTCCCAGCCAAGCGATGGCCGCGCGCCGCGTCCGGTTGCCGAACACGATCAGCGCGGAGGCGCCCAGCAAGGGAATCGCGGCGGTCAGCACCAGCCACAACGCCACCGCGCGCTCCTTCACGAAGGAACGGCTGCTGGGGATTTGGTAGATGCCGCGGAAGCCTTCGATCAGGCTCATCATTACGCCGGAACTGGCCCACACCGCGAGCAAAACCGCACCCACCAAAAGAGTGGTGGGCCGGCTTCCTTTGACAACGAATAAGTCACGCACGATATTTTCGGTGCCAGGCGGGATCACGTCGTAGAGCAGCCGAGCGATGGTTCGTGCCACGGCATCGGCGTTAGCTTGCACCAGCACGGCTGCGATGGTGGTGATGACGGGGAAGAAAGCCAGCAACGAAGAATACGCGGCGCCCTTGGCGATGCCGAAACAGTTCTCTTCATAGGTGACTTGAAACGCAGCGCGCAGGCGGCTCCAGAAACGCGTGGCGAAACCCACATCGGCGATGTAGATCTTTGGAGAGGAGGCCACCTGCCTCATTATCCCTAAGCCTGGACGCCAACGGATGGCGTAGAATGGACTCCCGAAGGGCGCAGGATGACATCCAACATTCTCAGAGGTGCGATTCTGACTACGGCTTTCCTTGGGATCGCCGGCGCCGCAGCGGTGCCAATGTTCGAGGTAGACCCATCGTGGCCCAAGGTTCCGGCGAAATGGAAGTTGGGAGACGCGTCCAGCATCGCGGTCGATACGCAGGATAAGGTGTGGGTTTTGCACCGTCCGCGAACTTTGCCGGCCAATCAATCGGCCATGGCGGCGCCGCCGGTGATGGTGTTCGATCGCGCCGGCAATTTCGTAAAAGGCTGGGGCGGCGCCGGCAGCGGCTACGAATGGCCGGAGCGCGAGCATGGCATTCATATCGATTCCAAAGGTTACGTCTGGATCGGCGGCAATAATTGTCCGGCACGCGCGCTGCCTGGTTTGCAGCCGCGCGGCGACGATCAGCTTTTGAAGTTTACGCAAGACGGCAAGTTCGTCAAGCAGATCGGCCACAGCACGCAGAGCAAGGGCAACGCTGACACCAAGAATTTCCATCAGCCGGCGGACGCTGTGGTGTATCCGAAGACCAACGAAGTGTTTGTCGCCGACGGCTATGGCAACCACCGCGTCATCGTCATGGATGCGGACACTGGCGCGTTCAAGCGCATGTGGGGCGCGTTTGGCAATAAGCCCATGGATAATGACCAGTGTCCGCCGCCGAGTTTGAACAGTGTGCCCGACGGACCCGGACCCGATCAGTTCAGCATCGTCCATGCTATTCGGGTCTCAAACGACGGCATCGTGTATGTGGCTGACCGCGAGAACCGGCGAGTGCAGACATTTACGTTGGAGGGAAGATTCATCCACCAACTGGTGCGAGGCGCGGAACCGTTCGCGCGCGATCTGGCGCTCTCGCCTGATCCGGATCAGCAGTTCCTGTACGTGGGCGGCGGGAACGATATCGTGGTGGTCAACCGCAAGACCTTGGAAATCGTGACCACCATCCAGGGTGGCGGCGTGATGGGTGGCGGGCACCAGATGCAAACCGATTCGAAAGGTAATCTGTATATCGCGCTCACCAACCGCGGCCTACAAAAGCTGACTTTCAAAGGGATTTCGAACAGCGGAAAGTAGTGGCCGCCCTTGCGGCGGGATTGAAGAATTGTTCTAAGCAGAGTACACTACCAGCAGTGCGCCGAATCTTAGCAATCCTGCTGATGGCCGTATTCTGCTTTCCACTGATCGGCCCGGCGCTGTTCGCGTCCGATGCGGATTCGAACTTACCGGCGTGCTGCCGGCGCAACGGAAGTCATCAATGCTCGATCATGGCGCGCCGCTCGCAAGCGGCAGGTCCCGCGGTCGAGGCTGGCAAGTGTTTCTCCTTTCCCGTTACTACTGTTTTCCCGGGTAATCGAACAGCGGGTTCGCCTGGAATTGCGCAGGTGAACTTTAGCGGGCTGGTCAGCCATCCTGCTGCGCGCCCACCAGCGGAAGCGTTGTGCCGCATCTCCTACAGCCGTGCGGGCCAGAAGCGCGGACCTCCTACATTCCTCTCCTAAGCGAATCCTTCCCCGATTAGGCCGCGTGGTGTGGCCTGACATAGTTTCCAATTGGAGTTGTAGCGTGAAGCGGCTCTGTCGATCGATATTAGCTTTAGTGGCGTGCGTGGCCGGTCAGCGGTTGACCGCTCTGCTGCTACTGGTTGTGTCGCTGCTGCTGCCGGTGGCGCCGCTGCTCGCCGCTTCCGTCAGTCCTGCGGGGGTGTGCCAGTGTTGCCGCCGCAAAGGCCACGACGCTTGCCGCAGGTCGCAGGCGGCTCCCGCGAGTGGCCCTTCCTGGAACGCGTCGCCGGATTGCGCGCGGGGATGCAGGCTACCGGTAGGCTTGGCTTGCTCTGCGCTGTTCCTTTCGCCGGAACCTTTCCGGCCTGCCGGCGAGCTGCCGCAAGTTGATGGCATGCCCAGTATCAATCCCTCCTATCGATTCACTACTTCCTACGCCGCGTGGCGCTATCAGCGCCCTCCTCCGCTCCTCTAAAATCCCGGGTTTATTTGTTTTGAGTCACGAGGTATGTGGGGCAGAGGAATTTATGTTTCGCCTTAGTCTTGTCTTATTTGTAATGGCATGCGCGGCGGCGCAGGAAACTGTCAACAACGGCAGCATCAGCGGACGCGTCACGGATGCCAGCGGAGCCGTCGTCGAAAACGCGCAGGTGACAGCGCGGCAGGTTGAGACCAATCTCACCGGCGCCACGGTGACCGATCGCGACGGCCGTTTCCGTTTTCCTTACCTGCGGCTGGGTCCGTACGAGATCACGGTGCGGCAGCCGGGTTTCGGGGCTGCCAAGCGGTCCCTGCTGCTTACGGTGGGTTCGGCTTTCGAGGTTCCGATCGTGCTGAAGGTGGCTTCAGCGGAGACCAGCGTCACCGTCACTGAAGGCACTGCGGTGCTGGAGGCCGCGCGCACGCAGATTGCCGGCACGGTGTCGCAGTCCGAGGTGCGCACGCTGCCGCTCAACGGCCGCAACTTTCTCGACGTGGCGCTGCTGATCCCCGGCGTCTCACCCACGAACACCGCGGCCAACCAGCTTTTCGCCGAAACTTCGGCGGTCCCGGGGCAAGGAATTTCTGTGGGCAGCCAGCGTAATTTTTCCAACAATTTCATTGTCGACGGGCTTTCCAATAACGACGATGCGGCGGGTCTCACCGGGGCGTTCTATGGACTGGATGTCGTGAACGAATTTCAGGTGGTCACCTCAGGCGGGCAGGCGGAGTTTGGACGCGCGCTAGGCGGCTACATCAACGTGGTTACGAAAAGCGGTACCAATGCGCTGCACGGGGACCTCTATGGTTACTTTCGCAACCAGCGGCTCAACGCGGACAACGCGCTTTCTAATACCGCGCTCCCGCTCACGCAGGCGCAGTACGGAGCGAGTCTGGGCGGCCCCATCGACCGCGACCGTACTTTCTATTTCGCCAACTTTGAACAAAGGGAGCTGAACCAATCCGGGCTCACTACTATTTCTCCGGCGAATGTGGCTGCAATCAATGCCAGGCTGCTCGCCATCAAGTACCCGGGCCCGCTGATTTCGACCGGCATCTATCCCAATCCGGTGCACAACACAAATTTTTTCGCCAAGGCGGAGCATCAGTTTAGCCAGCGCGATCAATTCAGCTTTCGCTACAGTCTTTACGCTGTGAATAGCACCAACTCGCGCGGCGCGGGCGGGCTGAGCGCGCCCACCGCATCCGCTAATCTGTCGAACACCGATCAGACGATTGCGGTGAGCAACATCGCCACGCTCTCCTCGCGAATGTTCAACGAGACGCGTGGACAGTTCACGAATAGCAATTTGCAAGCTCCCCCTTCCGATCCCATCGGCCCGGCGGTGAGTATTTCCGGAGTAGCTACGTTCGGCACACTTTCAGCATCACCGACGGCGCGGTTGAATAAACTCGGCGAGGTGGTGGACAACCTCTCTTATCAAGCCGGCGCCCACGCCATCCGCATCGGCACGGACTTTCTTTATAACGAGGACACCATTGCTTATCCGCGATCGAATCGAGGAAGCTATTCGTTCTCCTCGCTGGCGAATTTTTTGGCGGGAGTCTATAACAGCTCGGGTTTCACACAGACTTTCGCCAACAGCACAATTTCGCAAACCAACCCCAATATCGGGGTTTACGCGCAGGACGAGTGGAAGCTCAATTCGCACCTGACGCTGAACATCGGTCTTCGCTACGATCTGCAATTCCTGCGCTCCATCGCCACCGATACCAACAACTTTTCGCCGCGCGGCGGATTCGCCTGGACGCCCTTCGCGTCGCGGAAGACTGTGATCCGCGGCGGCTACGGACTTTACTATGACCGCGTTCCTCTCCGTGCGTTGGCCAACGCGCTGCTTTCAGCCGGCAACACGACCGACGTCAGCAACCTAAGCCAAATCAGCATCAGTCTTTCGCCGACCCAGTCCGGTGCCCCGGTGTTTCCGAACATCCTGGGCAGTCTGACCTTACCGCCGGGAGTTTTGTTTAACTTCAGTACCGTGGATCCCCGAATGCAGAACGCCTACTCGGAGCAAGGCAGCTTTGAGATCGAGCAAGAGCTGGGGGGACACAGCACACTGAGCGCGGGCTATCAGCATGTGCGCGGGCTTCACCTAATGGTTTCGGTCAATAAGAATGTTCCGGCATGTGCCGCCTCCGGAAGCAACAACGGCTGTCGTCCAAATCCAGGCTTCGCCAACAACAGCCAGTATTCGTCGCTTGCCGATTCACACTACGACGGCTTGCACGTCTCCTTTGTGCAACGGCCGGTGCAGTGGGGCAGCTACCGCGTCTCCTACACGTATTCGAAGGCGCTGGATAATGTGGGCGAATTCTTCTTCAGCGCGCCGATCAACAATTTCAATATCTGGCAAGATTACGGCCGCTCCGACGACGATCAGCGCAACCGCCTGGTGTTCGACGGCACCATCCATTCCGCGACGCGTAAGGGCAGGACTGCCTGGGAACGAGTCAGCCACGGCTTCCAACTCACCGCTATGTTGCAGTATTATTCACCGTTGCCATTCAACATTACGACGGGGGCAAATACCATTCAGGGACCCGCCGCACGGCCCACCATCAACGGGGTTTTCATCGACCGGAACGCGGGGTCAGGTTTCGACTTCTTCAACGTGAACGCCCGGCTGAGCCGCGGTTTTCAAATCACGGAACGCCTACGGATAGAAGCCATCGCCGAAGGATTCAATCTCACGAATCATATGAATGGGGTGACCTTGAATGGGGTGTTCGGGAGTGGCGCTTACCCCGCCAATCCATCGCCGGCATTCAAGCAGATCACGGCCGTCGGCGATCCCAGAGCGTTTCAACTGGCGCTCCGGGCGACTTTCTAGGAAGTTCGCAGACGGCCTGTGGGCCAAGCACGTAAGTCTTTGAGAAGTGGTGGGCCCGACAGAATTCGGATCATTGATGCAGGCAAAATCCTAATCATCCAACCTTCGGCATCGCACTCAAAGGTCTCATCTCGAAAGTAAAAGAGAAAGTGGCGAGTCGGCGCCGAACGACGAGGCGTGACCACGATCCAGTGCGTTGGTGAGTTTTCCAGAAGATCACCTGTCACCTCGTAAAACACTCCCCCTTCCGGGGCTAAGTTTCTAAAGCGACACTGGCCCCTATACCAACCCTCGTCATTCGTTGGTCCGAGGCGGCAGCGCCAACATGCCGAGAAGAAAATCTCCCCGCGATCACGTTCCCGGAACTGTGGATGTGTCCACGGATTGAGGAAGAGAGTCAGTCTAAATCCGGGATCACGAGGACGGTCGGTGCTGGCGCATTCGGCTCCGCGTCCCAACCCTCATTCAACTTGGCAAACTCAGTTCACTCAGTGCGAAGCGACTCCATGGCCTATTTTACGCCGCTCTTTCTACCCCCCGTCTCGTGGGCTTCAAGCACTATAGTCACTTCACGAGCTAGATCCTCCAGCCGCTTTGGTCCTCGGTTCAGTAGGGCGGGAGTTCTCGTGAACTGAAGTCACAACTCGCCTCCTTGCGTAGAAGCGTATCCGACAGGCTTGGCAACGATACGGCCTTACGTAAATAAGGTAGAGAAGTTTATCAACGAGTGTGGGCATTGAAGATCGTACCCTCGGAGAAAAGCAGTAAGGGCACTTGGCACTGCCACGAGCCAGCGTCAAGATAGCTAGTGTCAAGCACGCCACGCCCACTAGAGCCGAGCCTAAAAAAACCAGGTGGCGGATTCCCATGCCAACTGCCTCCACACGCTACCAGGGTATCCGGGAAGCTCGTTCGGGGCAACTGAGAATGGAAGGAGACTCTGTTCACGAGAGGTATCCCTGCCCCAGCAACTTCGCTGCTGTTCTATCGCCGTAGGGAGCGACTCCTCGTGAATAGGCCGGAAAGAGAGATGCGGTGTTGTGTTAATTTAGTGCGAAACGGCAACAGGAAGCTTTTGCGCGCGAATAGCTGTCGAAGCGATTCGTCTTTCTGGTAGGCCTCCCAGTCATAGCGCCCAAGGGTGGCGATATGGGGGCTGAGGAAATCCGGCATGCCGGCCTTTAAGTTTCCGGATCATCCCAGTTCTTGAGCCTGTCGTCTCGCTCGGCTCTCGCGATTTCCATAATCTCTGGCCATGGGTACGGCCACGGCTTAATTAGGGTTTCTTTCTCCGATAAGGTCATGGATGAAGCCTAGCACGAGGCGCCGACCGGTTAGCTGTTCAAGTCTCCATCACGAATCCTATCCCCGTTCCCGATTCCGAAACTAGCAGCTCTCTTTCGATTTCCATCTGCAACGCGGGAAGCGCATCCGGCTCGTCGGCCGCTTGATCGACGGCGCACTGATCTATTCGCCGCCGGAGTCCGTCCGTCATCTGTAGCAAGTAAGTATCGTTCTCGCGCTTCTCGATCCAATCGAATTTCGCAACGTCTGCCCGTAGGGCTCGGATCATCTCTTCAATCCGCTGTTTCCCGATCTCCCTGCTTTGAACCATGGCAAAAATCCTTTCTACCGTATAGTTGCCAGTCACAATTCTCCGCCGGGGCTGACAACGTTTTGACAACGCTAAGCGGTATCGGGCGTCCCCAGGGCAGGGGATCTTCTCCACGGGGAAATGCTTAAGTTATTAAGAAGTGGTGGGCCCGACAGAACTCGAATCTGTGACCTCCTGCGTGTCAAGCAGGCGCTCTAACCAACTGAGCTACGGGCCCCGGGACCCCCAATATATCATGCGGGGTCTGAAAATCCGAAAA
>Ga0070681_10002859_pt1 | contig 15961 bp, 12 predicted proteins | sample KBSC83BmetaG_FD_65650 | JGI IMG/M metagenome (GOLD analysis project Ga0070681, IMG submission 65650) | Corn rhizosphere microbial communities from Kellogg Biological Station, Michigan, USA - KBS C8-3B metaG | ecosystem: Host-associated > Plants > Roots > Rhizosphere | place: USA: Michigan...
GCGTTTGCCCGGGAGGTATGGTCGGACGCCTGCGCCTGCCTTCTCGAGGCGGACCGAACCGAACCGCTCGAGGCGGAAGATCTGGATCGCCTCGCGACCGCCGCCTTCCTCATCGGCAATGAAACGGTGAACGTGGACGCGCGTGCACGAGCGCACCAGGCGTTCGTCGACCGCGGCGACACCATCCGTGCGGCGCGAAGCGCGTTCTGGCTCGCCTTCACGCTGCTGGATCAGCCATCGCATCAGGCGCAGGCCACCGGATGGCTTGCACGTGCCCGGCGGCTTGTAGGTGAGGGACCGCATGAATGCGCCGAGCAGGGCCTGCTCCTGTGCGCAGAGGGGTTCATGCGCGTGCGCGGCGGCGACGTCGCGGCAGCGGGAGCCGCGTTCCGTGACGCTGCCGCAATCGGCGAGCGGTTCAGGGATCGCGACCTCGTCGCGCTCGCCCGCCACGGTCAGGGACGGGTGCTGCTCATCACGAGCGGGACCAGTGAGGGCTTCGCGGTGCTCGACGAAGTGATGGTCGGCGTCACACGCGGCGAGGTCGGTCCGCTCGTCGCGGGGGTCGTCTACTGCAGTGTGCTGAGTGCCTGTCACGACATGTTCGACCTGCGGCGTGCGAAAGAATGGACCACCGCGCTCGCGGCGTGGTGTGACGCGCACCCCGACATGCACCCCTTCCGCGGCGAATGCCTCGTACATCGCTCCGAGATGCTGCAGCTGCAGGGCTCGTGGGAGGACGCCATCGTCGAGGCGAACCGTGCGTGTGCGCGGCTCGACATGCGGAGCCACTCGCGCAATGCGGGGGGCGCGGAGTATCAGGCCGCGGAGCTCCATCGCGTGCGCGGGGAGTTCGAGAAGGCGGACGAGATGTATCGGCTCGCGAGCCAGGCCGGCCGCAATCCCCATCCAGGTCTCGCGCTGCTCAGGCTGGCGCAGGGGCAAATTGAAGCGGCCGTTGTCGCCATCCGTCATGCGCTGGAGCAGCCGCGAATGCCGGCAGCACGTGCCAAGGTGCTTCGCGCCGCGGTGGAGATTCTGATTGCCGCGAAGGATGTGGATGCCGCCCGCAACGCCGCCGAGGAACTTGCGCGCACAGCGCAGCAGCTTGATGCGTCCTACCTGCATGGCGCGAGCGCGGCGGCGGCGGGTGCGGTGGCGCTGGCCTCCGGAGACGCGGCCGGCGCGGTGGTGCCACTGCGCAACGCCTGCGCCGCCTGGCGCGAGCTCGACGCGCCGTACGAAATCGCCCGCGCGCGCGAGCTGCTCGCCGCGGCGTATCGGCAGCTCCGTGATGAGGAAGGCAGCCGCCTGGAACTGGAGGCAGTTGCCGACGCGTACGAGCGGCTGGGCGCCAGGGCGGATGCGGCGCGCGTCGCCACGGCCATGGCCGCGGAAACGGCGGCGGACGTGCGCGGTCCATTGACCGGACGCGAAGTGGAAGTGCTGCGGTTGATTGCCGCAGGGAAGACGAACCGCGCCATCGCCGGGGAGCTCGTCATCAGCGAGAAGACCGTGGCACGCCATGTGAGCAACATCCTGACGAAGCTCGACTTACCGTCACGATCGGCGGCGACGGCCTACGCGTACAGCCGTCACCTGGTCTAGGAGTCGGAGTACTAATTTGGGAGTCGGAGTACGGTACGAGCCGACTCAAGGCCTTGAGTCGGCTCGTACCGTACTCCGACTCCTACATACATAGAAATACCCACGCGCATATTCAGGCGGCCTGCACATTCCGGCCGATGCGCCGCCGCCGCGTTCCCGCGTACCGTAAGGCCCGGGAGAGCACACATGAAGACAGAACGCATCAACACGGTCGTCATCGGCGGGGGCCAGGCGGGACTGTCAGTCGGCTATCACCTGAAGCGGCGCGGCGTGCCGTTCGTCATTCTCGATGCGAACCCCCGCGTCGGCGATGTGTGGCGGCGTCGCTGGGATTCGCTGCGCGTGTTCACGCCCGCACGCTATTCCAGCCTCGACGGCCTGCCGTTTCCCGCGCCGCCCTATTCGTTTCCAACCAAGGATGCGATGGGCGACTACCTTGAAACCTACGCGCGACATTTCGAACTGCCAGTCCGATGCGGCATGCGCGTCGATCGTCTCTCGCGGATGGGCGACGCCTTCCTCGTCGCTGCCGGCGACCAGCACTTCATCGCCGACAACGTTGTCGTCGCCATGGCCAACTATCAGCGGCCGCGCGTGCCCGCGTTTGCCAGCGAGCTCGATTCTCGCATCGTGCAGCTGCACTCACTCGATTACCGGAATCCGGGACAGCTGCAGCCAGGCGGCGTGCTCATCGTTGGCGCGGGCAATTCAGGAGCGGAGATCGCGCTCGATGTCGTGCGCGAACACGAGACCTGGGTCGCGGGGCCCGATACCGGTCACGTGCCGTTTCGCATCGACGGCCTCGCCGCTCGCCTGCTGCTCGTCAAGCTGGTGCTGCGCGTCGTGTTCCACCGCATCCTGACCGTGAAAACGCCAATGGGCCGGCGCGCGCGCGTCAAGATGACGCGAATGGGTGGCGTGCTCGTTCGCACGAAGCCGAGCGACCTTGCCGCGGCCGGAGTGAAGCGCACGGCGCGTGTGGCTCGTATCGAACACGGGAAGCCGGTCCTCGACGACGGCCGCGTGCTCGATGTCGCCAACGTCATCTGGTGCACAGGCTTCCACCCCGGCTTCTCGTGGATCGATCTGCCGGTGTTCGGTCCAGATGGTGAACCGCAGCACGATCAGGGGGTGGTGGCGAGCCAACCGGGCCTCTACTTCGTCGGCTTGCATTTCCTGTCGGCCGCTTCCTCCGTGATGATTCACGGCGTCGGGCGCGATGCGGCGAGGATTGCCGGCCACGTCGCGGCCGCCGCATCGAAGAGCGGGACCGCAGCCCGGGTCGCCTGACCCGGGCCCACATCGCCGTTGCTCCGCCGGCGCTTCGCGTGTATAACGCAGACCTATGCGCAAGTCGCTTCTGTTGCTGGCGTTGCTGTCGATCAGTTCTCCGGCGTTCGCGCAGGTGGATCTTCAGGGCTCGTGGCGTCCGTTGCCCCGGAATCAGGACGGCAGCGGCATGACCGGCGACATCGCCGGCGTTCCCGTCACCGATGCCGCCCGATGGCGCGTGCAAAGCTGGTCGCCCGAAGACTTCGATGTCACCGAATGGGCCTGCCGGCCGCACGCGTGGGACTACTCGCTCGAGGGTCCTCTCTCCGCGCTGCGGGTCTGGGCGGACATCGATCAGGCCACGCAGAAGGTGATCGCCTATCACGGCCATCTGAACATGCAGGAACAGGAATCCACGATCTGGATGGACGGCCGGCCGCATCCGCCCGCCAACGCGCCGCATACGTGGAGCGGCTTCTCCACGGGCGAGTGGGATGGCGACACGCTCGTCGTCACGACAACGCACGTGAAGGAGGCGTACCTGCGGCGCTCCGGCCTGATGCAGAGCGATCAGGCCACCGTGCGCACGCGGTGGCGCCGCATGGGCGACTACCTGCAGGCGACGGTGATCATCTACGACCCCATCATGATGACCGAGCCGTACATCCGCAGCACGATGATGTGGGTCAACGATCCCGCCATGAACATGTCGCCGTATCCGTGCGAAGAGGCGACCGAGACCGCAATCCCGCGCGGGACGGTGCCCCACTTCCTGCCGGGCAAGAGCCCGCTGCCGGGTCTCGATCGCAACGTCACCGATCGCTTCGGCACGCCATACGAACCGCGTCTGGGCGGCGCCGCCACGATGCTTCCGGAATACATCGCGAAGATGAAGACGATGCCGAAGCCGGCCAAGGTGGTCACCGGCGGCGGCGAGGGCGGGAATTAGATTGAGATGAATGGGCCGGCTAAAGCCGGCCCCTACGCACCGGTCCGGCTGAAGCCGGTCCCTACGTTCGTTTTATTTCCGTGCGGTTTTATTTCGTGACCGGCGTGACCGGCGCGGGCTTCGCGAACCGTGACGCCTCAATCGGCGCGTTCGCCTGCACGTCCGTGATGATGACGTGCGCCTGCATGTAGGTCTGCGTTACCTTGCGGTCGTAGGGAACCTTCACACCATTCACATCGCGATAATCCGCGTAGTCCACCTGCGTCGGGATGAATCCGACCGGCGTGCGCGTCCAGCGCACAAAGCGAACCAGCAGCCCCGCATCGTCGAAGTAGAAGTTCGCGAGCGCCTGCGCCGCACCCATTCCCTGGACGAGGCGCACCTCTTTGCCGTCGATGGCCGTCCGGCCGACGCGCCACTGCGGAAACGTCTGCCGCAGACCGGCCGGGAACGCGACGATGGCCTCGAGGCGAGCCCGATCGAGGTTCCCTTCCGTCAGCGTCAGCAGCGGCACGGGCGTATCGCCGCCAGCCATCCATCCGTTCTTTCCGTCGAACACGCGCGTGCTCGCACCCGTCGCGAGGTGTACGACCATCGTCTGCTGATTCGGCGCCTTCGCGTAGAGCTCCACCGGCCGCTGTTCGAATGCGGTGTCGAAGCCCTCGTACATGCCGCGCGCCGTGTAGCTGGTGAGCCGCGCGAGCTTGTCCGCACCGCCTAACGCCTGCACGTATTTGTCGAATATCTGATCGGCGGTGACGCGTGTGTCCACCGGGAAATCGCGCGCGTTCGGATCCTCGTAGGGCTCACCGTACTGAATCGAGAGGTCCGGCTCGCTGACAGGCGACTGGCTGCCGCGATGGCACGTGAAGCAGGTGACGCGCGTCCGTCCAGCGAAGTAGCGGTCGTTCAGATCGGCCATCATCATCAGCATCTGCCGTGCGCGCTGCATCCGTGGCGTCACCTGGGCGAACTGCGTCTTGTCGAAGTACGCCTCCTTCACGTGACAGAAGGTGCAGTCGTTCCCCATCGCCGACGCGAACATCCCCATGGACTCGAAGAAGGTATCGACCGGGATCCCCTTGAGAATCTGGACGCTCTTGAAGACCTCGTCGGTGAGCGGCACGTGGTCAGCCGCCGGGGCGGGCGCCTGGGCGCGGACGGACACTTGAAGCAGGAGACCGGTCAAGACCGCCGTGGCGGCAATGAACACTCGCGACATGACATTTCCGCTCATTGAATCGCCTCCCGCGCGCGCGGAGCATACCGTACCGGCGGTTGCAGTGCAGCGGTCGCGGTGCTACGCTTCGGCCGTCGCGGCGGAGGTGCTGGTCATGAAAAGACTGCTCGTTCTCATCGTTGCCGGAGCGCTGCTGGTGGCGGCCCGTCCCGCCCGCGCGCATCACTCGTTTGCTGCGGAGTTCGATATCAATCAGCCGGTCACGCTGAAAGGCACGTTGACGAAGATGGAGTGGTTCAACCCGCACGGGTGGATCTACATCGACGTCGCCAATCCCGACGGAACGATGACCAACTGGGGCATCGAGGCGGGCGCACCCACGGCGCTGCTGCGCCGCGGTCTGCGCAAGACCGACTTTCCGACGGGTGTCAAAGTGGTGGTCGAAGGCTACCGCGCGAAGAGCGGCACACCCAGAGCCAACGGCAAGAGCGTGACGTTCGAGGACGGACGCAACTTCTTCCTGGGCGCGTCCGACAGTCCCACCGACGCGGCATCGGGAGCCGGGCAATAGCCTGAAGGCTCAAGGATTCGGCACGCGGCTCGTTCGATTGCCGCAGGCGTCGAGCTCGAAACGAACGCGATTGCCCATCGCGTCGAGAATCGACAGCGACATCTGGAATTCGAGCGGCGGCGCCGCATTGCGCGGCACCGTCGCCTCGAGGATGTACAGCCGCCGCTCGAACAGATTGATCTCCACGTAGGTGATGCTGCCGTCCGCGTTCCTGATGTGCAGCTCGTGGCCAGGGATGCGATCCACCTGCTGATACGCATCGAAGGTCACCTCGCCGCCGCGCTGGCGGAAGTTGGTCGCCGCAAACGCGATGGAGCCGAGCACGTCGGTGACATCGGGATCGCTCGCGTAGTCGATCACCGTAACCGCGTAGCGGCTCGCGCCATCCTGCGCCGCATGAATGCGCGCAGGCATGTTGCGGCCACGCCACGACGTGTAGGTGATCTCCTGAATCGTCGGCTGCTTCGGCATGTCCACGCCGAAGCGATCGACGGTGTCGCGGTATTCGATCCAGTCCTGTGCGGATGCGGAGGACGCGAAGAAGATTTGAACCACGAAGAACGCGAAGATCGCGAAGTTCCGAACACGAACAAAGAGAGGTTTGCTCTTGGAATGCGTTTCTTCGTGTCCTTCGTGACCTTCGTGGTTCACAACATCTTGGCCGAATTGGTCGTTACTCAAGAGGCTCAACCCTGACGAGCGACGCGCCCAAGTTGTTCCCGATCCAGAATGCCGGCGGGTTGGCTCGGTTATCCACGTTGACGCGCCGGATGTTCGTCATGCGCGGCAACAGGTATTCGACCGTCTCTCCGGTCTTCGTGTTGACCCGGACAACGCGATCGTTGTTCATTCCGCCAGCCCACGCATAGCCGGCGGTGTCGGCAATCGCGTCGTAGACGTTGGTCCACGGCGTGGGCACCGGCCACTCCTGGAACTTCATCGTCTTCGTGTCGAACATGCCTATCTTGTTGCCGCGGAACTCCGCGAACCAGAGCCGATCCTGCGCGTCCATGTGTCCGCGCCGCGGCCCCGCATTCGGCGTCGGCGTCGGGTACGGCGTCACCTGCTTCGTCCGGCCGTCGATCTTGATGATGTAGGTGCCATTCAGGTTCATGCCGTAGAAGTTGTTCTTCGAATCCGATGACACGCCGTACGAGCTGAGCTGCTTCACGAGGGCCGGATCCTGTACGCCGACGCCATAGTCCACGGTCTTCCACTCGCCGGTCTTGACGTCCACCTGGTATTCGTTGTCGCCGCCGATCCAGACCTGTCCATCGACGTCCGCGTTGATCGGCATCACCATCGCGATGCGTGCCTCGTCGCGGTTCTTGAAGTCGGGCGATCCCCAGGTTTGGAACGTTTTCGTCACGCGGTCGAACTTCGCCAGGCTGCCCTGGTACATCGTCCCCATCCAGACGTTGTCCTGCTTGTCCAGCACGAGGTCCAGCGAGCCCTGCGGCGCGCCGGGCTTGGTGATGGGCAGCGGATACTCGACCGTCTTGCCCGTCTTCGGATCGAGCATGCCGAGAACGTGCGTACCGAAGTCGCCGTACCACACCATGCCGTGCGAATCGACAGCGGCGTCGTGCGGCAGCGATTCTTTCCGTGGCAGGTCGTACTCGGTGACGATGACGCGGGTCGCCTTGCCCGTTGGACGCGGGTACGTCTTCAGCGTGTACGACCAGCGTGGACCCGCGCTGAGATTGACGGTCGCCAGGTACGCCGCGGCCGCGCCGACGCGATCCTTCGTGACCGGATCCTCGCCTTCGCGCCCGCTCATGCTTTGCTGCAGGATCGGATTGCTGCGGCCGCCGCCATGCTCGTTCGGCCGCAGTTGCGGCCGCTCGGGCGTGGACCCCTGCGCGTATCCGCCCATCCGCTCGAGCACTTTCACCCACTGCTCCGCGTTGTAGGTGCTGCGCGCAACGCGCTCGAGGGTGTGGCACTGCGTGCAGTTCAGCAGGCCATTTTTCATTTCTGTGGTCCCAGGCCAGCTCAGGAACCATTCGCCGTTGGTCAGCTGTGCGGCCAGATCCCGGGTCTTCTGCAATCTCAAATCAAGCGTTGCGATCCGACCCGCCGCCACATCGACGTTCAGCGGCCCGGTGAGTTCATATCCGGTGGCGCGGATACGGACCGTGTAGGCGCCCGCATCGAGTCGATTCGCCGGAAAGGCGTATCGCCCCTTCGCGTCGCTCATCACGCTGACCGTCATCGTCGATCCGGTGTGCCGGGCACTGACGACCACGCCTTCCATCGGGCCTTCGGCCTCCGACGAGACGATGCCCGTCAAGGCCGCGGCCGTAGCGGCCCGCGAATCGACGGCGGACTGAGCCGCGAGGTGCGTAGCGGCGGCCGCCGCAAAGAGAACCGCGGAAATTGCGAAGGAAATCGCGAAGACGTGCGTCCGCATCACCATGCGCCTCCGGGCTGAAGGGGCCCAATCATGAACCGCAATGTCGGCAGACGCAAGCAGCGGACATATAATCCCCGCACCGGAAAATCGGGGCTCGACCTGCCTGGAGGAATGTGATGAGAAAGTTTGCTTGGCTGCTGCTGTTCAGTGGAGTGGTCGGACTGTCGTTATCGCTGCAGGCGCAGCAGACAGGTGCGGACCTTATTCTTACGAATGGAAAGATCATTACTGTCAACGACACCTTCCAGATAGCGCAGGCGGTGGCCGTGCGCGGTTCGCGCATCATCGCGGTCGGCACCAACGCCGACATCACACGCCTCGCCGGGCCGAACACGCAGCGGATTGATTTGAAGGGCAAGTCGATGGTGCCAGGCTTCATCGACAACCACGCGCACTTCCAGGAGGAAGGCGCGTATTGGACGATGGAGCTCCGCTTCGACGGCATGGACACGCGCAAGAAGGTGCTCGACGCGATTGCCGCGAAGGCGAAGGCCACGCCAAACGGTGGATGGGTCTACAACCTCGGCGGCTGGTCGCCAGCCCAGTTCTCCGACGACAAGCGCGAATTCACCCGCGAAGAACTCGACAAGGTCGCGCCGAACAACCCCGTGTTCCTGCAGTTCACGCGCTGGGCGCAGTACCTGAATAGCAAGGCCATCGAGCAGCTCGGTCTCGACAAAATGACCGAGCCGTGGATCGAACGCGACGCCAGCGGCAAGCCAACCGGCATCACGCGCGTGGCGGGCCGCAACATGCTCTTCAACAAGGCGGGCTTCCTGAAGACAGAGAACGGCGGCAAGGCGGAACTGCCAGCTGATGTTATCGAGAGAAACCAGAAGGCGATGTTGAAGGACTTCGCGATCGCGGGTCTGACGGCATCGGGCGGACAGTGCCTGTGGGACGATCTCTATCGCAAGTTCGAACGTGAAGGCACCGCCAGCATGCGGTTCTTCTGCTTCCGCACCGTGGAAGCCGGCGGCCGTGGCGCAGGCGTCTTCGAAAAGCAGCTGGCGGAAGTGCCGATGCTCCGGTATCACGACGGCACCGAGTGGATGGACAACGCCAACTACGGCGAGCGCTTCCCCGGCGGCGGCGGCGGCGACGTGCTGGCTCCCGGGCCCGAGCCGATTGCTTCGCAGGAGGCGTGGGACCAGTGGGGACGTTTCGGCCTCGAAGTGGCCAAGGCCGGCATTCCGGTGGAACTCCACACGGTCACCGAAAAGGCCATCGACGCACAGCTCGATCAGGTCGAGAAGATTGCCAAGCAGGTTGACATCCGGCCGCTGCGCTGGTCGTTCATGCACATGGAAGCGGTGACGCCGACGCAGATCGAGCGCATGAAGAAGCTCAACATGTTCCTCGCGATCAATCCGCGCGAAGTCGTGTCGGGCGGACTCCTCCACCAGATCCAGGGCGAGAAGGCGTTCGGCATGCCGCCGCTGAAAGAGGTCCAGGACAGCGGCATCATGTGGGGACTCGGCACGGACGCGTTCGAAGTCAATCAGTTCCGTCCGTTCCAGACGCTGTATTGGTGCGTGACCGGCAAGATGGTTGGCGGCACGGTCGTCAACACCCACACCATCAGCCGCGAGGCAGCGCTCATCGCCCACACCCGCAGCAACGCGTACTTGTTCTTCCGTGAGAACGATCTCGGATCGATCCAGCCCGGCCGCTTCGCCGATTTCCTCGTGACCGACAAGGACTACCTGACGGTTCCCGCGGATCAGATCAAGGACATCAAGTCGGTGCTGACCGTCGTCGGTGGCCGCATCGTGTACGATGCGACCAAAGACGGTGGCTCGACGTCAACCAGGTAAAGGGCCAGGAGTTCTTCAATGAACGTTTCGCGATTCGTCGTTGTGTTTCTTCTCGTGATGGGTCTGACGGCGGCACGGCTGCCTGCGCAGGGCCAGGGTCGCGGCGGTCCGCCGCCGCCGGTCGTGGACAAGGCAACGCCGGAGATCATGAACGAGGATCCGCAGACCGAGCAGCGGTCGCAGGATCGCGTCGGCTTCCCCGCTCACAAGATCATCGGCAACCTCTACTACATCGGCACGGTGACGCTCTCGTCGTTCCTCATCACGACGCCGCAGGGCAACATCGTCATCAACAGCGACTATGAAGAGACGCTGCCGCTGATGAAGAAGGCCATCGAGTCGCTGGGCTTCAAGATGGAGGACACGAAGATCCTGCTCGCGAGCCACGCGCATCCCGATCATCAGACGGCCGATGCGATGTTCAAGCAGATGACGGGCGCGCAGACGATGTTCATGGCCGAGGACGTGCCGGCACTGCAGAACATGAAGCCGGGCGGCAAGGAGCATCCGATCGATCGCATCCTGCACGACGGCGACAAAGTGGAACTCGGCGGGATGACGCTGACCGCGCATCTCACGCCGGGGCATACGCTCGGGACCACCACGTGGACGTTCCCGGTGCGCGACGGCGGCCGTACATATAATGTCGTCATCGTCGGCGCAGGGCTTCCCGACGATGCACGGATTGTCTACAACCAGCAGAATCCCAAGGTTGCGGACCAGTGGGCGGAGACGATCGCCACGCTGCAGAAGCTGCCGTGCGACGTCTTCCTCGGCGCGCACAGCTGGTTCTTCAACCTGACGGGCAAGTACAAGAAACTCCAGGCCAATCCGAAGGTGAACCCGTACATCGATCCGGCCGGCTACAAGAAATTCGTCGCCGACATGAAGACGTTGCGCGAGAAGCTGATCAAGGATCAGACGGCCGCTGGTCCCCCGCCGCCACGCGGCGGCGGCGCTGGCCGGGGAAACTGAATCGCAGGCTTCAGGCTTAGGGAGTCAGGCTTAAGATGAGGCGCAATGCTCAACGATGGTTGGGCACTGCGCCTTTTGCGCGTACGTAGGGGCTGCCTTCAGGCAGCCCGTCACCGAACAAACAGGAAGCGCTGGACGCGCTCGCCGTTGAAGACCTCGCCGGTGTAGAGGTTTCCTTTCGAATCGGTCGCGATCATGTGCAGACCGAAGAATTGTCCGCCGTTCTCACCCATGCTCCCAAGTTGACCGACGGTCATCCCCGTCTGTCGATCGATGAACCAGACATGGTTGTTGTTGATGTCGCACACATAGAGAAATTTCTGCTGTTTGTCGGGCGAGAACATCACGCCGCCAGCGGAGCCGCCGGCCGTGTAGGCAGCGACCGAGATTTCCTTGACGAATTTTCCCTGCTTGTCGGTGACGTGAATGCGGTTGCCGGCGCGATCGGCGGCGTAGACCAGGCCGTCGTTCGAGATGTTGAGCGTCAGATGGCCGCGGAACTCTTTGGCGAACGGGCCGCCCGGATTGTAGACGCGCGCCGCGGGTGAGGGATCGATCTCCGAGATCTTGTGTCCGTAGGCGCCCCATCCGCGTTTGAACGCGAAGGTATCGAGGTCGAACACCATCACCCGGCCGCCGAACGAACTGTCGGCGGCATAGAGCTCGCGAGCGGGTTCGTCGAGGCGCACCTCTTCGATCTGACCGACGATCATCGGGGTGCTCGGTGGATATTTCGCGAGAAAGGCCGCCGCCGCAGCCTGCTGGGCCGCAGCGTTCGCGTTGCCGCGGCCGGCACCGCCGCCGCGCTGGGCCGGAAACGTTCCCGTCGGCCCCGGGCCGCCGCGGCCCGGCTGTCGCGCGGCCGGTGCTTCATCGTCGTCACCGCCACCGCCGCCCTGCGTTTCCGGGACGCGAGGCACCTCTTTCAGCATCTGACTGGTCTTCGGGTCGTACTTACGAACCGTGTTCATGCCTTTCACCGCGTTTCCGAGGTACACGAATCCGCGGCTGTCCACGGCCATCCCATGCCCCTGCGGCGGATCGAACGAGCCGATCACGTTGCCGTTCTTGTCGATGTGAATCATCGAGGGCGGACGGACGCAGCAGTCAGCGATTGTGGGCGTGAGCTCGGCCTTCAGCTCCATGTCGCGGAGATCGTTGGGCCGGTCGTACACCCAGACGTTGTCGTCCTTGTCAACGGCGAGGCCAGTGACCCCGCCGATCTTCCACTTGTTCGGCATCGTCTTCGGCCATTCGGGATCGAACTTGTACTGCGGTGCGTTCGCCGCCTGCGCAACGACCGGAGCACTCTGCGTCGCCAACACGGACAGCGCGGCGAGCGCGACCAGCGTGAATACTTTGCTCATGGCATCTCCTCAACGGTGCCGCGAATGATGACCCACCTAGCTGTACAAATCACGCCGAAAATCCGCAGGCATCGATGCGCCGGTCGACCGCTGCCCATCAGCACGTGCACTAAGCGAGCAGCTCAAGGCTCAATCCACCGAGGCTTGACGACGTCGAGACAACCGGTTGTGACCCGTCATGGCGGGCCGTGCCGGGCTTCACGGCAAACCTGCTGAAACCTTCTGATTAGACGGAGATCACGCAGCGCCGATGTGTGGCGATCTTCTTGAACCGGCTTGCCCCCCGTAGTCCCACTGAGCGATCAGCCTGTGATCGCGTGCATGTGGGCAGCACAGGGAGGCGAGCAGACCATGACGCAATTCCGCGTCCGACGCGTACTGGCGGCCACGGCGGTTCTGGCCATGTGGTTCGTGCCAGCATTTGGGCAGACAGGTACTGCCGACACGTACGAAACCCACATCAGGAGACTCGGCACCAGCCAGCGATTCAGCATGCCGATGAAAACCGTCGATGACCTGCATGCGATGGCGAACAAGAATCGCGCGCAGCTCAATCAGGTCCTCTCGCTGGCGGGCCTGTCGGCGATCTCCGGCCAGGTAATCGATGCTCTCACGGGAGCGCCAGTCACCGAGACGACGATTCAACCAGGCACCCACATGGAATGGATGGCGATGAAACGGACCGGAATGCCGGCGATCGTCAAGAATGTGCGGTGGAGTGGACGACAGCCGTTTGATGCGTGGGAGTTCAGCATCACCGATAGCGGTTTCACCTATAACTTCCTCGTGCCGAAGATTTGCGGCAACGTGACGTTGCTCAGCACCGTGTCCACGCCGGCGGGAAAGATCTCCGAGGCACCGCCTGAACCACCGGCTCCGCCACCGCCGCCGGCACCGGCACCTCCTGAACCACCGGCCCAGGTTGCGGCAGCGCCGCCGCCGCCGCCACCGGCACCAGCGGCACTCCCGGCGCCGACGCATACCTACACGCCATGGATCGCATCGGCGAACATCGGCACCTCGTTCGGCACGTCGTTCGGCACGAACGTGAACACCGTCGAGGGAACGGTGAACGTGGACAGCGACGTCCCCTCAACCATGACGTACAACTTCCAGGTTGGCTACATGTGGCACAGCATCTGGGGCGCCGAATTCCTTGCCGATTTCGCGCCCGACGCCGGCTTCGACAGCGCCTTGCTCGCGCGGCAGCCGCACGTGAATAGCTACATGGGGAACCTCATTGCCGCGCTTCCATTTGGACGAGGCAAATTTGACCCGTACATTTCGGGTGGCATCGGAAGCATCGGCATCAGCGCCGACGTGTTCACCCCCCCGGACGCTGATGGCAATCGCAGCACGGTATCGGCCGACCGGTCCCGGTGGGGCTATGACATTGGCGGCGGAGTCATGGCATTCGCCGACCGCCGATTCGGCGTCCGCGGTGATGTGCGGTACTTCCGCGGATCGTCCAACGACACCTTGATCGACCTGGACAGGGAGCAACAGGTGACGGGAGGACTCCTTTCGGATCTCGGCTTCTGGCACGGAACGCTGGGCATCGCATTTCGCTGGTAGCCCGATCGTTAGATACCCAACAGGCCGTCGGCTGATTCGATCATCAGTCGACGGTCGAATGTCCCAGCACCTTCACGCGTCATCAGGTCCGAAACATCGATTTCGCGACGAACATCAGGTTTGCCGGCCTCTCCGCGAGGCGGCGCATATACCAGGGAAACCATTGATCGCCGTAGCTGATTAACGTCTTCACGCGATTCCCCTCGCGTGCGAGCTGCAGCTGTTCGTCCCGCTGGATTCCATATAACAAGTGAAACTCGTAGCGATCGCGCGGGATCGCCGCGCGATCCGCGCGCTCGCGGATGCGGTCGATGAGCCGCCGATCGTGCGTGCCGAAGACGGGGCGCACGCCGCGCGTCGAGGCGTCGAGCAGTTCACACGCCAGGCGGAAGTAGTTCTCGTCCACGTCGCGTTTGCGTGGATACGCCACGCTGGGCGGCTCACGGTACGCGCCCTTGACGAGCCGAATCCCGCCGCCGATCGGAATCAGCGTGCGGAGGTCCTCGGCCGTCCGTCGAAGGTAGGCCTGCACGCAGACGCCAGCGTGCGGGTAGCCGCGGAGAGCACGACGCATGTCGAGCGTTCGCTCCACATACGAGCTCTGCTCCATGTCGATCCACAGATTGATAGCGTCGCGCTGGAGATCGTCGGCAAGCGCGAGGAGATTCGCCTGACAGCGCTGGGGATCGATGTCGAGACCAAGCTGCGTCAGCTTCACCGAAATGTGGCAATCGAGGCCGCGGGCGCGGGCTGTTTCCGCCACCGCCCTGTAGTGGCGCGTCGTTTCGTCCGCGGCCGCAACATCGGTGACGTTCTCGCCGAGGCGCGTCAGCACGGCGCCGATGCCGAGACGCTGCATGTCAGCCGCAGCCGTCAATGCGTCGGAGAGTTGCTCACCCGGCATGAAGCGGCTGACCGCGCGACGCACGAACGGCAGCGCCGACATGCGACGCTGCAGCCACGCATTTCCGGAAGCCGCGAGCAGCGCGTTTCGAACTACCCCACTCGATCATTCTCTCCGCCGCCGCCGACACGCGGCCGAGGTTTCATTTGCGAGCATCATAGGCTAGGATGTCTTTCCCTCCCCATTTCAGGCGCCGTGAGATCCGTACAACCTACTGTTCTGCTTGTCGAAGATGACCGCGCCACGCGCGAAATGTTCGACTACGCGCTGCGTATCGGCGGTTTCAATGTGTCGAGCGTCAGCGACGGGCTGAGCGCGCTTCGCGTCATCGAGCAGCACGTGGCGCCTGACGTCATCGTGCTGGACCTCGACCTGCCACAGGTGAGCGGCGTAGACGTGCAGCAGGAGCTCGCCGCACACGAGGAGACGCGGCGGACGCCGGTCATTGTGGTCACCGGTACCTCGTGGCACGTGCCGACGGGTGTGTTCAGAACCCTGCGCAAGCCGATCACCTCGGACGTTCTCGTGCGCATCGTCCGACGGGCGCTGACGCTTGGCAAGCAGACAGCGGCAACAAACACAGGCAGCGACGGACACCGCAGCTAAAGTCCACACCGCTCGGCTTTGCGGTCATCACCAATCGCAGTCCGTCGCGGGGCTTTCGCCACATGGGCTCACGCGGCACGCCACTCCGCGCTTGCCAACCTCCTTCGGTCCCGCAGACAGCACGGGGCAATAGCTGGAAATAGCTGGCCCCTTACAAGGACCATTGGATCGAGCGTTAGGTTTTCAAATGGGCGGGTAGGCGGGCGCCCGTCACGACGTCAATTGCGGAGCGAGCACGCCGATGACCACGCTCGCGCCATCCATCAGCGCGTGTGCGATGGCGAAAGGAATCAGGCGGCGAAGTCGCAGATACAAGAGCGTCTGGAAGAGTGAGAACGGCACGGGTGACAGCATCCGGAACACCATGAACTTCGTATCGAAGGTCAACGGCATCACAACATGCTGGAATGACCAGGCGAACGCGACGAGTGCGACCGCCCAGCCAGTACTTCGGAACAGGACCTGGAAGCGGGGCACGAGATAGCCGTTATAGGTCATCTGCTCAGTCAATCCCCACACGAACGGCCAGACGAGCACGCCATATACCGCGGCGGGCAACGGCAATGTTCCAAACAGGTACGGCGGCGTAAACGTCCCGTACACCAGCCAGCCGGTCACATAGATGCCGCCAAGAATGAAAGCGAGACCCACGGGAATCAGCACGAAGCCGAGCAACACATCGGCCGGCAGCCGGCGGCGATCGAAGCCCACGAGATCGAAC